>Ga0187893_10005957_pt1 | contig 21284 bp, 19 predicted proteins | sample MA1701074metaG_FD_139574 | JGI IMG/M metagenome (GOLD analysis project Ga0187893, IMG submission 139574) | White microbial mat communities from a basaltic lava cave in the Kipuka Kanohina Cave System on the Island of Hawaii, USA - MA170107-4 metaG ...
CATACGCTGATTTATCATCGAACACGTCAATGCAAGGAAACCATACTTTGCCGAGATTATGCGGATCAGCCGAAAACCCTACTCCGAGATTAAATGCTGTAGTGCCGGAAAAATAAAATCCCCCCCATCCGGAGGCATCGGTTTTGGGAGAGCCGTTGTAATAAATTTTCATCAGAACCGAATCGCCTGTATTCATCGGACCCGGTGCCGGAATCGTCAGGGTTGTGTCATTGTATGCAAATGTTGACAGCAGGTTATTTACCACGATGGAATCAATATTCATTTTAAGCAAGCTGAGCTTAAAATCTGCCGGGTTCTGAATTTTTGTTATTAAATTCAATTCACACCGTCCGCGAATAGTTTTAGCCGAAAAGTTCAGGGTATCAATATGAATTGCATAACGCGATACATGTGCAGTGTCGGCATACGAACCAGCAACAGCAGCGGGCTGACCTTTTGCTGACAGAGAAATTCCGGAAAATAAATTCCGCATTTCCATACAGCCCGTTGAGAATTCAACCGCTTTTTGCGCAATAACTGCGTTGTAAATTTTGAATAATAAGATCAGGGAAAGTAATGCTGGTTTCATGGTGAAAGGGTATTTGGTTTTGAACAAACTTAAATGATTTTTCGCAAATGATTCTTTTGCTTTTTTATCAGTATTTATTTCAGGGCAAGTTATATGATGGACGGACGCTTTGCAAAGCAGCTGTAATTTCAAAACCAAGACCAAAAAATATTATACCGCACAACTTCTGCATGAAATGCCCTATTAAGGCAGGGGGATGAAGAAAAAAAATCAGTTTTGCAAATCATCCTCAGCCACCACCTCCTGTACTTCCGGAATCATTTTTTTAAGAAGATTCTCTATGCCGGCTTTAAGCGTTACCACCGAGGAGGGACATCCGCTGCATGAACCTTTTAATAAAAGTGTAACAACCCCGTCATGATAGGATTTAAAATGAATGGCTCCGCCATCCTGTTCCACTGCCGGACGAACGTATTCTTCAAGCATATCTGTAATTTTTTGAGCAATGGCATTGGAGGATTCGTCAGCGGTCAGTTGGAAATTACCGGTTGAAGAAGTTGTTTCCTTTTTTTGATCCGTTTCTTCCGCATTTATCAATTCTGGCTTTTCCAAAGGATTTTTCAGAAAGAGTTTTTCACCCGACTGGAAAAACCCCCTGATAAATTCACGGATGATGCCCATGATTTCGTACCAGTCAATGTCTCCGTTTTTAGTGATCGTAATAAAATTGGAAGTGATGAAAACGGATTTCACCCCGGAAAAATCGAATAGTTGGAATGCAAGGGGGCAATTCACCGCGTCCTCTTTTTTTAAATATTCGACCACGCCATCGGCAAGCAGCATCCGGTTTACGACAAACTTCATAGCTGCCGGGTTTGGAGTTGACTCGGCATAAACTTCAATCATCTTTTGTTCCTGCGGCATACCGGTTCAGTTATATTTTTTATTGGTGACATCAGAAATATTTTTTTCAAGCTCCGAAATTTTTTTATTCGCTGATTTCATGGCTGTATTTTTTTTCATCATGCGCGAAGCGGAAACCAGCAATCCGGTTGCAATTCCGGCAATAAGCACGATGATTAATAGTAATGCTTTGGAGGTGGTGATGTGCCAGAACAGAAAATTAATATCCACATCGCCTGAGTTCTGAATGGCGAATATGACGGCAAGAAGTGCAATCGCTGCTGCAATGACCGTTTGTTTCATATCCTGTAATTTTGAATGCAAAATTAGTTAATAATAAGGACGAAGCTTCTGTCCCCCTCTCATGATATCATATTCAATAAATCCTTACCGGATTTTTGAGCCCGATTTGGATTTTGAAAAACATGCCCTTGAAGTATTCCGCTTTCAGGCAACGTATAATGCGGTGTATGCTGAATTTTTAAATACTCTTAAAATTAATCCTGATAAAATAAAAGCAATAAGTGAAATTCCTTTTCTTCCTATTCAGCTTTTCAAATCCCTGAAAATTATTTCTATACCTGAAACCCGGAATCTCCCGCCTTCGTCCATCCTAAGTAAGGACTATGGCGGGCAAAGAAAACCTGAAACCATTTTCCGCAGCAGCGGAACCACCGGCACGGAAAAATCGAAGCATCATGTTCAGGATTTGAATCTGTATGAAAAAAGTTTCCTTCAGGCATTTGAATTTTTTTACGGAAACATTGAACAAATTTGTCTGCTTGCAGTGCTTCCTTCTTATTCAGAGCAACAGGATTCGTCATTGATTTTTATGACAGAAAAATTAATCCGGAAGACCAAGCATGAACTAAGCGGATTTTATCATAAAGATTTTGAGAAATTAGATGATGTAATCCGGAAATTGATTCAACAGCGGCAGAAATTCATCCTGCTTGGCGTCACTTATTCACTGCTCGATTTTGCAGAATGGCTTAACGCTCCGCTGGAGGGAATATCAAAATACGGAATCATTATGGAAACAGGGGGAATGAAAGGGCGGAGAAGAGAAATGGTCAGAAAAGAAGTTCATGACATATTGAAATCAAAATTCGGAGTGAATCAAATCCATTCGGAATACGGAATGACGGAACTGCTGTCGCAGGCATATTCAAAAGGCAATGGCATTTTCCGATCCCCCCCCTGGATGCGCGTTTTTATTTCGGACATCAACGACCGAAGGCAGTTGCTCGAAAATGGAAAAACCGGAGGCATTAATATTGTTGACCTTGCCAATATATATTCATGCTCGTTTATCGCTACCGAGGATTTGGGCAGAAAAAATGAGGATGGAAGCTTTATAGTGCTTGGACGGTACGACAACAGCGATATGCGGGGGTGCAACCTGATACTGGATTCATAAAGATTGATCCATTTTAATTTCTTCTGCTTATCTGCATTTCCGTATTAATTTTTTCAAAGACTATCACAGATCATTTTTTTCATTTTATTTGAACGAATAAAGTCAGAAGGATTTATTCTGATTTATAAATTATTTTTTTCAATCTGAACCAAATATTAAAATTACATACGCATTAAGATGACAGGTAAAAGAAGAATAATTCTTACGGTTGTTTCGGTTTCCATCGGAATGCTGCTTTCGCTTTTGATATTTTATGTTAAAAAAGGAAGTTTCGATCAGCATACATGGCTCACCTATTTTACCGTCTTTGCTTATTCACTGATGATTGTGGTTGCTATTGGCTGGTACCTGCAGATCAGAAAAAACAAAAATAGCAAGCTTAAATAGAAGGACCGATTCAAGTCCGGAGGATCAGTATCCCCATTGAAGTAAAAGGAAATAATTCAATTCCGAACCGTTTTGAAATAACTGCATGGTGTCCGGATAGTGATAATCTATGGTGGTTGCATCTGCAAGCCGGAAAAAATAACCTCCCATAAGCTGAGCGGGCTGAGGGCTGTCGTCATCAAAAAGCAGCATATCGTATTCCTGAGTTAAGGAAGGAAACAGGTATGGGGGAGTGATGCTAAATGCAAGGGGAAGCTGTGATGAATCAGCATCCGGAATCATTCCGGTTGAGTATAGCAGGTTTTGTGTATTTCGATAATAAAGCCGGATTACCAAATCAGGGTCGGAAGCGGAATCCCATGCAGCACCTGTTGCGGTTACAAAAGGGGCATCCATGAGCAAAATTTTAGAAATCCGGCAGGAAGTAAAAGGGGGATTAATGACTACAGCAACGCCAGCCGTGTTTGATCCGGTTTCATTGAATGCAATCAGCTTAATCTGGTAGGTGCCACCGGTGGTGTATAAATGAACCGGATTGGGATCAGTGGAACTGGTACCGTCACCGAAATCCCAAATCCATGAAGTTGCATTTTGTGATTGGTTTGCAAAAGTTATCCGCACCGGAGCGGTATCATCCGTAGTGGAATAAGAAAATGCAACCACAGGTTTTTCATTGGTATTTTGATCCTGTTCTTCATCCTTGGAACATGAAACAATACATAAAGACAAACACAGCAATCTGAAATAAATAATCTTCATGAAAGTGTTTTAATTCCGATTAAACGGAAAATGGCTTGCAGGGTTATCATTCATACGAAAAAGGACGAACCGGTTGTGTATCCGGAAATGAATTGCAACGCAGGAAAAAATGCAATATGAAAGAGCTTAATGAGCGCGGATCAGAAAATAATTCTTTTTTCCTTTTTGCACAAGCAGGTATTTATTGTTCAGCAGCAGCGGAGCGGAAATCTGAAGCGCAATGTCGCCCACTTTTATTTTATTGATGCTTACTCCCCCCGACTGAATCATTTTGCGGGCTTCACCGCGTGAAGGAAAAATATTGGTTTTGTCCGCCAAAAGCTCAATCACAGGAATCCCTTCGGAAAAAACATTCCGGTCCACATCCGAGCGGGGTACCCCCTCCATCACATCAAGGAGCATTTGTTCCGAAATGGAACTTAATTTTTCAGTGGCTGCATTTCCAAACAGAATTTCTGAAGCTTCGGAGGCGATTTCAAAATCCCGTTCAGAATGAACCCTTACAGTCAGTTCTCTCGCAAGCGACTTTTGTGCTATCCGAAGCTGTGGGTTTTTGTCATGTTCCGATTGCAGCGATTCAATTTCTGCCTTGTTCATCAGCGAAAATGTATGCAGGTATGTTCCGGCATCCTCATCGGATGCATTCAGCCAGAACTGGTAGAATTTATAGGCAGAAGTGCGTTTTGCATCCAGCCAGACATTTCCACTTTCCGTTTTGCCGAATTTAGATCCGTCCGCTTTGGTCAGCAGCTTGCAGGTAATACCGAATGCTTCGCCCCTGATCTTTTTCCGGATCAGTTCCGTGCCTGCAGTAATATTCCCCCATTGATCCGAACCGCCCATTTGCAGCCTGCAGTTTTTATTCTCATAAAGCCACAAAAAATCATACGCCTGCATCATTATGTAATTGAATTCAGTGAATGAAATATCCTGCTCCTGTTCGAGGCGATCTTTAATAAATGCTTTATTCAGAAGATAGCTGAGCGTAAGAAACTTTCCGGCTTCGCGCATGTAGGCAATGGCTTCAAGACCTTTAAACCAATCGTAGTTATTTACAAGTGTTGCAGGATTGACTTTCGATTCAAAATCCAGAAACTTCTGAAGCTGCACTTTTATGCATGTTGCATTATGCCGTACTTCTTCTTCCGACAATAATTTTCTTTCTTCTGTTTTGCCTGAAGGATCACCAATCATTCCGGTGGCGCCCCCTATTAACGCAATCGGATGATGACCGGCATTCTGAAAAAGCTTAAGCGTCATTACCGGCACAAGACTTCCAACATGCAGCGAATCGGCTGTAGGATCAAATCCGATGTACCCCCTCACCGGCTCTTTGCGAAGGACTTCCTCCGTACCGGGCATGAGATCATTAAGCATTCTCCGCCATTTTAATTCATCAACAAAGTCCATTTTTCTAATTTTCAATGATTATGTATTAATTTCCCTCACCCATTTTGCATCAATTGCTTTTTGTGATTTTGGCCCAGGAATCTTTCAACGTAACAGTCCGGTTGAAAACAGGTTTTCTGTCAGTTGAATCTTTATCCGTGCAAAAATATCCTTTGCGAAAAAACTGGAATTTGTCACCCTGTTTGGTGGATTTCAGAAATGGTTCAGCATAGGCATTCGAAATTATTTCAAGCGAATGAGAATTCAGATAATCTTTGAAATCTCCTTCCCCGGCATTCGGGTTTTCCACTTTGAACAAGCGGTCATACAATCTCACTTCTACAGGAATCGCTTGCGCAGCGCACACCCAGTGAATCGTTCCCTTGACATTGATTCCGCTTGTATCATGTCCGCTTTTGCTTTCAGGAATATAGGTGCAGTGAATTTCAGAAATATTTCCTTTTTCGTCCTTTTTAAATGATTCGCATTTCACAATGTATGCTGATTTCAGGCGCACCATCTGACCGGGTGCCAGCCGGAAAAATTTCTTTTCAGGAATTTCCTTAAAGTCTTCCCGCTCAATCCACAGTTCACGGCTGAATGGAACATCTCTCATCCCCCCTTTATTTTCTGCTTCGGGATTGTTTTCACTTTGCAGCAATTCGGTTTTGCTTTCAGGATAATTGGCAATAATTAATTTCACCGGGTCCATCACTGCCATTGCCCGCTGAGCAGTTTTGTTTAAATCTTCGCGGATGCAGAATTCGAGCAGCCCCACATCAATGATGTTTTCCCTTCGCGCCACCCCGATAATATCGCAGAAATTGCGGATGCTTTCAGGAGTGTAACCCCTCCTGCGGTAGCCGCTCAGGGTGGGCATACGCGGGTCATCCCAGCCGCTTACATGCTTTTCTTTTACAAGCTGCAAGAGTTTCCTCTTGCTCATCACCGTAAAGTTGATGTTGAGCCGGGCAAATTCATACTGTCGGCTTGGAAAAATTTCAAGCTTTTCGATGAACCAGTCATACAGGGGGCGGTGCACTTCAAATTCAAGCGTGCAAATGGAATGTGTAATGCCTTCAATCGAATCACTCTGTCCATGGGCGAAATCATACATCGGATAGATGCACCACTTATCTCCTGTCCGGTGGTGATGCGCATGTTTGATGCGGTAAATAATCGGGTCACGCAGATGCATGTTGGGCGATGCCATGTCAATCTTTGCGCGAAGCACTTTTTCCCCGTCTTTAAATTCACCGTTTTTCATCTGCTCAAACAAGCGGAGGTTTTCATCCGCACTTCGGTTTCGGCAGGGGGAATTTTTTCCCGGCTCGGTGGGAGTGCCTTTCATGGCAGCAATGTCTTCAGAAGAGGAATCATCAACATACGCCAGCTCCTTTTTAATAAGCTTAACCGCGTATTCATACAATATGCCGAAATAATCGGATGCGTAAAACTCATTCGCCCATTCAAATCCCAGCCAGCGGATGTCCTCTTTAATGCTTTCGACATATTCAGTTTCTTCCGTGACAGGGTTGGTATCATCAAAACGCAGGTTGGTTTTCCCTCCGAATTTATCAGCCAGTCCGAAATTCAGGCAGATGGATTTGGAATGACCAATGTGCAGGTATCCATTCGGTTCAGGGGGGAAACGCGTTAAAACTCTTCCGCCATGCTTTCCGGATTTTACATCATCCGCTACAATGTCCTCTAAAAAGTTTGGGCTTTTTTCTTTAACCATATTTTTTTGCTTTCTGCCAATTGAACAATTTAACACGAATTAATTAGTGATAAATCAGGTAATTCGTGGCCACTTATATTATTTTACCATTCCCCCCGCCTGAATTTCATCATGCATTCTCTTGCTTCGGGCGATTGAGCCAAAGCAAGGAATTCATTGGTGGTTTCAAGCCATTCAAAAATCTGTTCCACGCTTCTTTGCTGATGCTCGCGGATTTGCTCATCCGTAACGCTGTAATAATAACCCTTCATACGGGCATATTCCGGTGGAATGAATTCTTTATTCTTTTTGTCCATTTTTAATTTTTGATAAATAATGAATATCCTGTTGGTCCTGGATTCGGTCTGAGTATTTTTTTAATGCAATGAGGTCGTCAATCGAAACAAGATTTATGTTTACATCCTTCACTTTTTTAATCTCTCGGTTGCTCCATAGTTTTTCAAACTCTTCCGGAAAATCAATCAGAACATCAAGAACAACAAAGTCCTTATCGGGATTATAAAACGACAGGGCAACCAAATTCTTTTCTGTTTTCAATTTGGTTCTGAATTTACTGTCGGAAATATCTTTAAGCTGAACAGGAATAGAGAGCTTGTAATTTGTTTCAGATACACTTTTCTGAAACCTGTCAATATTTTGCTCGCTTAAATCGAGAATTATGTCAATGTCGGCTGTCATACGAGGCACTCCATGAAGATTAACAGCAAGCCCTCCGCAAATCAAATAACGAACCTCATTTTTCTGAAAGCTATTAAAAAGCAAAAGGTAATTCATGATTTTTCCAAAATTGAGGAGAAATATTAATGCATAAAATTTTTAAGCGCGCTCAGCGCATTATTTATTCGCATTCCTGAATCAGCGCCTCCCAACAGTGCAATCATCGGGAATAAATCCACCCCGGTCCCTTCGCCAGTAATCAGCACACGAAGCAATTGTAACACATCACCCGGTTTCAGATGGTGAGCTGATGTGATTTTTTGAAAAATGTTTTCTGCTTCTGATTCCGTAAGCTTTTCTACTTTGGAAAATTCACCGGCAAGCTGCGAAAAAAAATTTTCGAATCCGGGCTTCCATTTTTTTGAAATGATTTTTTCATCGTACGAACCGGGGAGCTTGAATAAATATTTTCCCTTATCTGCCATTTCATGTTCAAACTGCACACGCGGTTTGAGAAGATGCACTGCCCCCATCAATAATTCATCGCTGAACTGAGCCGGGTTAATGGATGCCTGCTTTAAATAATTTTTCAATGCGTCTGTAAGTTCGCTTTCTGTTTTTTTTTGGAGCCACTGCTGATTGAACCATTTCGCCTTTTCCGGATTAAAATGCGCCCCCCCCTTATGCACATGCTGGAAAGAAAATTTTTCAATCAGTTCATCCATAGAAAATATTTCCTGCTCGGTTCTGGGGTTCCAGCCAAGGAGCGCCAGCATGTTGATAAATGCTTCGGGATAATATCCCTGTTCACGGTAGCCGGATGAATCATCGCCTGACTGCGGATCCTTCCATTGTAACGGAAAAACAGGGAAGCCCCCTTTGTCGCCATCGCGTTTGCTGAGCTTTCCTTTGCCATCAGGTTTTAATATTAAAGGGAGATGGGCATACTGCGGCATTTTGCTTTCCCATCCGAGATATTTATAAATTAGAATATGTGCCGGTGCCGAAGGCAGCCATTCTTCCCCCCTTACTGCATGGGTAATTTCCATCAGGTAATCATCCACAATATGAGCGAGATGATAAGTAGGCATTCCATCGGATTTGAGAAGTACTTTATCGTCAACCAGATTGGATTGGAAAAAAACCTCGCCACGGATTAAATCCGAAAACTTAATTTCTTCACCAGGGGAAACTTTCAGGCGGATGACATGCGGAACATTTTCAGAAATCATTTTCTGTGTTTCATCCTGCGAAAGCGTAAGAGAATTTTTCATGCTCATCCTCACGGATGAATCGTAAGAAAATGTTGCCTGGTTCTGCTCTGATTTTTTCCGTGCTGCATCAATCTCTCCGGTGCTGTCGAAAGCATAATAGGCATGCCCGCTTTGAATCAACTGCTCTGCATATTTCCGGTAAACCTCTTTATGTTCGCTTTGACGGGTGATTTCAGCATCGTATTTTATACCGCACCAATTCAATGATTCAATGATGTACTCTTCGGCACCCTCTACGAAACGGCTTCGGTCAGTGTCTTCGATTCTCAGTAAAAAATCTCCCTTGTTTTTTTTTGCAAACAGGTAGGAATACAAAGCCGTGCGCACTCCTCCCAGATGCAAAGGTCCGGTAGGAGATGGAGCGAAACGGGTGCGGATTCGGGACATTATTTGGATGCCGTAAAATTATCATTTAAGATTCTCCGAAAGGACTTTCATTTCCGCTACGGGTGATTTTTTATCATAAAGAATATTATACACTGCATTGCAAATCGGCAAATCCACTTTGAGTTTTTTATTTAATTCAGCTATGCACTTTACGGAATAATAACCTTCGGCAATCATGTTCATTTCAAGCTGGGCAGATGTTACGGAATATCCTTTGCCAATCATATTTCCGAAAGTGCGGTTGCGCGAAAACTGCGAGTAACAGGTAACAAGCAAATCACCGAGGTAAGCCGAATCATTGATGTCGCGTGTGATGGGATGCACGGCATCCACAAACCTTTTTATTTCCTGGATGGCATTAGCGATGAGCACTGCCTGGAAATTATCGCCATAACCCAGCGCATGACAGATTCCGTTGGCAATGGCAATGATGTTTTTCAAAACGGCTGCATATTCCGTTCCGTAAATGTCGTCCGAAACAATGGTCCGGATATAACGGCACGACATCATTCCGGCAAGCTGATGCGCATTAGCCGTATCCTGGCAGGCGATAGTAAGATAAGAAAGCTTTTCGAGTGCGACCTCCTCGGCATGGCAGGGACCGGTGATGACCCCGATGTTTTCAAGGGGGACGTTTTTTTTCTGATTCATAAAATCCCCAACAATCATCAGGTCATCGGGAATGATTCCTTTGATGGCTGAAAAAATAAGCTTTCCAGTGAGGGCATCAGGGGGGAGGGGGTCAATGGTTTCTTTCAGGAATGCAGATGGAACGGCAAGAATGATGATTGAGGCATCCTGCAATATTGCTTGCAGATCGGATGAAAGAAAAGCTTTCCCGGGGTCAATCCGCACATCAGTCAGATAAGCGGGGTTATGCCCGTACTTGCGGATGAAATCAACGGATTCCTTTCTGCGAATCCACCACCGGATATCGCTGCTGTTTTCCGAGAGTATTTTAACAATAGCCGTTGCCCAGCTTCCGCCACCGATAATTGCAATGGAGTTGTGGTGAGTAGGTTTCATCGGGAAAGGGGCGCAATTTACAGCATTAAAACAAGAGAGAAAAGGTAAGAGGGAGAAGACAAAAGCTTAATAGAAGATGATAAATGCAAGAATGTCATTCAATCTTCCGGGGAAAAACAAACGGACCGGAATGATATGCACCGGGCAAAAAAATTTTGGCGGCACCTAAAATATACCACTGAATTATTTTTACCAAGACGCCCTTTCCGTTCTCAAAAATATTTCCCGCTGATTTCGCTGATAACCGCAGATTTTTTTCTGCGACAATCTGCGGGAAATACCAAAATGGTGGTAAGAATTAGATACCCCTATAAAATTTATTTTGATTTTCTATTTTAACTTTTAAAATGTTAACGCTGCTTCCACCACTTCATCCCCTCTTTTCACTTTCACAACAGTAGTATCCCCTTTCGCAAATTTTCCCAGCGCTTTCCTGTAGCTCATCATGTCGAGCACCTTGTGTTCGCCAAGCTGGATGACGATGTCGCCTGCTTTCAGCCCTGCTTTGCTGGCGGGCTTGCCATCGCTCATTCCGTCAATGCGCATGCCTTCCCCCTCGAATGCATAATCAGGAACCACACCGAGTGTTACTTTGAAGCGGGGCACTTCCTGGTTGTCGGAATCTTTGGTTTTGGTGAATGTAAGCTTTCCTTTTGCATCAAGCTGGCGGATGATTTCAAACATGATTTTTATAACCGATACTTCCCCCTCATAATTTATTTTGTCCTCATCATCGCCCGGTTTGTGGTAATCCTCGTGCGAGCCAGTGAAGAAATGCAGTACTGGAATGTCTTTTAAGTAAAACGAAGTATGGTCGGAAGGACCGATGCCGCTTTCGGCTTCTTTGATTTTAACGGAATCAATATTTATTTTTTCAATCACTTCTTTCCATGCCGGTGAGGTTCCAACGCCCAGCACCTGTAAAGTGCGTGTATCGTGTTTCAATCGTCCTACCATGTCCATGTTGAGCATGTAGTTTACCGAATTCAAATCAATCGTGGAGTTTTTCACAAAATAATTGGAGCCGAGCAGCCCTTTTTCCTCCCCGGAAAATGCAATGAAAAGATAATCATTCGACTTTACCTGCGGAGCCCTGAGAATTTTTGCAAGCTCGATGAGCGCTGCCGTGCCGCTCGCATTGTCATCAGCGCCATTGTGAATGGCAGGAGCGCCCCTGTACAATGAGCCGTCATCGCCATATCCGAGGTGGTCGTAATGAGCGCCTATGACAACAGTTGTCGCAGCTTTATTGTCCATCCACCCGATGACATTATGCCCGGTGCCTTCATCCTTTTTAAGTTCGGCATGCAATTCTACTTTCGGGGATTTTGATTCGGTTAATTGTTTTGCCAGATTGCTTTTTGCAAAAATCACAGGAATGGAGGAGGGGGTAATTTTGTTTTTATAATCAGGTTTCGGGTCATCAGCATCTTTGTTTGTATTGATAAAAATAACGGCAGCAGCGCCATGCTCAATGGCTTTTTCAATTTTTGTGCGCACTTCGGCAAACTCCGCATACCTTGAATGAGGATTCGAACCTTCGGGTGATGAAATTTCCATCATTACAATTTTCCCTTTCACATCCAATCCGCGATAATCATCATAATCGAGCGGGGGGGCGATGATGCCGTATTTTACATTTACCACTTCCCCCTTTGCAGCAGCATTGGCAGAATAAGCCATCGGGAAAAAATCTTCCTCTTTTTTAAACGATTTATTGTTCAGCTTTAAAAAAGTTTTATCACCAATTACAGTTGCTTTTGTGAATGGAAACGGTTGCAGAAATCCGTTTTCTCCTTTGGGCAACAATCCGGCTTTGCGGAATTCCACCTGAATGTATTCATAAGCAAGCTGCTCGCCTTTCGTTCCGGTTTCGCGCCCCTCGAATCGGTCGGAAGCCAATGTGCTGATATGTGTTCGCAATGCAGGAATTAATTGCGGAGATTCAACCTGCGCCCGGACATTCGTCAGGAAGAGTTGAATTAATAAAATTGCAATTCCGCAAAATCGAAAGAGTGTTCTGAAATTTTTCATCTGCGTAAAGAAAAAAATTTTTTTCTGCTTCCTCAGCGGGGATGGATGATTATTTGAAAAATTACATTTTCATTACAAAATTATCATACAAAAAGCCGCTGCATGTAACCGGGTTTGAGTATAAATGTTTTTTTTATTTTTACTCTCCCTGTTTAAATCACCCTATCATGAAAAAAATAATCTCTGCATTGACAATGTGTTTAAATGTGCTGATTTCCCAGGCACAAATTTCTTACACGATTGATTCCACTGCATTCAATGCATTGAACCTTGAAGGCGGTATGGCAGAAGTGGAATTTGCCGACATCAATCAGGGCGGACACCTTGACATTCTCACGGTAGGTGATCATGGCAGCCCGTTTATCAATACCAACCAGCATGGTATTTCTGTTTTCTTCGGAAACGGAACTGGAACGGGGTGGACATTGTTTCAGAACGGAAATTTCGGGTATGGCGGTATTGCCATCGGTGATGTGAATAACGACCGCTATTTGGATGTTGCGTATGGTATTCATCATGATTACTCGGCTACTGATTTTGGCGACCAGTTGATTGAAGCAGCCGTAGGTGACGGCACCGGGATGAACTGGGTTCCATGGGATGATTCGCTGGCAACTGCCGGTGAAACCTATGGAATGTTCGGAACAGATTTGGGCGATGTGAATAATGATGGCTGGCTCGACATCGGTTCCGGCTCTTTCGGCTGTTGTGCCGGCACGCATATTTATCTGAACCAGGCAGACGGAACCTGGCAGCATTCTTTCGGCTATATAAACGGAAACACTTCGCATTATTTTCAATTTGGCGATTTGAATCATGACGGCAACCTTGATTTTGTCTGTTGTCATCAGAATGGCGCTGCATATTTTGGTGACGGAACAGGAAATTTTATTTTGAAGCAGAACAATCTACCCCCTACCGGCAATCTGGGCTATTTTGATGTTTCGCTCGGTGATGTGGACAATGATGGCGATGAAGATTTTGCATTTCTTCAGGGTAATAAGCCATACGTTTACAAATGGAATGAACCAACGCAGCAATGGATAAATCTTTCGGCAGGGCTGCCCGCAACCGGAACGTATTTCGTTGTGAAGCTGGCAGACCTCGATATGGATGGATACCTCGATTTAATTGCGGAACGTACAGGAGTACTTGAAATCTGGAAAGGTAACGGGGGCATTTCGTGGACCAATATTTTAAATTTTGCTGTTCCTAACCTGGATGATTGCAAAGACATCAATATTGATGATGCTGACCACAACGGTTACCCGGATATACTGATGTGGGCTGAATATTATATCAGCATTTTCAATTATGATAACCGCCTTTATCTTTTTAAAGAAAATTCAATAGCAACGGCTTTGAATATTACGATGACCTATCCCAAAAATTATGAATGTTTTCCGAATGACGCTGTCCGGTTTATTAAATGGATTTGTGCCATTCCGCAAAATCATGCATCCTCGGTGAAAATTGAATTTTCATCCACAGGGAATGCAGGCCCATGGACTGTAGTGGAAGCAGCCGTTCCGAACAATGGAAAATATCAATGGACGGTTCCACAGGGGGTGTTATCAACAGACTGTTATCTGCGATTAACTGCACTTGACAGCATCACTCTGAATGCTGATACGGCAATTAATTCAAATCCATTCCAGGTGGGAATCTGCAACCCTGCGCTTTTTATTAATGAAAGCTATTCAGGGACACAATTATCAGCTTCACCTAATCCATTTCGCGATAAAACAGTGATTTATTCGGATTTGAAAAACTGCACGCTGACAATTTTTGATATTACCGGAAAAATTATTTTTAAAAATGGCAGAGTTACTTTTCCTTATTCCATTAACCGGAATAACCTCTCAGCGGGAATGTATGTTGCTGAATTTACGAGCGAGGGTAAAGAACCGCTGCGGTTGAAATTGCTTGCTGAATAAGAAAACTTCTCAGGGCGAATTTTCAATCATTTTTTTCAGCGCTTCGAACTGAGTGGTTTGCTGTTTTTTTACTGAGCTGTTAATAAACACGAAAAGGGATTTCCAGAAAATATTTCCACCGCTGTAAGTACAGCTTGTTTCCACCCTGGTTTTATTTCCGTCAGGAATAAAACGGAAACTATTATCGCTGTTCATTACTTCGTTTTGAATATTGAAGGAAAAGGATTCATTAGTTTTAAATTCGGTGATGGTTTCTGTCATTTCAATTTCTTTTCCATGGTCTAAGAATGTGATTTTCCATTTGCTGCCAACTTCCCCGGCATTCCCGCTGATGTTCTTAATGCTTTTCAATGAAGGCATCCATTTACTCATGATGGAAGTGTCGTTGAACATGGCGAAAGTCTTTTCAACCGGTGCATCTATTTCCATGCTTATTTCATAATGCTGCTTCGGCATAAAAACTCCGAGTAAAAGAAAAATGATGATAATGCTCCCAACAATCAGCAAAAAATATTTCAGAAATTTTATCATTCTATGCCTCCTGCATTTCTTTTATTTCAAATTCATAAGATTCAATAATAGGATTGGCAAGAAGTTTTTTACATGCCTCTTCCACTTTCAGTTTTGCTGATTCAGCATCGGCTGATTCCAGTTCAAGTGTGATGTGTTTTCCAATGCGCACATTCTGGATTTCGGGAAGATTGAGATTTTTCATGCTGGCAGTCACGGCTTTTCCCTGCGGGTCGAGCAGCGCTTTCAGGGGCATAATGTTGATGCTGGCAGTGTATTTCATATCAAGCGGGAATATTCTTTAAAACAAAATAATGAACTATGGACAATAAAATATATAGAATAACAATCAAAGGAAGAGCGGTAAATTGAAGAAATATGATCAGCGCTAAAGACAAGAAAAGAAAAACAAATTGAATTTTGTTGGCACGCCATGTAAAATCACGAAATTTCAATGAAAACAAAGGGATTTCGGAAACCATAAGCGCTGACAATCCGCTGCTGATTAATAAAATTACATACGGATTAATGATCATGGTCGACAATCCGAATGAATCAAAACGAATAATAAGCGGAAGTGCTGTAACAAAAATTCCTACTGCCGGGGTGGGTAATCCGAGGAAAAAATCTTTCTGTCTCGGATCATTATTAAATTTAGCAAGACGGAATGCGGCAAACACAGTAACTGTAAATGGAAAATACTTGAGAATGTGAAACAGTATGCTGCTGCCCAGCAGAGTTTGTTCCGGATGCCACGTAAATAATTTAAATAAAATCAACCCAGGCACCACTCCGAAAGTAACCATATCGGCAAGCGAATCGAGCTGTTTGCCGAAATCAGAATTCGCATTTAGTTTCCGGGCAGCGTAGCCGTCCATAAAATCAAATATGGCGGCCAGAAAAACCATACCGCCAAGCAGAATCACATTGTCACGGACAGAAACAGTCGCCACGCATCCGCACAACAGGTTCAGGCACGTAAGTATGTTAGGTAATTGATTTCTGGAAGTCATCAGCGTCAGGAGGCGGACAAAAATAATTAATAGAATGGCAATTTTCCGGTAAAACTTCTCTTATCATACAATGGAAATCCAAGTACAATATGTAATTTTGAATAATAAGACACGGCTATGATGAACTGCATTTTCGATTATTTGAAATTTAGTGGCTCATATTTCAACAAGGCAAAATGGATATAGCGTTTTCAAAAATTTGAATTAAAATTTTAACTAAAAATAGCTATGCCTTCAAATTATTTTTACTTATTAAAACAATGCAGTAAAAGCTGCGTAAACCGCATACTTAATTTGATTATTCAGCGTTTGTATAATTCTGATCAATAATTAACCTGATGACAAAATATTCCATTTCTTTTTTACTGTCTGCATTTTTGATTTATAATATTTCTTATGCACAGACTGATTCAACTTTATCTGATACGAGCACACCTAAATACAGCAACGAATTTCTTTCGATTGGGGTAGGCGCAAGAGCGCTTGGCATGTCAGGAGCACAGGTGGCAAGCGTAAGCGATGCAACTGCGGCATATTGGAATCCGGCAGGATTATGCCTTTCCAAAGGCGATTTGCAAATTGCCATCATGCATAATGAACACCTTGCCGGAATTGTCAAGTTTGATTACGGCACGCTGGCAGCCACAGTGGATGCAACCCGCACAGTAGCCGGCACAGTGATCCGGTCGGCAGTGGATGACATCATTGATTCCACCGACCTGATCACCCCTGAAGGCGATGTGGATTATGACCGCCTAAAATCATTTTCCGCTGCCGATTATGCATTCCTGTTTTCTTATTCCAAAAAAACAGCCATCAACGGATTCCGGTATGGCGCCAATTTTAAGCTGGTGCATCGCAAAGCCGGAAAATTTGCAAGCGCCTGGGGTTTCGGGCTGGATGCAGGGATACAATATGAAAAAAATCACTGGCGCTTCGGTGCCGTAGGGCGTGACATAACATCTACCTTTAATGCCTGGAGCTTTAATACCGAAGAATTTGAAGAAGATTTTTTGAAAACCGGAAATGAAATTCCTCAAAACGGATTGGAAATTACCCTGCCCAAGCTCATCCTTGGCGTGGGTTATATGGCGAATATAGGAAAAAAATTTACGGTGCAGCCGGAACTTAATCTGGATGTAACATTTGACGGAAAAAGAAACGTGCTCATTAAAAGCGACCCGGTAAGCATTGACCCTCATTTTGGTGTTGAAATCGGTTACAATGAATTTATTTTTCTGCGTGCAGGAGCCGGAAACATCCAGACCATTACCGATATTAACGGAAGCCAGAGCACAACCATGCAGCCGAATATGGGACTTGGATTAAAAATAAAAAATTTAACTTTGGATTATGCATTGGCGAACATCGGAGGAGGCGGAAGCGGGCTATTGTCGAATGTGTTTTCTCTTAAGCTCAGCATTTTTAAACAAAACAAGCCGTCATCCGTTGAAATTCCTGATGGAAAATAATTACCTGACGATGTAAACTGATACAGATGAAGAAATTTTACATTGTATTTTTTTCTTTTTTAATTGGCTCATCGGCAAATGCGCAGCCATACCTTAATGAATGGATTTATTTTCAGGTGAATGCGCCCTATTCAGTGCAGCAATATCTGAAAGTGAAGGTATGGCAGCACGGAATTCACCGCCTGAGTTATTCAGATATCAATCAGTTTATTCCCGCATCGTCTTTTCAGCCCCACCAGATTCAGATTTTTCATAACGGCAAAGAGCAGTTCATTTATGTGGCCGGTGAATCCGACAGTGTATTTAACACTACGGATTATGTGGAGTTTTATGCGAAAAGAAATGACGGCAGCATAGATTCACTGGTTTATGACAGCTTACATTTTCAATTGAATCCGTATTATAATTTGTTTAATGACACGGCTGCCTATTTTCTTACGATAAATGCTAATGCGCTGACTCAAAATAAAAGGATGGTTGTGGAAAGTGATAATAATTTTAGCCCATACTCCCCCTCTCCGTATTTTCTGAAAGAAAGTCTGAATGAATTTCACAGTCAGTATGCTATAGGCACTGACGGATATTCCATCAATGCATCTTATATTAAGGGAGAAGGATTTACCGGTGACCGGTTTGGCAATGATATAACCATTTCACTGGGGGTTCCCAATGCAATGACTTCAGCAGGGCTGAATGCCGAAGCATTTTCGGCTTTTCTATGCCAGAACAGCCAGGAAAGCGTTTGGGAGGTGAAAGTAAACGGAACACTCATCGGAACGGCATTCAATTATCGTTATACTTTTACGCCTGTGAGTGGTTTAATCCCGGCATCTGACCTCAGTTCACAGTCGGCTGTATTCAGCTATACAAAGGTTGGAAATCCTTTTACACAATCCAATTCTGTACCGTATGTCAGAATTGTTTATCCTCATAAATACGATAGTTTCAATAATGAAAACGGAAACAACTATAAATTTAGAATAGTGTCCAGCACTACGGATTCGAAAACTCTGTTAAATATTTCAAATTATCCGTTAGGAACCAACACTACGCGATGGATCTATCTATTTAACGGAGCAAATGCGTCCGATTCCGTTAAAAAAATAACAACCTATCCCAACGGATCGCTTTTGCAGGCGCTTGCGCCTACTTTTTTCCAGGATCGTTATGCACTGATTTCATCCGATCAGACGGTGATTACTAATAGCGGATTTTCCATTCAGCCCGTTTCAACGGATCCGGCACATTTTGCACGATTCACTTATTATGCATATCAAAGTCTTATCAATACAGATTACCTGATGATTACTCATCCGCTTTTATGGAATAAGGCGGATGAATATAAAAATTATCGTGCCTCGGCTGCAGGGGGCAATTTTAATGTTTTGGTTGCTGACATCAATGAATTGTACGATCAGTTTGCGTATGGCATCAATCAAAATCCCCTCTCTGTAAAAAACTTCTGCCGGTTTGCTAAAGACCATCTTGATTCGCTCCGGTATGTTTTTCTGTTCGGAAAGTCATTGCGATCCGATGATGTGCGGTTAATTCCTTCCTTTTATCAATTTAACCTGGTTCCGACTTATGGAAATCCCCCTTCGGATCAGATCATGGTTTCGGATGCACAGGGAGATACATTGTTTATTCCCAGGATGGCTGTCGGACGCCTTGCTGCACGGAATGTTGCCGATGTTGATATGTACCTCGATAAAGTAAAATCGCATGATGCGCAGCACAACAGCACCCCGCAGGAATGGATGAAGCGTGTGTTGCATTTCGGAGGAGGAAGAACAGCATATGAGCAGTCTCAAATAAAACAACATCTTGATGATTACAAAAAAATTATTGAAGATACGTTGTTTGGGGGGCATGTTACCACCTTTCTTAAAAACACCACCGATCCCATTCAGATAAATTTAAGCAGTTACCTGCAGGCGCTTATTGATGATGGGACTTCCCTGATGACATTCTTTGCTCATGCTTCCGGTTCCACCTTCGATATTACCACCGATATTCCGGAGAATTATAATAACCCTGACAAATATCCGGTGATGGTTGCCAACTCATGCTATGTGGGCGATATGCATGTAATTGAAAGGCAGTACAGCGAACGGTTTATTTTTCAGAATAAAAAAGGTGCTATTGCATTTATTGCATCTCCCAATGTGGGATACATTCCCGAACAACCGGCATATACTATTCCATTGTATCAACAGATATCAAGCTTAAGCTACGGCATGGGCATTGGATTATGTATGAAAAATGCAATACCGGATGTAAATTACGGAGATTGGGAAGACACCAAATCGCTGACGATGGGAATGACCCTGCATGGTGATCCTGCCATCCGGCTATATTCTCAGGATTTGCCTGACCTGCAGGTTAAGCAACAGCAGATTTCATTTTCTCCGGCACAGGTGGCTTCCAATCTGTCCACATTTGATATTAAAATTGCAATCAAAAACCTTGGCAAAGCTATAAATGCACCTTATGTGGTACGGGTAACCAGATTATTTCCGGATGGATTTACCCCCTGGGTTGCCGAAACCATCCTCACTAAAATGCCCTTTGTGGATACGCTTGTAATGACCGTTCCCATGAACTTTCTTCATGCATCCGGATTGAACAAATTCAGCGTTTTTGTGGATGCTGAAAATTTTATTTCGCCCGAAATCAGCGAAGCTAATAATGATGCTGCGACACAATTATTTATTCAATCGGGTGATATTGTACCGGTATTTCCATCTAAATATTCAATAATTCCAAACAACGCAGTGACGCTGAAAGCATCTACTTCCGATTTGCTTGCTCCGCTGCTTACTTACCGGTTTCAACTTGATACTACAGACCGGTTTACATCACCGCTTGCATTTGGAGATGTTTCAAGCAAGGGTGGGATTGTAAGCTGGCAGGTTCCGTTTCAGGTTGCATCCGACAGGGTTTATTATTGGAGGGTAGCGAACAAGCAGATTTTGACCGATACCATTACTTATAAATGGAACGAAAGCACTTTCATTTATATTCCCGGCAAGACAGGATGGTCGCAGGCGCATTATTCGCAATTCAAAGAAGATAAATATCAAAATGTAGTTTTTACCAATGAGGGCGCATGGACGGATACTACGTTTACTTTTATCGAAGTTCAGAAATCAATTACTTGTCATACTGCAGCTATTTTTAGTTATCTGACCAGCCCGGCCGACTATTTTATTGATAATTTGCAGGGCGATTATGCAGGTTGTCCTGATATGCTTTACATGGCAGTGCTCGATTCGATAACTGTTGAACCCTGGTCAAACAAGGATTACGATTTAGGTAATTTTAACAAGTTTCTGCCTGATATATTTAAGTCAGTCGGTTGCGGAATTCAGGAAAACTGGAGGCAGCGACCGGAAAATTTTTTCTATTACCCTACTACCAATACTGCATATTTCGACAGTTTGTCAATGGCAATCAATAATTCCATTCCTAACGGGAACTATATTCTTATTTTCACAACCAATTACCCCCGGTTTGATACATGGCCACCTGCATTGCGGCAATCACTTGAAAATATGGGCAGCCAGATAGTTAATACCTCGACTGTTCCTCACTGGAAATTGCCTTTTATTTTTTTCGCCAAAAAGGGTGACATTTCAAGCAAGCTTGAAATATTAGGCGATACACTTCCTCCTAATGACAAAATTGTATTAAACGCTTCCATTGGCGGCAACTGGGATAAAGGATTTATTTCATCAGTAAAAATCGGACCGGCTGCACAATGGTCCGAAGTGCACTGGGACCAGTTTTCCGTTGATCCGATTCCGAATCAGGACAGTATTCACCTTCAGGTAATCGGAATTGATA
>Ga0187893_10005958_pt1 | contig 21282 bp, 18 predicted proteins | sample MA1701074metaG_FD_139574 | JGI IMG/M metagenome (GOLD analysis project Ga0187893, IMG submission 139574) | White microbial mat communities from a basaltic lava cave in the Kipuka Kanohina Cave System on the Island of Hawaii, USA - MA170107-4 metaG ...
ACATCTCGACGGCGCTCGAAAGAGTAAGCCGCGAAGTGGACCGCGCCTCGGCTGCCCTGGTAACCGATCTCAAACAGCGCGGCATGCTCGATCAGACGCTGGTCATATGGGGCGGCGAGTTCGGCCGCACACCGATAAGCGACGGAGAGACGAACCAGGCCATCGGCCGTAATCATCACATCGACGCTTATGCAACCTGGCTGGCGGGCGGCGGCGTACGCGGGGGTGTCACCGTGGGACGCACGGACGACATCGGATTCAGCGCGGTTGAAGACCAGGTTCCCATTCATGACCTTCATGCCACAATGCTGCACCTGATGGGCCTGGATCATGAAAAGCTCACCTTCCGCTTTCAGGGCCGCGACTTCCGGCTCACCGATGTCTCCGGCCACGTCGTGAAGAAGCTGCTGGCCTAGGACGCGCTCACGTCTCCGCTTGTGGCAGATGGGTCACCACTTCGACTTTAAATCGCCCTTCCCGCTCCAGTTCCGGGACGAAAGTTTCAAATTCCTTTTCTTTGAACAGACTCCGCCGGGAGCGTCGGGACGGCCGTCCCATCACCAAAATGTCCGCGTCGCTTTCGCGCGCCATTTGGCGCAGAAGTTTCTTTACGTTTCCCTCACGCACAACGTGCTCCACTTCGGCAACGCCCCGGCGGCGTGCGCGGTCGCATAGGATCATCATCAGAAACACGCCCATCTCGTGCAGCTCGCGGTGCACCAGACTGAGCGGCGCAACTGTGGCATAGGCAAGGAACTCGGCGTCGACGGCGTGGAAAAAAGTGAGTCTCGCCCCGGATTCGAGGGCGAGCTCGATGGCGCGGTTGACGGTCGAGCGGCTTTCGGGCGCGCCGCGCACAGCACAAACAATGTGCTTCACGCCTTTTTGCGACTCTTGGGCCACCTTCGCTCCTTCCCTGTTTAGAAGACGATGAACCGGATTAGCAGCCAGATCGTTGCCAGCGACACCGTCACCAGCAACGCCGGAAATCCTTTCTTGAGAAAGTACAGATACGTGATGGGATATCCGGCTCGCTCCGAGATGCCCGCCGTGACCATGTTGGCGGAGGCGCCAATCAGACTGCCGTTGCCACCCATAGCCGAACCGACCGACAGGCAGTAGAACAACGCTTTCGATTCGGCGCCGGGAATGGAACCTGTCAAATACCCGATGACGGGTAGCATCGATGCGGTGAACGGAATATTGGCAATTACGGTAGAAAGCAGCGCTCCAGCCCAAAGCACCGCAAGCATCGCCAGTATCAGGCTCTTGCCAACGGCCCACGAAATGCCATCCGCGATGACGGCGATCAGCCCCACTTCCTGGATCGACCCAACCACCATGAACAGACAGATAAAGAATACGAGAGTGGTCCAGTCGACGGCTTCGATCATCTCTTCCACGTCGGGTTCGATCCAGGCCAGCATGGCCGTGGCGCCCATGAGCGCAGTCACCGAGGGCAGCAGATGCGCATACTCGCCGAATACAAAAAGGACAAGCATACCGAGCCCAACCCATCCGGCTTTCCGCAAGTGTTCGGGTTCGGTGATTCGTGCACGTTCGCGAAGATGATCGAGAAGATCTTCGCTGATGGTCACTCCTTTGTTCAGTTCGTCGCGGTAGATGAAGAGGCAGTATCCAATCAACCCCGCGAAAGAGAGCAAGACGCCCGGAGTCAGGTTAAGCAGGAAGTCATTAAAGGAAATCCGGGCGTAGGAGCCGATGAGAATGTTGGTGGGCGTGCCGACCAGTGTGCTGATGCCGATCACATTGGCGGCGAAGATCTCCGGCATCAGAAAGGTGAAAGGATGAATGCCGAGCGCCAGACAAATCTGTATGGTGATCGGAGTCATCAGCAGCATGGTGGTGATGTTGTCCAGAAACGCCGAAGTCACTCCGGTCACAAGCATCAGCACCGGCAGCAGGATTTTCAGACGGCCCTTGGAAATTTCGAAGGAGCGGAGCGCAAGCCATTGAAAAATGCCGGTGCGCTCGACGATCGCGATCACAATCATCATTCCCATGATGAGAAACACGACATTCCAGTCGATGAACCGGACCGCATCGACGAAATCGATGATGTAGAGATCGTCGCGGAAGAGCCGGCCGATGTAGCTGACGCCGAACAACCCGGCGGTGGCGATCATCGCCGCCAGCGTATTATGCGTCTTGCCCACGGCCATCATCACCAGCATCGAAAGAAAGAGGATGGTGGTGAGCCAGAAGGCTACGCCTCGATGGCGCGGCAGTGTCGCATTCAAGAGCACGACGGGATTGCTGCTATTCAAGAAACTCATTTGCTCACCGGATAGATCGTGGCGCCCGGTGGTGAAGTGCGGACGCCGGAATTCGATCGACAGTGCCGCGGGTAGGGGACGCTTCAGTGGAAGCGCATACCGGCCGTCGGGCTGCGTTTCAGTAAGTGCGATCGCCTCGGGTGCGGAGAGCGGGAACGCCCGCACCTGGACGCCCTGCACCGGAGCCCCCTGCGAGTTACCCACTCGCCCGACGATGATGGGGTCGGGTTGCGCGGCCAGAGGCGTAATGGTCAGCAGCAGGAGCGCAATGGTGACGATGGCGGTAGGCATGCCGTTTTTCGTAAACCAGTATGATACCGAACCTCGCGTCAAACCATCCGCGCCGGATCGAGCAGCGCCGCAAGCTCCTCGCGGCTCAGCTCGGACATTTCCGCGGCCACTTCCTTCAACGGCCGCCCTTCGTTTGCGGCGCGCATGGCGATCTTAGCGGCAAGGTCGTATCCGATCACCGGATTCAGCGCTGTGACGAGAATGGGGTTTCGCTCGAGCGCTTCGCGGATTCGCGATTCGTTGACCGTAAACCCGCGCACAGCTTTCTCCGCCAACAGGCGCGCCGAGCCCGCAAGCAGGTGGATGCTCTCGAGCAGGCTATGGGCAATCAAAGGAAGCATGACATTGAGCTGAAAATTGCCGGATTGGCCCGCTATGGCAATCGCAGCGTCGTTGCCCATCACACGGGCGCACACCATGGCGACTGCCTCCGGCACGACCGGGTTTACCTTGCCAGGCATAATGCTGCTGCCGGGCTGAAGCGCCGGAAGAGTAATCTCGCCGAGACCGGCATTGGGGCCACTGTTCATCCAGCGAAGGTCATTCGCGATTTTCATCAGCGCAACCGCAGCGCCGCGTAAGTGGCCGCTGAGTTCGACCGCGGTATCCTGGCCGCTGATTCCCGCGAAACGATTGGCCGCGGTCACAAATGGGAGCGCGCAACTGGCGGCCAGCAACACCGTGACCCTCGCTCCAAACTCGGGGTGCGCGTTCAACCCCGTGCCGATGGCCGTGCCTCCGATCACGAGCCGGGCCAGCCTTGGGAGCGTGGAGACGATGCGCGCATGCGCATCCTCCACAAGCCCGGCCCACCCCGTCAATTCCTGGCTCAACCGGATCGGAACGGCGTCCATCAGGTGCGTACGGCCCGTTTTGATGACATGCTCTACCGAGCCTGCTTTCTCCTGGATCGCCGCCCGCAGTTGTTCGAGAGCCGGCAGCAGTTGCTCCGACACTTCGCAATAAGCGCTGACATGGATGGCCGCCGGTATCACGTCGTTGCTGCTCTGGCACATGTTGACGTGGTTGTTGGGATGCACCGCCGCTCCCAATCGCCGTGAGGCCAGTGTGGCGATGACCTCGTTGGCGTTCATGTTGGTGCTGGTCCCCGAGCCCGTTTGAAACATATCGATGGGGAAGTGGGCGTCATGGAGGCCGTCGCGCACTTCGATGGCCGCGGCTCGTATCGCTTCCGCCATGGGCGCTTCTAGCAGCCCAAGGTCGCGGTTCCCCGTTGCCGCGGCCCACTTGATAGCGCCGAGCGCCCGGAGAAAAGGACGCGGAAGGCGAAGCCCGCTGAGAGGGAAATTGTCGATAGCCCGCTGCGTCTGCGGACCGTAGAGCGCATCGGCGGGAATCCGTACTTCACCGAGGCTGTCATTCTCGTTTCGATAAGCGGTCATGGGTACAGTGTATAGGGCGGGAGGGCTCCGCATGCGGGCGTTGACGTACTGTTCTGATTCCATATATAGTATTCCTATATATGGCAGCGTCATCGTCCGAAGACAAAGAGCGCAAGAAAGGAGCGGCTGAAATGCTGATCCTTGCGCAATTGGAAGAAGTTCCTCGCCACGGCTACGAGATCGCCGCTCGCATCGGCGATCGATCCGGCGGCTTGGTTCAGTTTCATGCCGCCTCGCTGTATCCGGTGCTCTACCGGCTGGAGCGGCGCGGCCTGATTCAAGGCCGCTGGGTGGAAAAGCCCGCCCAACGCCGCCGCCGGTATTACCGGTTAACTCCGGCCGGCCGTACCGTTCTGAAAGAGCAACGGCGCGGTTGGCGCGATTTCCTCTCGGGGATGCAGCGAGCGGCGGGGTTCGGCCATGTCTGACTTCAAGGCCACTGTCCGTTCGCGGCTGCCTAACCTTGGCCTGCCCGCCGAACGCGAGACCGAAATCGTCGAGGAGTTGGCGCACCAGTTGGAGGATACCTGGCGGTCCGCGCTCGATCAGGGAGCCACCGAGGAGCAAGCGCGGCAGCAGGCTCTGGCGCAGATTCCCAACTGGGACGATCTGGCGCGGGAGATTCGCGCCGCGCAGGTGCCCATCGTTTCCCACGCGCCTGTGCGTATGGCCGGATTCCTTGACGACCTGCGGCAGAGTGTTCGCACTCTCGGCAGAGACTCTGGCTTCACGCTTACGGCGGTGCTGGCGTTGTCGCTCGGCATCGGCGCAAACACGGCCATCTTCAGCGCCGCCGCCCAGGTGCTTTTGCGACCGCTTCCTTTTCCGGAACCGGAGCGTATTGTGACGCTTTGGGAGAACAACATCAAAGACGGGATCGAAAGAGATGACGTTTCGCCGGCCAACTTTCTCGACTGGAAGCAGGCTAGCGCCAGCTTTGACGCCATGGCCACCAGCAATCCATGGAGCTTTGACTTCATCGGCGAGAGCGAGCCGGAAAAGTTCCGCGGCGCCCTTGTCTCGGAGAGTTATTTCGATATTCTGCGCGTTCAGCCGACTCTGGGACGCCTGTTCACCGCGGCCGACCATCGGCCTGGACGCAACAACGCCGTTCTGCTTTCGCACGGACTCTGGAAGCGGCGCTTCGGCGGGGACCACGGCGTGATGGGGCGCGCGCTGAACTTGAATGGCCGGCCGGCAACCGTGATCGGCGTCCTGCCTCCGGATCTCGATCTTCGCCTGCATGGCCTCGCAGAGGAAGTCATTGCGCCGCAGGTGGTGAGCGAAAGCTGGCGTCTCCAACGAAGGGCAACGTATCTGAAGGTGGTGGCGCGCTTGAAGCCCGCGGTTTCCCTTGAACAAGCGCGGCAGGAGATGAGTTCCATCGCCGCGAGGCTGGCGCGCGAACTTCCTGTGGAGAACAGCGGTGTAGGAGTGACCGTGGTTCCACTTCTGGAGCACCTGGTAGGCGGCGTTCGTCCGGCACTGGTGCTGCTGATGGGAGCGGCGGGCATGGTTTTGCTGATCGCCTGCGTCAACGTGGCCAATCTGCTCCTTGCTCGCGGCGTGCACAGGCAAAGGGAGTTCGCCATCCGGATGGCGTTGGGAGCGGGAGGAATGAGGTTGGCGCGCCAGTTGCTTACCGAAGCGCTGCCAATGGCCGCGCTTGGAGGTTTAGGGGGAGGGTTGCTTGCATTCTGGGGACTCCGGATTGCCACGGTCCAGCTAGGCGCCGATATCCCCAGACTCGAAGAAGCGACTCTCAACACATCGGTCGTCTTTTTCGCGGGCGCACTCTCACTGCTGACCGCATTGGGCTCCGCTCTGGCGCCCGCCGTCCGCGTACACCGGGCCCAGCTACAGGACCAATTGAAGCAGGGAAGCCGGTCAGCGAGTTTTGGCGTCCAGACGCTGCGCACCAAGTCCGTGTTGATTGTATTGGAAGTGGCCGTGACCGTAGTACTGCTGGTGGCCTGTGCCTTGCTGCTGCGCAGTTTCTGGAAGCTCCTCAATTCCGACCCCGGTTTTGCTTCTGAGCGTATAGCCGTTCTTCAGCAGTTCATTTGGAGGCAGTACACCACGCCCGGTAAGCGCCTTATTTACGGCACGCAGGCGCTCGAAAACTTGGGCGCGCTACCAGGAGTCGAGGTAGCCGGATTGGTGAGCGCCACACCGCTGCTCGAAAGCAGCATGGATTCTTCCTATCCCGCATGGGTGCAGGGAGAGCCACCCCCGCCGCCCGGTCAGGAGCGAACCGCGTTTCACACCATCGCCACAGATGGCTACTTCTCCTCGTTGCGGATCCCCCTGCTGAGCGGGCGAACATTCCGCGACAACGACCGCGCGGATTCAAGCCGCGTCGTCTTGATTAACCAGACCATGGCCCGCCGCTTCTTCGGCGCGGCGGATCCGGTGGGCCGCGGCATAGCTGTCCGATACCGCCATGCCCCGGTGGTGTACGAGGTGGTGGGCGTGGTGGGCGACGTGCGTCATGAGAGCCTCATCGATCCCCCGCGCGCGGAATTCTTCCAACCCTTTGCTCAAAACCCGAGTGGAGCCATCATCTTCGTCGTCCGCTCCAGTCTCGATCCGGAGTTCCTCATGTCTTCCATGAAGCAGGCAATCTGGAAGATCGATCCGACTTTTCCTTTTTATCGGGCAACAACGATGGAAACTCTGGTGAAAGAGTCGCTGGCAGGACGCCGGATGCAAACGGTGTTGCTGGGTGCATTCGCGTTTCTTGCGCTCACACTTGCCGCCGTCGGCATCTACGGAGTAATCAGCTTCGCGGTGGCGCAGCGAACACACGAAGTCGGGATCAGACTTGCGCTCGGAGCTCGCCGGGCAAGCGTGATCGTCATGATATTGGCCGATGGTCTCAGACTCGCGGCAATTGGCGTCGGGTTGGGACTGGCGTTGGCCGCGGTGGCATCCCGCGCCTTGGGCAGCCTGCTGTATGAAACATCGACTGCGGATCCCGCCATCTACGCCGCCATCGCCGCGTTGGTGATCGCCGTGGCAGCGCAAGCATGCCTGGCGCCTGCCTGGCGCGCCTCGCGCCAGGATCCGCTAACGGCGCTGCGAACTCAATAAGCGCTCGTTGGTACAGTGGTAGTCACGGAGGTGGCTTTTCGTGCCGATTGAAAAATCGCCTAAGGTTCCATTGCTTGCCAATTACATCCCATCCGGTGGCGTCGCCTACAAAGTTAAGGACGACGAGAGTTGGGTATCCATAGCGAAGAAACTGGGCGTGGACGTCTGGGGGCTCATCGAATTCAATTTCAAGACCCGCAATCCAGAGGTGAACTGGTACTTGCGGTATCGGGTCGGCTGCAGGAAGATGACTGCCGAAGGACCATTTTACCCTGGCGGGCTTGATCGTCGACCCCTCTCAACTCTTATCCTACGTCACAGCGGTAACCAAGAGCCTGACCACGGGAGTGACCGCTCATATCAAGGGTGACATGGCGCCGTCGCTTGAGAAGGCATAGCGGTCGTTCAGCGACAAGTACTCGGGCGTGCCTCGTTTTGATACTTACAAGCCAGACTTTTTTGAACGCAACCTCCCCCGTGTTTGAAAAGGTGCGGCGGGCGCTGGTGAACGACCTCGTCAATCGCGGCATGCAACTGGCGGCGATGGGAAAAAGCGTCGACCCGAATTTTGCATCCAAGGCCGCCGAGATGGTGAATATGGGTCTCGATATCGGTGAGATCTACAAGTGGGGTGAAGAGGCGTGGAAAACAGCGAAGACCAAGCTTGGGCAATGAGCCGGTTCGGCGTTCGATACCAAGAAAACCAGAAGTGATATGATTCCCGTGTTACTTCAGGAGGTGCCCATATTATGCGCAGCAGCCTGCTGATCGCGGTACTGATGATGTCCAGCCGCCTGATAGGCCAAAGCACGTTTGGCTCCATCGTCGGCACGGTGCGGGATAGCTCTCAGGCGGTAGTGCCTGATGTTGCCGTTACGCTCACACACCTTGGAACCAATGAGAAACGCCGCTCAACAACCAGCAGCGACGGGTTCTATCAGTTTCAAAACCTCGTACCCGCCAGCTACCGGCTTGAGGCTGAAATGAGTGGCTTTCGCCGGTACGTCCTGGAACCGATTCTGGTTGAGGTGCAGGGCGCCATTCGCGCCGATGTGACTCTGTTGATCGGCCAGGCCAGTGAACGTGTCGAAGTGATGGCCCGTCCTTCCCTTCTGGAGCCTGAGAATTCGTCCCTCGGCCAGGTGGTGAATACGCGCAAGATTGAGGATTTGCCACTGAACGGCCGCAATCCGCTTGCGCTTGTTGCACTCGTGCCGGGTGTGATACCTCAAGGTGGGTCTCTTGCGAATCCGGCGCTGCCGAACTTCTATGCATGGGGAAATTTCCAGATCAGCGGAGCCCTGGGCAATCAGAGCGAGACGCTGGTGGACGGGGGCACCGTTCATGGAATGTTGATGAACAGCGTACGGCTGGTGCCTACAGAGGACGCGGTCCAGGAGTTCAAAGTGCAGACCAACAGCCTGGCTGCCGAGTTCGGGCACACTGCCGGCGGCATCATCAACCTGACCCTCAAGGCGGGAACGAACCAGTACCACGGCAGCGCGTTCGAGTTTCTGCGTAACGACGCGCTCGATGCCAATACATTTTTCAACAACTCACGCAACGTGCGAAGGCCGCCGTTGCGGCAGAACCAGTTCGGCGGTACGTTCGGCGGGCCGGTGTTGAAGGACAAGTTGTTCTTCTTCACCAGCTATGAAGCCTACCGGCAGCGTAAGGGCCAATCCGTGCTGTTCAGCGTTCCTACACCCGAGCAGCGCGCGGGCGACTTTTCACGAACCTTGAATGCAGCCGGCGCGCTGATACCTGTCTTTGACGCCACCACCACGCGCATCGATCCGGCCACGAACGCCAACATTCGCGATGCGTTCCCCAACAACATCATTCCTCGTAATCGATTCGACCCCGTTGCCGCGAAGTTGGCCGACGTGCTGATGGCGCCGCCCAATACCCCCGGCGCGCGCTTCACCAACATCAACAATTTCGCCACCAATGCTTCGCAAATTGCCGATTCGGATCAATTCAACACGAGGGTCGACTATCATTTGAACCGGTCCAACAGGCTCTTTGGACGGTATTCGTGGTGGGATTCCGGAACGCCGGCGGTGGATCCGTACCGCAACGGAACCATCTACCTTCTCTATCCCGACTTTCGCGTGACGCATCAGATCCTTGTTGATGACGTCTTCACAATCTCCCCATCGCTTGTAGCGGATATGCGGTACAGCTTTATCAAATTCGACTATGAGCGCGTTCCCCCGACCAAGGGTGTGGACTTGACTACGCTGGGGTTCGCGGCAAACATGCAGCAGCAGATTCCACAGGAACTCCGGCACCTTCCGAATTTCACGATCGCGGGCATGAACGCCTTGCCCGGCGGAGGCCCCATCCGGCAGAACGAACAGACGCATCAGTTCATCGGCAATCTGATGAAGATTACGGGAAAGCACACGCTGAAGTTTGGAACGGACAATCGCATTTACAGGCTCGGATACACGCAAAGCAATGACCCGAGCGGCGCGTTCAATTTCACGGCGCCCTTCAGCGCTCGCGATCCGTTCGCCGCCGGCGGTTATGGATTTGCATCATTCATGCTCGGCTATGCCGCGTCCGCCGGATTGAATACTCCCGCCTATCTCAACGAACAGCGCATCTACAAAGCTTTCTATGTGCAGGACGACTTCAGGATCGCAAAGAGGCTGACCCTGAATCTCGGATTGCGTTGGGACCGGGACGGACCGATCACCGAACGGGATGACCGCTTCAGCACATTCGTCATCGACGCGCCGCATCCGTTTGCTCAGACCACCGCGCTGCCGTTGCGCGGAAGGCTCGACCTTGTGAATTCTCCGGACCGCGCTACGCGAGCATGGGCTGATCCATTCAACAAGCAGTTTGCGCCGCGCGCGGGATTCGCTTACAGCGTTACGGACAAGACGGTAGTGCGGGCGGGTTACGGAATGTTCTGGCTGCCGCTGGCGATCGCCCGCCGTGAGAATCTGGTGGAAGCCACGGCAACCGGATCCAGCCCGTTTCTCGGCTCGATCGATGCCGGGCGCACGCCGTTTCGTGTGCTCAGCAATCCATTCCCTGATGGCGTCACACAACCTGTGGGCCGCGCCCCGGATTATCAAAGGCAGCGTGCCGGCCAGGTGATTGCGACAACCATGGCCAAAGGCGAGTACGCATACGCGCAGCAGTGGAACTTCAACATCCAGCGCGACCTGCCGGGCGGCACGGTTGTCGAAGCTGCCTACGCCGGATTGAAGGGTACGAAACTGCCCGTCAACGTTTATCCGCTCAATACGCTACACCCGGATAATCTGCGGCTCGGCACGGCGCTAACACAGCAGGTGGCGAATCCATTCCTCGGCCAGGTTAGCCGCGGCGTTCTCTCCACCGCCACCGTTGCGCGCGGTCAATTGCTGCGGCCATTCCCACACTTCGACAACGTTACCGTTCGCGGTTTCTTTATCGGCAACAGCAACTATCATTCGCTGCAAATGAAATTCCAGAAACGCTTCCAGATGGGCGCGGGCTTGCTGGTCAGCTACACGGCCTCCAAGCTGATCACCGACACGGAAAGCCAGACCTCATGGCTGGAGCCGACCGCGACCGTCCAGAACCCGTATAACATGCGGCTGGAACGCTCGTTGTCGAGTTCCGACGTACCGCAGCGAGTGGTAATCAGCGGCAACTTCGATCTTCCGTTCGGCAAAGGCAAGCGTTTCCTTGGCGCAGCAGGCGGCATCGCCGGCAGGCTGCTTTCGGGTTGGGCCGTGAACGGGATATTCACGGGCCAACGCGGCGTTCCGCTGTTCCTGACGATGGCGGCGAATCAGACGGGCTCGCTCGGCGGGGGTGCACGGCCCAATAGCACCGGAAAGAGCGCCGAGATTGAAGGACCGGCACAATCCAGGCTGAACCGGTGGTTCGATACAACTCAGTTCACGGCGCCGCCGGCTTTCACGTTCGGCAACGTGTCCCGAACTCTGCCGGATATAAGGGTACACGGCGTCAACAACGTCGATTTTTCGATTTTCAAGAATACGAGATGGGGCGAGTCGGAGCGGTACAACATACAGTTCCGGGCTGAGTTTTACAACCTCATGAACCGGGTTCAATTCGATGCTCCCGGCTTCGCGTTCGGCATCCCCCAATTCGGCGTCGTCGCGAATCAGGTGAATGACCCGAGGCTGCTGCAGTTCGCGCTGAAATTCGCTTTTTAACTCGATGTGAGACCAAGGCGCACCATGAACGCCAACATTGGCGGGCCGCCGGCTCGCTCGATAAGCGTCTGACGCGCCCAGCAAGCCGACGGATCGAGCGCAGGTGTGCTGGACAGCTTGCACAGAAAAGAGTAAAATAAGCTCAGAAAACGAGGCTATGTGGGTATGGCGAGAATTCAACCTGTATTGACACCCACCGAACTGGCGCTGGTAGACCAGATGGCCGAGTTGACGGGCTCCAAACGAACTGACGTGATCAAGAACGCACTTGCCGTCTACCACTGGTTCGTCAAGCAGGCGCTTACCGGAAGTCGAGTCGTGGCACGCAAGCCAACAGGGGAGGAGGTCACCCTCGAGACAGTGGAACTCGCACTCTTGGAAGGCAAGGGTAACCGGCTGACTCCGGAAGAATTGGGTTTGCTGGCGAAGCGGCTCGCGAGCGCTTCGAATCCGGTTGAGGCAGCACAAATCAAGGAGCGCCTCACTCGAGGCTTCTACGGGATCTAGGGCGTGCCAAGAGTCCGCCGTCAAAACGTCCCGCCCGCTCTATTTCACCATTTACTCGACCGCGTCCAGGGCCGCAAGATCCCCGCAACTCAGTTAGAACTGCTGGCGAAGTGGCTTGACGAAGAGCCCGAGGTGCGCGAAGGTCCGTGGTACAGGCGATTCTCCGGCATGACGGTTTGCGGCGAAGGTGAGTTGATCAAGACTTTCCTGCTTCCCGGTCAGGCGCCGAAGGGACAGCGCGTCGCGTAAGGCTCAAGAGCCAGGCCGGACTTACGACGGTCGGCAAGCGACACTAGCACCGGCATCGGCATTGCGTCAAAACTGATCGCACCAAACGTAGGCGTCAATCACCGCCCGTTCGCCCTCTTTGCCCGGCCGGGCGTTGCCGTGCTCCATGCCGATGACGCCGGTGAATTTCTTCGAGTGAATGTGTTTGAAAATGTTGCGGTAGTTCATCTCACCAGTTGTCGGTTCCCTGCGTCCCGGGTTGTCGCCGCTTTGGAAATAGCCGATTTCGCTCCAGGCGTGGTCGATGTTGGGGATGATGTTTCCTTCCGTGATCTGCTGGTGGTACATGTCGTAGAGCACTTTGCAGGACGGGCTGTTCACTGCCTTGCAGATCAGATAGCCCTGAGAAATTTTCGTCAGGTAGAGACCAGGGTGATTGCGGCGCGTGTTGAGCGGCTCCATCACCATCACCAGCCCGGTTTTCTCGCACAACTCCGAACAGCGCCGGAACATGTCGATAACGTTGGCGGTCTGGTAATCCCAATCGAGGCGCAAATCGAAGCGGCCCGGCACCACGGTGCACCATTTGGCGTTGACGCGTTTGGCCACTTCGATGGAATCGCGGATGTCGGCCAGCACTTTTTCCCGCGTCCCGGCGTCATCCAAGGCGAATGTGGCGTTGTTGAAATCGCCCGTTGCCACAAAAACGCCCATCGTCATGTTGAGGCGCGCCAACTCCGCTCCGATACGCTCCTGCACGGCTTTCTCGCGGCGGCGAAGGCCATTATCTTCCAGCGCCGTGAATCCTTCATCGTGCATGAATCTGAGCTGGTCGATGAGATCCTCGCCCGCATGCGAGCGAAACATGCCGAAGTGGGGCGCGTATTTCAGTTTGAAGGCACGTTGCGGCGCTGCTTGCGCGCGGCGCTGCGCCATAATGGACGCGGCCGCGATTCCCGTTCGAAACAGATCTCTGCGTTTCATGATTCTCCCCTTCAACTCATTGATGGCGCAGCGCGCCGATAGGATCGATGCCCGCGGCGCGGCGCGCGGGCAGATACCCGGCCCCCAGCGCCACCATCGCGATAATCGCGGCAGCCGAAGCCAACACTAGCGGATCATATGCTTTCACCTGGTACAACTCGGAGGCCAGATAACGCCCCAGCCAAATGGTGAGCAGCATCCCTACGGCAATGCCTCCCGCCAATAAAAAGCCCACCTCTCCGAGCACCATACCCACGATATCGCGGCGGGCCGCGCCGAGCGCCATGCGAATGCCGATTTCCCCGGTCCGGATGGTCACCGAATGAGCGATGACGCCGTAAATTCCAATCGAGGCCAATAGCAGCGCCAGTCCCGCAAAGGCATTGGAGAGCCAGGCCAGCATGCGGCGCGCCGTCACCGATTCTTCCACCTGCCGGTCGAGCGTTGTCATTTCATACACCGGAATGTTGGCGTCCAGCTCCCTGACCACGGCGCGGACTTCACGGGTCACCGCATCCAGGCTTGCGGCGGTGCGAACATACACGGCCAGGCTCGGCAGTGCCGGGTCTTGCGTGTAGGGAATATAGACCATGCGAGGAATCGCCGCCTCCAGGCTTCCTGCTTTCGAGTCCCGCACCACGCCGACGATTTCACGGTCCAGTTTCACGGTGCCCGCGCCAAACGTCATCCGGCGCCCGATGGGGTTCTGATCCTTGAAAAAATAGCGGACGAAGCTTTGATTTACGATGACGGCCTTGGGCGAGCCGGCCTGGTCACGCTCATTGAATTCGCGTCCGGCGATAAGCGGGATGCCCAACGTGCGGAAGTAGGCCGGGCTGATCGGATTCTGGCCGCAAACCGTATCCTCCTCTTCTTTGGCCTGGTAGCCCTCGACGGTCACGTTGGAGTCGCGGTTGCTGTTGGTGAGCACGGAGATCTCGGCCATCCCAGCGGATTCCACGCGGAGCAATTGCGAAAGCCGCTGCTGGAGCCGCTCGAAAAATGCATTGGAGCGGGCCGCGTCGTAACCGTTCAGTTTCGGCGCAAGACGAAAGTGCAGAATGCGCGAAGTTTCAAATCCGGGCTCGACATGCATCAAGCGCAGCAGACTTTGAGAGAACAAGCCCGCTGCCGCCAGCAGCACTACGGAGAAAGCCACTTGCGCCCCTACCAGAATCCGGCGGAATCGCGCCTGGGCCGTGTGCGCCTGGAGCGTGCCCGATTGCTCCTTCAAAGCCGCGTTGACATCGAATCGGGATGCCTTCCATGCCGGCGTCATGCCGAGCAGAAACCCCGTGGCAAGCGCCACGGCCCCAGTGAAGGCGAGCGTGCGCGGATCGATATCTGTAGAGACCAGCATCCGCGCCTCCTGGCCGCCGATCCATAGCAACGCCTCCATGGTCCAGACGGAAACAATCAGGCCGAGTGCGGCGCCCGCTACCGCGAGCAGCGTGCTTTCGACCAGCAGCAACCGCACGATGCGCCTGCGGCTTGCCCCCACGGCCATTCGTATCGCGATCTGGCGGCGCTGCCCCGCGGCTTTGTAAAGCAGCAGGTTGGCCACATTGGCGCAGGCGATCAGCAAAACGAATCCCACCAGACCCATCAGAGCGAAGACGGCTGTGCCGTATTGCTGGCGCATGTCATGGACGCCATCCGCGCCGGGCCGCAACAGCAGCCTTCCGGCGAGAAAGCGCTCGCGGAAGCGCGCCCCGCGCGATCCCATCTGCGCCAGCTCCTCGTCAAGAATCGGACGAAACACGGACTGCATGGCCGCCTCCGCCTGACCCGTGGAAACTCCCGGCGCCAGGCGCGCGAAGATAGTCAGCCACATCACGCGCCGCTCGGCCAGCCCGTCCCAGGTGGGAGTCGCCTGCCGCTTCATATTGATCGGAAGGTACAGATCCGGAGTCCCGCTGCGAACCACCGATCGTAATCCCTCCGGTGCAACTCCGACCACGGTCATCGCATGCCCGTTGATCTGTACTGTCTGATTCAGGATCGCCGCGCTGGCGCCGAACCGGCGCTTCCAATACCCGTGCGTCAAAACAATTACCGGATGCGCACCCGGCGCGCGATCGTCTTCGGGGCCAAACAATCGGCCCAACGCCGGCCGGACACCAAGCACTTCAAACAAATTCCCGCTGACGAGTTCCGCGCTCGCGCGTTCGCTTTCATCGCCATGGCGCAGGCTCACCGAAGCCGAGGAACGCGCGGCGACGCCGGAGAACACGCGATTCCGGTCGTGCAGATCCTTATACATCGGGTACGACCAGACCGTTTCCGGATTGTCGCTTGAACTGCGACCTGGTTGGATGCCTGTGTTATGAAACAGCACCAGACGGCCGGGCTCCTCCACCGGCAGCAGCCGCAGAACAATCTGGTCGAGGAGGGAGAAAATTGCCGTGTTGGCGCCGATGCCCAAAGCAAGCGACAGTACGGCGACTGAGGTGAGCATCGGGTTGCGCTTCCACTGCCGCAATCCGTATTGAACATCGGTCAGCATGGATCTTAGCTATTGTATCTCCCGGCTTGACAGCAGCGAGCAGGAAGACGAGACTGGGAGCAATGCAACGCAGGAATTTTCTCGCCATGCCGCTGGCGGCGGCCGCGCCGCACAAGCCCAACTTCGTGTTCGTTCTGGTCGACGACTTGCGATGGGATGAGTTGGGCGCGACCGGGCATCCCTTCGCGCAAACCCCGCACGCCGACCGGCTGGCGCGCGAAGGCGTCAATTTCCGCAATGCGTTCGCCAACACGCCTCTGTGCTCGCCGTCGCGGGGCTGCTTTCTCACCGGCCAGTATGCCCACCGCCATGGCATTGTCGACAACCTGGCGCGCAATGCCGCCAGTCATAAGCTGATCACCTGGCCGCGGCTGTTGCACGATGCCGGTTACGAAACGGCCTTTCTAGGCAAATGGCACATGGGCAACGACGATTCGCCCCGGCCCGGCTTTGACCGCTGGGTCAGCTTTCGCGGACAAGGCGAATGCATCGACCCGCCGCTCAACATCGACGGCGTGAATAAGCCCTCCCGCGGCTACGTCACCGATATCCTCACCGATCATGCCGTCGCCTTTCTAGAAAAACCCCGCCAGAAGCCTTTCTGCCTTTACGTGGCGCACAAAGCGATTCACCCGAACGTGCAGCAGCGCGACGACGGCAGCGTAAATCCGCAGGGAATCTCGGGCGCTGCTTCTTTCATTCCCGCCGAACGGCATCGCAAGCTTTACGCAGGACAGAAACTCCCGCGCCGGCCCAACTACGCGCAGCCGCCTAAGGGCAAGCCCGCGCTCGACCGCTCGATCGCCGATCTTCCCCCGCTGGGAAGCCAAACGGTCACCGATGATGAGACGATCTTGAACCGCATGCGGATGATGAAAGCAGTGGATGAGAGCTTGGGGCGAATCCTCGACACGTTGCATCGCGCCCGCCGGCTGGATGACACCGTAGTGATCTTCACTTCCGACCATGGCTATTTCTATGGCGAACACGGTCTGGGCGCGGAACGCCGGCTGGCCTATGAAGAAACGATACGAATCCCGCTGCTGGTGCGTTACCCGGGGCTTTTCAATCCAGGCGCAAAGCCGGAGCAGATGGTGACCAGCGTGGACATTGCCGCCACGGCGCTGGAACTGGCGGGCGTAAAGTCTTCCCTACGCCTGGACGGGCAATCGCTGTTGTCACCACGTCATCGTGAGGACATTCTGATCGAATACTTCTCCGACACAGTATTTCCGCGCATCCGCAGCATGGGGTACAAGGCCGTGCGCACGAACCGCTGGAAATACATCCAATACCTCGAACTGAAGGGAGCAGATGAGTTATACGACCTGACCACCGATCCCTACGAGCGTGTAAACCGCATAGCCGACGAGAAGGCTCCGATCGCCGCCATGAAGCAGCGCCTGGCGCGGTTAGTAGGATAGGCCTCCCGGCCTGTCCTGTTCGAGTGTTCTGGCGTCGCTGAGGGAAAGTGGCCCACTCGAGAAGGTGGCGGGAGGAACATCTCGAGTGGAGCACACGATCCAAACCGGCAGGTCAGTTTCGCGTTCAACCACACGATTTTGGAGGACCTCCGAAATTGTCGATCGACTGTATTTCCCGGTTGCTCGACCAACTGGATTCAACCGATGATTCAGTAAATGCGAATCTGCTCCTTTACGCCTATTGGCCTGATTCGCAACATAGCAAGGCAGCCCGTGAATAGCTAAGCCTACGTACCCTCTGCACGGCTCGTAGTCTGCAAGAAAGCGATTCCTCCGAATGAAGGCGCCCGCTGAAAAAACGTTAATAAGTTATTCTTAGCGAAGCTTGCATCTGCCGGTTCCCACCGGCCGCGTTGATGACTCCGAATGTCGCCAGGCCTTCGGGGATGTCTGCTCCCTGTGCGATGTGGGATGCCCGCCTGTGGCAAATCGGGTAGTTGATTTGGGCCTCTGGCCTGCGGCACGCCTTCGCAGGGACAGTCAAATCAGGAGGTGAAGGGCGAGCGCGAGCAGGCTTGCGGCGATGAACACGGAAAGGCACCCGCTTGCGGCTTTCGCCGGTTGCCGTTTCGCCGAAAAGTCCACAAGGCCCTTGAAGCGCGCAATCGCGGCGGGAAAAGCCTTGATGGAGAATTCTTCCAGGTAGTTGGGGCCAACGACCGTCAGCCGGTCGCCCTTGCTCGATCCGTGTGCGTAGATCGTCGGGTTGTTGTGAGGGCCTGTCTTCCCGGAAAAGTAACTCATCCCGTCCCCAATGACCACATCCCCAACCGGCTTCTGCGGGTCGAGGCGCTGCGGGTCGTGCGTGCGCGCGAGCGGGGCTGCGTTTTCGTTGGAGGGCTTGTAGGATTGGCGTTGTAAGCGCTCCCGGAAGTGCGCGACCGCTTCATCGAAAGCTTCGATGGCGAACGCGTCCAGGGAGACGGAGCCGGCGACATGCAATTTCACGCCCTGGCCTTCGTCGTATTCAGCGAACATGGCCGGATTGTTGCCCGCCCCCTTGTATCCGGCGAGATAGGCAATACCGTCGCCCGGTGCAACCTTGCCGATGGGAGTTTTCTCGTCGAGGCTCATGGACACACCGAAGGGTCACCGGCTGATTCGCACGAAGACCTGCTCTTCGAGAACGAACTGCAATTCGTCCAGGTCTTCCGGGCTCTTGTTGGCGAGCCTGGCGATTTCGGCAATCGCATCGTTCAGGCTGTGCAGGCCGTACATCGCGTGAAGGATGGTGCTGTCGCCGGGACCATCCGCCAGTTCATCGGTGAGGCCCGATCCCAGAAGCAGGAGTTTTATCATCGCCGATACGGAATTCGAGTGAAATCCTGCGTCTCGGGAGGGAGGTTCCTGTACGCCTCGCGTATCTGCTCGCGGGAGTAGTTCACGATTTTTTCCAGTCGGCTCCGTGGGCCTGGCACAGGTAGCCGGTGCCTTTGCATCTTGTGCACCGGAAGCCGTTTCGGGCCTTCCCGCTTCCATCGCATTCAGAACAGCGAATGAGGGGGCTCGTGTCTTTTTCGCAGTATTTGCCGTCCATCTGTCACCTCTCTTGTGAAGCGCCGCTTGCGGACAATAACGGATTACCAGTCGGACATCTTGATATCTCGCACACTACCGTCAACGGAAGCTTTGATAATCTGTAACGCGTCCTCCATGCTTCTGGATTCGCCAACCTTCTTCAGGTCGTCGGTGATGACGCCCACATTGACTTTGTATGCGTAAAAGCGCCCACCCGACTCGCTGACCTTGAAGAGCAGGCCCTTTTTACGATCCGTGTCGATCACAATTTTTTTGGAACTCATCGTTCTACCTTTCTGTGCTGCCGCCTTCCAACAGCAACCACGCGGCTCCCGTCAGCGTCTTGCGCAGTCCACTGTCTCCTGTGGCGAGCGCCAGGGACGGTTTCGAGGCAAACTCGCCCAGGAACTCGCGGTCCGCATCCGCGACGGCGATTGTCAGTATCTGGATGCCGGCGCGTTTCATTTCCCCGGCCACCTCCAGCGCCTTGTCACGGTCACTTGGTTGGCCGTCAGAGACAATGCAGACGCTGCGATCCGGTGTGTCATGGGCCAGCAGCAGTCCTTGCGCGGCGCGCAATGCCTTTGCGACATGCGTGGTGCCGGACGCGCTGAGGCGTCCTATGGCCGCGGCGGTATCGCTGGAACTGCGGGCGTCACTGAGAACGATTGATGCCTCCTTGTTAAAGGCCACGATCCCGACGCGGACGCCCTTGTCGCGCATTGAAGCTGCGAAGTCCATACCGCCGCGCTTCGCCTCATCGAGCCGGCCGCCCTCCATGCTCTCCGATGTGTCGAGGAGGAGCACCGAAGCCCCAGACCGGCGACGTGAAGTTACCGGCTGGCCCGTGAGTTGCTGCAACCGGAGGGCAAATGAACCATTGGCATTCCTGCCTTGCTGTTCGGGGTGCTTGCTCATGGCGCTTTCTTGCTGAGTCTGTCGCGGTTGAGGAGTTCCCAGGCCGCCTGGAGTTCGCCCAGCCTGCGGTCGAGGTGCCGCCGCGCTTTTTCAGACATGGATGCATTCTGGTCCTGATGGTATTTGAACAGCAATTCTTTTCGGAGGGCGGCGATCTCTTCCAGTGGCGTATCTTCCGAAGCCCCGAAGAAATCGAGCGCCGCAGCCCTGTCTTTAATTGAGCTGCCTGCGCCGTTTGGAGAAGCCCCTTTGGGAAACTCGCCGCGCTCCATCTCCGCGATGGCGCGGTCCAGGCCGCCCACGATCTCGTCTATGATGCCGTGGAAATCAGCCCAGTGCTTCATGAGCAACAGGGAATAGAGCTGCTCATACTGGAGCTTCTCCTTCTCGTCGCTGACGGCTGTTTCCCAGAAGAGCCCCTTGGGAGATTTCAGGGCAAGCCGCGTCGCGGCGACGACTTTCCCGTTGGCTTCCTCCACGCGCGCCACGCACTTGCGGAGCTGCGCGACGGCCTCTTGTTGCTCCGGGATCTGCTGGTCGATCTCCTGATGCACGCGCGCCGAATCCCCAATGCCCATGAAGGGCACATTGCGTAGCCAGCTGTCGATCCCGAAGGGCCATTTGTCAGAAGCGGGTGCCGGTCTGGCGGAGGAGCGCCGTCGTTTCCGCGTCGAGGTTCTTGAGGGTCGCAAACTTACCAGCAAGGCCGGGGCATCGAGAGCAGCGGCGGCGGCGCGTTGGAGCATTTCGCGGTGGTCGCCGAAGGGGTAGAAGCAGACAGAAAACCATATCCACCCGACTTGGGCGAATACAAAGACGAGGAATGCCTTGAATCCCCCGAAATCCGGCGTCTGCGAGAAGAGCTTGACGATGACTGCCGTCGTCACGATGGCGACGATGGCGGCTGAGGAGATAATAAGGAATCTACAGCCGTCAACAAAGCGGGCGGAAACAAAGCTGGACTTTGAGATTTCCGGTGTTTGTATCGGAACTAATGGACAAGTCCATCCATCCCCGGCGCATGGCGTCATTGAGCCAAGCCTTGTAGAGCAACTGCGTCACAAGGTAAATCAGCGCCATGGAAAGTCCCGCTGGCAGCAAAGCCATGAACATCAGCGGCAGCGCGAGGATGCCGAGAATGATCATAAGAATGATGCCGCCGATCTCTTCCATTACGCCTCAAACATTGCAAACCGGGAGCCTAGAAATCGTAGCACACGTGTGTGTAGCGCGTTTTTGGCATTCACCGTTGAAGCCTAAGAACGTGACCGTGGGATATCGAAGGATTAGATCCGCGAGACGCTCAGCCCATGATTACGGATGCGGTTCGTCACGCTGTCGCGTTGCTCGCGCGGCTCCGCGCGCCGGGCACGCAGACCCTCACGGTTACCGCCTTGTCGATGGAAAGATGCGATGGCTGCACGGTCTCTATGAAGACGATGCCGATGTCTCTATGGAGCGCGTCGCCTCCGGGGAATTCCATGATCAGCCGTCAAATCGGCACTTTGTGACTCGCAGAGTCCCTGACGCTCCGTCGCCGCTTGTCATAGATCTGCGTCGTTGTGATGTGCTTGTGGTCGAGCAAGTCCTGGACCGCCTCGATCGCCACTCCTGAATCGAGGAGCAGTGTCGCCGTGGTCGCCCTCAGAGAATGCGGTGAGTAGAGGCAGCGTCGAACCTTCTCGCCTCCCGGCAGCTCTACTTCCTGAACAGAGGAGGGGAGCCTCTCCAAGTAGCTGAGAAGCAGCCGATTCATAGACCGCTCCGTGATTCGCCGTTCGGCGAGCGCCTCACCCATCGAACTGCTTCGAGGGCGAAACAACCAGCCGCTCTCAAGCTTCGCTTCTCGGATGTACTCGTGGATCG
>Ga0187893_10005959_pt1 | contig 21274 bp, 22 predicted proteins | sample MA1701074metaG_FD_139574 | JGI IMG/M metagenome (GOLD analysis project Ga0187893, IMG submission 139574) | White microbial mat communities from a basaltic lava cave in the Kipuka Kanohina Cave System on the Island of Hawaii, USA - MA170107-4 metaG ...
GGCGCGGCTGCGCAAGGAGCTCGACGCCGAGGTGCTGTTCGACGCCGCGAGCCGCGGCCGCTATTCGACCGACGCGTCGATCTACCAGGTCGAGCCGATCGGCATCGTTGTGCCGCGCAGCGAGGAAGCCGCGCGCGGCGCGATCGCGCTCGCGGCCGGCCAGGGCGTCCCGATCCTGCCGCGCGGCGCCGGCAGCTCGCAGTGCGGCCAGGCGGTGGGCGCGGCGCTCGTCATCGACCACACGAAGTACCTGAATGGGATTTTGGGCGTCGAGGGTGAAACCGCGGTGGTGCAGCCCGGCGTGGTGCTCGATGCCCTGAACGCACACCTGCGCAAGCTCGGCCTGTGGTTCCCGGTCGACGTCTCGACCAGCGCGCAGGCGACGCTCGGCGGCATGGCGGGCAACAACTCGTGCGGCTCGCGCTCGATCGCGTACGGCAACATGGTGCACAACGTCCTCGCCATCGATGCGTTCACCGCCACGGGCGAGCGCTGGCGCTTTGCGGGCTTGGACGAAAGTTCTTCCTCGCCCGGCTATTCGGCTTTCATCCAGAAGCTGAAACAGCTCTACGAGCGCGAAAGAGCGGAGATCGAGGCGCGCTTTCCGAAGCTGCTGCGCAAGGTCGCGGGCTACAACCTCGACCACCTCGGCCCGCCGTACGCCAACGCCGCGCACCTGCTGGTCGGCTCGGAAGGCACGCTCGCCTGGTCCGAGCGCATCCACCTCAAGCTCTCTCGGTTGCCCGAGAAGCGCTCCCTCGGCGTGTGCCATTTTCCGAAGCTCTACACCGCGATGGAGCTCACGCAGCACATCGTGAAGCTCGGCCCCACCGCGGTGGAGCTCGTCGATCGCACGATGATCGGCCTCGCGCGCGAGATCCCCGCGTTCGAGAAGGCGGTGAATGCTTTCATCAAAGGCGATCCCGACGCGATTCTGCTCGTCGAGTTCGCCGACGACCGCGTCGGGAAGCTGAAGGACCTGGTGCAGCTGATGACCGACCTCGGCCTGCCGGGCAGCGTGGTGGAAATTACCGACGCCGGACTGCAGCGCGCGGTCTGGGAAGTGCGCAAGGCCGGTCTCAACATCATGATGTCGATGAAGGGCGACGGCAAACCGGTGTCCTTCATCGAGGACTGCGCGGTGCCGCTCGAGCACCTGGCGGAGTACACCGAGCGCCTGACGCAGGTGTTCGAAAGACACGGCACGCGCGGCACCTGGTACGCGCACGCCTCGGTCGGCACGCTGCACGTGCGTCCGGTGCTCGACATGCGCCGCGACGGCGCCGAGAAGATGCGCGCCATCGCTGAGGAAGCGTGCGCGATGGTGAAGCAGTACAAGGGCGCGTACTCCGGCGAGCACGGCGACGGGCTGGTGCGCTCGGAATGGATCGCGCCGTTCTTCGGCCCGCGGCTCACGCGCGCGCTCGGCGAGATCAAGTCCTGGCTCGACCCACGGGGCGTGATGAACCCCGGCAAGATCGTCAATCCCTCGCGCATGGACGACAAGTCCCTGTTCCGCTTCAAGCCGGGTTACGCCACGTCGGTGCCGGCCGCGGCGCTCGACTGGAGCGAGTGGGGCGGCTACGACAAGGCGGTCGAGATGTGCAACAACAACGGCCACTGCCGCAAGTTCGACGCCGGCACCATGTGCCCCTCGTTCCGCGCGACCGGCGACGAGGTCCATCTCACCCGCGGCCGGGCCAATACGCTTCGGTTGGCATTGTCGGGGCAGCTTGGCGATTCCCCGGAGGATGCGGTCAAAGAAGCCCTCGATCTCTGCGTTTCCTGCAAGGGCTGCAAGCGCGAGTGCCCGACCGGCGTCGACATGGCGCGCATGAAGATCGAGTTCCTCGCGCACTACAAGGCAGGGCACGGCCTTCCCGCGCGCGACCGCGCGATCGGCTACCTGCCGCGCTACGCGCCGTGGGCGGCGCGGCTTGCGCCTCTTTCGAATTTGGGCACAAGGATTTTTAAGGGCGCACTGGGTTTTGCAGCAAAACGCGATCTGCCGCGGTGGCGGTCGGACTATTTCCGGGAAACCGGCAGCGACAACCCGGATCTCATCCTTCTCGTCGACACGTTCAACCGGTACTTCGAGCCCGAAAACGCGCGCGCGGCGCTCAAGGTGCTCGAGGCCGCTGGCCATCGGGTGTATGCGCCGCGCGGACTCTGCTGCGGCCGCACCTTCCTTTCGGTCGGCCTGGTGGACGAGGCGAAGCGCGAGGCGGCGAAGACGCAGCAAGCGCTGGCGCCGTACGCCGGGCGCGGCGTGCCGATCGTCGGCTTGGAGCCGTCGTGCCTGTTCTCGTTGCGCGACGAATTTCCCGTCATGGGCTTCGGCAAGCTCGCGCAGAGCGCGCAGCTCTTCGAGGAGTTCCTGGCGCGCAACCCCGGCAAGCTGAAGTTCCGCGAGCTGAAGAGCGAGGCGCTGCTCCACGGCCACTGCCATCAGAAGGCCTTCGACGCCATGCCCGCCGTAGAGAAGGTCCTGCAAATGATCCCCGGCCTCAGGTTTTCCACCGTGCAAACGAGCTGCTGCGGCATGGCGGGGAGCTTCGGCTACGAGGCCGAGCATTACGACGTTTCGCTGAAAATGGCGGAGCTTGCGCTGCTGCCCGCGATCCGGAACTCGCCGGCGCAAACCCTGCTCGTCGCCGACGGCACGAGCTGCCGGCACCAGATCGCCGACGGCGCCGGGCGCGAGGCGGTGCACGTGGCGCGCGTGCTTGCGGCAGCGCTCTAGGCCCGGCGGCGGCTCCAGGCGTAGAGCCAGATGCCGGCGGCGATCATCGCGGCGCACAGCCACTGGCCCATGGTGAGGCCGAGGGCGAGCAGGCCCAGGTGGGCGTCGGGCTCGCGGAAGAACTCGGTGGCGAAGCGCAAGGCTCCGTAGCCGAGCAGGAACACCGCCGACACCTGGCCGCGCGGCCGCGGCTTCGAGGAGAACCACCACAGCAGCACGAACAGCACCACGCCCTCGAGCGCGAACTGGTAGAGCTGCGAGGGGTGGCGCGGCGAGCTGTCCGCGCCGGGGAACACCATCGCCCACGGGATGTCGCTGACCCTGCCGGGGAGCTCGCCGTTGATGAAATTGCCGAGCCTGCCGGCGGCGATCCCGGGCGGAATCAGCGGCGCGACGAAGTCCATCAGGCGCATCCAGTCGATGCCGTGGCGGCGCGCGGCGAACACCATCGCCGCCATCACGCCGAGCAGCCCGCCGTGGAACGACATGCCGCCCTGCCAGATGTAGAAGGTCTCGAGCGGATGCGAGAGGTAGTAGCCCGGCTTGTAGAACAGCACATAGCCCAGGCGCCCGCCGAGGATCACGCCGAGCACTACCAGGAACAGCAGGTCGTCGAGCTGCGCGCGCGTGATCGGCGCCTGGCCGGCCGCGATGCGTCGCAGCCCGAGCCACCAGCCGATGACGAACCCCGCCAGGTACATGAGGCCGTACCAGCGCACGGCAAGCGGGCCGATGGAGAAGGCGACCGGGTCGATGTTCGGGTGGGTCAGCACGGCGCCGTCAGCGCGCGCTGCGCCGCGCGTGGGCGAGGAAGTCGCGCGCGGTCGCGCCGAGGTCGCCGCGGCGCCACGCGAGCCGCAGGTCCAGGCGCGGATGCGCGTCGGCGAGCTCGCGGTAGACGACGCCGCGGCGGCCCAGGTTGGCGATCGAGCCCGGCACGATCGCCACGCCCAGCCCGCTGGAGACCAGGCTGACCACGGTTTGCATCTGTATCGCCTCCTGGGTCACGCGAAGGGAAAAGCCCGCGCGGTTCGCGAGTCCGGCGACTATATCGTAGAGGCCCGGGGCGATGTCGCGCGGCACCATGACGAACGCGTCGCGCGCAAGCTCGCGCATCGCGACGCGACCGCGCCGTCGCGCGCGCGGATGGCGCGCCGGCAGCGCGGCGACGAAACGTTCGCTCTGCACCACGAGGTGCTCCAAATCACCCGCCACCGGCGCGAGCAGGAGCCCGAAGTCGAGCTCGCCGGCGGTGAGCGCGGCCGCCTGCTCCGGCGAGAGCATCTCGCGCAGCTCGAGAGACACGCCGGGACGCGACGCCTTGAACGCCTTGAGCAGGCCCGGCAACACGCCGTAGTCCGCGAGCGAGACGAAACCCAGGCGCAGCCGGCCGCTCTCGCCGGCGGCCATGGCGCCGACCTCGAGCGCGGCGTGCTCGAGCTGGCCGAGGAGGCGCTTCGCCTCGCCGTAGAAGCGCTCGCCCTCAGGGGTGAGCTCGACCCTGCGCCGCGAGCGCGTCAGCAGGCGCGCGCCGAGCCGCTCCTCGAGGCCGCGGATCGCGCGCGACAGCGGCGGCTGCGCGATATGCAGCGCCGCCGCGGCGCGGCCGAAGTGCAGCCGCTCGGCGACGGCGACGAAGTAGCGCAGCTGGCGCGTGTCCGGGAGATCCATACCCAAAAGGTATTACTGGCAGCGGCAATTGTATTGGATTTGCATCTTCAGCGGCCGTACACTCGACCTCTCCGGAGGACACGACCATGGCCGCACCCCTGAACCGCCGCTCGAAGCTGATCACCGCGGGCGTCGCGCGCTCGCCCAACCGGGCGATGCTGCGCGCGGTGGGCTTCGGCGACGGCGACTTCGACAAGCCGATCGTCGGCGTGGCGAACGGCCACTCGACCATGAACCCGTGCAACGCCGGCATCCAGCCCCTCATCGACCGCGCGATGGCGGCGCTCGAGCAGGCCGGCGCCAAGCCGCAGGTGTTCGGCGTGCCCACCGTCACCGACGGCATCGGCATGGGCACCGAGGCGATGAAGTACTCGCTCGTGTCGCGCGAGGTGATCGCGGACGCGATCGAGACCAGCGTCAACGGCCAGGCGATGGACGGCGTGCTGGTGATCGGCGGCTGCGACAAGAACATGCCCGGCGGCGTGATCGCGATGGCGCGCATCAACGTGCCGGCGATCTACGTCTACGGCGGCACCATCAGGCCGGGAAGCTGGAAGGGCAAGGACCTGACGATCGTCTCGGCGTTCGAGGCGGTCGGCTCGTACGCCGCCGGCAAGCTGAGCGACGAGGACTTCATCGGCATCGAGAAGAACGCCTGCCCGAGCGTCGGCGCCTGCGGCGGCATGTACACCGCCAACACCATGAGCTCCTCGTTCGAGGCCATGGGCGTGAGCCTGCTCGGCTCGTCCCAGATGGCGGCGCCCGACGCGGAGAAGGCCGATTCGGCCGCCGAATCAGCCCGGGTTTTGGTTGATGCAGTGAAAAACAATCTGTGTCCGCGCGACATCATCACGCGCAAGTCGATCGAGAACGCGATCGCGCTCGTCATGGCGACCGGCGGCTCGACCAACGCGGTGCTGCACTACCTCGCGATCGCCTCCGCCGCGGGCGTAAAGTGGACGATCGACGACTTCGAGCGCGTGCGCAAGAAAGTTCCGGTGCTGTGCGATCTCAAGCCCTCGGGGCGCTTCGTCGCGGTCGATTTGCACCGCGCCGGCGGCGTGCCGCAGGTGCTGAAGATCCTGCTCGAGAACGGCGTGCTGCACGGCGAATGCATGACGATCCACGGCAAGACGATGGCCGAGATGCTGAAGGACGTGCCCGCCGAGCCGCGCAGCGATCAGGAAGTGATCCGCCCCTGGTCGAAGCCGATGTACCGCGAGGGCCACCTCGCGATCCTCAAGGGCAACCTTGCCCCCGAGGGCTGCGTCGCCAAGATCACCGGGCTGAAAAACCCGGCGATCACCGGGCGCGCGCGCGTGTTCGATTCCGAGAACGCCTGCATGAAGGCGATCATGGCGAAGAAGATCAAGGCGGGCGACGTGATCGTGATCCGCTACGAAGGCCCGAAGGGCGGCCCGGGCATGCAGGAGATGCTCGCGCCCACCAGCGCGCTGATCGGGCAGGGACTGGGCGAATCGGTGGGCCTGCTCACCGACGGTCGCTTCTCCGGCGGCACCTGGGGCATGGTGGTCGGGCACGTCGCGCCCGAGGCGTACGAAGGCGGCCCGATCGCGCTGGTGCAGGAAGGCGACTCGATCACCATCGACGCGAAGAAGCGCCTGCTGCAGCTCAACGTGCCGGCGAAGGAGCTCGCGGCGCGGCGCAGCAGGTGGAAGCCGCCCAGGCCCCGCTATACGCAGGGCCTGCTCGCGAAGTACATGAAGCTGGTTTCGACCGCCTCGCGCGGCGCGATCACCGACGGCTAGAAGTTCGATCCCTGCTGTTTGAGGAACTCGATTTCCTCGGGAGTGCTTTTCCGCCCGAGCGCGGCGTTGCGATGCGGGAAGCGGCCGAAGCGCTCGATGATCGACCTGTGACGCAGCGCGTAGTCGTACTGCTCCTTGCCGAGTAGCCGCATCAGCTCGCAGGCGCGCGCCTGATCGGCGAGCGCCTCGCTGTGCTCGAAAGGCAGGTAGGCGAAGATCTTCTCCACCCGGATCCAACCGCCGTCGAATCCGCGCTCGATGGCGTGGCGCGCGGCGGCAAGCGCGAGCCGATCGCCTTCGAATGCCCGCGCTGTGCCGCGGAACATGTTGCGCGGAAACTGGTCGAGCACGATGATCCGCGCCAGGCACGAGGCGGGCTCGGCAAGCCACGCATCGCCGGCGAGCTGGCCCTCGTAGGCGCCGAGGAAGCGCAGCCGCACCTCGGCGTCGAAGCCGGGGTTCTTCTCGAACCAGCGCTTGTGCGATTTTCCGCGCTCGGCGCCCTCGCCGAACCAGAAATGCAACACTTCGGGTGCTAAGCTTTTCATCCACCAACACCAACCAGAAAGGAGACCGCAATGTTCCGTCGCCTCGTCGCCAGCCTGCTTATCGTAGCGCTCGTCGTGCCGTTCCCGGCGCATGCCGGCATGCTCGCCACCCACGAAGCGCTCGACCGCGCGCGCATCGTCAGCCTGATCGAGCGCGCCGAGGTCCAGGCGCAGCTGCAAGCCTACGGCGTCAGCCCCGCCGAGCTGAGGGCCCGCGTGGCCGCCCTCACCGACGCGGAGGCCGCCGAGCTCGCTGCCAGGATCGACGAGCTTCCCGCGGGCGGCGTGGGCATCCTGGGCGCGGTCCTGATCGTGTTCCTGGTGCTCCTGCTCACCGACATCCTCGGTTACACCAAGGTCTTTCCGTTCACCCGCTCCATCAAGAAGTGAATCGCCTCGCCGGGGAGACCTCGCCCTACCTGCAGCAGCACGCCGCCAACCCGGTCGACTGGTATCCGTGGGGACCGGAAGCGCTCGAGCGTGCGCGCGCCGAGGACAAGCCGATCCTGCTCTCGATCGGCTATTCCGCCTGCCACTGGTGCCACGTGATGGCGCACGAGAGCTTCGAGGACCCGGCGGTCGCGGCGGTGATGAATCGGCTGTTCGTCAACGTCAAGGTCGACCGCGAGGAGCGGCCCGACCTCGACCAGATCTACCAGACCGCGCACCAGATGCTCGCGCAGCGGACCGGCGGCTGGCCGCTCACCATGTTCCTCGCGCCCGACGGCGCGCCGTTCTTCGGCGGCACCTATTTCCCCAAGCAGGCGCGCTACGGCCTGCCCGGGTTCCCGGACCTGTGCGAGCGGGTGGCGGCGCTCTGGCACGAGAAGCGGCCCGAGATCGCGGCGCAGAACGCGGAGGTGCTGAAGGCCTTCGCGCGTACTCTGCCACGACCTGCCGGGCAGCCGGGGGCAATCGACGCGGCGCCGGTCAGGGCCTTGCTGGAGATGCTCAGGAGCAACTTCGACGCGCGCTGCGGCGGCTTCGGCGCGGCGCCGAAGTTTCCCCACCCGACCGACCTCGAGCTGTGCCTGCGCAAGGGCGAGGTCGAGATGGCGCACACCACGCTCAGGCGCATGTGCGAAGGCGGCATCTACGACCAGCTCGGCGGTGGCTTCTGCCGCTACAGCGTGGACGCGCAGTGGATGATCCCGCACTTCGAGAAGATGCTCTACGACAACGGGCCGCTGCTTGGCCTGCTCGCCGACGCGTGGCGCGCGACCGGCGACGCGCTCTACGCGAGGTGCGCCGCCGAGACCGCCGGCTGGCTGATGCGCGAGATGCAGTCGCCCGAGGGCGGCTACTACTCCTCGCTCGACGCCGACAGCGAGGGCGCAGAGGGCAAGTTCTACGTCTGGGACCGCGAAGAGATCCGGCGCCTTCTCTCACCGCAGGAATACGCCGCGACGGCCGCGCATTTCGGCCTCGATCAGCCGCCCAACTTCGAGAACCGCCACTGGCACCTGTATGTCGCTCAGCCCGGGGAAGCGGCGAAGCAGAAGCTGTTCGAGGCCAGGGGAAAACGCATTCGTCCAGGGCGTGACGAGAAGATCCTGGTGTCGTGGAACGCGCTCGCGATCCGCGGCATGGCGCGCGCCGGCCGCGCGTTCGGCGAGGACGTCTGGACCGCCTCGGCGCGCCGCGCGCTCGGGTTCATCCGCGCGTCGATGTGGCGCGACGGCCGGCTGCTCGCCACGTACAAGGACGGCCGCGCGCACCTCAACGCCTATCTGGACGACTACGCGCTGCTCATCGCCGCGCTGCTGGAGCTGATGCAGGACGAGTTCTCCGCGGCGGACCTCAAGTGGGCCATGGGGCTCGCGGATGTGCTGCTCGAGCAGTTCGAGGATCCTGCCGGAGGCGGCTTCTATTTCACCGCGCGCGACCACGAGCAGCTCATCCACCGGCCCAAGCCCGGGCACGATCACGCCACGCCGTCGGGCAACGCGGTCGCCGCGTGGGCGCTCGAGCGTCTCGCCGCGCTTACCGGCGAGGCGCGCTACGCGCGGGCCGCCGGGCGCACGCTCGAGCTCTTCGCGCCGGCGATGCGCGAGCAGCCCGGCGGCTTCGCCATGATGGCGATCGCGCTCGACGAGCATCTCGCGGCCCCGAAGACGCTCGTCCTGCGCGGCAAGGCCGAGGCGCTGCGCGCGTGGCAGAGCGAGCTCGCGCGCGAGTTCCTGCCGGACACGGCGGTGCTGGCGATCGCCGACGGCACGCCGGCGCTGCCGACGCTGCTCGACAAGCCGCCGCGCCCCGGCGCGGTCAACGCCTGGCTGTGCCGGGGCGTTAGTTGCATCGAGCCGATCAGCGATCTAGTACACTTGAAAAAAATCCTCAAGGAGAAAGCATGATTCGCGTGGTTACCGCCGTGGCGTTCGCCGCCTTGACGATGTCTCCGGTCTTCGCGAGCGACGAGCTGGCGAAGAAGCACGCGTGCTTCGCGTGCCACACCGTGGACAAGAAGATGGTCGGCCCCTCCTACAAGGAGGTGGCGGAGAAATACCGCAAGGACAAGGCGGCCCAGGCCAAGCTCGCGGAGAAGGTCAAGAAGGGCAGCCAGGGCGTCTGGGGCACGGTGCCGATGCCGCCGAACGCCGCCGTACCGGACGCCGACGTCAACGCCCTGGTGAAGTGGATCCTTTCGCAGAAGTAAGCTGAGCGAGCTGCGGTAGCCACGGCAGGCCGGTGACCCCCGGGTCGATGCCGAGCTGCGAGAGCAGGGTGCGGGCGTGGGTGGCGCGGATCATAGGCTTCCCTTTAATAGGGCCGGATGTATCATATCGACCCTCTGCACGGACACCCCTGGGAGAACCCATGAAGAACCTTCACATCGGCATCACCGCCATTGCCGCGGCAGTGGCGCTCATCGGCTGCGGCCAGCCGGGCGGCGGCGGCACGGAAGTCAAAATCGGCCACGTCGGCCCGCTCACCGGCGGCATCGCCCACCTGGGCAAGGACAACGAGAATGGCGCGCGCCTCGCGGTCGAGGAGGCGAACGCGGCGAAGATCAAGATCGACGGCAAGGAAATCAAGTTCGTATTCGTGCCCGAGGACGACCAGGCCGACCCGAAGGTCGGCACCACGGTGGCACAGAAGATGGTCGACGCCAAGGTCGCGGGCGTGGTCGGGCACCTGAACTCGGGCACCTCGATCCCGGCCTCGCCGATCTACAGCCAGGCCGGCATTCCCGTGATCTCGGGCTCGGCGACGAATCCCAAGCTCACCGAGCAGGGCTTCAAGACCCAGTTCCGCGTGGTCGGCCGCGACGACCAGCAGGGCCCGGCGATCGCGAGCTACCTCGCCACCAACAACAAGCCGAAGACGGTCGCGGTGATCGACGACGCCACGGCGTACGGTGCGGGCATCGCCGACGAGGTCGAGAAGACGCTGAAGGCGGCGAAGATCACCGTGCTGCCGCGCGAGAAGGGCACCGACAAGACCACCGACTGGAAGGCGATTCTCACCAAGCTGCGCGGGCGCAACCCCGACGCGGTGTTCTACGGCGGGATGGACGCGGCCGGCGGCCCGCTGCTCAAGCAGGGGCGCGAGCTTGGCATTAAGGCGGTATTCGCGTTCGGCGACGGCGCGTGCACCGACGAGATGGCGAAGCTCGCCGGCGAGGCCGCCGAAGGGCTGCTGTGCTCGCAGGCCGGGCTGCCGCCGCAGGCCGCGGACAAGAAGTTCCTCGACGCCTACAAGAAGAAGTTCAACGCCGACCCGATCCTGTACTCGCCGTTCACCTACGATGCGGCGAACATCCTGATCGCGGCGATGCAGAAGGCGAACTCGACCGACCCGAAAAAGTACCTGGCGGAGGTGGCGAAGGTCGACTTCAACGGCGTCACCGGCAAGATCGCGTTCGACAACAAGGGCGACCGCAAGGACGCCGAGATGACGATCTTCACCATGAAGAAGGGCAAGATCGAGCCGATCGCGGTGATCAAGGGCGGCAAGACCATGCCCTGGTCGGAGTTCGTGAAGAAGTAGCCCGGCAACTCGGGACACGGACACGGCACCTTCGGGTGCCGTTTTTGTTAATAATCCCCTTTCGTGGACACCTTCCTGCAGCAGCTGGTGAACGGGCTCACCGCGGGAAGCGTCTACGCCGTGGTGGCGCTCGGCTACACCATGGTGTACGGCATCATCCAGCTCATCAACTTCGCGCACGGCGAGGTGGTGATGATCGGCGCGATGGTCGCCTTCACCATCATCAATCTGCTGGCGCCCTCGGGAATGGCGCCGCTCGCGATCGTGCTGATCGGCACCGGCTGCGCGGTCCCGGTGTGCATGCTGGTCGGCTACTCGATGGAGCGCCTCGCCTACCGGCCGCTGCGGCACGCGCCGCGCCTTGCGCCGCTCATCACCGCGATCGGCGTGTCGATCATCCTGCAGCACCTCGCGATGCTGGTGTGGAGCCGCAACGTGCTCGCCTTCCCGCAGATCATCAAGTCGCAGACCTACTTCATCGGCGGCGCCGCGATCACCACGGTGCAGATCGCGATCCTCGCGATCTGCCTCACGCTGATGGCGAGCCTCGCGATCCTCGTCTACCGCACGCCGCTCGGAACCGCGATGCGCGCAACGGCGCAGAACGCCCAGGTGGCGGGCCTCATGGGGATCGACATCAACCGCGTCATCGCGGTCACCTTCGTCATCGGCGCGGGGCTCGGCGCGGTGGCGGGGGTCCTCTTCGGCACCTACTACGGCATCGCGCAGTACACGATGGGCTCGGTGCTCGGGCTGAAGGCGTTCTCGGCCGCGGTGCTCGGCGGCATCGGCAACATCCCGGGCGCGATGCTCGGCGGCGTGCTGCTCGGGCTGGTCGAGGCGCTCGGCGCCGGCTACGTCGGCGACTTCACCGATCTGTGCCAGTGGGGCGTTCCGCTCGCCGCGTGCGAGGGCGGCGGCACCTTCATCCTGATGGGCTCGAATTACCAGGACGTCTTCGCCTTCATCGTGCTCATCCTGGTGCTCGTGTTCCGGCCGCAGGGGCTGCTCGGCGAACGCGTGGGGGAGCGCGCCTGATCCAGTACTTCGACACGAAGAACAGGCCGTGGCTGATCTGGGTCGGCTTCGCGCTGATCGGCCTGTCCCTCGCGCTGCTGCCGTTCGCGCTGGCGCAGGTCGGCACCGCCTGGGTGCGCATTACGAACTTCGCGATTCTCTACATCCTGCTCGCGCTCGGCCTGAACATCGTGGTCGGCTTCGCCGGGTTGCTCGATCTCGGCTACATCGCGTTCTACGCGGTCGGCGCCTATGTGTACGCGCTGCTCGCGAGCCCGCAGCTCGGTGTGCACCTGCCGTTCTGGGTGATCCTGCCGCTCGGCGCGGCGGTCGCAGCTTTCTTCGGCGTGATCCTCGGCGCGCCGACGCTCAAGCTGCGCGGCGATTACCTGGCGATCGTGACGCTCGGCTTCGGCGAGATCATCCGCATCTTCCTCAACAACCTGTCGCAGCCGGTGAACATCACGAACGGGCCGCGCGGCATCACGGGCATCGATGCGTTCGCGCTCGGCGGCTTCCGCTTCGACACTCCGATCAAGTACTACTACCTGCTGCTCGCCGTGGCCCTCGGCATCATCCTCGTCAACCTGCGGCTGCAGAACTCGCGCATCGGCCGCGCCTGGGAGGCGATCCGCGAGGATGAGATCGCGGCGCGCGCGATGGGAATCGACACGCGCAACCTGAAGCTGCTCGCGTTCGCGATGGGCGCGAGCTTCGGCGGCGTCGCCGGCGGCATGTTCTCGGCGATGCAGGCGTTCATCTCGCCCGAGAGCTTCGTGCTGGTCGAGTCGATCATGGTGGTGTCGATGGTGGTGCTCGGCGGCATGGGCAACATCTGGGGCGTGATCCTCGGGGCGCTCTTGCTTTCCTTCGTGCCCGAGATTCTGCGCTGGACCGTCGCGCCGCTGCAGGAGGCGCTCTTCGGCCGCATGCTGGTCGAGCCCGAGGTGATCCGCATGCTGCTGTTCGGCCTGGCGCTGGTGCTGATCATGCTCTACCGCCCCGCCGGCCTGCTGCCCTCGGCGGTGAGAAAGCGCGAGCTCGAGGAGCGCACCGCGTGAGCCTGCTCGCCGGCGCGGGCGTGAGCAAGCGCTTCGGCGGCGTGCAGGCGCTGAACGAGGTTTCGTTCTCCATCAGCGCTCGCGAGATCTACGGCCTGATCGGGCCGAACGGCGCCGGGAAAACCACGCTGTTCAACGTGCTCACCGGGATCTATCCGCCCGACGCGGGCGCGTTCACCTTCGACCGCAGCGTGCTCGCCGGGCTCAAGGCGCACCAGGTTGCCGCTGCGGGCATCGGCCGCACGTTCCAGAACATCCGCCTGTTCGTCAACCTGTCGGCGCTCGAGAACGTGATGATCGGCCGGCACGCGCGCACCAAGGCGGGTGTCATCGGCGCCGTGTTGCGGAATAGACGGACTCTCCTCGAAGAAAAATCAATTGAGAAGCGGGCGTTGGAGCTGCTGGACTACGTTGGCATCCGCTCGCGCGCAAACGACGCGGCCGGCAGCCTGCCGTACGGCGACCAGCGCCGGCTCGAGATCGCGCGCGCGCTCGCGACCGAGCCGAAGCTGCTCGCGCTCGACGAGCCCGCCGCCGGGATGAATCCGGCCGAGCGCCTCGCCCTCGGGAAGCTCATCCGCCGCATCCGCGACGACGGCGTTACCGTGCTGCTCATCGAGCACGACGTGCGCCTGGTGATGAACGTGTGCGACCGCGTCATGGTGCTCGACTACGGCGAAAAGATCGCCGAAGGCACCCCCGCCGAGGTGCAGAAGGATCCGAAAGTCATCGAGGCGTATCTGGGCGCGCCGCGTGCTGCTTGAGGTCAAGGGGCTCGAGGTGCATTACGGCGGCATCCGCGCCGTCAAGGGCATCGATCTCGAAGTGAAGGAGGGCGAGCTCGTCTGCCTGATCGGCGCCAACGGCGCCGGCAAGACCACGACCCTCAAGGCGATCTGCCGCTTGATCCCCGGTTCGGGAAGAATCTCCTACGATGGAGCCGATATCTCGCGCGCCATGGTGCACGAGCTGCCGCGCAAGGGGCTCGTGATGGTGCCGGAAGGCCGCGGCATCTTTCCGCAGCTGACGGTCGAGGAGAACCTCGCCATGGGCGCCTACGCGCGCGGCAGCGCCGACCCGGAGAAGCAATACGCCACGTTCCCGCGATTGAGGGAGCGCCGGCTGCAGGTGGCGGGCACGCTCTCCGGCGGCGAGCAGCAGATGCTCGCGATCGCGCGCGCGCTGATGAGCGATCCCAGGCTGCTGCTGCTCGACGAGCCGTCGATGGGGCTCGCGCCGATGATGGTGACGCGCATCTTCGACGTGGTGCGGGAGATCGCCGCGCGCGGCGTCACCATCCTGCTGGTCGAGCAGAACGCGCGCCTCGCGCTCGAGCTCGCGCACCGCGGCTACGTGATGGAGTCGGGAGAGATCAGCCTGGCCGGAAAGGCGGCCGAGCTGCTCAACAATCCGCGCGTGCGCGAGGCCTATCTCGGCGAAGGCGCCGCCTAGCGCAGCTCGTCGGCGGCGAGGTCGGCCTGGGTGGTGAAGCTGTCGGCGTAGAACTCGTCCTCGGGCAGCTGGCACTGCGCGATGAAATCCTTCTTCGCCGAGTCCACCATGATGGGTACGCCGCAGGCGTAAACCTGGTAGCGCGAGAGATCGGGCAGGTCCTGCATGACCGCGCGGTGCACGAACCCGCTGCGCCCGCTCCACTGGTCTTCGGGCTGCGCCTCCGAGATCACCGGGACATAGCGGAAGTGCGGGTGCTCGCGCGCCCACGCCTGGGGTAGTGAATCGAGATACAAGTCTTTCGGGCGGCGGCAGCCCCAGTAGAGCGTCATCGGGCGCGTCACGTTGCGGTGAAAGGCGTTCTCGATGATCGACTTGATCGGCGCGAAGCCGGTGCCGCTCGCGACGAACACGATCGGCTTGGGGCTGTCGTCGCGCAGGAAAAAGCTGCCGAGCGGCCCCTCCAGGCGCAGGATGTCGCGCTCCTTCATCCGGGTGAAGACGTGGTCGGTGAAGTTGCCGCCGGGCACGTGGCGGATGTGGAGCTCGATCAGCTCGTCGCCGTGCGGCGGGTTGGCCATCGAGAAGCTGCGCCGCTCGCCGCCCTTCAGCAGGAAGTCGATGTACTGGCCGGCGAGGAACTGCAGCCGCTCGTTTGCCGGCAGCTTGAGGCGCGCGACCATCACGTCGTCGGCGGCCCTGGTGAGCTGCTGCACCCGGCACGGCAGGATGCGCACCGCGATGTCCTTCGCCGCGCCGATGGTGCGGCACTCGATCTCGAGGTCGCCGAGCGGCTTGGCTTGGCAGAAGAGCGCCTTGCCGTGCGCGCGCTCGGCTTCGGTGAGCACGCGCGCGTGGTAGTGGCCGTAGTCGACGGCGCCGCTGACGATCTTTCCCTTGCACGAGCCGCAGGCGCCGTTCTTGCACCCGTAGGGCAGCATCACCCCCTGGCGCAGCGCCGCGGCGAGCACGGTCTCGCCCTCGGGAACCTCGAACTGCTGGCCGCTCGGCCGAACGGTGACCTTGTGCATCGCTAGAATAGCCGCATGAAGTCTACCAAGCTCCTGGTGCTCACCAACCTGCCGGATCGCGCGGTGGCCGAGAAGCTCGCCGACCTGCTGATCGAGAAGCAGCTCGCCGCCTGCATCAACATCCTCGCGCCGTGCCGCTCCGTGTACCGCTGGAAAGGCGCGGTGCAACACGACGAGGAGCACCCGATGCTGATCAAGACCAGCGCCGAGCGTTACGCCGCGCTCGAGGCCGCGCTGCGCGCCGGGCACCCGTACGAACTTCCCGAGATCATCGCGGTCCCAATCGAGCGCGGCCTGCCTGCCTACCTCGACTGGGTCGCCGCGGAGACCAAGCCTTGAGAAGAGTTCCTGCGTTCCTGCTTGCCCTGGTGCTCGCTTTTCCCGCGCTGGCGCAGTTCAAAACCGGCGAGCTGCTCGAGCCGGAAAAGGCATTTCGCTTCAGCGCGCGCGCGGCCGACGGCGCGGTCGAGATCAGGTTCGCGATCGCGGACGGCTGCTACATGTACCGCGACAAGTTCCGCTTCGCTGCCGAAGGGAATCCGGCGGTGCGCTTGGGCGCGCCCGAGTTTCCTGCGGGGGCGCGTCACAAGGACGAGTTCTTCGGCGAGGTCGAGACCTACCGCAAGAGTGTGCGCATCCGCGTCCCGGCGTGCAAGGAAATGGAGAGCTTCACGTTCTCCGATCCGAAGGTGCGCGCCGAGCTCGATCGCACGCTGCTGCTGCAAGTGGACGTCACGGCGAACAACGAACACGACAAGGCGTTGCTGAAACGCTTCTCGCTGTTCGGGCCGCCGGGCATCATCTTCTTCGACGCAGACGGGCGCGAGGTCAAGGGCCTGCGCGTGATCGGCTACCAGAACGCCGAGCGCTTCCTCAAGACCCTTTCCCTCGCGACAGCGCCTTAGCTGCCTCGAGCGCGAAGTAGGTGAGGATGCCGTCGGCGCCCGCTCGCTTGAAGGCGATCAGAGTTTCCATCACGCAGGACGCGGGTAGCCACTTGTTGTCGACGGCCGCGCGCAGCATCGAGTACTCGCCCGATACCTGGTAGACGTAGGTCGGCGCCTTGAACTCGTCCTTCACGCGGCGCAGGATGTCGAGGTAGGGCAGCCCGGGCTTCACCATCACCATGTCGGCGCCTTCGGCGAGGTCGAGCCCGACTTCCCACAGCGCCTCGTCGGAATTCGCCGGGTCCATCTGGTAGGTCTGCTTGTCGGCCTTGCCGAGCGCTTTCGCCGACCCGACCGCGTCGCGGAACGGGCCGTAGAAGCCGGACGCGTACTTCGCCGAGTACGCCATGATCTTGGTGTGGATATGGCCGGCCTTCTCGAGCGCCGCGCGGATGCGCCCGACGCGCCCGTCCATCATGTCCGAGGGCGCGACGATGTCGACGCCGGCGGCAGCCTGCACGAGCGCCTGCTTCACCAGGAGGTCGAGCGTCGCGTCGTTCAGGATATATCCCTTCGCGTCGATGACGCCGTCCTGGCCGTGCGAGGTGTACGGATCGAGGGCCACGTCGCACATCACGCCAAGCCCGGGAAAGCGCTTCTTCAGCGCGGCAACGGCACGCGGCACCAGGCCTTTCGGGTTATGGGCTTCTTTTCCATCGACACTTTTCAGTTCCTGATCGATGACGGGGAACAACGCCAGCGCCGGGATGCGGAACTTCAGGCACTGCTCGGCGAGCGGCAGCAGCCGGTCCACGCTCATGCGCTCGACGCCCGGCATGGAAGCCACTTTTTCAGTGCGGGCTTTGCCGTCGAGCACGAACACCGGGTAGATCAAATCCCCCGGCGTAAGTGTGGTCTCGCGCATGAGCCGGCGCGAAAACTCGTCGCGCCGCATGCGGCGCATGCGCACTCCCGGGAAGCCGCCGAAAATGTTCATTTTGTTTCGAAATGTTAGCCGGGGGAACTTTGCCCGGCGCGCCGAATCTTACCTTCGGACGAGTTGATCGTCTCCCGCTTCTCCTCCCTGAGCGGGTGCCTTAACCCAAAGTTAAGGCGTTTCGCCCCCGGTTTATATCCCCTTTACCGGGGGCTTTTTATTTCCGCCGCCTGCTGGAGCCAGCGCTCCAGCACGCCGCGACATTCCTCGACACCCTGTCGCGTGACGCTCGAAAAGAGCAGCGCTTCGTCGCCTGCCTTCTCGCGCGCGGCGGCCTGCTCGGCGCGCGAGAGCTTGTCCGCCTTGGAAAGAAGGCACAGCTTGCGCGTGCAGCCGAGCCATTCCAGCAGTTGCCGGTCGAGCGGTGTCAGCGGGTGGCGCGCGTCCATGATCACCACCACGCCGGCGAGCACGGGACGCGATCGCAGGTACGCGCCGACGAGCTCCTGCCATTGCGCGCGCATGGCCTGCGGGACGCGGGCGTAGCCGTAGCCCGGCAGGTCCACGAGCCTGGCTTCACCGAGATCGTAGAAATTGATCGTCTGCGTGCGACCGGGGGTCTTGCTGGTGCGCGCGAGCCCCCTGCGGCCCAGCAGCGCGTTGATGGCGCTCGACTTGCCGACGTTGGAGCGCCCGGCGAACGCGACCTCGGGCGGTCCCGGCGGCGGCAGCTCGGCCGGGCGCCCGGCGGCGGCGAGAAACTGTGCTTGCGAGAATAATCTAATAAAATCGCGCCTTTCGATGCCACCGGGGGGCGAGGGGATGATACGTGCATTGGCGTGGGCCGTCGGCGCGGCCGCGGCGTTCTGCGCTCAGGTCCAGGCGCAGGACCTTGCTAAGGCACAGGCCACCGCGAACCAGGTGTGCGCCGCCTGCCATGCGGCCGATGGAAACAGCACCGCGCCCGCCAATCCCAAGATCGCCGGGCAGATCCCCGAATACCTCCACAAGCAGCTCGCCGACTTCAAGGCGCAAGGCGGCAAGAAGCCGGCGCGCGAGAGCCCGGTGATGATGGGATTGGTGGCGAACCTGTCCGACGCCGACATGAAGGGCCTTGCGGCGTTCTACGCCGGGCAGAAACCCAGACCGGCCGCGGCCGCCGACAAGAACCTCGCCATGCTCGGCCAGAAGCTCTGGCGCGGCGGCAACGCCGCAACCGGGGTGCCCGCCTGCGCCGGCTGCCATGGCCCGGCGGGCGCCGGCATGCCGGCCCAATACCCGCGGCTTGCCGGCCAGTTCGCCGAGTACATCGCGGCCCAGCTCAAGGCTTTCAAGGAAGGCGGCCGCGCCAATGACCCGAACGGCATGATGCGCGGCGTCGCCGCCCGCCTGAGCGAGCGCGAAATCCGGGCTGTGGCCGAGTACGCGGCCGGCCTGCGCTAGGGAATAGTTGCGTTGCCGGGAGTGTTTAAAATGGATTGCGGCGGCCATGCCGCGACTTGAGGAGGAACGGATGAAGAAAACCCTGGTGGCAGCCGCCGTGGCGGTCGTGGTGGGCGGCCTTGGCGGTGCGGCGCTTGCGCAGCAGAAGCCCGATGTGCTGGTGAAGCAGAGGCAGGCGGTGATGACCCTGCAGGGCAAGTACTGGGGCCCGATCGCCGGCATGGCGTCGGGCAAGGTGTCGCCCTACAACGCCGACGTGGTGTCGCGCAACGCGACCTATCTCGAGAACCTGGCGCAGATGCCCTGGGACGGTTTCCACGACAGCACCAAGGACGAGAAAAATAACCGCGCGCTGCCCGCGATCTGGTCGGAGCGGGCCAAGTTCGACGAGCTCTCGCAGCGGCTGATGAGCGAGACCTCCAAGCTGGGCGAGGTCGCGCGCGCGCGCAATGAAGCCGGTGTGAAGCAGCAGTTCGCGGCAGTCGGCAAAGTCTGCGGCGCCTGCCACGAAGGCTTCCGCGCCAAGTAACAGGTCGGTAGTGCTTACCCGAAGCCCCGCGCTCGCGGGGCTTTTGTTTCTGCTGATGGCCGCGCCGTGCTTCGCGCAGGGGGACGCGAAGCGCGGCGAGTATCTTGCCAAGGCCGGCGGCTGCCTCGGCTGCCACACCGAGGAGAAAGAGGGCGCCGCGCCCTATGCCGGCGGCCGCGCGCTGAAGACGCCCTTCGGCACCTTCTTCGGCCCGAACGTCACCCCCCATCCGCAGGCCGGGATCGGCCGCTGGTCCGAAGCAGATTTTGTGCGCGCGATGCGCGAAGGGCGGCGCCCGGACGGCGCAAACTATTTTCCCGCGTTTCCTTATACGTCGTTCACGCTCATCGTCGACGCGGACTTGCGCGACCTGTGGGCCTACCTGCGCACGCTGAAGCCGAGCACCCGCCCGAGCCAGGAGCACGAGCTCGGCTTCTTGTACCGCTGGCGCTTCCTGGTCGGCATCTGGAAGTGGCTGTTCTTCAAGCCCGGGCCGTACGCGCCGGATCCGGCGAAGAGCGCGGTGCTGAATCGCGGCGCCTATCTCGTGCAGGCGCTCGGCCACTGCGGCGAATGCCACACGCCGCGCAACTTCCTCGGCGCCACGAAGAAGGACAGGTATCTCGCCGGTGACAAGGACATCGCCCCGAACCTGACGCCGACGCGGCTCGGCAAGAAGGGCGACGGCGAGCTGAAGGAGTTCCTGCGCACCGCGATGACCCCGGAGGGCGACGTCGCCGCCGAGTCGATGGCCGAGGTAGTGAAGAACACGACCGGGCAGCTCACGCCTCAGGACCTCGACGCGCTGGTCGCCTACCTGCGCTCGCTGCCACCGTTGCCTGAACCGGCCAAATAGCGTGGAATAGTGGCGGCACCCCCCTTGTTCCTCCTATGAACGAAGCTCAGCGCCTGGTGGAACTGATCCCGCGGCTGCGGCGCTATGCCCGCGCGCTGGTGGGCGACCGGGCCACTGCAGACGACCTGGTGCAGGACACGCTCGAGCGCGCCTGGGCAAAGCTGCACCTGTACCGCCGGGGGACCGACCTGCGCGCCTGGCTTTTCACCGTGATGCACAACGTACACGTCAACCGGGTGCGCGCCGCGCGCGCCACCGACACGCTCGAGGACGAGATGCCCGAGCTCGCGCAGCGCGCGCCGCAGGGCGACGCGCTGCTGGTGCGCGACCTCGACCGCGCGATCACGCGGCTGCCTGCCGAGCAGCGCGCGGTGCTGCTGCTCGTCACCCTCGAGGAGATGAGCTACGAGCAGGTCGCGCGCACGCTCGGCATCCCGATCGGCACCGTGATGTCGCGCCTGTCGCGCGCGCGCGAGAAGCTGCGCGCGATGATGCTCGGCCAGGGCGCGGCCGCGAAACTGAAGCTGGTGAAATGACGGACCATCCGGTCAGCGAAGCGGATCTGCAGGCCTACGCCGACGGCGAGCTGCCCGAGGAGCGCCGCGCCGCCGTGGCCGCGTGGCTCGCCGCGCATCCCGACGACGCCGAGCGCATCGAGAGCTACCGCCGCCTCGCGCAGGAGCTGCGCGGCACCTACCACGGCGTGCTCGACGAGCCGGTGCCCGAGCGCCTGCAGCACGTCGTTCGCCCGGCGCGCACGTCTCTGGCACTGGTCGCGACGGGGATCGTGCTCGGCGCAGCGCTCGGCGCGATCGCCGGCTGGCAGCTTCATTCCATGCAGGCCGCCCCGGTCCCGGCTGCCGACGGCGCCGCGCTGCTGGCGCGCCGCGCGGCGGTGGCGCACGCCGTTTATGCGCCCGAAGTCCGTTATCCCGTAGAGGTCCGAGCCGACCAGGAGGCGCATCTCGTCAAGTGGCTCTCCAAGCGCCTGGGCACCCAACTACGCGCGCCCAAACTCGAATCGGTCGGCTACAGCCTGATGGGCGGCCGGCTGCTTCCGGGCGAGAACGGCCCGGTCGCGCATTTCATGTACCAGTCCGACCGCGGTGCGCGCGTCACGCTCTACGTACGCAGCGATATGGGCTCGAACCGATCCACCGCGTTTCGCTATGCCCGCGACGGTAACGTCGGCGTGTTCTACTGGGTCGACAGCAAGCTCGGCTACGCGCTGTCCTCCGGCGATATCAGCAAGGAAGACCTGCTGAACGTCGCCAACGCCGCCTACCAGCAGCTCAATCCTCCGTAGGCACCGCGGCAGTGCGGCGGGCGTCCACGGCGCA
>Ga0187893_10005960_pt1 | contig 21274 bp, 22 predicted proteins | sample MA1701074metaG_FD_139574 | JGI IMG/M metagenome (GOLD analysis project Ga0187893, IMG submission 139574) | White microbial mat communities from a basaltic lava cave in the Kipuka Kanohina Cave System on the Island of Hawaii, USA - MA170107-4 metaG ...
CCTTCATTCACATCGCTTCGCGATATGAATTCCGGCGCAGCGCTACGCGCTGAACAAGACCGGTGCCTTAAACCGCTCGGCCACGCTTCCTTCGCGCTGCCGGCGATTCTAGGCGGCCTCTTCGGGAGGAAAGAACTTTTCCGTCAGCGTGCGGCGGTCGAGCTGCAGCAGGTCCTTGTCGAGTGTGCGCTCGATGCGCGCGCCTACCTGCGGGTCGAGCTGCTTGCGCAGGCGGCCGAGGAAGCGCGGCGCGCACGCGATGATGAGCCGGGCGTAGCGGCCTTCGCGCGCCGCGCGCGCAAGGTAGTCGGCAAGCGTGCGCGCGAACGACTCGGCTTCGTGGTCCAGCTTCTCCTCGCCTGCCGACTCGGTGCTGTTCGCGCTCGCGCCGCCCGCGGCACGCCGGCCATGCGCGTCGCGGCGAAGGTCGGCGTTGCGCGCGTGCGCAGCGGCGTCGCGCAACTCGTCGACGGGCTCGAGGTCGTGCCCTTCCCGGCGCAGCATCAGCACGCGGGCCAGTCCTTCGTCGGCCAGCACGACCCAGGCGGGGAACCGCGGCTGCGGCATCAGCGGTCCGGCTTCGACGGCGTCGAGATGTCCTTCAAGGCCTCGCCCGCATCGGCGTCGGCCCCGCCGCGCTCGGCCATGTCGCCGAGCGAGACGATGCCGACCAGACGCTTCTCTCGGTCGAGCACCGGCACGCGCCGGATCTGCCAGCCGCTCATCTCTTCCATCACCTCCTCGACGGCCTGGTCGTCGTAGCACCAGCGCAGGTCGGCGCTCATGACCTGCGAAACCGGCGTCGAGTCGGGCGGCTTGCCGAGCGCCACCGCGCGCAACGCGAGGTCGCGGTCGGTGACGATGCCCACCAGCTTGGTGCCTTCGCACACCGGCACCGCGCCGACGTCGAGGTCGTCCATGGTGCGCGCCGCTTGCCGGATCGTGTCGGTCGGTGCGACCACGTGTACGTCGCGAGTCATCACATCGGCTACTTGGTTCACGTCCTTGCTCTCCAGCTTCGATCGGAGGAAATGGCGGGCAAACGGAGTGCCCGCGCTTGGTCGGCCGAAAGCGGCCAAGCGCGCGGCAGTTTCTGCGGCAGTTCTTGTCAGCCGCCGGCGCGTCGTGCCGGCTCGCAATCGACTTGCATCACGTCGCGCCGGCCGCCGTCGATGCGCACCGCGGTGAGCTTGCCGCCCCAAACGCACCCCGTGTCGAGCGCGAGCAGGTCCTCCCGCTCGACGAACCCGAGCGCCGACCAGTGACCGAACGCGACCGGCACCCCGCGCGTGCGTCGCCCCGGCACGTCGAACCACGGCAGGTAGCCTTTCGGCGCGGCGTGCGCGCCATCCTTGACGTCGAGTTCGAGCGTTCCGTCCGCGGTGCAGAAGCGGATGCGGGTCAGCGCGTTGACGATGAAGCGCAGCCGCACGTTGCCGGCGAGCGCGTCGTCCCAGCGCAGCGGCTCGTCGCCGTACATCGCGCGCAGGAAGTCGTGCCAGTCCGCGCCGCGCAGCGTGCGCTCGACCTCGTCCGCCAGCGCGAGCGTGCGCGCGACGTCCCATTGCGGCGCAACGCCCGCATGCACCAGCAGCCAGCCGTCTTCGTAGAGCGCCATCGGACGCGCGCGCAGCCAATCGATCCAGATCGCTCGCTCGGGCGAATCGAGCACGTCGGCGAGCGTGTCCTTCGGCGCCGCTTTGCGCCCGCCGCACGCGACGGCGAGCAAGTGCAGGTCGTGGTTGCCGAGCACGCAGTCGGCCGAGTCGCCGAGCGCGTGCACGAGTCGCAACGTCGCGAGCGACTGCGGGCCGCGGTTGACCAGGTCTCCCAGCACGACGAGCCGGTCGCGCGAGGGCGAAAAACCGATCGCATCGAGCAGGCGCTGCAGCGCGTCGCTGCAACCCTGCACGTCGCCGATCAGGTATTTCATCGGCGGTCATTCTGCTACCCTTCGAGTCCCTCCGCTGTTGCGGGCCGTGCACGACATGGACGTTGCGCTTCTCGCCTTCCTGATCCTGCTCAACGGGTTGTTCGCGATGTCGGAGCTGGCGCTCGTCGCCAGCCGCAAGGTGCGCCTCCAGGCGATGCTCGAAGCGGGCAGTCGCGGCGCGCAGGCCGCGATCGACCTGCACGAGCACCCGACCAAGTTCCTGTCCACGGTGCAGATCGGCATCACGTCGATCGGCATCTTGAACGGCATCGTCGGCGAGGCCGCGTTCTCGCCGCCGCTCGCCGCGTGGGTGCACGACACGTTCGATGTCGGCGACCGCGTCGCGCAGATCGGCGCCACCGCGCTCGTCGTAGTCATCATCACCGTGGTCACGATCATCTTCGGCGAGCTGGTGCCGAAGCGGCTCGGCCAGCTCTACCCGGAGACGGTAGCGCGGCTCGTCGCGCCGCCGATGGAGCTGCTGTCGACGCTGACGCGGCCGCTGGTCCGGCTGCTCACCATCAGCACCGAGGCGGTGCTGCGGTTGCTCGGCATCCGCGGCGACGCGGCGCGACCGGTCACCGAGGAGGAGATCGCCGCCAGCCTCGAGGAAGGGCTCGACGCCGGCGTGATCGAGAAGCAGGAGCACCAGATGGTGCGCAACGTGTTCCGGCTCGATGAACGCCAGATCGGATCGATGATGATCCCGCGCGCCGAGATCACGTGGCTGGATTCTTCGGCTCCGCTGCAGGACGCGCTCGACATCATCGCGCAGAGCGAGCACACGCGCTTTCCGGTGTGCAGGGGCGGGCTCGACGACGTGCTCGGCGTGATCAGCGCGCAGGCGCTGCTGCGCCAGTCGCTGTCGGGCAAGACGCCGGATCTGACCGAAGGGCTCGAGCCGCCGGTCTACGTGCCCGAGACGCTGTCGGGCATGGAGCTGCTGGAGAACTTCCGCGCATCGAGCGCGCAGCTCGTGTTCGTCGTCGACGAGTACGGCGAGGTGCAGGGCGTGATCACGGTGCGCGACGTGCTCGAGGCGATCACCGGCGAGTTCCATTCGCCCACCGCCGACGATTCGTGGGCCGTGCAGCGGCCCGATGGGTCGTGGCTGTTCGACGGGCTGATCCCGGTGCCCGAGCTGAAAGACCGATTGCAGCTGCGCGAGTTGCCCGAAGAAGACCGTGGCCGCTACAACACCTTGGCCGGGATGATCATGCTGCTGCTCGGCCGCCTGCCGAACACGGCGGATGCGGTCGACTGGATGGGCTGGCGCTTCGAGGTCGTCGACCTCGACGGCAAGCGCGTCGACAAGGTGCTGGTGAGCTCGTTGCCGGAGTGGGAAGCGAGCCACGAGACGGGGTGATCGAGCCGGAAGGCGACGACCGGTGTGTGTCGCGATGGCGCTGGCCGACTACCGCACGACGCGACGACTCGCTGCGCGTCGGCTTCGTCGATCTCTTCAATCCATGGCGCTGAGCGCAAACGCCTTTGAGTCCGTCCTCATGCGAGGGATGGTCCGCTCGCCTGCCTCCTGCGCGAACAGGATCGCCGGGTCGTGCACGCCGGCCAGCTTGGACGGCGGTAGCAAAGTGCGCGGATCGATCGAGACCTGGCCTTGGCGGATTTCGAAGTGCAGGTGAGGGCCGGTGGACCTCCCGGTGTTGCCGATCAGCGCAATCAAGGTGCCGCCACGCACCTGCGCGCCGACCGAGACCCTGAGTTCACTGTTGTGCGCGTAGAGGCTGGTCCTGCCGTCGCCGTGACGCACGATCACGATGTTGCCGTATCCCGACAGCCCGCTCCCCGAATAGATGACTTCGCCGTCCGCGCAGGCGAACACCGGCTCGCCGATGCGTGCCGCGATGTCGATGCCGCTGTGCTGCCGTCCCCAGCGCGGCCCGTATTCGGAGCTGACGATGCCGGCATCGACCGGCCAGCGCCAGCCGTCCTTGAACGGCGCCGACGGCGATGCCTCGAGGTCGGCCGGGGGCAGCGACAGCGGTTCTTCGTTGTACGTTCGCGCCACCGGTGCTGGCGCTGAAACGGAAGCTGGCGGTGCGGCACTGCGTGGGGCTTGCTCGGCGTCGCGCGGCGACCGTCCCGGCGCGCTGCCGGCGCTGCGCAGGAACGCGAGGAGAGCTGCCTCGCCGTGCGCTCCGGCGTCGTGGAACGTCTTCAGGGTCTCCTTGTCTTCGAGGTAGCGCTTCATGCGCTGCGCGGCCTGACTGGCCGATTCACCGACCGCCCTGGCGGCCGGAGTCACGGCGCGCGCCACCTGCGTCGCGGCCGGCGTCACGGCGCGCGCGACTTCCTTGGCTGCCGGGGCGACGGCCTGCGACGCCTCTTTGGCGGCCGGGGCCACGGCCTGGGAGACCTGGGCCGTCACCGACTTCGCGTCCGACGCAATCTTCTGGCGATCAGCGGTCGTGCAGCTTCCCAGTGCAGCGCACAAAGGCAGCGCTGCAACGGCGCGGCAGACGAGCGCGCGCACGCACCGCGTTGCGCAGGTCGCGTCGTAGTGCGCAGGCCGGCCAGCCAACTCGTCTCTCCCAAGACTCTCCCAAGAGCGCGAAGCAAGAGCGCCGACCGGAGTCCCAACGTCTCCTTCGGGCGTTTTTTCGATTGTGGCACGCGTCCGGCGCGGGGCGCCGAACCGGCGCTAGCCGGTGGGCTACGCTTCGAGCGCTGGTGTCGCGGACGCCTTCGTCTTCGCGCGCGCAAGCGCGATGAAGCGTTCGTCGTGCGCGCAGCGGACGTCCGGATAGAACCGACCCAACACGCGCGGCGGCGCGCGCAGCCCGTAGAGCCCTTGCACCGCGAGCCAGCGCACCAAGGTGCGCAGCTCGCGGCCCTGGAAGCGGCGCGCGCTGGTCCAGCTGCACAGGTCGCGGATGTAGACGCAGCGTCCGGCGCGTTCCATGCGGCCGCTCCACTCGTAGTCATGCATCACCGGCCACGGTCGGTGCGCGCCGAGCCGTCGATACACCTCGGCGCGCACGAACACGCCGGCGTCACCGTAGTAGCGGCGCACGATGCGCCGGCGCAGATCGTTCACCGGCTCGAGCAGGCGCGTGAACCACGACGACGGCAGAAAGCGCACGTAGAAGCCACCGCCGATCACCGACGGATCGTCGAGCGCACGCAGGATCGCATGGCGCGCTTCTGCGGGCAGCCGCGTGTCGGCGTGCAGGAAGAGCAGAACGTCGCCGCTCGCGGCGCGCCCGCCGGCCGCCTCCTGGATGCCGCGCCCCTTCGCTGTGAGCACGACCCGTGCACCCGCTTCGCGCGCGAGCGCCGCGGTGCCGTCGCCGCCGCGACCATCGACGACGATCACCTCGTCGCCGATCGCGCGCGCGTTCGCCACGGCATCGGCGACGAGCGGTGCTTCGTTCCAGGTGGGGATGACGACCGAGAGCAGCGCGGCTTGAGGCACGCACGGCGAGGGGCAAGCGGTGTGCCGGGTCGGCGCGGGTGCCGAGGAGGACCGATCGCGGCGTGGAGGAGGCGCATGATCACCCGTCCACCATGCGGCGCGCGGCCGAGGCGTACCATCGCGTCTCGCCGGAACGTGCCATGACCCACAAAGCCTTCGCCAGCCACGCCGACCTGGCCGAGAAGCAGATCACGTTCGCGAAGCTCTCGGACCGCGCCTACGCGTACACGGCCGAGGGCGACCCGAACACCGGTGTCGTGGTCGGCGACGATGCGGTGATGGTGATCGACACGCAGGCGACTCCGGCGATGGCGCAGGACGTGATCCGCCGCATCCGCGAGGTGACCGAGAAGCCGATCCGCTACGTGGTGCTGTCGCACTACCACGCGGTGCGGGTGCTCGGCGCGTCCGCCTACAAGGCCGAGCAGATCATCGCGAGCCAGGACACGTACGACCTGATCACCGAGCGCGGCGATGCGGACAAGGCGAGCGAGATCGGCCGCTTCCCGCGCCTGTTCCGCGATCTCGAGAGCGTCCCCCCAGGGCTGACATGGCCGACGATCACGTTCAGCGGCAAGCTGACGGTGTGGCTCGGCAAGCTCGAAGTCCAGCTGCTCCAGCTCGGGCGCGGCCACACGAAGGGCGACACCGTGGCGTGGCTCCCCGACGATCGGGTCCTGTTCTCGGGCGACCTGGTCGAGTTCGACGCGACGCCGTACGCGGGCGACGCGTACTTCAGCGACTGGCCGCGCACCCTCGACAACATCGCAGCGCTGAAGCCGCGCGCGCTGGTGCCCGGGCGCGGTGCCGCGCTGTCGGGCGAGCCAGCGGTGCGTCAAGGCCTCGACGGGACGCGCGCGTTCGTCTCCGAGCTGTATGCGTCGGTCGAGGCCGGAGCGCGCGCGGGCAAGGACCTGCGCGCGGTCTACCGCGAGACGTTCGATCGCTTGAAGCCGCGTTACGGCGGCTGGGTCATCTTCGACCACTGCATGCCGTTCGACGTGACGCGCGCCTACGACGAAGCGACGCGGTACCGCGACCCGCGCATCTGGACCGCGGAGCGCGACCGCGAGATGTGGGCCGCGCTCGAGGAGTGATGAAAGCGATCGACCTGCCGCCGTCGGTCACCGGCGCGCAGATCCAATCGCTGGCGTTCGGCTACCAACGCTCGCCCGACCAGGACGCGGCGCGTGCGGTGCGGCACGCGGTCGTGATCGCGGGCGCCGGCCCGGTCGGGCTCACCCTGGCGATCGACCTCGCGCAGCGCGGGCGCAAGGTGCTGCTGCTCGACAACGACGACAAGCTCTCGACGGGGTCGCGCGCGATCTGCTTCGCGAAGCGCACGCTCGAGATCTGGGACCGGCTCGGCGTCGGCGAGCGCATGTGCGCGAAGGGCGTGAAGTGGAGCGTCGGCAAGGTGTTCCTGCAGGGCGAGCTGCTCTACCGCTTCGACCTGCTGCCCGAGGAGGGACACGAGCGGCCCGCGTTCATCAACCTGCAGCAGTACTACGCCGAGGCGTTCCTGGTCGAGAAGGCGGCGACGCTTTCGAACCTCGAGCTGCGCTGGTGCAACACGGTCGCCGCACTCGAAGCGCGCGACGACGGCGTCGCGCTCGGCATCGAAACACCCGAAGGCCGCTACGCGGTCGAAGCCGATTGGCTCGTCGCGTGCGACGGCTCGCGTTCGACCTTGCGCGCGCTGACCGGCGACGAGCCGAAGGGCCGCACCTTCCGCGACCGATTCCTGATCGCCGACGTGCGGATCGAGCGCAACGAGCAGTTCCCTGCCGAGCGCTGGTTCTGGTTCGACCCGCCGTTCCACCGCAACCAGAGCGCGCTGCTGCACATGCAGCCCGACGGCGTGTGGCGCCTCGACTTCCAGCTCGGCTGGGACGCGGACCCCGAGCTCGAGAAGCGGCCCGAGAACATCGTGCCGCGCGTGCAGGCGATGCTCGGCAAGGACGCGAGGTTCGAGCTGGAGTGGGCGAGCGTCTATACCTTCGCCTGCCAGCGCATGCAGCGCTTCCGCCATGGGCGCGTGCTGTTCGCCGGCGACGCGGCGCACGGCGTCTCGCCGTTCGGGGCGCGCGGCGCGAACTCGGGCGTGCAGGACGCCGACAACCTCGGCTGGAAGCTCGACCTCGTGCTGCGCGGCGAAGCGCCCGACGCGCTGCTCGACAGCTACGCGGCCGAGCGCGAGCAGGCGGCCGACGAAAACATCGCCGCTTCGACCCGCTCGACCGACTTCATCACGCCGAAGAGCGAGGTGTCGCGCCTGTTCCGCGACGCGGTGCTCGAGCTGGCGCGCAAGCATGCATTCGCGCGCAGCATCGTCAACAGCGGGCGGCTTTCGGTGCCGTGCGTGCTGCGCGATTCGGTGCTGAACACGGCCGACGTCGACCGCTGGGACTGCGCGTCGGCGGCGCTCGGCGCGGCGGCGAGCGACGCGCCGCTGCAGCTCGACGGCGAGCCGGCGTGGCTGCTCAGGCGTTTCGGCGCCGGCTTCACCTTGCTGGTGTACGGCGCGGCGCAGCCGTGGATGCACGCGTTGCCGCTGCGTGTCGTCGCGCTCGATGCCGAGAACGACCCGAGCGGCCTGCTTGCGCGGCGCTACGACCTCTCGCCCGGATGCGCGCTGTTGTTCCGCCCCGACCAGCACCTCTGCGCGCGCTGGCGGAAGCCGGCGCTGTTGGCCGTACGCGGTGCCGTCGAGCGAGCGCAAGGCCGCCCGTGACCACGCTCGTCACCGAACCCAACCTCGAGGCGCCCGACGATTTCTACGCCGCGCTCATCGAGGCGCACCGCGACCTGAGCGCCGCGCAGAGCCACGAGCTGAACGCGAAGCTGGTGCTGCTGCTCGCCAACCAGGTCGGCTCGCTCGCGGTGTTGCGGCAGGCGCTGGATGCGGCGCGCAAGAGCACGCTGGAGCAAGGCGAAGCGCCGGCGGGACTGCGATAAACCCGATGTGCGGCGCGCGGCGCGGCGCATAACATCGCGCCACTTCAAGCAACGAGGAGAAGGCAGGTGAAGACGCTCGTACATCGCGCGTTCGCGTTCATCGGGGCGGCCGCTTTGGCGTGGCCCGCGGCCGCGCAGGACGTGACGCTCAAGTTCCACCATATCTGGAATCCGCAGGCGATGGCCTCGGTGCGCGTGATCCAGCCGTGGTGCGACAGGATCGCCGCCGACTCGGGCGGCAAGATGAAGTGCCAGATCTTTCCCGCGATGTCGATGGGCGGCACGCCGCCGCAGCTCGTCGACCAGGTGAAGGACGGGGTCGCCGATCTCGTCATCACGTTGCCCGGCTACACGGCCGGGCGCTTCCCGGTGATGGAAGTGTTCGAGCTGCCGTTCATGACCAACTCGGCCGAGGCCGGGGCGCGCGCGGCTTGGGACTTCCACAACAAGTACGCGCCGAAGGAGTTCGCCGGCACCAAGCTGCTCGCGATGTGGATCCACGACGAAGGCTACGTGCACACGCGCGAGAAGCCGGTGAAGACGATGGCCGACTTCAAGGGTCTGAAGATGCGCGCGCCGACGCGGCAGACGAACAAGCTGCTCGCGTCGCTCGGCGCCTCTCCCGTCGGCATGCCGTTGCCCGCGATCGCCGATGCGGTCAGCAAGGGCACGATCGACGGATTCCTGCTGCCCTGGGAGGTGATTCCGTCGGTGAAGCTGCACGAGATGGTGAAGTTCCACAGCGAGACCGACCCGAGCCGCCCTGCGCTCTACAGCGCGGTCTTCGTCTTCGGCATGAACCAGGCGAAGTACGACGCGCTGCCCGCCGCGCTGAAGAAGGTCATCGACGACAACAGCGGACCGGCGCTCACGCAGCGGATCGGCGCGATCTGGGACGACAGCAAGGCACCGGGCCGCAAGGCCGCGGTCGATCGCGGCAACACGTTCTACATGATTCCCGCGAGCGAGCTCGACAACTGGCAGAAGGCGTCGGCGTCGCTCTACGACGACTGGACGGCCGAGATGGACAAGCGCGGCCTGCCCGGCAAGCAGATGCTCGAGGACGCGCGCGCGCTGCTCGCGAAGTACAAGAAGTAGAACTTCCTGCCTTTGCTTCGGCTCATCAACCGCACCGCCTGGCTGTTTGCGCTGCTCGGCGGGCTCGCCGCGAGCGTCGTCGCGCTGATGACCGCGACCTCGATCGCTGGCCGCGCGCTCGTGGCACGGCCGATCCCGGGCGATGTCGAGCTCACGCAGTTCGGCATCGCGCTCTGCATCTCGCTGTGCCTGCCGTGGTGCCAGCTGCACGGCGGCAACATCATCGTCGACTTCTTCACCCAGAGGACGAGCGATCGCGCGCGCCGCCGGCTCGACGCGATCGGCGCCACGCTGCTCGCGCTGATGGTTGCGCTGCTCGCGTGGCGCACCACGGCCGGCGCGCTCGCGGTGCGCGAAGCCGGCGAGGAGACGATGATCCTCGGCCTGCCGATGTGGTGGACGTACGCGCTGCTCGCGCCGGGCCTGGCGCTGGCCGCGTTGGTTGCTCTGGTGCAGGCGGCGCTGCACGTTTCGGGTCGTGACGTGAAAGCGATGACGTGACGCCGGCCGCGATCGGCGTCGCGATGTTCGCCGCGATGCTGGCGCTGATGGCGCTGCGCGTGCCGATCGCGGCGGCGATGTTCGTCCCCGGCGCGATCGGCTACCTCGTGCTCACCAACGAAGCCGCGCTGCTCAACCAATTGAAGGGCTCGTCTGTCGCGCGGCTCACGGTCTACGAGCTGTCGGTGATTCCGCTGTTCCTGCTGATGGGCCAGTTCGCGACGCAGGGCGGGCTGTCGCGCGCGCTGTTCAGGGCCGCCGCGGCGTTCGTCGGGCACATCCGCGGCGGGCTCGCGATGGCGGCGATCCTGTCGGCCGCGGCGTTCGGCGCGGTGTGCGGTTCGTCGGTCGCGACCTCGGCGACGATCACGCAGGTCGCCTATCCGGAGATGAAGGCGCACGGGTATCGCGGCCGCCTCTCGACCGCGACCTTGGCCGCCGGGGGCACGCTCGGGATCCTGATTCCTCCTTCGGTGCCGCTCGTCGTGTACGCGATCCTGACCGAGCAGAACATCGCGAAGCTGTTCGCGGCGGCGTTCGTGCCGGGGCTGATCGCCGTCGTCGGCTACATCGCGGTGATCGCGATCTCGTGCCGCCTGCGCCCGCAGCTCGCGACGCCGAGCGAGGCGACTTCATGGCCCGCGCGCTGGCGCGCGCTTCTCGGCGTGTGGCCGATCGTGCTGATTTTCTGCATCGTGTTCGGCGGCATCTACGGCGGCGTGTTCTCGCCGACCGAGGGAGCGGCGGTAGGCGCGATCGGTACGTTCGTCGCGGGCCGCGTACAGCGCGAGCTGGACCTGCAGGCGATCGAGCGCTGCTTCGTCGGCGCTGCCGAGACGTCGGCGATGGTGTTCATGATCTTCCTCGGCGCCGACATGATGAACTCGGCGCTGTCGCTGACGCGCATGCCGGCCGATCTCGCAGCGTGGGTGGCGCAGCTCGGCGTGCCGCCGCTCGCGATCGTCGGCGCCATCCTCTTCTTCTACATCGTGCTCGGCTGCGTGATGGACGAGCTGTCGATGATCCTGCTCACGATTCCGGTGCTGTTTCCAGCGGTGATGGGGCTCGACCTGTGGGGCTTGGCCCCCGAAGCGAAGGCGATCTGGTTCGGCATCCTGGTGCTGATGGTGGTCGAGATCGGCCTCATCGCGCCTCCGGTCGGCCTCAACGTCTACGTCGTCAACAGCATCGCCAAGGACGTGCCGATGGCCGAGACGTACAAGGGCGTCTTGCCGTTCCTCGCCAGCGACGCGCTGCGCGTGATCGTGCTGCTGATGTTCCCCGCGTTGAGCCTGTGGCTGGTGAGTGTGCTCTTCAGGTGAGAGCGCCTTACAATGTTGCAGGACCAGGCTTCGAAAGTAAGGAGCGCGCCATGGCCGAAGCGACGATCACGAGCAAAGGACAAGTCACGATCCCCAAGACCGTGCGCGACAAGCTCGAGCTCGAGGCGGGTGACCGCATCGAGTTCGTGAGCACGGAGCAAGGCTTCCTGGTCATTCCAGCCAAGCGGGACCTGCGAGCCTTGCGTGGTCTGTTCAAGGGCCGGCGCGCGAAGCCGGCCACGATTGCCGAAATGAAGGCAGCGATCGCCGAAATGGGAAGCGAAGATTGATCGGCCTCGACACGAATGTGCTGGTTCGATACTTCGCCGACGACGAGTCGAAGCAGGCGGCGGCGGTGCGCGAATTGCTGGAGACGCGCCTGACGCGCGAAGCTCCGGGCCATGTGAATGCCGTGACCTTGGCGGAAACGACCTGGGTCCTGCGCCGGCTCTACGCTGCCGACCGCTCCGAGTTGGAGCGTGTCGTGGAAGGCATTCTTTCGGCACCCAACCTCGTCGTCGAGCGCAAAGCCGTGGTGCGGCGGGCCTTGCAGGCCTATGCGGGCTCGAAGTCCGCGGGTTTCAGCGATTGCCTGATCGCCCGGTTCAACGACGAAGCCGGCTGCGACACGACCCTCACTTTCGACAGGCGCGCCGCGAAGCTCGGGGGATTCACGCTCTTGGCGTAGCCCGGCGCGTCGGATCGAGCAACTCCTTCGCCGCAGCGATGGTATTAGCGTCGGGCACGATGCTCGGACATATCGCCCCGGACGCAACCGCAGGCGGTTGCGTGCCCGCCGCGAAGGGTTTGCGAGACAAGGGGGCCTGCTGTGTCGTTGGCCCGCTCGGCTGTCGTACGTCGAGTACGACCTTCGCGGTCCGCCTACCATAAGGCACTTTGTCTCGCAAACGCGACCCCTGCGAGTATTTCAACAGCCTGCTACGACGGAAAGCACGCCATGGACGACGAAACATTCAACATCAGCATCCGCAAGTTCCTCAAGGTCGTCGGCGTCAGCTCGCAGCGCGAGATCGAGCATGCGGTGGCGAAAGCGCTTGCCGAGCGGCGGCTGAAGGGAACCGAGACGTTGCCCGCGACGATGACGTTGAGCATCCCCGGGCTGCAGCTCGACGTGAGCTTCGACGGCGAGATCAAGCTGCAGTAGCGCGCACGCAGTGCGACGCTTCTAAGCTAGGCGCATGGACGTGTGCAACCTTTCGGGCAAGCGGGTCCTCGTCACGCAGGCCGACCTGTTCATGGGGCCGGCGCTGGTCGAGGTGTTCGGACGTCTCGGCGCGGAGGTGATCGCCGATCGGAGTCCGCTCGCCGACGATCCCGCGCTGCCGGAACGGCTCGTTCGGGGCGCAGGCCGCGTCGACGTGTTGATCGCGCACCTTGCGGCGCCGGCGCCGTCGACGCCGGCGGCCGAAGCCGGCGATGCGGAATGGCGCTCGGTCTTTGCGCATCTCGTCGACCCGCTGCCTCGCCTGTGCCGAGCGGCGCTGCCGCAGATGATCGAGCGGCGCGCCGGCAAGGTGCTGCTGATCGGCAGCGCGTCTGCTTTGCGCGGGATGAAGCGCACCTCGAGCTACAGTGCGGCGCGCGGCGCGCAGCTGGCGTACGTCCAGGCGGTGGGAGTCGAAGTCGCCGCGCACAACGTGCAGGTCAACGCGATCGCGCAAGCCTTCGTCGATAACCCGACCTACTACCCGCCCGAAGTGCAGGACCATCCGAAGTTCCGCGAGCGGCTGGCCCGCGACGTGCCGCTCGGGCGGCTCGTTGGTGCCGAGGAGGACGCGCTGTTTGCCGCCTACCTCTGCAGCGACGCGGCCAATTGTTTCGTGGGACAGGTGTTCCCCGTCTCGGGCGGATGGGTGACGCGTTGAGCCGTTCGGCTTCGACGCGACCGGCTCCCGCGCAGCTCACCCGCATGAAGCGCATCGCGCTCGCGCTGCTCTGCGCGGCGCTCGCGCTCTACGCCATCGCGACCGCGCTCGAGGCGCGCCACGCCGCGTTCGGCTGGGTCGCCGCGTTCGCCGAAGCAGCGATGGTCGGTGCGGTCGCCGACTGGTTCGCAGTGGTCGCGCTGTTCCGCCATCCGCTCGGGCTGCGCATCCCGCACACGGCGATCATCCCGCGCAACCAGGAGCGCATCGGCGCGAACCTGGCGCGCTTCATCTGCGACCACTTCCTCTCCGACCAGCAGGTGCTCGAGCGGCTGCGCTCGATCGGCCCGGCGGCCCGCCTCGCCGACTGGTTGCGCGACCCGTCGCACGCGACGCAGGTCGGCACGCACCTGACGAAGGCGGCGCGCTACGGGCTTTCGGCGCTCGACGATCCGCGCGTGCGCGACTTCATCCGCGCGAGCGTGCTCGAGCGGCTCGAGCAGGTCGACGTCGCGCCGCTCGCCGGGCGTTTGCTCGACGCGCTGACCGAGAACCGGCGCCACCAGGAGCTACTCGACGACGTGCTGGCGCAGGTCGCCGCGCTGCTGCAGGACGAGGGCGTGCAGGCGCGCATCGCGACGATCCTCGCCGCCGAAGCGAGGCTCCTGCGCTACGTCGGGCTCGATCAGCTCGCCGCCGACTTCGCGGCCGGACGCATCGCGGCCGCGGTCTCGCGCACGGTCGGCGAGATGGGCGAGGACCCGTCGCACCCGCTGCGCCTGCGCTTCGATGCGACCCTCGCGCGCTTCGTCGAGCGCCTGCAGCACGACCCGGCGTTCGCGACGAAGGGCGAATCGATCCGCGACGAGCTGCTCGCGCACCCCGCGCTCGGCGCGTACCTGCACGGCGTGTGGGGCGACGTGCTCGCCTGGCTGCGCGACGACCTCGGTCGCGACGACTCGTCGATCGGCCGGCGCATCGCGGCGATCGCGCTCACGCTCGGCGAGACGTTGCACGCCGACGTGGCGATGCGCGAATGGATCGACGGCCAGATCATCGACGCTGCGCCGCGCTGGATCGACCGCTACCGCGAGCAGATCCGCGGCTTCATCGAGGATCGCGTGCGCCGCTGGAACACCGAGGAGCTGACCGGCGAGCTCGAGCGCAACATCGGGCCGGACCTGCAGTTCGTGCGCATCAACGGCACCCTGGTCGGCGGGCTGGTCGGGCTCGTGATCCACGCGCTCACCTTGGCGTTGCGCTGACCGCGCGTCGAGCACAATGCGCGCCATGGTCGACATCCCGCACGGCTCGGCCGACACCGCACGGCTGTTCCTCGCGCTGTGGCCCGGAGCCGCGGCGCGCGAGGCGCTCGCGGCGTGGCAGGCCGCTTGGACCTGGCCCGCGAACGCTCTGCCGGTGCCGCCGGAACGGCTGCACCTCACCTTGCACTTCCTCGGCGACGTGCGGCGCAACCGGTTGGCCGAGCTGGGCCAGGGACTGGCGAGCGTGCCGTTCAGCGCGTTCGACCTGTCCTTGTCGCGTGCCGCGGTGTGGCCGCATCCCGACCTCGCGGTGCTGCTGCCCGACGCGATGCCGCCGCGGCTGCTGCAGCTGCACCAGGCGCTGCGCGCGGCGTTGCAGGCGCTCGGCGTGCGCACCGACGATCGCGCGTTCCGCCCGCACATGACGTTGGCGCGGCGCGCGCAGGGCGCCACCCCACCCGCAGAAGCGCCGCAGGTGCGCTGGCGCGTGCGCGAGTTCACGCTCGTCGATTCGCGCCCCGAAGGCGGCGGCAAGTACCGCGTCGTGCAGCGCTACGCCTAACGCGTCGAGAGGCGCGCGCGGAGTTCGCGCTTCAGCACCTTGCCGTAGCTGTTCTTCGGCAGCGCATCGACGAACAGATAGCGCTTCGGCCGCTTGAAGCGCGCGATGCGCGAGAGGCAGTGCGCGTCGAGGTCGGATGCCGTCGCGGTGCGGCCCGCGGCGAGCACGACGAACGCGACCACCACCTCGCCCCATTCGTCGTCGCGCGCGCCGACGACGCACGCCTCGGACAGCGCGGGGTGCGCGAGCAGCGCCTCTTCGACTTCGCGCGGATAGATGTTCGAGCCGCCGCTGATGATCAGGTCCTTCGAGCGGTCGCGCAGCGTGAGGACGCCGCGCGGATCGAGCGAGCCCACGTCGCCGGTCCACAACCAGCCGTCGCGCAGCGCGTCGGCGGTGGCGCCGGGGTTGTTCCAGTAGCCTTTCATCACGACGTCGCCGCGGCAAGCGACCTCGCCGACTTCGCCCGCCGGCAACGCCGCCCCGCGCGGATCGACGACGCGCACCTCGACCCCGCTGCGCGCGCTGCCGACCGAGCCGAGCAGCGCGTCGTCGCCGCTTGCGTGCTCGGCGCGCGACAGGCTCGTGATCGTCATCGGCGATTCGCCCTGGCCGTAGATCTGCACGAACACCGGGCCGAACGACGCCATCGACTTCTTCAGTTCCTCCACGTACATCGGCCCGCCACCGTAGACGATCGTCGCGAGACCCTTCGGGCGCGGGCGCTGCGCTTGCTCGAGAGCGAGCCGCAGGCGCTGCACCATCGTCGGCGCGAGGAACGCCGTGCAGCCGGGATGTGCATCGCAGAGCGCGAGGAATTCCTCCGGGTCGAAGCCGCTCGATGCCGGCACGACCTGGCGCGCGCCGCGCGCGACGGAGGGCAACACGTACTGACCCGAGCCGTGCGAGAGCGGCGCCGCGTGCAACTGGCTCGACCGCTCGTCGAGCGGCTCGACGTCGGCCAGGTGCGCGATCGTCATCGCGAGCAGGTTGCGGTGCGTCAGCATCGCGCCCTTCGAGCGACCGGTCGTGCCGCTGGTGTAGAACAGCCACGCCAAGGTGTCGGGCGCGGTGGCCGGCGGCGGCTCGGCGGCGCGCCCCGCGAACAGCGCGTCGGTGTCGCCGACGCCGATCACGAACCGGCGGCACGCCGACCCCGAAAGCTCCGGTTCGAGTTGCGCAGCGAGCGCGGGCGATGCGAACAGCGCCGCGGCCTGCGCGTCGCCGACGATCTGCGCCATCTCCTTTGCGTGCAGCTTGTAGTTGATCGGCACGGCGACCATTTCGGCCGCCCAGACGCCGAACAGCAGCTCGAAGTACTCGACGCTGTTCTCGCTCGCGATCGCGACGCGCGCGCCGCCCTCGAGGCGGTGGCGCAGCGCGCCGGCGAGCCGCAGCGCGCGCTCGCGCAGCTCGCGCCAGGTGCGCGCGCGCTCGGTACCGCGGTACACGGCACCCGCGTCGCCGTGACGCAGCGCGGTCTTGTCGAGCAGCGAAAAGAGGTTCATCGTCGAGCGGCGCGCAGCGCGAGCCACCAGAAGAGCGGGATCAGGGCCGGAGTCACCTCGGCGATTCTGCCCGCAAGCCAGGTCTGCGCGCCCTCGAGCGCGAGCACGCAGGCAGCGAGGCCGGCAGCGAGCGGTCCGAGCCGTGCGCCCAACGTCGCGCCGATAGCCAGCGCCGCGCCGAGCCAGTACGCGTTGCGCAGCAGCGCGAGCGCGTCGCCGGCGAGCAGCGTGCCGAGCACGCCCACCGGAACGAACAGCGCGACGTTGCCGGCCACGTCGCCGAGCCCGGTCCACCAATCGCGCTGCATGAAGAGGGTGAGCAGCGCGTCGCCCGCGTTGCCGGGCATCGCGAAGCGCCACGGGTACAGCGAGCCGTGCGTGACCAGCACGATGCACACCGCGGCGAGCCAGCGCAACGCGTTGCGCGACGCGGCGGCGGTCAGGTCGGAGGAGGGGTGAGGCTCGGTGCCGGTGGCCGGATTCGAACTGGCGACCTTCGCATTACGAATGCGCTGCTCTACCAACTGAGCTACACCGGCGAAAGGCGGCGATTATAGCGACGCGACGAATGTCTCGAACCGACGACCGGTGCCTGCAGCGCGGCATCGCCGGCGTGCGGCACTTCCGTTCGTCCGGCGTGCGATCCCGCTGCGGCCTGATCGCTCCGGAAGTGCTAGTTCAGCTCGAACGCGGGCAGTTTCTTCGCCACCGCGACGTTCTTCAACGTCACGTAGACCGGCAGGCCGTCCTTGCCGTACTTCGGCGCGTCCTCGCCGCGGATCAGCGGCGCGAGGTAGCGCCGGCACTTGTCGGTGATGCCGAAGCCGTCGTCGGTGATGAAGTCGCGCGGCATGAACTTCTCGACGTTGGCGACCTGCGACAGCTCGGCCATCCCGATCTTGTACTTGTACGGTGCGTCGGAAACGCGATCGATCGTCGGCATCACCGCGTTGTGGCCCGCAACGGCCAGCTCGACTGCCTTCTTGCCGACCGCGTACGCCTGCTCGACGTCGGTCTTCGACGCGATGTGGCGCGCCGCGCGTTGCAGGTAGTCGGCGACCGCCCAGTGGAACTTGAGGCGCAACCCGCGCTGCACCATGCCGGCGACGACCGGCGCAGCGCCGCCGAGCTGCGCGTGGCCGAACGCGTCCTTCGTGCCCTGCTCGGCGAGGAAGGTGCCGTCGGGGTGGTGGCAGCCTTCGGAGACGACGACCGTGCAGTAGCCGTGCTGCTTGACGAGCTGGTCGACGCGCGCCAGAAACTTCCGTTCGTCGAACTCGATTTCGGGGAACAGGATCACGACCGGGACGCCGTGCTCCTCGACGAGCCCGCCCGCCGCGGCGATCCAGCCCGCGTGGCGCCCCATCACCTCGAGCACGAACACCTTGGTCGACGTCTTCGCCATCGAGCGCACGTCGAACGACGCTTCGAGCGCCGACACCGCGACGTACTTGGCGACCGATCCGAAGCCCGGGCAGCAGTCGGTGACCGGGAGGTCGTTGTCGACCGTCTTCGGCACGTGGATCGCCTGGATCGGGTAGCCCATCGCCTCGGACAGCCGGCTCACCTTGAAGCAGGTGTCGGCCGAGTCGCCGCCGCCGTTGTAGAAGAAGTAGCCGATCGAATGCGCCTTGAACACCTCGATCAGCCGTTCGTACTCACGCCGGTTCGCATCGAGCGACTTCAGCTTGTAGCGGCACGAGCCGAACGCGCCCGACGGCGTGTAGCGCAACGCCTCGATCGCGGCCGACGATTCCTTGCTCGTGTCGATCAGGTCCTCGCCGAGCGCGCCGATGATGCCGTTCCTGCCCGCGTAGACCTTGATGCCGGCTTTGCGCGCGGCCTGGATCACGCCGCACGCCGACGCATTGATCACCGCGGTGACGCCGCCCGATTGCGCGTAGAACGCGCTCATGAACGACTTGTTCTTCGTCATCGCGCGAGCCCCCGCTCGACCACCTCGCGCACGTCGTCCGAGAGCTCGGTGCGCGCCGCGACGCGCTCGAGCGCCTCGCGCGCGGCGCTGCGATACGGCTCGGCGAGATGGCTCCAGCGGTCCATCACGCGCGCGAGCCGCGACGCGATCTGCGGATTGATCGCGTCCATCTCGAGCACGCGATCGGCCCAGAACACGTAGCCGGCCGCATCCGCACGGTGGAACGCGGCCGGGTTCCACATGCAGAAGGTGTTGAGCAGGCTGCGCGCGCGGTTCGGGTTGGCGAGCGAGAAGTCGGGGTGCTGCATCAGCTGCTTGACGCGCGCGAACACGCGGCCGTTCTTCTCCGGGGTGCGCGCCTGCAGCGCGAACCACTTGTCGATGACGAGCGGCTCGCCCTTGAACATGGCGTGGAAGCGCTCGAGCGCGGCGTCGGCCAGCTCGCTGTGCGCGTCGACGAGCGCGGCCAGCGCGCCGATGCGCTCGGTCATGTTGCCGGCGTCCTTGAAGCGCTGGTAGGCACGGCCCGGCCACACCGGATCGCCGCGCGCGACCGCGCCCAGGCACAACATGTCGAGCGCGAGGTTGGCGAGCGCGCGCCGCCCCGCCGACTCGGGGTCGGGGCGGTAGCCGCCCTGCGTCTGGTTCGCCTCCCACGCCCACTGCCAGTCGTCGTGCAGCGCTGCGGCGAGCTGCGCGCGCATCGATTCGCGCGCATGGTGGATGCGTTGCGGATCGACGCTGTCGAGCTGCTCGGCGATGTAGGCCTCGCTCGGCAACGTGAGCACCAGTTCCTTGAACGCGGCATCGACGCCCGGGGCGCGCAGCACCGAGCGCATTGCGGCGACGAACGGCGCATCGAGCTGCACCTCGGACGGGTGGCGCGCTGCCGGCAACAGACGGTTCAGCGCGAGGCGCTGCCCGGCTTCCCAGCGGTTGAACGGGTCGCTGTCGTGTTCGAGCAGCACCAGCAGGTCGGCGTCGCCGAGAGCGTCGATCAGGCACACCGGCGCCGAGAACCCGCGGAACAGCGACGGCACCGGTTCCGCATCGACGTTGACGAAGGTCTGGAACGCGCGCGCCTGGTCGAAGACGAGCACGCGCTCGACGCCTCCGGGATGCGGCTCGTCTTCGAGCTGCAACGGCAGCGCGCGGCCGTCGCGCGCGACGAGCCCCATCGCGATCGGGATCACGAACGGCTCCTTGCCGTCCTGCCCTGGCGTCGGCGGGCAGTGCTGTTCGAGGCCGAGTGTGTAGCTGCGCGTCGGTGCGTCGTAGCGGCCGCGCGCGGTGATGCGTGGCGTGCCGGCCTGCGCGTACCAGCGCTTGAACGCGTCGAGCCGCCTCGCCAGCCCGCTCCCCGGGTTGGCGTCGGCGATCGCCTGCGCGAAGTGGTCACAAGTCACCGCCTGGCCGTCGTGGCGTTCGAAGTAGAGCGCGAGGCCTTTGGCGAAGCCGTCGCGCCCGACCAGGGTCTGCATCATGCGCACGACCTCGGCGCCTTTCTCGTAGACGGTCGCGGTGTAGAAGTTGTTGATCTCGACGTACTGCTCGGGCCGCACCGGGTGCGCCATCGGGCCCGCGTCCTCGGGAAACTGCATCTGGCGCAGGTCGCGCACCGCCTCGATGCGCCGCACCGCGCGCGCCGACGGGCTGCCCGCCATGTCCATCGAGAACTCCTGGTCGCGGAAGACCGTCAGCCCCTCCTTCAGCGAAAGCTGGAACCAGTCGCGGCACGTGATGCGGTTGCCGGTCCAGTTGTGGAAGTACTCGTGGCCGACGACGCTTTCGATCGCGTTGTAGTCGGCGTCGGTCGCGGTCTGCGGGTTGGCGAGCACGAAGCGGGTGTTGAAGATGTTCAGCCCCTTGTTCTCCATCGCGCCCATGTTGAAGTCACCGACCGCGACGATCATGAAGCGCTCGAGGTCGAGCGGCAGCGCGAAGCGCGCCTCGTCCCAGACGACGCTCGCGACGAGCGAATGCATCGCGTGTTCGGTCTTTTCGAGGTCGCCGCGCCGCACGTAGACCTGCAGCAGGTGCTCGCGGCCCGAGCGCGTGCGGATGCGCTGCTCGCGCGCCACGAGGTCGCCAGCGACGAGCGCGAACAGGTAGCTCGGCTTCGGGAACGGGTCGTGCCACTTCGCGTAGTGGCGCCCGTCTTCGAGGTCGCCCTCGGCGACGAGGTTGCCGTTCGACAGCAGCACCGGATAGAGCGCCTTGTTCGCGCGCAGGGTCACGGTGTACGTCGCCATCACGTCGGGCCGATCCAGGAACCACGTGATGCGGCGAAAGCCCTCGGCTTCGCATTGGGTGAAGAAGCCGCCGCCCGACGTGTAGAGACCGGACAGCCGCGTGTTCTTCGCCGGCGCGCAGGTGTTCCTGATCTCCAGGGTGAACGCACCCTGGGGCGGCGCGTCGATGACCAGCTTGCCGCCCTCGGTGCGGAACGCGACGCTCTGCCCGTCGGCCTGCACGCGCAGCAGGTTCAGGTCCTCGCCGTCGAGGCGCAGCGGCTGCGGCGCGAACGACGCGTTCGGCTCGATCTGCATGCGGCTGGTGACGATCGTCTTCGCCGGGTCGAGATCGAAGGTCAGATCGATCGAGCGGATCCAGTACGCGGGCGGCGCGTAGTCTTCGCGCCGCACGAGGGGGGAGGGGCCTTCACGCATGGCTGATCAGTTCGCGCACGCTGATCCTCTTCATGTGGCACGCTTCCGCGAAGGTGGCACGAAGTATAGACAGCCTGCTAAACCCCCTGCTTCAAACTCGCCTCGATCAGAGCATCCAGATCGCCGTCGAGCACCTTCTGCGTGTTGCTGATCTCGACCCCGGTGCGCAAGTCCTTGATGCGGCTCTGGTCGAGCACGTA
>Ga0187893_10005963_pt1 | contig 21267 bp, 15 predicted proteins | sample MA1701074metaG_FD_139574 | JGI IMG/M metagenome (GOLD analysis project Ga0187893, IMG submission 139574) | White microbial mat communities from a basaltic lava cave in the Kipuka Kanohina Cave System on the Island of Hawaii, USA - MA170107-4 metaG ...
CGCCGGCATCCGCCGGGCCTGCGGGTTCGACGCCCGGGCCCCCCTGTCGGGCCAGCGGGCGGTCACCGCCGCCCTGGCCCGCACGCTCGCCCCCGCCCCCCGGTTCGGCGTCGACGCCGCCCTCACCGTCGACGCCGTACGGGCCGGGGCCCGGGTGGTGGAGGTGCCCGTGGCCATGGGCCACCGGCTCCGGGGTCGGGGGCCGGGGGGCTTCGCCCACCGGGCCGGGCAGGGCCTCGACCTCGTCCGGGCCCTCTGGCCCCGCCTCACCTCGGCCCGGGCCCGGGTCGCCCTCGTCGTGGGGATCACCGTGGTGGCCGCCGCCGCCGCCCTGGGGTCGGGGGCCGCTGCCCGACCCTCGACGGTGCCCGCCCCCCCCGGGGTCGAGCGGGTGGTGGTCCTGGGGGTGCCCGGCCTGTCCTGGGACGACCTCGGCCGGGGCCGGGTGCCCACCATCGACGGGCTCGTGGCCGGGGGAGGGGGGGCGTTGGGGGCGCTGGCCGTGCGCACCGGGGGCGACCACCCCTCGGTGGCCGAGGGCTACGCCACGCTGGGGGCGGGGGCCCGGGTGGCGGTGGCCCCCGGGGCCCGGACCGTCACCCCGGTCCCGGCGGGGAGCGGCCTCGTCGTCGCCGGGGCCCGGGACCTGCGCCGGGGGGCGGGCCCCGGCGTGCCCAGCCCCCCGGGGGCGCTGGGCCAGGCCCTGGCCGACGCCGGGCGGGTCACCGGCCTCGTGGCCAGCGGCCCGGCGGCCCCCGGCCTCGTGGGCCCCGAGGCCGTGGCAGCGGCGTCCACCGCCGCCGCCCTCGCCGTGATGGATGCCTCGGGACGGGTGGCGGTGGCCACCGTGGACCCCGGTGCCGTGCTCGCCGCCGCCCCCCGGGCCCCCTTCGGGGTGCGAGCCGACGTGGAGGCCGTGGTCGGGGCCACCCTCGATGCCCTGGCCACGGCCCAGCTCGTCGCCGTCGACCCCGGCGACCTGGACCGGGCCGCCGCCCTCGGCGACCTCGGCGCCCCGGGCTGGTTCGTCGCCGGCGAGCGCACCGCCGCCCTCGGCGCCCTCGACGCCGTCGTGGGCGGCATCCTCGCCCGGGCCCCCGAGGGCACCGAGGTGCTCGTGGTGGGGGTGGTGCCGCCGGGGGCGGAGTGGCGCCTCACGCCCCTGGTGGCGGCGGGGGCGGGCACCCTGGGCGGCTACCTCACCTCACCGTCGACCCGTCGCACCGGGCTCGTCACCCTCACCGACCTGGCCCCCACCATCCTCGCCGCCCTCGACGTGGCCGTCCCCCCGGGCATGGTCGGCGCACCCGTGCGCTTCACCCCCGCCACCCCTGACGTCGGTCGGCTGGCCACCCTCGACGCCGACGCCGCCTACCGGGAGTCGCTCTTCCTCGGGGTGGCCCTCGGCGCCATCGGCGTCCAGGTCCCCACCTACCTCGGCGTCCTCGCCGTGCTCGCCGGGCTGGGCACGGGGCTGGCCCGGCGCCGGCTGCGGCTGGGCCTGGCCGACGCCGCCCTCGCCTTCGCCGCCTTCCCCCTCGCCACCCTGGCCTTCCGGGCCCTCGTCCCCGTGGCCCGTCCCCTCGGGCCGGCCGGGCTCGTGCTCCTCGTGGCCGCCGACGTCGCCGTCGTGGCCCTGGCCCGCCGGGCCCGGTCCGGCCCCCTGGCCGGGCTGGCCTGGATCCTGGGCCTCACCGCCGCCGCCCTCGCCCTCGACGTGGCCACCGGCGCCCGCCTCCAGGAGGCCGGGATCCTCGGCTACTCGCCCCAGAGCGCCGGCCGCTACTACGGCCTCGGCAACACCGGCTTCGCCGTCCTCGCCACCGCCGGCCTCCTCGCCGCCGCCCTCCACGTCCACCACGCCCCCCGACGCCAGGAGGCGGTCGTCGCCGCCACCTGCGCCCTCGGCCTGCTCGCCGTGATCGTGGGGGCGCCGTCGCTGGGCGACGACGTCGGCGGCCTGGTCACCTTCGTCCCCATCGCCGGCCTGAGCGCCCTGGCCCTGGCCGGGCGGCGGGTGTCGGGCCGGGCCGTCGCCGTGGCCGCCGTGGTGGCCGTGGCCGCCGTGGCCCTGGTCACGACCATCGACGTGCTGCGGCCGGCCTCGGCCCGCTCCCACCTGGGCCGCCTGGCCGTCGACACCTGGACCGGGGGCCCGGCGGCCCTCGCCGACACCCTCGTCCGCCGGGCGGTGGCCAACGTGCGGCTCCTGGGCGCCACGCCCTTCGCCTGGCTCAACCCCGCCATCGCCCTCGGCCTCCTCCACCAGCTGATCCGGCGCCGGCGCTGGCCCGGGGTCACGGCCGAGGACCGTGCCCTGCGCGTGGGTGTGCTCGGCGCCCTGGCCGCCGGCCTCGTGGGCTTCGCCGTGAACGACTCCGGGGTGGTGGTCATCGCCCTCGCCCTCGCCGTCACCTGCCCGGTGCTGGCCCGGGCCGCCCTCCTCGCCGACGCCGACCGCCTGCCGGGCGGGCCGTCGCTCGGCGCCCGGGTCTTCGTGGCCGCCGGACCCTCCGAGCCCGGAGCACCCCGGTGATCGCCGCCCTGCTCGCCGCCGTCGGGGGTGGGGTGGCCGCCGCCGTGGCCTGGCGCCTGACCCGGTCGTGGTTCGCGGCCGGGCCGCTGCGCCGGGTGAACTACGCCGGCCGGCCTGTGCCCACCGGCGCCGGTGTGGTCGTGGCCGGGGTGGTGCTCGCGGGGGAGGCGGCCCGGGTGCTCGAGGCCTCGGTGACGGGGCGGGCGCCGGTACCCGGCCACGGCCGGCTCGCCGTCGTGCTGGCCGTGGCCGCCTTCGCCCTCGTGGGCCTCGTCGACGACGTCCTCGGCGACGGGGGGGTTCGGGGCCTGGGGGGCCACCTGCGGGCCCTGGCCGGGGGCCGGGTCACCACCGGGCTGGCCAAGCTCGTCGCCGGTGCCGCCGTGGGCCTCGTCGTGGCCGCCACCCTGGGCTCGAGGGGCGGCTCCCTCGTCCTGGACGGCGCCCTCGTGGCCCTGTCGGCCCACGTCGTGAACCTCCTCGACCTCCGTCCCGGCCGGGCCCTCAAGGCGGTGGCGGCCGGCTTCGCCGTGCTCGTGGTGGCCGGGGGCGGGGCCCACGCCGTGGTGGCCGTGGGCATCGCCGTGGGGGCCGGCCTCGGCCTCGGGCTCGCCGACCTCCGCGAGGAGCTCATGCTCGGCGACACCGGGGCCGGCGCCCTCGGGGCCGCCCTCGGCACCGGCGTGGCCGCCGTGGCCGGCCCCGGAGGGCGGATCGGCGTCGTCGCCGGGCTGGCGGCCCTGACCGTGGCCGCCGAGGTCGTGTCCCTCGGCGCCGTCATCGACCGGCTGGCGCCCCTGCGGGCCCTCGACCGCTGGGGCCGGCGCCCGGAGGGCTCCGACGCCTAGCGGACGAGCTGGTGGACCTGGTTGGAGCGCGGCCCCTCACCGGCGGCGTTCGTGGCGCTGAGGGCGTAGTAGTAGCGGTTCCCGTTGCTCACCGCCGTGTCCCGGTAGGCCTGCTCGCCGGGTCCGAGGGTGGTGAGCAGGGTGAGGCTCGAGGCCGAGGTCCCCCGATAGAGGCGGTAGCCGGTGAGCGCGCTCGACCCCGTCGAGGCCGGGGCCAGCCAGGAGAGCTGCACCGCCGCCTGGCGTCGCACCCGGCTGGCGGTGAGGTTGCGGGGGGCGCTCGGGGCCTCGTCGGGGCTCGTGGTCGGCGGGCTCGTGGTCGGCGGGCTCGTCGTGGGGGGCGTGCTCCCGCCGGCGAGGAGGAAGCGGCTGTTCGCGAGGTTCCAACGGTTGGCGAGGTAGGTGCCGGGCCGGGGGTCGGTGGAGAAGTAGTCGTCGTCGTTGCAGTCGAGGAGGCGGTCGGCGGCCGGCGGGCACAGGTAGCGCAGCGTCACCCCGGGGGCGTCCCGGTAGCAGAGGACGTCGTACTCGTCGGTGCAGTGGAAGCCCGGGGTGGCGTTGGGGGCCGAGGTCTGCACCGCCCCCATCACGTGGGCCAGCTCGTGGAGGCCGACGTAGCCCTGGCTCGGGTCCCAGCACGGCCGGTCCACCCTGGCCACCATGCCCGGCACCCGGGGGTCGCCGTTGGCCACGTTCGTCTGCCCCGGGCTGTCGTCGAGGCTCACCTGGGCGATCCCGCAGTAGACGCTGGACTCCACGAAGACGAGGTACTTGCGGTCGGACCGGTCGTAGCCCTGGGACCGCAGCTCGTTGATGGTGGCGCCGAGGTTGGCATCCCCCCGCCGGCCCAGGATGACCCGGTCGACGACGGGCTGGCATCCGGCGTCGTGCACGAAGCGGATCTGGCGCGACCCCCCGGTCTTCGCCGCGCTGTCGTCCACGGCGGCGTCGAAGTCGCCAGCCCACTGCTGGATCTGGGGAGCGGTCGTGGCGTAGGTGTCGGGGGCGCTGGTGCTGCGGGCGTAGATGAGCTGGACCCGGTAGCCGCTCGTGCCGTCGCCCTCGCAGGCCACGGCCTCGGCCGACGGGTCGCCGCCCCCCTCCCGCCGGCGCCCGGCGGCGGTGACGGCCGCGCCCGCCTCCTCGACGCTCGTGTCGGCGGGCACGGGGTCGGGACCGTGGGTGCAGGGCAGGTCGCCGGCGCGGGCCAGGGCCAGGCGGAAGGCTCCGGGGCACACGGGGTCGTTGGCCAGCCGGGTGAGCCCGTCGTAGACGAGGCCCCGGGCGGGGTCGTCGGGGGGGACGGGCACGGGCACCACGGGCTGCCCACTGGCCACGCCGGCACCGCCGACGTCGGCCACGAGCAGCAGCACCAGGGGCGTGAGCACGGACAGCATGCGACGTAACACGATGGGCCTCCTCGCCTCGGCTGGCCGCCACACTAGCGACCGGGCCCCGCCGCCCGGCGCCCGCCGGCCGGAGGCGCCTGCCGCCGGCGGGCACCCCGGGCGCCCTGGCGGAGCCGGTCGAGGCGACCCACCACGCCGTCGAGGGCGTCGGCCGCCGGTCCCCCCAGGCGGTCGGCGGCCGTCCCGAGGTCGTCGCGCACGTCCCACATGTGCACGGCGAGGATGGCCCGGCGGTGGGCCTCCGTTCCCGCCGGCACGTCGAGCAGCGACCCGAGCACGGTGGCCAGGGCGGAGGCCGAGGCCCGGCCCAGCTCCCCGGCCACCGTGCCCACGAGCTGGAGCACGAGGTCGAGCACCGGCCCCACGGCCTCGGGGCCCACGCCGCTCCCCAGGCTGGCCAGGAGGTCGGCCCGGACGTCGTCGTCGGTCTCCACCGCCACGAGCTCGGCCACGAGCCAGCGGGCCGCCTGGCGCTGGTCGGGGTCGGCCACGGCGGCGATGGTCGCCCGGAGCGCCTCGTGAGCCCGGCGCCGGGCGGCCGGCGGCTCGTGGCGGGCCGCCCCCACCGCCTCCACCCGCTCGGCCAGGTCGGGGTCGAGCACGGTGAGCGACCCCGTGTCCTCGTCGGGCAGGGCGCCGGCGGCCGAGGCCGAGCCCGGTTCGGGCACGGCCAGCCCCGGGGCCGACCCCAGGCGGTTGAGGGCGTCGACGAGCTGGCGCAGCCGGCCGTGGGCCATGCGGTCGAAGGTGAGGGCCAGCCGGGGCAGCTCGAGGTGGTCACCGCCCGCCACCTCGGGTGGCAGGGCCTCGACCCGCTCGATGGCGCCCTCCACGACGATGTCGGCGAAGTCCCGGTTGAGCTCGGCCACCTCCTCGGCCGTGGGCTCGGCCCGCAGCCGCAGCACGAGCTTGGAGCCCACGTGGCGCAGGGAGTGGTAGTTGCGGAAGAAGCCGAGGATCTCCCGGGCGGCGGCGGCCACGTCGTCGGTGCGCAGGCCGAGGGCGAGGTCGTCGTGGGCGATGAGGCCCCGGGTGGCCACCTCGGCGTGGAGGAAGTCGCTGAAGGCCTGCCAGTACGTGCCGCCGGGCACGTCGAGGAGCACGAGGGGGGCGGGGGCGGCCTTGCCCGTCTGGAGCAGGGTGAGCAGCTCGAAGGTCTCATCCAGGGTGCCGAAGCCGCCGGGGAGCACGGCGAAGCCGGCCGACTCCTTCATGAGCATGAGCTTGCGGGTGAAGAAGTACTTCATGACCACGAGCTTGGGGTCGGTGGCCAGGAGCGGGTTCGCCACCTGCTCGAAGGGGAGGCTGATGTTCACCCCCAGCGACCGGTCGGCGCCGGCGCCCTCGGCGCCGGCGGCCATGATCCCGGGCCCGGCCCCCGTCACCACCATCCAGCCGGCCCCCGCCAGCCGGGCGGCCAGGTCGCGGGCCTGGGCGTAGAGGGGGTCCTCGGGCCGGGTGCGGGCCGAGCCGAAGATCGTGACCTTGGGCACGTGGCGGTAGGGGCCGAAGACCCGGAACGCCTCGCGCATCTCGGCCAGGGCGGCGCTGGCGATCTTGCGGTCGAGGCGGTCGACGTCGTCGGTGGCCATGCGCAGCGTGGTGACGAGCAGCTCGGTGCTGAGGTCGACGTCGCTCGTCGCCCCCACGGTCTCGAGGAGCTGGGCCAGGTGGCGGTCGAGGGCGGTGTCGCCGGTGCGGCGTCGGGCCGAGCGCGAGGTCACCGAGCCACCGAGGCCGCGCCTTCCTCCACCCGGCCGTAGAGGGTGGTCCGCTGGCGCAGCGGGCGCCCCGACCCGGCGACGATGGCGGCGAAGTCCTCGGCGGTGAGCCGCTGGCCGTGGCTGGCCCCGGCGGCCCGGGAGATGTTCTCGTCCATGAGGGTGCCCCCCAGGTCGTTCACCCCGGCGGCCAGCACCTGCCGGCAACCCTCGGCCCCGACCTTGACCCACGAGGCCTGGACGTTGGGGACGAGGGCGCCGTAGGCGAGCCGGGCCACGGCGTGGACGAGCACCACCTCGCGGAACGTCGGCCCCGGGCGGCACCGGCGCTGCCGGTAGAGGGGCGCGGCCATGTGGACGAACGGGAGGGGCACGAACTCGGTGAAGCCCCCGGTCTCGGCCTGGAGCTCCCGGGTGCGCACGAGGTGGCGGGCCCAGTGCCGGGGGTGCTCGACGGTCCCGAACATGATGGTGATGTTCGACCGCAGCCCCACGGCGTGGGCGGTGCGGTGGGCCGCCAGCCACTCGGCGGTCGTCACCTTGTCGGGGCAGATGACGGCCCGGACCTCGTCGTCGAGGATCTCCGCCGCGGTGCCGGGGAGGCTCCGCAGCCCGGCGTCGACGAGGCGCTCGAGGTAGCGGGCCAGCGGCTGGCCGAGGCGGCGGGCCCCCTCGGTCACCTCCAGGGCGGTGAAGCCGTGGATGTGGATCCCGGGCGCGGCCTCGGCCACGGCCCGGCACACGTCGAGGTAGTAGTCGCCGTCGAAGTCGGGGTGGATGCCGCCCTGGAGGCACACCTCGGTGGCGCCGGCCCCGGCCGCCTCCACCACCCGGGCCTGGATCTCCTCGAGGTCGAGGAGGTAGGGCGCGCCCCGCAGGTCGAGGGAGAGGGGGCCCTTGGAGAAGGCGCAGAAGCGGCACTTGAACGTGCAGACGTTCGTGTAGTTGATGTTGCGGTTGGCCACCCAGGTGACCTCGGGGCCCACGAGGCGCTGCCGTAGCTCGTCGGCGGCGGCGGCCACCTCGAGCACCTGGGAGCCCCGGGCCGAGAACAGGGCCACGAGGGCGCCCTCGTCGAGGACCCCGCCGTCCCGGGCCACCTCCAGGGCCCGGGCCACGGGATCGGTGCCGGGCCGGGGCCCGCTGCCGGGGGGGCCCGGTGGGGTGGGACCGGCGGGGGCGGCGGGGCCGGCCACCCCGGCCGGCGGCACCACGGGCGGCGGCACGCTGGCCGGCGGCACCCTGGCCGGAGGCACCACGGGCGGCACCGGGGCCGTACCGCCCGCCGCCCAGCGGTCGTCGCGGGCCAGGCCCTCGGCGTCGGCCCGGTCGGCCACGGCGAAGGCGAGGCCGGGGTCGAGCCACCGGGCCGGGTCGACCACGAAGGCGGGGTGGACGGTGAGCCGGGGGGCGAGGACGTGGCCGGCGGCCTCGGTCACCGCCGCCAGGCGGTCGAGGTGGGGCCAGTGGCGCTCGGGGTTCACGTGGTCGGGGGTCACCGGCGACACCCCGCCCCAGTCGTCGACGCCGGCGGCGAGGAGGGCCCCGAGGTCATCGCTGAGGTTCGGGGGGGCCTGCACGGCCACGTCGAGGGGGAGCACGACCCGGGCGGCGGCCACCGTCCAGGCCAGCTCGGCCGGCGGGCAGGGCGGGGCGCCGTGCATGGCCGTGCCCGGCTTGGGCAGGAAGTTCTGCACGATCACCTCCTGGACGTGGCCGTGGCGGGCGTGGCTGGCGGCGATGGCCCGGAGGGCCTCGAGCCGGGAGGCCCGGGACTCGCCGATGCCCACGAGCACCCCGGTGGTGAAGGGCACCTGGAGGCGGCCGGCCGCCTCGAGGGTGGCGAGGCGCCGCTCGGGGGCCTTGTCCGGAGCGCCCCGGTGGCAGGCGAGGTCGGGGTCGAGGGACTCGAGCATCATCCCCTGGGAGGGAGCCACCTCCCGCAGCCGGGCCAGGTCGTCCGAGCCCAGGGCCCCGGCGTTGGCGTGGGGGAGCAGGCCGGTCTCGGCGAGCACGGCGGCGCAGGCGGCCACGAGGTAGTCCACGGTCGAGGCGTAGCCCCGGTCGGCCAGCCACCGGGCCGCCACCTCCCAGCGCTGCTCGGGCGCCTCGCCCAGGGTGAAGAGCGCCTCGTGGCACCCGGCGGCCGCCCCCGCCCGGGCCAGCGCCACCACCTCGTCGAGGGTGAGGAACGGGGCCTCGAGGCGAGCCGGGGGAGCGGCGAAGGTGCAGTACCCGCACCGGTCGCGGCAGAGCCGGGTGAGGGGCACGAAGACCTTGGGCGAGTAGGTGATGCGCCGCCCGGCGCGGGCCGCCCGCCGGTGCCGGGCCTCGGCCTCCAGCTCGAGGCCCCCGGCGGCGAGGAGCTCGTCGACCATCGCTCGGAGCCTACCGGTGCGGCCGGGGATCCGGGCCGGCCCGCCCGCCGGCCCGCCCGCCGGCCCGCCGGGCCGGCCCACCCCGTGGGGGCGCGGTCCTTGCCCCCCGGCGCTTGAGGTGCCATCCTCCCCCGGGGGCGTCCGGGGTTGGCGCCGGCGGAGGAGGCAGTGCGCATGGACCACCGGACCCACCACCAAACCGGCCCCGCCAGGGGCCGCATCGGCACCCTGGCCCTCGCCGTGGCGGCGCTCGCCGCCCTCCTCGTCCCCGCCGCCGCCGGCGCCGCCGCCACCGATGCCCCCGAGGCCGACCCGCTGGCCCCGGTGGTCGACCCCGGCCCGGCCACGAAGCTCGAGGGGGGCCTGGCCGACCTCGCTGCCGGGCCCACGGCGGGCCGGGTGGCGGGGGCGCTCGTGCCCCTGGGCTACGAGGACGTGCTCCGGGGCGATGCCGTGGCCATCGACGCCGTGGCCGCCGGCGACGGCCAGGCGCTCCTGGAGGACCTCTCGGCCCTCGGCCTGCGCGACGCCGCCCGGGAGGGAGCGGTGGTGAGCGGGGAGCTGCCCCTGGGGGCGCTCGGCCTGCTCTCGGGGGTGGCCAGCCTGAGCTTCGCCCGCCCGGCCCGGGCGGTGACCGCCGCCGGGGCGGTCGACAGCCAGGGCGATGCCGCCATCCTCGCCGACCAGGCCCGCCGCCGCCTCGGCGTCGACGGTGGGGGGGTGCTCGTCGGCGTGCTCTCCGACACCTTCGACTGCCAGCGCGGCCGGCGGGACGACATCGCCTCCGGCGACCTCCCGGCCCGCACCCGGGTGATGGACGAGGGGCCCTGCCCCGGCTCCGATGAGGGGCGGGCCCTGGCCCAGGTCGTCCACGACGTCGCCCCGGGCGCCGACATCGCCTTCCGCACCGCCCTGCGGGGCCAGGCCGGCTACGCCCGGGCCATCCGCTCGCTGGCCTCCGCCGGCGCCGGGGTGGTCGTCGACGACATCGCCTACCTGGCCGAGCCCATGTTCTCCGAGGGGGTGGTGGCCCGGGCGGTGGACGACGTAGCCGCCGCCGGGGTGAGCTACCTGGCCGCCGCCGGCAACGCCGGGCGGCGGTCCTACGAGGCCCCCTTCAGCCCGTCGCACCGGCGGGCCTGCACCGGTCGGGCCCAGGACTTCGACCCCGGCGCCGGCGTCGACACCCGCCAGGCCCTCACCGTGCCCGGCGGCGCCACCGTCGTGCTCGTGGTCCAGTGGGACGACCCCTTCGCCAGCACCGGCGGGGCCGGGGCCCGCAGCGACCTCGACGCCTGCCTCTACTTCGAGGGCCAGCTCGTCACCGCGTCCACCGACGACAACCTCGGCCGGGACCCTGTGGAGATCCTCGGCGTGGCCAACACCGGCACCCAGCCCGTGGACGTGGACCTCGTGGTGTCCCACCGGGCCGGTCGCCTCCCGGGGCTGGTGAAGTGGGTCGACGTGGGCGCCGGCGGCGGCGCCATCGAGCACGACACGGCCAGCGCCACCCTCTACGGCCACGCCAACGCCGCCGGGGCGGTGGCGGTGGGGGCGGCGTTCTACGGCGACACCCCCCGGTTCGGGAGCCCGGCCATCGTCACCGAGCCCTACTCCTCGGCGGGGGGGACCCCCATCCTCTTCGACGCCGCCGGCAACCGCCGGGCCCCGGTGGTGCGGGCCAAGCCTGAGGTCATCGCCCCCGACGGGGTGAACACCACGTTCTTCGGCTTCGACATCCCCGATCCCGGCGACGGCTCGGACCGTGACACGTTCCCCAACTTCTTCGGCACCTCGGCGGCCGCTCCCCACGCCGCCGGCCTCGTCGCCCTCGTGCGCCAGGTCGCCCCCGGCCTCGGGCCGGCGGCGGTCGCCGGGCTCCTGGCCGACACCGCCGTCGACGCCGGGCCCCCGGGCTTCGACTTCGACTCCGGCAACGGGCTCGTCAGCGCCCGGGCCGTGGCCCGCGCCTCACGCCCCGGCGGCTGAGGGGTCCACGAGCCAGACCACCCGCTCGGCCCGGATCCGTGAGGCCGGGCAGCTGGGGTCGTCCCGGCGCACGCCGTCGAGGGCGGGAGCCTTCTCCTCCCCGGTCACCGTGACGATCACGAGGCGAGCCCGGGCGATGCCGGCGTAGGTGAGGGTGAGGCGGTCGTGGGGGTTGCGCCCCGAGGGGTCGGCGTTGGGCACGACGAGGCGGCCAGGATCGGCCTCGAGGGCGGGCGAACCGGGGAAGAGCGAGGCGGTGTGGCCGTCGGCCCCCAGCCCGAGGTGGACGAGGTCGAGGCGCCCGGCCTGGGCGATGCGGGCCTGGTAGGCGTCGGCCCCCTCGTCGCAGCGCATGGGGTAGACGGCGTTCGCCGCCCCAACCCGCTCGAGCAGGGCCTCCCGGCCCATCCGCTCGTTGGCGTCGGGGTGGTCGGGGGGAACGCAGCGCTCGTCGCCCCAGAACACGTCGACCTGCCACCAGTCGATCTGGGCGTGGGCGTCGGCGGCGAGCCGCTCGTAGCAGAGGCGGGCGGTGCCGCCCCCAGAGAGCACGAGGGCGTAGCCCTCCTCGGGCCGGTCGTGGAACGACTCGATGACCCGCTCGGCGAACTCCCCGGCGACGTCGGCGGTGACGACGAGCTCGCCGTTCACGGGATCCTCGTCCCCGCCAGGCCCGTCATCGGCCCACCAGGGCCATGCTCCCGTCGAGGGCCTCGGCGTAGCTGCGGTCGGCGCCCATGGTGGTGAGGGCCGAGGCCAGGGCCAGGGCCGGCCACCGCCGGCGCATCTGCACCCGCTGGACCACCGGGGGGGCGCCCTCCACGGCGATGATCGCCTCCACGCAGCGCTCGTCGGAGCGGCGGGCGACCTCGAAGGTGGCCCGGCGCCCGCCGGCGGTGGCGGAGAGGTGGACGCTCACGTGCGCCGCCGGGCCCACCTCCACCTGCTCGGGCTCAAGGCCCAGGCGACGCAGCAGCCAGCCGGCGAGCAGGGTGCGGGGCCCGTGGTTGCCCCGCACGACGACCTCGTCGACGCCGGCGGCGAAGGCCCGATGGGCCGGGCCCTCGAAGACGCCGGCGAGCATGCTCCGCCACGTGGCCAGCCGGTACCAGGAGAGGTCGGCCACGGGCAGGCGCCGGCCGAGGGCGGCCACGCGGGCCAGGGTGTCGGGCCGCTCCTGGGCCACGGCCCGGCTGTCCACCACCACTCGGTCGACAGTGGGCAGGAGGGGGTCGCCGGGCGAGGGCAGGTCGTCGGGCAGCCACACGACGACGGGGACGTCGGGGAGGGTGAAGGGCTCGACCACGGAGTCGAGGTGGTAGCGGGCCCGGCCCCGCACCCGGAGGCGGACCTCGTCGTAGCAGACGCTCGCCCCCTCCCGGACCACGAGCTCGAGGGAGGCCCGGGCGTCGAGGCCGGCCTCGGCGTCGTCGTCGGGATCGATGCCGATGAGCAGCGTCCGGGACGGGTGCTGGTCGCCGAGGTCGCGCACCGTGGCCGCCGCGCCCTCGATGGCGGCCGGGGCTCCCACCACGACGAGGGTGAGCACGCTGGTCTGCACCGCCGCGGCCCGGTGCTGGTGTCGGAGCCGGGCCATGGCCGAGCCGATCTCGCCCACCCCCACGTCGTCGGCCTCCCAGACCCCGAGGGTGCGGCCCGGGTCCGAGGGGGTCAGGGTCGCCGCCACCGGCGACCCTCCCGGGCCAGGAGGGCCTCGGCCTCCCACGGCCCCCAGCTCCCGGCGTCGTAGCGGGCCAGGGGCACGTCGCCGCCGTCCCAGGCCCCGAGCACCGGGTCGCAGATGCGCCAGGCCTGGGCCACCTCGTCGGTGCGGATGAACAGCGTGGGGTCGCCCACGAGGGCGTCGAGGAGGAGGCGCTCGTAGGCCTCGGGGGTCTCCTCGAGGAAGGCGGCGCCGTAGGAGAAGTCCATGGACACCGAGCGCACCCGGAAGGCCTGGCCCGGCACCTTGGCCCCGAAGCGCAGGGTGATGCCCTCGTCGGGCTGGATGCGCAGGACGAGGGCGGCGGGGTCGAGGCCCTCGGCCTGGCTGGCGGCGAAGGGCAGGTGGGGGACGGCCGAGAACTCCATGGCCACCTCGGTGACCCGCTTGGGGAGCCGCTTGCCGGTGCGCACGTAGATGGGCACCCCGGCCCAGCGCCAGTTGTCGACCTCGAGGCGCATGGCCACGTAGGTCTCCCGCTCGCTGTGGGGGTTCACGCCCTCCTCGTCGCGGTAGGCGCCCACCTCGCTGCCCTGGACCCAGCCGGCGTCGTACTGGGCCCGCACGGCCTGGGCCCCGACCTGGTGGGGGGCGTAGACGTCGACGGCCCGCAGGGCCTTGACCTTCTCGTCGCGGATGGCGTCGGCCTCGAAGCTCGCCGGCGGCTCCATGAGGGTGAGGGCCAGCACCTGCAGGACGTGGTTCTGCACGATGTCGCGCAGGGCGCCGGCCTGCTCGTAGAAGCTGCCCCGGTGGCCCACGCCCAGGGCCTCGGCCACGGTGACCTGCACGTGGTCCACGTAGCGGCGGTTCCAGATGGGCTCGAAGATGGCGTTGGCGAACCGCAGGGCGAGGAGGTTCTGCACCGTCTCCTTCCCCAGGTAGTGGTCGATCCGGTAGACCTGGGACTCGTCGAAGGCGGCGTGGACGGTCTCGTCCAGGGCCTGGGCCGACCGGCCGTCGCGCCCGAAGGGCTTCTCGACGACCACCCGGGCGAAGGACTCCGGCGAGGGCGAGCGGTTGAGGTCGGCCTGGGCCAGGGAGTCCACGATGGTGGCGAAGGTGGCCGGCGGGGTGGCGAGGTAGTAGAGGCGGTTGCCCCCCGTGCCCCGCTCGTGGTCGAGCTCCTCGAGCACCTTGCGCAGGCGCAGGAACGTGTCGGGGTCGCCGTACTCGCCGGTGACGTAGCGGAAGCCTCCGGCCAGGCTCTCCCAGAGGTGCCTCGACTCCTCGGGGCTGGCTCCCACCTCGGCCGCCCCCTCCCGCATGCGGGCGAGGAACTCGGCGTCGCTGAGCTCGGTGCGGGCCACGCCCACCACCGAGAACCCGTTCGGCAGCAGCCGGCGCAGGCCGAGCTGCTCGAGGGCGGGAACGAGCTTGCGGCTCGTGAGGTCGCCGGAGGCGCCGAAGACCACGAGCACGGCCGGGGGCGCCACACGCTCGGTGGCCGGCTCCAGGAGGGGGTTGGCCGGCAACATCGCCATCGAGCCTAGAGGGTGGGGGCGCCGTCGACGCCCGGCGGGTCAGGCGGTGAGCACCTCGGGGACGTCGACGAGCACGACCGAGGCGGTGAACCCGTGGAGGAAGTTGCGGCCGCCGATGGGGCCGAGCTCGCCGGCGCAGAACATGCCCGCCACCGGGGCCGGACCCACCTCGGCGGCGAGGAGGCGGGCGTCGTGGTCGGCCTCGGCGAAGAGGTTCGTGCCCCGGCCGTTGCACGTGAAGAGGAGGGCGCCGCCCGCCCGGGAGCCACCCAGGAGGTCGCGCAGGTCCTCGTCGGCCGAGGCGGCGTCGCGCACCTGGTACTGGACGGTGGAGCCCACCTCGATGAGGTCGCCCACGGCGATGGCCCCACTGCTCACGTCGCCCCCGAGGACGTTGCGCACGAGGAAGTCGCCCCGCCCGAAGTCGCTGCGGTGCTCGTCGATGACCCGCCCGAGGTGGACCCCGGTGTTGAGGAGGTGGCGGTCGGCCTCGGGCATGGACTCGGCCGCCTCGCCCAGGCGCTCGAGGGCGGGCCGGCCGGCCAGCTCGTAGACGACGTTGCGCTCGGCCCGCGTGACCACGAGGGGCACCCCCACCGGCCGGCACCCCTGGGACACCACGGTGCGGACCACGGCCGGGGCCCGGATGACGGCGACCACCGCCCCCGAGGTGTGGACCTCGTCGTCGAGCACGAGCCGGTTGGCCCCCGGGCGCTGGCCGGCCGAGGCCAGGCCCCCGACCACCGGGAGCCCGGCGCGCTCGTCGCCCAGGCGCTGGAGCACGGCCTCGACGGGGAACGACAGGGGGTCGGCGAGCACGAGGAGGGCCTCGGCGTCGTCGGGGAGCCCCGGGGGCCACCCCTCGAGGATGGCAGGGGGGGCAGCGGCCGCCCCCGGGGCGGCGGAGGGCTCGGCCGTGGCCGTGAGGTGGAAGGCCTCGGTGGGCATCGTGCGGGCCGCCCACAGCGAGACGGCCGGGGTGCCCTCCACCTCCCGGGCCCCACCGACCACGGCCACGGCCCCGCAGCCGAGGAGGGTGACGGGCTCGAGCCCGGCCCGGACGGCCCCGGCCACCTCGTCGGCCGCCTCCAGGTGGGGCGGGGTGAAGAAGACCAGGGCGAGGTCGGGGCGCCGGCCCGGCCCCAGGGCAGCGGCCACCTCCTCCACCACCTCGGCGGCGGCGAGGGCGGCGTCGGGGTGCTCGGAGAGGGCGGCGGCGAACTCGCCCACGTCAGCCGGCCGGGGGCAGGAGGGTGAGGGGCACGACGACGGCCGGGCCCCCGCCCAGGCGGCAGTGGGCCTCCACGGTCTCGTAGGCCTCGAAGGTGAGGTCGCCCTTCACGAGGTGGCGGCCGAACTTGCCCGGCACCACGGTCACCGGCTGCACGTTGCGGGCCCGCTGGGCACCGTCGGGCCCGAGGAACTCGACCTCGAGAGTCCCGGTGCCGTCCTCCTCGGGGGGGCAGCGGGTGATGACGACGAGGTGGGGCGAGACCGTCACCGGTGGCTCGGACTCGGCTGCCATCGAGAACATCACGCCCAGGAGATCGAGGCGCGTCGCCGGGCCCGGCACCTGGCGCTGGTCGAGGCCCTCCACGAACAGGGCGGCGAGGATCTGCATGCTGCGACCCTATCGCCGAGGCCCTACCATGGCCGGGAAGGCCGCGGTCGATCGGGAGAAGGGGAGCGCATGAGCGACAACGAGTTCCTGCGGGAGTTGGGCCAGCAGCTGCGGGTGGACTCGGTGCGCCTGGCGGGCCGGGCCGGCTCCGGCCACCCCACCTCGTCGATGTCGGCCGCCGATCTCCTCGCCGTGCTCGTCGCCAACCACCTCCGCTACGACTTCGACGCCCCCGACGACCCCGCCAACGACCACCTCCTCTTCTCCAAGGGCCACGCCTCGCCCCTCCTCTACAGCATCTACCGGGCCGTGGGGGCGGTGGGCGACGACGAGCTCGCCACCTACCGCACGATCGGCAGCCGCCTCGAGGGCCACCCGACCCCCGTGCTGCCCTGGGTCGACGTGGCCACCGGATCCCTCGGCCAGGGCCTGCCCGTCGCCACCGGCATCGCCTACGCCGCCCGCCACCTCGACGAGGTGCCGGTGCGGGTCTGGGCCCTCTGCGGCGACTCGGAGATGGCCGAGGGATCGATGTGGGAGGCCATCGAGGCCGCCTCCTACTGGGACCTCGACAACCTCTGCGCCGTCGTCGACGTCAACCGCCTGGGGCAGTCCCGGGCCACCCGCATCGGCTGGGACCTCGACGTCTACCAGCGCCGCTTCGAGGCCTTCGGTTGGCACACCGTCGCCATCGACGGCCACGACGTCGCCGCCATCGACGCCGCCTACGGTGAGGCCCTGGCCACCTCCGGGCGGCCCACGGCCATCCTCGCCCGCACCCACAAGGGCAAGGGCGTGGCCTCGGTGGACGACCAGGACAACGCCCACGGCAAGCCGGTGCCCGACTGGGAGCAGGCCATCGCCGAGCTCGGCGGTGACCGCAACCTCCGGGTCACCCCCCGGCCCCCGTCCGACCGGGGCACGCCCCGCACCTTCGCCACCTCGGACGAGCCCGCCCGGCCCGCCTACGAGAAGGGGGCCTCGGTGGCCACCCGCAAGGCCTACGGTCAGGCCCTGGCCGCCCTCGGGGCCCGCAACCCCAGGGTCCTGGCCCTCGACGGCGAGGTGTCGAACTCCACCTTCTCGGAGATCTTCCGCGCCGCCCACCCCGAGCGCTACATCGAGTGCTTCATCGCCGAGCAGCAGATGATCGCCTCGGCCGTGGGAGTGCAGTGCCGGGGCTGGGTGCCCTTCGCCTCCACCTTCGCCGCCTTCCTCACCCGGGCCTACGACTTCGTGCGCATGGGAGCGGTGAGCCGGGCCACCATCAACGTGGTCGGCTCCCACGCCGGCTGCTCGATCGGCGAGGACGGGCCCTCCCAGATGGGCCTCGAGGACCTCGCCTCGTTCCGGGCCGTCCACGGCTCCACGGTGCTCTACCCCAGCGACGGCCCCTCCACGGTGGCCCTCGTCGAGGCCATGGCCGAGCTCTCGGGCATCGCCTACCTCCGCACCACCCGGGCCAACACCCCCGTCATCTACGACGCCGACGAGGCCTTCCCGGTGGGGGGCTCCAAGGTCGTGCGCTCGGGAGAGGGCGACCAGGTCGTGCTCGTGGGGGCGGGCATCACCCTCCACGAGGCGGTGAAGGCGGCCGACGCCCTGGCCGCCGACGGCATCGGGGCCCGGGTGATCGACGCCTACTCGGTGAAGCCCATCGACGCCGCCACCCTGCGAGCCGCGGCTCGCGACTGCGGTGGCCGCATCGTCGTGGTCGAGGACCACTGGCCCGAGGGCGGCCTCGGGGACGCCGTGCTCGAGGTGTTCGCCGACGGCGACGTGCCCACCCAGGTGGTCTCCCTGGCCGTCACCGAGATGCCCTCGTCGGGCAAGCCCGGCGAGCTCATGGCCGCCGCCGGCATCGACGCCGACGCCATCGCCGCCGCTGCCCGCAAGCTCCTCGGGTAGGACCCGGCCCGGCGGCGCCGGCCGGACCCCGTCCCCATCCGGCCGCCCGGCCCTCGGCGCCCGCCTCGTCGTGGTCCTGGCGGTGGTGGCCGCCGCCTGCACCGCCAGCTCGGCCCCGGGGCTCGACGCCGGGGGGCCGGCATCCTCGGGGCCGGCATCCTCGGGGCCGGTCGGGCCCGGAGTCGGGGCAGCCGCCGGCCCGGGGCGCGCCGACGGCGCGGCCGAGGTGGTCCGGGGGCGGGTGAGCGACGTGGTCGACGGCGACACCCTGGTGCTCGAGGGCGGGCTCCGGGTGCGCCTGGCCATCGTCGACACCCCGGAGATCCACGGCACCCTCGAGCCCTGCGGTCCCGAGGCCGCGGCCCTCACCGCCAGCCTCGTCGGGGACCGGGTGGTGGCGGTGCTGCGACCTCCGGGGGCGCCACCCCTCGACGTCTACGGCCGGACGGTGGGCGAGGTCGTCCGGGTCGACGACGGCACCTCGCTCAACGAGGCGCTCGTGGCCGCCGGGCTGGCCACCGCCGACGAGCGCTACACGGCCGAGGACCCCGACCTCGCCGCCCGGCTCGCCCGGATCCCGGCCGCCACCCCGGCCTGTGCCCGGCCCGGGCCGAGCTCGGCGTCGGAGCCGGTGGCGGCCGGAGCCCACGCCGGGCGGGTGGACGGAGGCTGGACGTGCCACCCGGCGTACCTGGAGTGCCTGCCCCAGGGCTCGGACCTCGACTGCGACGAGGTGGGCCACCGGGTGGCCCTCACCGGCACGGCCGACCCCTACCGGCTCGACGGGGCCAGCCCCGCGTCCCAGGACGGCGTGGGCTGCGAGTCCTACGGCCCGTGGTCGCCGACCGCCACCTACCCCTACTACCGCTGACCCCTCCGGGTCCCCGGCCCCGCGGGGCTAGGTCGTTCGAGCGGCGAGGGCGTCGTCGCCCAGGCGGACGGCGGCCCAGCCCCGGCGGCGCAGCCAGGTGATGACCCACCAGCCGGGGTCGACCTCGCCCTTCCTGAACGCCAGGCGGGCGGCGGTGGGCAGGGCGTGGTGGTTGTTGTGGAGGCCCTCGCCCGCCGTCAGCCAGGCCAGCCACTGCGAGTTGCCGGCGAGGTTGTCGGCCGGCCGGCGACCCCAGAGGTGGCCGATGGCGTTCACCGCCCCGCTGAGCAGGAGGTAGGAGAGGGCGTGGAGCCCGGCGGCCAGCAGCCCGTCGCGCAGGCCGAAGAGGGCGATGAGGGCGACCACGCCGATGGCCAGGCCCATGACGGCGTGGTCGAGGAGGCGAAGGTCCCAGCGGTCGGCGGGGAGGTCCTTGGCGTAGCGACGCACGACGTCGTCGCGGGCCGCGGCGCGCCGGTAGAGCACCGCGTTGCCGAGCTGCACCTTGAGGTAGCCGAGGAGGCGAGGGGAGTGGGGATCGCCCTCCTCGTCGGACTTGGCGTGGTGGAGGCGGTGGACCGCCACCCACTGGCGGGGCCGCAGGCCGGTGGTGACCCAGGTGACGATCCGGAAGAACCAGGCGACTCCCGGCGCCAGGGTCACCGATCGATGGGACAGGGCCCGATGGAGGTAGATCGTCGTGGTGAAGATGGCGACCTGGGTGACGATCACGGACGTGACGATGGCAGCGAGGGTGGACGAGAGCATCGGGGACAACCGTACTACCGACACGTCGGTAGGGACCAGCCGCCCCGAGCATCCCTCCCGCCGGGGGCCACCCGGTAGCGTGGCCAGTGATGGCAACCGAGCCGGCGCGGTCTCCCGAGCCCGAGGCCGCCCCCGGCGACCGCCCAGTCCACCGGGGGCAGGGCACGCGCGAGGCCATCCTCGCGGCGGCGCTGCGGTGCTTCGCCGAGCACGGCTTCGAGGGCACGTCGCTCAACGACATCGCCGAGGCCGTCGGCATCCGCCGCCCCAGCCTGCTCCACCACTTCGCTTCGAAGCAGGCCCTCTACACCGAGGTGGTGAGCCACGCCCTGGCCGACTGGTACGCCCGCATGGAGGAGGTGAGCATCGAGCCCCGCGAGGGTTGGGCCCAGGTCGACCGCATCCTCACCGCCGGCTACCAGTTCTTCGAGGCCCATCCCGAGCTCGTGCGCCTCGTGCGCCGGGAGGCCCTCGAGGGCGAGGGGTTGCTCTCGACCGAGATGGCCGAGGGCCTCCGGCCCCTCTTCGCCCGGGCCGTGGCCTTCTTCCAGCGGGAGATGGACGCGGGTCGCCTGCGGCCCTACGACGCCGAGCAGCTCTTCCTCACCTGCTACGGCGCCATCCTCACCACGTTCAGCGACGCCCACTTCATCGAGAGCCTCACCGGCGAGGACCCGCTCTCCAGGCCGGCCATGGCCCACCGCCTCGACCACATCCGCGCCCTGCTGCGGGCCGCGCTCGAGCCGCGGTAGCTACCCCGGGCCACCCGGGGACTACCCGCCGGGCGGCGGGCGGCTTCGACCCCGGGGTGCGCCCTGGCGGTGGCGGCGCCGGTGGTGCCAGGAGCACACCGCCCTCCCGTTGTCGGCCACGGTCGGGCCGCCGTGGGACCAGGGCTCGAGGTGGTCGATCTCGCACTGGGCGGCGGGCAGGTCGCAGTAGGCACTGGCGCAGACCCGGTCCCGCAGCTCCACCGCCCGCCGCTCGGCCCCGGTGAAGAGCCGGCGCCGGTGGCCCAGGCCGGCGATGCGGTCGGGCCCGTCGAAGACCACCCGCTCCACCCAGGCCTCGTCCAGCCAGCGCAGCAGCGACCCGGGACTGACCACGGTGCCCCCGGCCAGCTCGCAGATGCGGCCCGCGAAGGTCTCGTAGCCCACGAAGACGCTGAGCAGGGGCTCGGGGGCCCGGGCCCCGGCCGGCGCCGCGTGGGCCCGCCGGGCCATGGCCACCAGGGCGTCGGCTCGCCGCTGGGCCGGCGTGCGCGCGAGGTGAGCCACCGTGACCCCGTCGCCCACCCGGGATCGAGCCTCGGCCCAGTCGTCCTCGAAGAGCTCCTCCTCGATCCGGCGCAGGCCCTCGGCCACGATCGAGCCCGAGAGGGGATCGAGCACGCCGTCGAGGAACCAGGTGCCCTCGAAGCTCTCCGAGAGGTGCAGCCGGCGGGCGGCGTGCTGGGCCTCGGCCCGCTCCTCGGCGCCGTCGGGGTCGACGGCCTGGAGCCAGTAGGCCAGCACACGGCGGAAGTCCCGCCACGAGCATCGCCGAGCCTGCTCGACGAGCCAGGCCTCGGCCTCGGCGTCGAGGCACTCGGCACCGACCTCCACCCGAGCCTTGGCCAGGACGTCGGCATGGGCCTCACCGATCTCGCCCGCCAGCCAGGCGGCCTCCACCGCCGGCAGCGCTCGCAGGCGCCGGCCGAGTCGGACCCGGCGGCGGGCGGCCTCCAGCGGCACGCGACACTCCGCGGCCACCCAGGCCGCCGCCGAGCGAGCGTCGTCATCCTCCCAGGACCGGCCGGCGTCGAACGCCGCCATCGCCCGGGTGGCCACGGCGGTGAGGCGCTCCAGCTCGGCGTGCAGTGCCACGACGGTGTCGCCGTCGGCCAGCGTCGGGGCGTCGGCGCCGACGAGCTCGTCGATGGCGGCGGCCAGGGTGGTGAGCGACTCGGCGGGCACGAGCAGTTTCCTCCCGAGGAGGTGATGGTGGGGCCCCGATGCGGGCCGATGCGGGC
>Ga0187893_10005964_pt1 | contig 21262 bp, 14 predicted proteins | sample MA1701074metaG_FD_139574 | JGI IMG/M metagenome (GOLD analysis project Ga0187893, IMG submission 139574) | White microbial mat communities from a basaltic lava cave in the Kipuka Kanohina Cave System on the Island of Hawaii, USA - MA170107-4 metaG ...
CGCAACCGCGCTCGACGCCGCTGCGCGAATTTCAACCGCGCCCTGCGCCTGGAGAAATGCCCCGATTAGAAACACGACGATCAACGACAGGATCACGAATGTCCTGAACCTCATGATGACCTCTCTTCTTGAAGATGCTTTTAACTTTTAACTTTGAACTTTGAACTTCAAGAAGCGCGAGGTGGAGCGCGAGGAGCGAGGGGCGGATTCTGAAAGTCTAGCTGAGAGGGACGCCCCGCGCGCGGTGCGCGAGCGGCGTCGAACTCCATCGCGCAGTCAGCCGACAACGTCGCGAGCGCCGCAATCCAGTCGCTCGACAGCGTCTTCTCGGCCTTGGCTGAGCTGCGAACGAGCGCACAGGCGTGGCCGGCCGGCGCGGCAAGGGCTGAGGCGCCCGCCGCCGGGGACGAATCCGGCGCCGTCGTCCAGCTGATCGGCGGAGCGCCGATGCACAGGATGAGCACCAGCACGAGGCGCGCTCGCATTCGGCTATGGTACCATCCGCCAGTTTCGTTGTCTTACAAGTCGGAGGCCTCTGATGGGTCACTTTGCGTCGATGCGGTTGCTGATCTCCCTGTACTTCCTCATTGCGCTTCTCGCCGGTTCCCCGGCGGCGGCGCAGAACCCCACATTCGCCATTGAAGGCGTGGTCAACGATGCGCAGCAGGGCGTGTTGCCCGGTGCTGCGATCACCATCGCCAACGTCGCCACCGGCCTTACCCGGTCGGTCACCAGCGACAGCAACGGCCGCTTCGTGGTGCGCGGACTGCCGCCGGAAGGCCGCTACACCGTGCGCGTCGAGTTGACGGGATTCGCCACGGAAGTCCGCGAAGGGCTGGTGTTCAACGCCGGCCAGAACGCGGTCTTGAACTTCTCGCTGAAGCTGTCGACCGTACAGGAAACGGTGACGGTAGCGGGCGACGCGCCGATCGTGCAGACCACGTCGGCCGAAGTCACCAGCACGATCGATCAGCGATCGTTCGAAACGCTGCCGGTGAAGGAGCGCAACTATTTCCGTCTGATGACGCTCGATTCGAACGTCGTCGCGGCCGGCACCGGATCGAACGCCGTCAACGTCGGCGGCGGTGAAGTGTGGAACTTCGGCACCTACGTCGACGGCACCAACAATCACTCGAAGTGGTTGACGCTGCAGCGGGCGCCGCAGCTCGGGTCAAGCGGCTTCGCCATCGAGACGGTGCAGCAGGTCCAGATCATCACCAATCAGTTCTCAGCCGAGTTTGGCGGCCACTCGTCGGGCGTCGCCAACATGATCACGAAGAGCGGCACCAACGCCATCGCCGGGTCGGGGTTCGTCATGATTCGCCCGGGTGATCTCGACGCCGCGCCGCCGCTGGCGCCGATCGTCAATGGCAAGAAGGTCAAGGCGCCGTACGATCAGCAGCAGTTCGGCGGCACCGTCGGCGGTCCGCTGATCAAGGATCGTCTGTTCTATTTCGCCAGCTACGAGCGCCGCCGCGAGCGGAGCCAGGTGGTGGTGACATCGGCTGAGGCGCTCGGCCTGGTCGTGCCAACGCCCGCCGACGAGCATCAGGGCCACGGCAAAGTCGACTACCGCTTCTCGCAGCGCGACTCGCTGGGCGTGCGCTACAACATGGTGCGCTGGAAGAAGGACAACGAGGGGGGCGGGCTGGCGCTGCCCGGCACCGGCTTCATCTGGGACAACAACGTCGACACGATTCACGCGACGTTCACCTCGGTGGTCTCGAACAAGTTCCTCAACGAGGTCCGCGGCCAGTACTCCAAGTACGTCGATCGGCGCGCCGCGAAATGCGACTGCGTGGCCATCGTCCGACAGGGCTACTCCACGTCGGGCGGCTACGATCAGGGCACCTGGGGTGTGATTCCCGAAAAGACCTACGACATCTCCGACACCGCGTCGCTGTGGCTCGGCAATCACACCATCAAGATGGGGGCGTCATTCACCTATGATGTGACCGACCAGCTGTTCCAGCCGCTGCAGAATGGCGTGTACACGTTCTCGGGGTCGCCGACCGCGGCGCCGGCGCCGTTCCGCTACCAGCAGTCGTTCTCGCTCACGCCCGAGGCCCGTCTGATGTTCCCGAAGGCGTATGTGATCGCCAGCTATCTTCAGGATGACTGGCGCGTCCGCGACAACCTGACGCTCAATCTCGGGTTGCGCTACGACGTCGAGATCATCAAGGACATCCCCGACTGGCCGGCGGGCACCGACGCCAACAACCTCGATCCGCGCGTCGGCGTCGCGTGGGATCCGCGCGGCGATCAGAAGTGGGCGGTGCGGGGCGGCTTCGGGCGTTTCACGCAGCAGCATCCGATCTTCACGATCGTCAAAGGCGGCGTCGGCGGCCGCAACGGGCAGGTCACGGTGTTGCTGACGCCGACCGATCCGCTGTTTCCGACCTTCCCCAACTCCCTGGCCGCGTTCCCGCCGGGCGCGGTGCTGCCGCCGCGCAGCATCCAGGAGATCTCGCCCGACCTCGAGAACGAGCACTCATGGAACTTCGCCTTCGGCGTGCAGCGGCAGATCGGACCGCGCACCTCGATCGCGGTCGACGCCAACGTCAATCGCGGTGTGAAGCACGGCTTCCTCGACATGAATCAGCCGGCCCCGATTCCGAAGGACGTGCTGAATGCGGCGCTGAGCGCGAACCCGAATGCGGTGGTCCGCACGCAGGCTCAAGCCGACGCCACGCGTCCGCTGGTGCCGGCGCCCAACAGCTTCCGCCACATGGACGTGCTGACCAACGAAGGCCGTTCCTGGTACGAAGGCGTGCGCATCGCGCTGCACCACCGGACGCAGCCGCTGCAGCTGTCGGCCTCGTACACCCGCTCCAGCGCCGAAGATCAGTTGAACCACTGGTTCTCGCCCGAGGACAGCTCGGATCCGAGCCTCGATCACGCGCCGACGGGCGCCAGCACGCCGCACAACCTGGTGACCAGCGCGATGTGGAACGTCCCCGGCAGCGGCCCGATCCTGAGCGGATGGCGGCTCAGCCTGGTGACCCATCATCAGAGCGGCTCGCCGTACTCGATTCGCTACGCCGGTGATCCCACCGGGGCCGGCGTCGGCCTCAACGCCGCGTGCAACTCGCGCGGCTGCCAGTCGCCGCGACCGGGCGCACGCAACACCGCGCGCGGCATGTTCATGAACTGGGGCGACCTGTCGATGGCGCGCGTCTTCGACCTCGCCGGCGACCACATCGAAGTGCGCGCCGACGTGTTCAACGTGCTCAACAACCAGAACCTGCTCGCGGGCGGCTACATCAACCTGGTGGGCAATCCGCGGTTTGGACAGCACACCGGCGGATCCGCGGTGCTGCCCGGCCGCCAGTTCCAGTTCGCGATGACCTACCGGTTCTGATCATGCGCCGATGGTTCGCGATCGTCGTGTTGACGGCAGCAGTGATGCTGCCGTCAGCACTCTTCGCGCAGTCGTCACCGCGCGTTCGCGTCCAGACCGAGCTCGGTGACATCGTCATCGAGCTCGATGCCAGGCGCGCGCCCAACACCACGGCCAACTTTCTGAAGTACGTCGATGCCGGGCACTTCGACGGCGGCCTCTTTCACCGCACCGTCAAGTTGGACAATCAGCCCGAGAGTCCAGTCAAGATTGAAGTCATCCAGGCGGGTGTGGCGCCCGACAAGGCCAAACAGGGATTCCCGGCGATCGCGCTCGAGCGGACCAGCGTGACCGGGATTCTGCACCGGGACGGCGTGGTGTCGATGGCGCGCGGCACCCCCGACAGTGCCACATCGGGATGGTTCATCACCATCAACGATCAGCCGTCGCTCGACTTCGGCGGCGCTCGCAATCCCGACGGTCAGGGCTTTGCCGCGTTCGGCCGCGTCGTCAGCGGCATGGACGTGGCGCGAAGGATTCAGGCCGCGCCCTCGTCCACCAACCGGACGACGAATACCGAGGCGCAGCGTCTGACGCCGCCAATCAAGATCGTCAAGGTCGCACGGCTGAACTGATCGCGCCACTGATCAGCACGGCGCCGGTCACGCTGAGATGATGGTCGTCGACGTAGTACGGTGCGGCTACCGATCCGGCGACGCAGGTCCCGGTGTCGCAGAATGCTGATGTGAAATCCACGAAGCGAACGCGTGGATCGTTCTGGTACTTTTCGAAGACTCCCCGTACGAATTCCTGACGCTGCTCGTGCTCCGCGCGCGTCACCGACAGGTTTCTGGCGACCGTTGACGGATCCTCGCCGAGAAACCGCCGGCGCAGCAGGGCGCGCAGATATACGCGTCGATCAAATCGCGGCTGCTCCGGCGCCTGCAGCACGATGTACACCACGGCGCCGCGCTCGGAGTAGGTCGCGATCGTCTTCTCGAGGCGTCTGGGAAACAATTCCCGCGGCATGTAATCGTGGGCGTAGCGCGACACGAGAAACACCCGATCGATCTTGTGTTCGGTGACGGTGGCCAGCGCCTGTTCGTGCATCCGCATACAGTCGGGAGTGCCGAAGGAAGAGTCGGTCGGATCAAGCACCGGGGAGCAGGCAAAGTTCTGCAGCAGCCGTCCCTGCCGCCCGGTGTCGCGGCTGGCCTTCGCGAAGGCGGGATACAGGGCGTCGGCGTGGCTGTCGCCGATCACCAGGAACGACGGCGGCGCCTCGGACGAGGGATCGAGCAGGCAGCCCAACCCCAACCCGCGCGTCGGCTGCAGGCTGATATTGCAGTCGCTGAACAGCGCCAGCACCGACTGCCCGACCACGCCCGATGCGATCGGCGTGCGCCGGCCGGCGTCGCCGCCAAAGGCTAGAATCGCCGACGGTGTCGCCACGGCCGCGATGCCGATCACGCAGCTCCACACCAGCGCGCGCGTCGAGACGCGTTGCCGATCGCGGAACGGCGTCTCGACCCATCGCCAGGTGATCGCCGCCAGCACGATGGTGACGACGCAGAGCACCAGCGCCAGCGCCGCGCTCATCTCGCCCGTCAGCGAGGTGTATCTCGCCAGGGCGAACAGCGGCTGATGCCATAGATAGGCGGAATACGAGATCAATCCGACGAACACCATCGCGCGCGTGGACAGGAACCGGCCGATCGCCGATCCCGGCGCATACCCAATCAACAACATCGCGCCCACGACCGGCGCCGCCGCATGAATGCCAGGGAACCTGGTGCTGCTGTCGTAGAGCGCCATCGGCACGAGGATCAAACCGAGCCCGATTCCCGCCACGATGTCGCGCGCACCATTCGCGATCTGTGTCATCTGTGTAATCCGTGGACCTCCCGTCTGTGGACTCCGCCAGGCGAGCACGCCGCCGGCCAGCAATTCCCACAAACGAGTCGGCAGCAGGTAAAACGCGATACCGGGACTGCGTGGAGTCAGCCAGGCGCTCAATGCGAACGAGGCCAGTGTTCCCGCGATCAACACCGGCAACACCCAGGACTGCCGCAGCCGCCACACCGCGAGCAGCGTCAGCGGAAACAGCAGGTAATACTGTTCCTCCACGCCAAGCGTCCAGGTATGGATCAGCGGCTGTTCGTGCAGGCGGAGGCCGAAGTAGTTGATCAGTGTCTTGTCGACGAAGTCGACGCCGCGCCAGAACAGGATGTTGGCGGCAAACACCAGCACGCTGACCGCGCTGCGCGCGGCAACGCGCAGATCGCCGGGCAGCATGATCAGCGCGCTTACCGCCAGCGTCGCACCAAGGACGACGACCAGCGCCGGGAGGATCCGTCGGGCGCGCCGCTCGTAAAAGCGCGTGAGGGAGAATCTGTTGTCGCGAAGCTCGCGGAGCAGAATGCCCGTGATCAGGTAGCCGCTGATGACGAAGAAGACGTCGACGCCGATGAACCCGCCGGTGATCCACTGGAATCCGGCGTGGAAGAAGATGACGCCGAGCACTGCGATTGCGCGAAGGCCGTCGATGTCTGGTCGGTAGGCAGTGCGGTCCGCTGTCACGCAATCCTCAGCGGGCAGAAGGGCCCGCGCAAGTTGGCAGCCAATTATTGACGATCTGCGCCGCCGCCGATATACCGGCCATGCACCCGCGCGGCTGCGCTACAATTTGGACTATTCCGGCATCAAGGCTCGCATGACTCCGCAGGTGAGTGTGGTCCTGCCAACTCGAAACCGGGCCCGATCAATCGGGCGCTCGATCGAGAGTGTGCTCGATCAGACCTTCACCGATTTCGAGCTGATCATCGTCGACGACCATTCCACCGACGCCACCGACGACGTGATGACCCGTTATCTTGGGGACCATCGCGTGCGGTTCGTGAGCAGTGTCAGGCACGGCTGCGCCGCGGCCAGGAACGTGGGCGTGATGCTGGCGCGCGGGCGTTATGTGGCCTTCCAGGACAGCGATGATGAGTGGCTTCCCAGGAAGCTCGAAAAGGCCGTCGATGCGCTGACGCAGGCGGGCCCTCAGGTGGGGGTGCTGTACACAGACATGCTCGCCGTCGACACCGAAGGGCGTCTCGGGGGCTTCGGCGCGCCCGACGTCGAGCGCGGTGTGTTGATCAACGAGCGCAAGCTCGATTACCAGGTGTGTGGCATCGGCATCCAGTCGGCGGTCATCCGGCGGGAATGCTTCGACGTGGTCGGGCTGTTCGACGAAGAGTTGAGGCGTTGGATCGATCTGGATCTCTTCATCAGGCTGTCCGATCGGTACGATTTCATCCGCAGCCGTGAGGCACTGGTCGTCTACAGCCACTCGAGTCCCGCTGACTGCATCAGCAACGATCGCCCGGCACTCGTCGAGGCGCGCATTCGCATGTTGGCAAAGTACGAATACCGATTGCGGCCGCATCCGCGTCAGTTCGCGATGCAGTACTTCCATATCGCGATGGCGGCCGGACGGAGCGGCCGCTGGATGCAGGCTGCCCGCTTCCTCGCAATGGCACTTGCCACCTCACCCCTGCCGCCAATTCGCGCTGCGTTGCGTGAGTGCGGTCTTCAGGCGCGGCGGGCCATCGGGGCCACGCGCGGCCTCGCGCAATTCGGCTCCGACGCCGGAACCCACCAGGAAGAGCCGCGCCGCAGAACACCGTAACGAGCATCCCTAAGGAGTGGCGGGCTCCGCTACCCGTTCTCGAATCAGCACCACATCGTCGCGCGCGTGACCGCGGGCCACAATCATCCGGCCGGATTCGCGCGACCACGCGAAGGAGAACGTTTCGAGCGCGTCCGAGAACGCGGTAAACGCGCGAGGCGCGCTGCCGTCGAGCGGGTATCCCCACAGATTCTGAGGGTCGCCATCGCGGCCCACCGTCACCAGGAACTTGCCATCAGGGCTCCACCGCATGAACGGCCATCGGCGGCCGGGACTCAGTGCCGGAAGCGAGCGGACGAGCGCGCCGGTGGTGGTGGACACGAGCGCGATGCTGACCGGCGACCCGCTGTGCTCGTCCCAGTAGTAACACGCCAGCAGTTCGCCGGATTGCGACGGCACCGGGGTTCGAGAGAGTCGAGTCGTCACGGTTTCCACTTTTCCGCCCGCCAGCGGCACCCGCTTCACAATCGGCTTGCCATCGGCGTCGAACGATTCGTAGTACACCCACGCGCCATCGGCGCTGATTGACGGATGGTCATCGCCGGCCCCGGCCGTCAGCTGGCGCGACTCGGTGCCGTCGGCGCGCATTCGCCACAACGTGAAGGGGCCGGCACACGCCGACACATACACGATCCACTGGCCATCGGGAGTGACCACCGGAGCGCTGCTGTCGCAGTGAGTCGGCGTCAGGGGGCGGGCCGCCCCGGTGGGCAGTTCCATCCGGTAGATCTGTCCGCGGCCACCGCTGCTCCGCTGGTAGACGATCGCTTCGTCGTTCACCCATGCCGGATAGCGATCGTCGCTGGCGCCGGAGGTCAACGCGCGCGGAGCCGAACCGTCGGAGATCATCCACAGGTTCGACTGCTGCGCGGCCTGGATGCTGGCGAGCACCCCCTGCGGACTGACGCTCAAGCTTCTGTAGTCATCCAGATCGTTGGTCACGCCGGTTTCGACGCCTGATGGATAGGCAACCTGGACGATCTGGCGATGCACCGCGCGCTCGGGCCGGACGATGGCGGCGAGCGCGGCTCCGTCCGGCTCCCAACAGATTTCGCCGACGTGCGGCCACCCCTCGCCGAACGGGCGCTCACTCGCCTTGTCGACGTCGATCACCACGAGCCCCATTTGTTCGTGCCCCTCGTATCCTCCCGATGCCGCAACGACGTTGTGTTTCGGCGCCCAGGCCACCGCGCGATAAAACATCGGCTTCTTGCGCACGGCCAGTACGCGCGCGCCGGTCCCATCCGCAGCGGCGAGATGAATGCTGCTTTCAGCGCGAGATACGTCGTCGCGGATAAAGGCGAAGTGCCGGCCATCAGGAGAAAACGAGATCGGCCGATCGACGCCGCGCAGTAATGCTTCGGTGGCGCGGGTGCTCAGCCGCAGGCGAGACAGGCGAAAATCGCGCACGTAGTACAGCCACTCGCCGTCGGGCGCAAAGGTGACGCCCTGATAGCGGTCGCCGTCGGCCGCGATCAGTTCTGTTTCCTCGGAGGAATCTGCCGCGATCACGTGCAACGACTCGCCGCGGGGTCCCGATCGCGTGTAGGCCACTCGACGCCCGTCGGGCGAAATGGCGGTAAGTTGCGCGGTGCCATGTTCGGTCAGTCGCTCGAGGCGTGCACCAACGGCCTGCGTGCGTTCGGGCACGCGATCGATCGCCCACACCACCAGCGCCGCGATTGGCACTGCCCCCAGCCAGCTCAACCGCCAGCGTTTGTTCTCGGGTCGCATCACCGTCGGAAGTGGGGGCGGCGTCGCTGGTGTTTCGGCCGCTTCGCGAATGGTGGCCTCGCCAGCAAAGCGATAGCCCTTCTTCGGAATGTTCTGAATGTATTGATGGCCGTGCGGCTCGAGCGCCTTTCTCAAGACATAAACGTGCTGGGTCAGCGTGCGCTCTTCGACGTGGCTGTCTGGCCACAACTGCTGGACGAGGGCCGTTTTTTCGATGAGGCCGCCACGCTTCTCCAACAGCAGCAGGAGCAACTTGAACACCTGCGGCTCGAGCGCGATGGGTTCGCCGTCGCGGGTCAGCTGCCAGTTGGCGACATCCAGACGAAACGGTCCGAACTCGAACACTTTCCCGTGCTTCATGGGGGTACGACAGGAACTTGATATTTCCTTGAGGCATTGTGCGCTCAGGCCGGTGGTAGGTTCAATCCCCGCACTCGCAGGCGCCCGCGTCCGGGTTGGTCGCGGTGTGGACGTGTCCGTTTATCGATCGTCACGAAAAATGCGAGCCGCAAACGCGAAAATTCAGCCTCGGCGGCGACTTCTCGCCAGATCTGTACGCGTCGCGGGTGTGATTGTCGTCTCGATCGTGGTGTGCCTTCCGCTCGTTGCACACGCACAGCCGCCGGCCGCGAGCGGCGCGCTCGCCAAGAATCTGCAGGACGATCTGCAATCACTCGCCACACTCGCGCGATCCCAGGGCGACACCCCATCGATCGGCCGGCCCGCTATCGAGGCGGCGCTGGCGTTGCTGGATCGGATTCGCGTCGCGGATCTGTTGCTGGAAGAGCAGCAGCGCGGTCTCGAGACCTGGCCGCAGTCAGGAAGACTCGCGTGCCCCACACCACCGGCGACGACCAGCCGACTCCCGGCACGTCCGCGACCCACTCGACGTTCTCTGTCTTCGACCACGTGACCGGAAGGTTGGGATTGTCGGAAACCGGATTTGATTCCGGTCCGCGAAATCGCGGCCACCGGGCGGACTGGTCGGCAGCGACGGCCGGCCCGATCAGCGTCACGATGGTCAGTGCCGCAAGCACTCTAATCACTTCGCGGTAGTGTCCCATATTGTTATAGTCCCGAGCCATGCGCATCGCCCTGCTCATGGCCACGCTTTCTCTCACCGGCTCGATCGTGTCCTTACAAACGCCGACTACGCCGCTCGTCGTCGATGACGCGGCCCTTGGCAACGAGGCTGCCGGCGACAACTGGCCGGCGTTCGGCCGCACCTATAGCGAGCAGCGGTTCAGCCCGCTCACGCAGATCAACGACTCGACCGTGAGCCGGCTGGGGCCGGACTGGGTGGTCGAGCTGTCGAACGATCGCGGACTCGTGTCGACGCCACTCGTGGTGGATGGCGTGATCTACTTCGTTCGCGGCCTGAACGTCGTCCGCGCCGTCAACGCCACGTCGGGCGCAATGCTGTGGGAATTCGATCCTGAAGTGCGCGCGGCAGCCGGTCAGATGCGTGCGGGATGGGATCACAGCCGCGGCATCGGCTTCTGGAGAGGCAAGGTTTACGTGGCGACGTGGGACGGCCGCCTGATTGCCATCGATGCGCGCACCGGTAAGGAGGTGTGGCGCGCGCAGACCTTCGAGCCGGGCAAGCCGCTCTACATCACCGGCGCGCCGAAGATCTTCAAAGGCAAGGTGCTGATCGGCAACGGCGGCACCGAACATGGTCCGTCACGCGGATACGTGACGGCCTACGACGCCGAGACCGGCAAGCAGGCCTGGCGGTTCTACATCGTCCCCGGCAATCCCGCTGACGGCTTCGAGAACGAGGCCATGCGAATGGCCGCCAGGACGTGGACCGGTGAATGGTGGCTGCACGGCGGCGGCGGCAATGCGTGGCATGGCTTCACCTACGACGCCGAGCTCGATCAGCTCTACATCGGCACCGGCAATGGGTCGCCGTGGAACCGGAAGATCCGCAGCCCCGAGGGCGGCGACAATTTGTTCCTCTGTTCAATCGTCGCGCTGAATCCCGACACCGGCGAGTACAAGTGGCACTACCAGACGACGCCGGGCGAGACGTGGGATTTCAATTCGAACATGGACATCGTGCTCGCGGATCTGCCCATCGACGGCAAACCGCGCAAGGTGATCATGCACGCGCCGAAGAACGGCTTCTTCTACGTGATCGATCGCACCAGCGGCAGATTGATCTCGGCCGAACCGTTCACGCGAACGACGTGGGCGACGAGAATTGATCCTGAAACCGGGCGTCCCGTCGAGGTCGAGGGTGCGCGCTACGAGCGCGGCGTGGCGACAGTTGCGCCGACGCCGATCGGCGCGCACAACTGGCACGCCATGTCGTTCAACCCGAAGACCGGGCTGGCGTACTACCCGGCGATGCACCTGCAGGCGACGTTCAACGACAAGGGGTTCGATCCGAAGACGTGGCGGGCAACGCCGTTCAGCATCAACTATGGCGTTGGCGGCTCGTTCATCAGCGGCCCGTCGCGTCCCGGCACGCCGATGTCGTCGCTGCAGGCGTGGGATCCGGTGCGGCAGCGACTCGCGTGGGAGGTGCCGATGGATGGCGTCTACCATCCCGGTACGATGACCACGGCGGGCAACCTCGTGTTCCAGGGGCGCAATGACGGATCGCTCCGCGCCTATACCGCAGACACGGGCAAGGAGGTCTGGCGGAGCAGTATGGGACTCGGCATTTCGGCGCCGCCGATTACGTATGCGGTGAACGGCAAGCAATATGTGGCGCTGCTTGTCGGATGGGGCGGCGCGATGGCGGGATTGGGTGGTCCAATCTCATCGACGCACGGCTGGGCCTATGGCGTGCACAAGCGACTGCTGGTCGCGTTCGCGCTCGACGGCAAGGCGACGCTGCCAACGCAACCGCCGCCAACGTTCCCGACACCGCTGAAGGCCGAGTTCACGGTCGATCCGAAACTGGTGCAGGCCGGCGCGGCGTTATTCGGCGCGCGTTGCACCGCTTGCCACGGACCGGGTGCAATGTCGGCAGGCATGGCGCCCGATCTGCGCGCATCATTTGTAGTGACATCAACCGAACAGTTCGCGCGCGTGGTCCGCGGCGGCGCGCGCACCGCACGCGGCATGCCGATCTACGCGGACATGACCGACCAGGAGCTGCAGGCGATTCAGCACTTCATTCGCCGCATGGCCGACGCCGCGCTCGCGCAAAAGCCGCAGTAGCGAGCGCGCGCGGAAGCGCGCGCTGGATCGGTCTGGCTGTGCTTGCGCTCGTACGACGCGCTCACTAGGATCACAGGAGAGGCGGCTGACACGAGCGCGCGATCGCAGCTTCGCCGCTTGGATCATTTCTGCAAGGAGACCTCGCATGGCGACTACCCAGGAAACACTTCAGATCAAAACCATGATGCCGAGTCTGACCGTCGATGACGTCCAGCAGAGCCTTAAGTTCTATGAAGGTCTCGGCTTCATCGTCGATGAACGATGGGAACAGAACGGTGTTCTCGAAGGCGTCACACTTCGCGCCGGCAATCAGCGGATCGGCTTGAGTCAAGACGACTGGAAAAAAGGCCGCGATCGGAAGAAGGGCGTCGGCTTCCGCATCTACATCGAGACCTCGCAGAACGTGGATGATCTCGCCGCGCGCGCCAAGGCTTCGGGCATCCGGCTCGACAGCGACCCGCATGAAACTGACTGGAAGAGCCGCGCCTTCGACGTCACCGATCCGAGCGGGTTCCTCCTGACGGTGTCGACACCGCAATCCTGAGGATCAGGGAGGGGCCTGTTCCCCGATGGGCACCGATGGCGCCTGATCCTGCGCGATGGTCCTGCCCTGAGTGCACCAGCTACCAATGAAGACCTCCAGGCGCGGCTACAATGTCGGAATGCGCGAGATGGTGCTGACGTCCGCAATCGATCAGGTGCCGAATATCTTCCTGCGCGATCTGGCACCGGTCAGGACCGCCGCCTGTCGCGGTCGCCGATGTTTCAACTCGCCAACGACTTGTCGCCGGACCGGATCCTCGTCTTGCAACAACGCATGGTGCAGGGACACTCCGACCTGATGCAACTGCCACTCGACGCGCCGGAGCGCATCACACCGTTGATGACGACGCGATTCTCCGAAGTCAACCTGCGGTTCTCGCCAGACGGGCGGCATGTCTCCTTCATGTCGGCCGAGTCGGGCCGGATGGAAGTCTATGTGGCGCCGTTTCCCTTCACCGGCAACAAGACGCAGGTCTCCTCGGGGGGCGGCTCGCTCGGTCGCTGGCACCCGAACGGCCGGGAGCTGTACTTCCTTTCCGCTCGGCAGCAGCTCGTGGCAGTGGCGATCGATCAGTCAGGGCATCCCGGCCCGCCGAAGGTACTCTTCGAAAGCGGCCGATGGGCCGACTTCGACCTCCTGTCGGGCGGCACCCGTTTCATCGCCAACGTCGTGAAGTCGACGGCCGCCGAGCAGCCGTTGAGCGTCCTGCTCAACTGGCCGCAGCTGCTCGAACGTAGTGCGCGGTAACGCTCTTCCTGCTACCGTATCTTGGCGTCCGGTTCATAGAAACCGGCCAGTTCGAGCTTCACGACCACGCCGGTCGTGCCGTCGTTCTTCAGGTACCAGCCGTGGATTCCGTCCCACGGTGCGGTGAAGGCGCCGCTCTGCGGAGAGCCCGCGGTCTTTGCGTAGAACATCAGATCGCCGACGCCGCCCACCTGCTCGGTATGCCCGTGGAACTCGGAGACCATCTTCGCCGGATCGACCAGGTTGCCGTAGCTGATATGGTAGACCAGCGTCTCACCCTTCTTCATCGTCAGCTTGTATTCAAGGCCTTTGCCGGGAGGCACTGGGACATCGATGATGTCAGTGCGCCATTTCGTCGATCGGATTGAGATGACGCCGTCACGCAAAGGGTATTCGCGCCATCCGCCGACCACTGGTGGAACGGCGGGCGCGGCGGCCGTCGGAGGTTGAGCCGTCGCGTTGGACGGCTGAATGGTGGCCGGTGCGTTCGGCGTTGAGCACGCGATCGACACGAGTACCGGGACAGCCAGGATTGTACGGAACATGGGCCGTGAGTATACGCTTACCGCTCCTGCGGTCGTGACGTGAGCGCACTCTCCTGAGGAGTTGAGCTCGAAGAGCTGATCTCCGGCGTCGACCCGGTCGCACGCGAGTACGAAAACCGCGACTTCAGCTTGAGAATCGGCGCCTCGAAGAACCGCCACGATAGCCACGCCAGCGCGAATGCCGGCGCCGTCGTTGCGCCGTAGAACATCACCTGGGCGCTCCACGGCGCAATCCCGAGCCTCTCGTACTCCATCGGGTCGAAGACGTACTCGCGGACGGCGCGCATGACCGGCGCGTGAATCAAGTACAAGCAATAGCTGTATGTGCCGAACGCGCGCAGCCATCCCGCCGACAGCATCCGCGGCCACACGCTCTCGGCCGGCCGGCTTATCGCACTGACCAGCATCGCGCCGCCGATGATGGCGATCAATGAGTAGCCGTACTGCTGCATCCGCCGGTTCCACCACCACGTATGGCCGCCGAGGATCGTGCATACGATGAGGCCGGCCACCGCTGCGATCACCACGACGGGAACCCACCGATCGAGCCGCGGCAACCAGCCGCGCCGGTGCGCGAACGCCAGCAGTGCGCCCATCGCCAGCCCATCGAGCCTGTACCAGGTGAGCACGTAGATCCAGAGCGACGGGTAGTCGATGGCCCGAGCATAGATGCGGGCTGCCGGCTCGGCCACGAGGATCACCGCACAGAGCAGGGCTACCAGTCGCGGCGGACACAACCACACCGTGAGCGGCCACACCAGGTAGAAGTGTTCTTCGATGGCGAGCGACCACCCCACGTCGAGCCAGCCATGCACCCAGCCGCGCTGAGCGATCGAGACATTGGTTAGGTACGCCCAATACTGCCACTCCGGCACTTCAACCCGATCGGCCGGCGCGACGTCGGTCAGCCCGGCCAGCACGTCGTCCACCCGTGGAAACTGCGGCAGCACCACCAGGGCGACGAAGAGCACCAGGTAATAGAGCGGAAAGATGCGAAGCGTTCGGCGTGCATAGAAAGTGGTGAAGTAGCGCTTGCTGCCTCGGGTGTCGAGCAGGATCCCGGTGATCAGAAAACCAGACAGCACGAAGAAGAGGTCGACCCCGATCCAGAAGAACGAAAGCACGCTGCTGATCAGCGCGCCGATACCCGAGGTCGGCTGGTAGAACGTGAAGTGATGCAGCATGACGAGGATGATCGCGATGCCGCGCAGGCCGTCCAGTGCCGGGATGAAGCCTGCCTCGCGCCGGTCCATTCGCGTGTGCCCTATCTGACTTCGTGTTCGGCGCGAATCGCCGCGAACACGGTCTCCGCCACTCGACGGTAGCCGAGCGGCGTCAGGTGCAGGCCGTCGATGCTGACGTTGGCGTTCACGTCCGTGACCAGCGCGGTATACAGGTCGACGAGCACCGCGCCTTCGCCGCGCGCGAGCTGGCGCAGTCGATCGTTGATGACTTCCAAAACGGATGCCGGAATCTGGAGCCGCCCGGATCTGCCGGGGGCCAGCGTGCAGATGAACACGCGCGCGCCGCGGCGGCGCGCCTCGCGGGCCAGGTCGGTCATGCCGCGGATAGCGCCGTCGATGCCGAAGACGTCGCTCTCGTTCTGTAAGAAGTCGTTGTATCCCTCCTGCAGCACCACCACGTCTGGCGCGTCATCGACATAGGCGGCGATGAATCGCGGCAGCGCCCGCGCTGCCTGCTCGGCAGGCAGGCCGCGGTTGAACACCATAACGGTTTGATCGGTGTAGCGTGCCGCCAGCAACTGCCTCAGCACCGTGGGATACGCGGTTTCAGGCGGGATGGTGAACACGTAGGGATCGTTGCCGAGGATCGTCGAGCCCGCTGTCAGGCTGTCGCCGAACGCCATGATCCGCGTGCCGCGCAGACGCGGCGGCCCTGCGACGCTCACCGCGAAGGTGCACCGGCTGGCTCGGTTCAAAGAATCCGTGGCCACACACTCGGCCTGGGTGACGCCGACTGGAAACGTGGCGCCCGACGCGGGAGTGCAGGCAACCGACACGGCGCCCTGACCGTTCCGAACTTCGGGAACAGAGTAGGTCACCGCGGTGCCCGCGCTGGTGAGCGCCGACAGGGTGACAGGGGCGGGGCAGCTGATCTCCGGCGCTGCCGCGACGGGTGGCGGCGGCGGCGGGGTCGGCGCGCTCGGCGTGTTGTTGCATCCCTCCAAGCACGTGAGCGCGAGAAGCGTCACGAGAACCGGTATCACGACGGCGGTGGCCCTGGGACGGGGTGGGCCCTGGAATGCTGATTGTGGCATCGACGCTCTAGCCTACTATCGGGCGGGCGGGTCGCGCAGTGTAAGCCACGCCGGCATCTCGAGATGCCGGTGAATGGCCAGCGCGCGCACGCCGAAAATGATCGCGAATCCGATCGCGCCCGCATAGGGAAGATCGGGCGCCTCGTTTCGCAGCAGGACAAACGCGACGCATCCGAGGAGAATGGGCGTCGCGTAGATCTCGCGCGACATCAGGAGCGTGGGCCGCCCGGCAAGAACATCGCGAATCAGGCCGCCGCCAATGCCCGTCAACACGCCCATGGTCACGGCCACGGGTCCGCTGAAGTGCAAGAGCAGCACCTTATTTGCGGCCGTCACCGCAAATAGCGCCGCGCCGAGCGCGTCCAGGTACAACAAGCCGCGGTAGGCGCTGCTGAAGACGGATCCCACCCAGAACGCCGCGAGCGCGCCTCCTCCCGCCACCCACACGTAGTTGAAGTCGTCAATCCAGAAGGGTCGCGCGCCGATGATCAGATCGCGCACGGTGCCGCCGCCAAGAGCGGTGACGATCCCCAGCACCAGCGCCCCGAAAACATCGAGGCCTCGCCGCGTGACGGCGAGCACCCCGGTAATCGCAAACACCGCGGTGCCCAACATCTCGAAGTAATAGAAGCGCACGCGGTGAGAGTAGATCGGGTCGCGAGTGCGGTGATAGCCTTCGCGCACGGCATCGAGCATGGACGACCGGATACGCGCGCTGGCCAAAACGATCTGGAACTACCATCAGTTGAATCATCAGTTGTCGCGCGCTGACGCGATCCTGGTCCTGTGCAGCCACGACCGCGCGGTCGCCGAACGGGGTGCCCAGCTGTTTCTCGAGGGCTGGGCGCCGCTGCTGATCTTCTCGGGCGGCCTCGGCACTATCACGCGCCGGCTGTGGCATGAGCCCGAAGCCAATCAGTTCGCCAGGGTCGCCGTCGCGATGGGCGTGCCGCGAGAACGCATTCTCATCGAAAACCAATCGACCAACACCGGCGAGAACGTGCAGTTCACCAAACGATTGCTCGCCGACGCACATCTCGATCCCGCGAGCTTCATCGTGGTGCAGAAACCGTACATGGAACGGCGCAGCTACGCGACGTTCAAGAAGATCTGGCCCGAGAAAGAGTTGATCGTCACATCCCCGCGCGCGTCGTTCGACGACTATCTGGCACGCTACTCGAACACCGCGCTGTCGAGTGACGACGTGGTCAGCATTATGGTCGGGGATCTGCAGCGGATTCAGGTCTATCCGGCGAAGGGATTTCAAATCCCGCAGGACGTCCCGGACGAGGTCAGCAGCGCGTACGAGGCGTTGGTGAAAGCGGGGTACGACAAACACCTGGTCACGGACTAGGCGCGCTTAGGAACCCTTCTTTTGTTCCGTCCACGACGGCCGCGGCAGGCCGTTGAGATCCCACACCACGCGACCACCCTTGACCGTCAACTCACACTCGAGTTTCTGGTCGCCCACGGGGCGCTTGACGACGGCGTCGTCGACATTAAGCCCGGCTCCGAGGGGGGTCAATTCCCTGCCGTCTGGGTTCCGCCGTAAGAGCCGCGTCGCACGTATTTCCGGCCTGACCCGGTTTTCCACGAAAAGACGCGTTACGGGGTTGAGGCCCCGGATGCGTGCTTTCCGAGCCGCGTCGTGGGTATTCCGGGTATCGGGTTTCATGGGGTTCTGCGCCGGGCACGCCAGACGAAGGAGGCAGAAATGCTCACGACCTTCAAGTCGAGAGGTCGATGCATCATCGCTGTTCTGATCGGCACGATCGGAATGGCGGTGGTTAACCCACTCGGTACGTCGAGCACATCTTCGATCCTCCTCGCCGCCTCGCCTCGTCCGCCTGTCGTGACGTTCGAACGATTTGTTTCGCTCGCGCAAGCCGCATCACACATCGATTCGGCGTTCAATGCCGGCGGTGGCGGACCGAACAGCGATGTGTTGGCGGTGGCGATGCAGCCCGACGGGAGAATCGTCATCGGCGGCTTTTTTACCAGTTACAACGGCGACTTCGCTGCCAGCGATCATGTCATGCGACTCAACGCCGACGGCACCCGGGACGCCACGTTCAACGCCGGTGGTGAGGGAGCGAACACAACCGTGTCTGCAGTCGCGGTTCAGCCCGATGGCAAGATCCTCATCGCCGGCCAGTTCACGAGCTATAACGGCGACGAAACGGCCAGTGACTATGTCATGCGGCTCAACGTCGATGGCACGCGTGACACCACCTTCAACGCGGGCGGTTCAGGCGCCAATGACTACGCATGGGGGTTCGCCCTGCAGCCCGATGGCAAGATCCTCGTCGCCGGCAATTTCTTCACCTACAACGGCAACCCCACGAGCTGGAGGGTGATGCGGCTCAACACCGATGGGACGCGCGACACGACGTTCAATGCGGGCGGTACGGGAGCGAACGGCACGGTGTCGGCGGTGGCCGTGCAGCCCGACGGAAAGATCGTCATCGCAGGATTGTTTACCAGCTACAACGGCGACGCGGCAGCCAGCGATTACGTCATGAGGCTGAACTCCGATGGCACGCGTGATACGAGCTTCAATCCGATCGGCACCGGCGCGGATAACTGGGTTCAGGCTTTAGCAGTCCAGTCCGACGGGAAGATCGTCATCGGTGGTGATTTCGCCGGCTACAACGGCGACTTTGCAGCCAGCGATCGGGTCATGAGGCTGAACGCTGACGGCACACGTGACGCAACCTTCAATGCGGGCGGTACAGGAGCGGATGTTAACGTGAGTGCGATCTCGGTGCAGCCCGATGGGAAGATCATCATTGGCGGCTTGTTCACCGGTTACAACGGTGACGCCGGAGCAAGCAATTACCTCATCCGGCTGAACACCGATGGCAGGCCCGACACCACCTTCAACCCGGGTGGGGCGGGAGCGAACGCGCGTGTGTATGGGCTGGCGCTACAGCCTGACGGACGAATCGTCGTCGGTGGCCAGTTCACCGCTTACAACGGCGACTTCGCCATCCCCGCTCATGTCATACGGTTATTGTCGACGCCAACAACAACGCCCGTGTGTTCTGCCGTGCCGGACGGCATTATCTCGTGGTGGCCGGGTGGCGGGAACGCTCAGGACGTTGTCGGCCATTTCGACGGCGCGCTGCAGAACGGTGCGACGTTTGGCACGGGTATCGTTGGCCAGGCCTTCAGTCTCGATGGCATCGATGACGCAATTGTCGTCAACGATAACGCCGCGCTGAATCCCGCTTCGATCACGGTCGAGGCCTGGGTCAGACCCACCAGTGTGCCGGCGGGACAGATCGCAGACGTGGTGACGAAGTGGGGATTCGATGCCACCATCGACAGCTGGTTCTTAGGGCTGCGCCACACCGGCGGCGTGGTGAGAGTGCTTGCCGGAATCGGTGATGGCGCCACGGGAGACCCGGGTCTTACCGGCGGAACTGTAACGCTCAACGCCTGGAACCACATCGCCATGACCTACGATGCCGCGAGCGGTGTGAATCGCGTGTTTGTGAACGGCGTGCCGGTCGGTCAACGCGTGCGCGCCAATGGCATCTATCCAACGACGAAAAGGGTCTTCATTGGCCGGGAAGATTCGAACAACAATCGCTTTTTCAGCGGCTTGATAGACGAGCCCACCATCTACAGCCGTGCCTTGACAGACGCTGAGATTCTGGCGATCTACAACGCCGGCGGCAACGGCAAGTGCGGAGAATCGAACACCAATCAACCACCGGTCGCCAACGATGACTCAGCGACCGTACGACAGACGAATTCAGTGTCGATTCCGGTGCTGGCCAACGACACCGATCCTGATGGTGACGCATTGCAATTCGTTGGTCATACGCAACCGGGGCACGGCACGATCGAGATGTTCGTCGCTGACGTCCTTGTCTACACGCCGAACGCGGGCTTTCTCGGATCGGACTCGTTCACCTACACGATTGCCGACGCCGCTGGATTGGAGTCGACCGCCACCGTGCTGATTTCGGTGACGGAAGGTCTCGCTCCGGTGCATATCAATGTCCTGTTCGAAGATGCAGGTCTTGCACTCGGCGAACAAGCGTGCTTCGAGTTGTTGCGGGGTTCGAGCGTCGTTCGCGGCCCGCAGTGCATCAACGCCGCGCAGAACGTCATCGTCTTCAACGACGTTCCTCTTGGATCGTACACGGCAGCCGTCAGTTATTCATTGTCGTTGCCACCAGCGCTGCCCCAACCACAGTTGCCGAATCGGTACGCCGTGCCCGCGGCGGTTCCAGTCGAGTTGACCAGGGATGGCCTGAATGCGTTTGTGACGATCCAACCGCGGCTGCGGAAGTTGGTGGTTGGTGCGACAGATCAGAGCGGCAACGGCCTAACAATGTGTTATCGACTGTCACCGGTCTCAGCTGCGTCCGGTGCGCCAGTACAAGAAGCGTGCACCGTCCCTGTACTTGGTGTTCCGATCGCGGCATTCGCGAACGTCTGGAGCGGCATTCAGTATCGGCTCGAGATCACGGATCGTCCAGCCGGACTCATTCCGCTTCCGGGTCAGGAATTCCAGAGCGTCGGGCCCTTCGATCACACCACTGAAGTCAACACCGCCACGTTCAGGCTGACACGCGACGTCCTCGTGCGGTTGATCGATCCTTCCGGCAATCTCGTCTCAGGGCAGTGCATCGCGATCGACACCGACGCGGTCATCCCCGGCGAAGTGGCGCGCGCGTGCGATGGCGGCGACGGCGCGGTCGATGGCGTCGCGCATTTCGCCGCGTTGAACCCTGGAAACTACCGGGCGATTCCGCGACCGTTCCCGCCCGGGCCGTACGCCTGGACCGCATCCGGTGCTGCATTCACCGTCTCCGGGACTCCTTCCGGCCAGGTCGTGACGTATCAATTGCAGCCGGCGCGCACAGCGGTCGTCACCATGCGCGATACCGCCGGTCGACCGGCGCCGAACGGGTGCCTCGGTGTGACGCTAGGTGGGCTGGCCGTGGGCGAACCGGGGCGGTGTGATGGGGACGACGGCACGGTGGACTCGGTGGTGCACTTCGAACATCTGCCGAATACGGCAGGCCAGATAGTCGCCGGTTCGACCGCGCCGGCCGGGTTGACGTTCGGCGATGCCGTACCGCTGATCTACAGCGGCAGTCACGCGACGGCGACCTATGTGTGGCAGCTGGCGCCGGCAATCACGGCAGTGCGATTGGAAGCGCCGGACGGGACGCTGCTGCCGGGACAGTGCATGACGGTGTACGAAGAC
>Ga0187893_10005965_pt1 | contig 21260 bp, 18 predicted proteins | sample MA1701074metaG_FD_139574 | JGI IMG/M metagenome (GOLD analysis project Ga0187893, IMG submission 139574) | White microbial mat communities from a basaltic lava cave in the Kipuka Kanohina Cave System on the Island of Hawaii, USA - MA170107-4 metaG ...
ACCGGCGAGAATGCGTGGCCCAGCACGGTGCTCGTGATCCCGAGCGCGGAGCTCCGCGACACGTTGCCGCCGACGATGATGGTTCCCGCGGCGCGCACCGCCTCGCCGATGCCGTCCGCGATCGCCGCGATGGCGGACACGCCGGCGCGCGACAGCTCGAGCGAGACCAGCACGCCGAGCGGCGTGGCAGCCATGGCGGCCAGGTCACTCAGCGCAGCGGTGACCGCGCGGCGCCCGACCTCGCGGGGCGTCAGCCAGCCGCGCCTGAAGTGCACGCCCTCGAGCGCGGTATCGGTGCTCGCGAGCAGCAAGTCACCCCGCGGCGCCTGCAGGACGGCCGCGTCGTCGCCGATGCCGCGCGCGAGGTCGCCCCAGCGGGCGCGCATCCGGCGAATGAGGTCGAACTCGCCGCCGGACCCGAGTTCGACGTGCATCAGCGGCTCGCCGGCACGACGTCGGGCAGCTCGACCAGCACCGGCGTGCGCGTCGGCCCTGCGCGCACCACCCAGGCGCGGCGCAACTCCCGGAGCACGTCCGCCAGCGTGAAGCCGCGCAGGCTCGGCTGGCCGCGCTGGACGAGCCAGGCGGCGCGTCCGTGCACCCACGCGGCGCACGCCGCCGCGCCGAGTGGATCGCCGATCTGGCCGAGCAGCGTGCCGGCGATGCCGGCCAGCAGGTCGCCGCTGCCGGCCGTCGCCAGCAGCGGCGTCCCCGCGGCACTCACCAGGCGCTCGCCCGTCGGCGCCGACAGGATGGTTGGCTGCCCCTTGAGCAGGACCACGGCGCGGGTGTGCTTCGCGAGCGGCAGCGCCACGTCGAACCGGCGCGATTGCACTTCGTCGACGCCGGTGCCGGTGAGGCGCGCGAACTCGGCGACGTGCGGCGTCAGAATCGCGGCACGCCCGCCGAGTAACGCGGCGAGGCCGTTGACGTCCGCGCCGAAGGACGTGAGCGCGTCGGCGTCCAGCACCACGGGCCCGCTGAATCCGCGCAGCACACGTTCCACGACGGCGCGGCCGGCGGCGCCGAGCCCGAGTCCCGGGCCGACCACAGCCACGTCCGCCCACGCGCCGATGTCGCGCCGAGCGTCGTCGTCCGATTCCGGCCAGGCCGCGGTGAGCGATTGCGGTTCGGCGTCGCGGATCGCGGCCAGCGTGTCGGGCGCGGCCAGCACTTTCACCATGCCGACGCCGCTGCGCCAGGCGGCCTGCGTCGTGAGCACGGCCGCGCCGCCCATCCCCGCGCCACCGCCGACGATCACGACCTTCTTGCGGGTGCCCTTGTGGGCGTCGGCCGCGAACGCGGGCACGCGTTCGGCGACCCACGACCGCGTCACGAGCGCGGGAGAGGCGCCGGCATCCGTGACGCCGCCGATGCCGATGTCGACGACGACGACGCGGCCGCAGGCGGCACGCGCGATGAGGTGGCCGCGCTTGAGCGTCCCGTAGGTGATGGTCAGTGTGGCACGCGCCGCGCCGGTCGCTTCGCCGGTCGTGGCATCCACGCCGGACGGCAGGTCCAGCGCCACGAGGGCGGCGCCACGCTGGCGCATCGAGGCGAGGCCGGCGATGGCGGAACCGATGACGCCGCGCGGCGCGCCGCCCGCGCCGGTGCCGAGCAGCCCGTCCACGACGACGCCCTCACCGCGATAGACGTCGCCGGCGCGCAGGGTCGCGTCGTCCGCCTCAACCGTCTCGACGTGCGGCAGGGCGAGCGCCTGCTCGGCGCGCGCGTCCCCGGTGGCCGCCGGCGCCGGCGCGCACACCCGCACGCGCACGCCGGCCGCCGCAAGCGCGCGGGCCACCACCCAGGCGTCGCCGCCATTGTTCCCGGGCCCGGCGAACACCAGTGCGCCGCGCCCGAGCAACCGGGGAAAGCGGAGCGCGATCTCCGCCGCGGACGCGGCGCCCGCCCGCTGCATGAGCGCGCGGGACGGCGTTCCCTGCCCGATGGCGGTGCTGTCGAACTGGGCCGCTTCCGCGCCGGTTACGACGCGAACGATCGTGCGCGGCGGCATCGCGGGCGTGGTTGGCGTCGCGGCGCTAGTCGGCCGCTCCGATGCCTGCGCACCACGGATAGTCGCGCTCGAACGCCTGGTCGAACGTGAAGACGCCCGTGAAATCGTCGAGCGTGTCGTTCGGCTGGCTCAGCAACATGCCAAGATCGACGAGCGCGAAGACCACGTGCCCGATGTCCGCCGTGGTGCGGATGCCCCAGTGCTCGAGGACCGGCCGCGCCATGACGCCGAAGCGCTGGAGCGCGAGGTCGCGGCAGGCGGCCGCCAGTTCCTGGCCCGTGATGTGGCGCCGCTCAGTGAGCCGCTGCTGGCAGTACTCAAGCGCGGCGAGCACGAAGAGATACGCGCGTTCGTCGTACCGCCGTTCGCGCAAGCGAATGCGGTCCATCACGCCGTCCCTGAAAGCCAGTTCGGACACGCCTACATCCTAGTGGTCGCGCGACGGTTGCGGAACGGCCGTCAGGCGCGCTTCCCCTCTTGATTTCGCCCGACCGTCATGTAGTACACGGGGATCCCGGCGAGCACGATTCCGAGGGTCAGCGCCGTCGCGAAGCGGCTGGACGGGTCAATCAGCGCGTTGGCGAGCAGGTACAGGGTCGACAACACGAACAGGAGCGGCACGACGGGATAGCCCGGCGCGCGGAAGGGCGGGTTGTAATCGCCCCGCCTCCGCAGGACGAACATGGCCGCCACGGCAATGGCGTAGAACGGAATGATCGCCGTCACGAACGCGTCGGCGAGCTGTTCGAACGTGCGGATCAGCACGAACACCACCGCCAGCACGATGTTGATGCCGATCGCCACGTGCGGGGTTCCGAACACCGGATGCACCCTGGCAACGGTGCGGAAGAAGAGCCCGTCCTCCGCCATCGCGAAGAAGATGCGCGGCGACGCGAAGAGCGATGCCGTCAGGCTGCCGAACGTCGACAGCATGACCGTCACGCTGACGAACACGACACCGCCGCGGCCGATGACGCGCTGCGCCACGTCGGCCGCCACCAGCCGCGACGTCCGCATCTCCTCGACCGTGAGCACGGCGAGATACGCGAGGTTGGCGAGCAGGTAGATCACGATGATGGCGATCGTGCCGATGATCAGCGCCCGCGGCAGGTTCTTCTGCGGGTCCTTCACCTCGCCGGCGACGTAGCTCAGGTCGCCCCATCCGTCGTAGGCCCACAGCACGCTCACGAGCGCCAGGCCGAACGCGCTCATCGTGAAGCTGCCCGGCGGCAGTGCCGGCGTGTAGTGCCCGCCGGTTTCGGGCAGCCCGATCGCCAGGGCGATGAGGATGATGAACAGCAGGCCGCCGTACTTGGCGATCGTCGTCAGGTTGATGACCGCCGTGCCCCATTTCACGCCGAGGATGTTGACCGTTCCCATGACGATGATGGCGACCGCGGCGACGTAGCGCGCGTATTCCTCGGGCTGCTCCAGGACGCGCAGGAAGTAGGCGCCGAACGTCATGGCGATCGCGCCGACCGCCGCCGCACGGATCACCGTGATCTCGGCCCAGCCGAAGAGGAACGCTGGGAGCGGGCCGAACCCCTCCTTCACGAATGCGTAGACGCCGCCGGTGCGGGGATACAGCGAGCCCAGCTCGGCGAAGCAGAACGCGCCGCACAGCGCGAGCAGCCCGCCGGCGACCCAGATGGCTGCCAGCGGCAGCGGCCCCGGCAGCTTGTCCGCGATGCCGGCGGGCGACCGGAAGATCCCCGAGCCGATCGTCGTGCCGATGACGATGGCGATGGCACTCCAGAGGCCGATTTGTCGTTGCAGCGTCGCTTGCGCCATCGGTTATGGCTCCGCGCCGATCGGCGCCGGGTAGAGTGGGAACTCTCCAGCGAGATCGTGGACTTCATGGCGCACCGCGGCGATCACCTTTTCGTCCGCCGGCGCGGACAAGACGCGGTCGATGAACCTCGCAATGCGCACCATCTCCGGTTCCTTCATGCCGCGCGTCGTGGCCGCCGGCGTCCCGATGCGAATGCCGCTCGTCACGAACGGCGAGCGCGTCTCGTTCGGCACGGTGTTCTTGTTCACCGTGATGCCCGCGCGGTCGAGCGTTGCCTCGGCCAGCTTGCCGGTGAGGTCGTCGCCCTTGTTGCGCAGGTCCACCAGCATGAGGTGGTTGTCGGTGCCGCCCGACACCACGTTGAACTTCCGCTCCATGAGCGCGGCGGCGAGGGCGCGCGCGTTGGCGACCACCTGCCGGGCGTAGGCCTTGAACGAGGGCGCCAGGGCTTCCTTGAACGCCACGGCTTTCGCAGCGATGACGTGTTCGAGCGGTCCGCCCTGTGTGCCCGGGAAGACGGCCTTGTCGATGGCCCTGGCGTGCTCGGCCTTGCACAGCACGATGCCCCCGCGCGGCCCGCGCAGCGTCTTGTGCGTCGTCGTCGTGACGACGTCGGCGTGCGGCACGGGCGACGGGTACACCCCCGTCGCGACAAGCCCCGCGAAATGCGCCATGTCCACCATGAAGGTCGCTCCCACCTCCCTGGCAACCCCGGCAAAGAACGGAAAGTCAATGACGCGGGAGTAGGCGCTGTAGCCGGCGATGATCAGCTTCGGCCTGTGCTCCAGCGCCTTGCGGCGGACGTCCTCGTAGTCGATGAGTCCGTCCTGCGTGACGCCATACGACACGGCCTTGTACAGGATGCCGGAAAAGTTCACCGGCGATCCGTGCGTCAGGTGGCCACCGTTGGAGAGGTCCATGCCGAGGAACACGTCGCCCGGCTTCAGGAACGCCATGAACACGACCATGTTCGCCTGGGCGCCGGAGTGCGGCTGCACGTTGGCGTGCTCGGCGCCGAACAACTGCCTGGCGCGGTCGATGGCCAGCTGCTCGACCTTGTCCACCACTTCGCAGCCGCCGTAGTAGCGCTTGCCCGGCAGCCCCTCGGCGTACTTGTTGTTGAGCGGCGAGCCGAGCGCCTCGAGGACCGCCGGCGACACGAAGTTCTCGCTCGCGATCAGCTCGAGACCGTCGTTCTGGCGCCGGGTCTCCAGCTCGATGAGGTCGGCGATCTCGGGATCAGCTTCGCGGAGCGCGTCGCCGGGCGGGTACTGGTTCCATTCGGTCCAGGATAGCATCGGGTCCTCGGCTCTCGGCTCTCGGCTTACTTCTCGTCGATCTTGATCACGCGGCGTTCGTGGCGGCCGCCCTCGAACGGCGCGTCGAGCCACGCTTTCAGGATCTTGCGGGCGTCCTGGTCGGTGACGAACCGCGCCGGCAGGATGAGCACGTTGGAGTCATTGTGCTTGCGCGACAGCTCCGCCACTTCGGGCGACCACGACACGGCGCCGCGCACGTTGGGATAGCGGTTGGCGACGTATGACATCCCGAGTCCGGTGCCGCACAACAACACACCGCGCTTTGCCCGGCCCTCGGAGATTTCCCGGGCCAGCGGGTGCGCGTAGTCCGCGTAGTCGGTGGATTCCGTGGAGTTGGTGCCGAAGTCGCGCACGCCGAAGCCGAGTCTCTTCAGCTCGGCCTCGAGCTTCTGCTTCAGCTCGAACCCCGCGTGGTCCGCGGCGATGAGAATCTCTTCGGGCATGGTGTCGCGATCCTACTTGTTGGGCCACTGCGGCCAGGTTCGCACCATGGAGCCTACAGCACGGATGCGCTGCTCGGCCAGCCGGTCGGCGGCCATGTACGTCGGAACCCGATCCTGCTTCGCGATCGAGAAGACCCTGAGCACGGTGTCGTAGATCTCGTCCGCTTTCCGGAAGGCGCGCGCCGAGGTCCACCCGGCCAGTTCGCTGTAGACGTTGATGACGCCGCCGGCGTTGGCCACGTAGTCCGGCGCGTAGAGGATCTTTCGCTCCTCGAGCGCGTCCCCGTGGCGTTCCTCGTGGAGCACGTTGTTGGCAGCGCCGGCGACGATCTCGACCTTGAGCTGTGTCAGCGTCTTGTCGTTGATGATCGCGCCGAGCGCGCAGGGGGCGAAGATGTCCGCTTTCACGCCGTAGATCTCGTCGGGCTTCACGGCCTTGGCGTTGAACTCCTTCACTACGCGCTTCACGCGGTCGGCGTCGATGTCGGTGACCACGAGCCTGGCGCCGGCCTCGTGCAGCTCCTTGGCGAGGTAGTAGCCGACGTGGCCGCAGCCCTGTACGGCGATGGTCCTGTTGGCGACGTCGTCCGAGCCCCAGCGTTCCCTGGCCGACGCCTGGATCGCGCGAAACACGCCGTGCGCCGTCACGGGGGACGGGTCGCCCGAGCGGCCGGCGAGGCCGGCGACGTTCTTGGTCTCCATGTGGACGTAGTCCATGTCGGCCGTGCTGGTGCCGACGTCCTCGGCCGTGATGTAGCGGCCCCCGAGGGACTCCACGAACCGCCCGTGGGCGCGGAAGATCAGCTCGCGGTCCGTCGTCTTGTTGTCGCCGATGATGACCGACTTGCCGCCGCCGAGGTTGAGGCCGGCCACGGCGTTCTTGTAGGTCATGCCGCGCGCCAGGCGCAGCGCGTCGATGACGGCCTCGTCGTCGCTGGCGTATTTCCAGAACCGGGTGCCGCCGAGGGCGGGCCCGAGCACCGTGCTGTGGATCGCGATGATGCCGCGGTAGCCCGCGGCGGGATCGTGACACAGGACCACCTGCTCGTGGCCCATGTCGGCGATCGTGTCGAATGTTTGCATCTGGCGGGCTACTGGTGACTGGTGACTAGGCTAGTGACTAGTGACTAGTGACTAGTGACTAGTGACTAGTGAAAGGTGATAGGTGACAGGTGACTTCTACTAATCACTCGTGTGCGAGTAGAGCTCGCGCGCGATCACGATGCGCTGGATTTCCGAGGTGCCTTCATAAATCTCCGTCACCTTGGCGTCGCGGAACAGGCGTTCCACCGGGTACTCCCTGACGTAGCCGTAGCCGCCGAAGATCTGGATCGCCTGTGTCGTGACCCACATGGCGGTTTCGCTGGCCATGAGCTTGGCCATGGCGCTGAACTGCGTGACGTGCTGGCCGCGGTCGCGCGCTGTCGCCGCCGCGTGCAGCAGGGCGCGGGACGCCGCCACCCGCATCGCCATGTCGGCGAGCCGGAACTGGATCGCCTGGAACTCCTTGATCGGCTTCCCGAACTGGCGGCGCTCGGCGGCGTACTTCGACGCGTGCGTGAGGGCGGACTGCGCGATGCCGACGGCCTGCGCCGCGATACCGAGCCGGCCGGCGTCGAGTGACTGCATGGCGTAGATGAAACCCATGCCGGGCTCGCCGAGCAGGTTCGCCGACGGCACCCGCATGTTGTCGAAGTGGACCTGCACGGTCGGCGACGCGCGGAGGCCCATCTTGTCCTCCTTCTTGCCCACGGAGAACCCGGGTAGTTCCGGCGTGACGATGAACGCGCCGATGCCGCGCGCACCCTTGCGATCGGACTGCGTGTCGGTGCGCGCCATCGTCAGGATGACGCCGGCATGGGTGCCGCTCGAGACCCACGCCTTGGTGCCGCTGAGGACCCACGCATCGCCGTCGCGCACGGCCTGTGTCCGCAGGGACGCCGCGTCGGAGCCGCTGTCGGGCTCGGACAGCGCGAACGCGCCAAGGACGTCGCCGCGCGCCATCGGCTCGAGAAAGCGCGCCTTCTGCTGTTCCGTGCCCCACCGCAGGATCATCTGCGTCGGCAGCGAGTTGTGCACGCTCATGAGCACCGAGGTCGACGCGTCGACGGCGGCAATCTCTTCGAGCGCGACGAGATACGTCAGCGAATCGAGCCCGAGCCCGCCGTGGCGCTCCGGCACCATCATCCCGAGGAAACCGAGCGCACCGAGCTTGCCGATGATCGACGGTTCGAAGTGCGCGTCGCGGTCCCATGCGTCGACATGCGGCGCCAACTCGGCACGCGCGAATTCACGCGCCGCCGCCTGGATGGCGCGCTGCTCCTCGGTGAGGGGAGTCAAAGCCCACGTCACGGGTGAGGCCTCGGAAACGAAGCCGCGAGACCGATGAGGACCTCACAGCCGCACGGTGGAGAGGTGAGGAGATGTCTCTTCACCCTGCGGCTTGGGGGTCCTGCGTTTCCTCTCATCTGGCTACTGATCGTACTGATAGAAGCCGCGCCCGCTCTTCCTGCCCAGCCATCCTGCGTCGACGTACTTCCTCAACAACGGGCACGGCCGGTACTTCGGGTCGCCGAGGCCGCGATGCATGACCTCGAGAATCGCGACACAGGTATCGAGCCCGATGAAGTCAGCGAGGGCCAGCGGACCCATCGGGTGGTTCATGCCGAGCTTCATGACGGTGTCGATCGCGTCCCGCGTGCCGACGCCCTCCATCAGCGCATAGCAGGCCTCGTTGATCATCGGCATGAGAAGCCGGTTGGCGATGAAGCCGGGATAGTCGTTGGCCTCGACGGGCGTCTTGCCGACGCCCTTCGCCAGCTCGACCGTGCGGCGGGTGGTCTCATCCGAGGTCGCGATGCCGCGAATGACCTCCACGAGCTGCATGACCGGCACGGGATTCATGAAATGCATGCCGATCACCGCCTCGGGCCGCTTCGTGCGGGCAGCGATCTGCGTGATCGAGATGGAGCTGGTATTGGTCGCAAGGATCGCACCGGCCCCCGCCACGCGATCCAGGTCCTGGAACAGCCTGAACTTGGTCTCAGCGTTTTCGGTCGCGGCCTCGACGATCAGCGCAGCGCCGCCGGCGGCGTCGATAGAGTTGTTCGTCGCGATGCGGCCGAGCGCCGCGTCCCGGTCGGCCGCGGTAAGCGTTCCCTTCTTCACCTGACGCTCGAGATTCTTCTCGATCGTCTGGCGGCCACGGGTCAACGCCTCGCGCGAGACGTCGATCATCGTCACCCCGTGCCCCGCCTGCGCGAAGACGTGGGCAATGCCGTTCCCCATCTGGCCGGCACCGAGTACCGCGATCGTTTCGTTCGACATGCCTAGGTGGTTTCGGTGGAGTGCAGGGCCGGCATTCGCCCCGCGCGAGCGTGCAGCGCGTAGAGCACGGCGAGCGCGGCCAGCATGGCGAGCCCGGCGAACGCGCCGCCCTCCGGTCCCCAGGCGCCGCCCGTCGCCCAGTCCGGACCGTTGTCCGTGAGCACGTAACCCGGCATCGGCAGCGACTCGCCGCTCACCGCCACGTGCAACGGCACCGCCATCACCCAGTTCCACGCGAAATGCGCGGCCCACGCCGCGTAGAGACTGCGCGTGACGAGCAGGACGGCCGAGAGAAAGACACCGGCCAGCATGACGAGGCCGATCGCCTGGGCCGTGTCGCCGGTGTTCGGGATGTGCAGCAGGCCGAACAGCCCGCTGGTCGCCACCACCGCCGCTGGCATGCCAATGCCGTCGGCCAGCGCCGCCAGCATGTACCCGCGGCTGAACATCTCCTCGAACAACGCCGCGAACAGCAGCACGAACGACACCTTGGCGCCTGCCGCAAGCCAGGAGCCCTCTCCGCCGGGTACGACCGCCATCCATCCGATCCCGAGCAGCGCCAGCGACGCGAGTCCGATCGGGAGGGCGCCAAGCGCGAAGCCGAGTCCCAGCACGCGCGGGCGCGCGGCACCGCGGTCGAGCCACGCGTACGACCAGGGCCCGCGATCGATCGCCTTGAGCATGATCACGTGGGCCAGCAGCATCGCGATCGTCGCCGTGACCGCGTCCGCAGTCTCCTCAACGCCGGTGAGCCGGTTGAGGCCGCGAAGCGTCGAGCCAAACACCATGGCGACGACGACGAACAGGGCAAATCCGACTATGAAGAAAACCGCAACCCGCCACCCTGCCCGCAACCGGCCTTCGGCGGTCCGGAAAACGGCGCGCGCCGTCACTCCGCCGGGCGCTTCACCAGCGGCCGGGCGATCGCCGCCGCCAGGAATGCCTTGACGATGTCGAGCGCCGCGAACGGCGAGATACCCAGCGCCAGCGCCGTCGACAGGCTGCCATTGAGGACCGCTAGCTGCGTCAGCCCCCCGGCGAAGATGACGGCGATGCCGGCCACGGCGGCCGCCCAGCGGCCGGGAAGTGCCGGGTACCGGCGCGCAACCATGCCCGCGACCGCCGCCGCCGCCGGGTAGGCGATGAGGTAGCCGCCCGTGGGGCCAAGGAACCGCAGGATTCCCGGCGCGCCCATCGGCGCAAACACCGGCACGCCGACGGCGCCGACGAGCAGGTAGAGGAGCATGCTCGCCGTACCCAGCGCCGGCCCGAGCATCAAGCCGGCCAGCACCACGACCATCGGCGTGAGTGTCATCGGCACCGGCGTGACTGGAATCGGCAGCGCCACCTGCGCCGCAATCGACGTCGCGATCGCGAACCCGACGACCCCGGCAATCGCCGACCGCTTGCCGGAAAGGCCCGACACCGAAAGCCGAGAGCCGAACGCTGGTTGTGTCATCAGTTGTCCCGGGTGACGCTGAGCGCCACGGCGTCACCGCCGCCGAGGCAAAGGGTGGCGACGCCCGTGCGGGCGCCGCGGTCCTGCATCGCAAACAACAGCGTGGTGAGCACGCGGGCGCCGCTGGCGCCGATCGGGTGCCCGAGCGCGATGGCGCCGCCGTTGACGTTCACGCGATCCCACTTCCAGCCAAGCTCTTGCCCGTCGGCGATCGCCTGCGACGCGAAGGCTTCGTTGGCCTCGATCAGGTCGTAGTCGTCGATCGTCGCGCCGGTTTGCTGCATCAGGTTCCGCACGGCGATGATCGGGGCGAAGAACAGGTCCTGCGGCTCAGTCGCGCCGGTTGCGTAACCGGTGATGCGCGCCAGCACCGGCAGCCCGTTGTCCTTCGCGTACGCCTGGGACGTGACGACCAGCGCCGCGGCGCCATCGTTGAGGCTGGACGCGTTGCCAGCGGTCACGCTCAGCTCGCTGGCCGGCACGACGTGCGACTGGAACGCCGGCTTCAGCTTGCCGAGCGACTCGACGGTCGAGTCCTTGCGTGGCCCCTCATCCGTGTCGACAACGGTGGCGCCCTTGCGACCGCGGATCTCGACCGGCGCGATCTCCGCCTTGAACTTGCCCGCCTCCATGGCGGCCACCGCCTTGCGGTGCGACGCGGCGGCGAACTCGTCCTGCATCGCGCGCGTGACGCCGGCCTCCTTGGCGGTGTACTCGGCATGGCCACCCATGTGCACGTTGCAGGACGCGCACCACAAGCCGTCTTTCACCATGCCGTCAACCAGCTGCTGGTCGCCCAGCTTCACGCCGTTGCGCATGCCGTAGACATAAAAGGGCGCGTTGGACATGGACTCCATGCCGCCGGCCACGATGACCGAGCGGTCGCCCGCCTTGATGGCCTGCGCCGCGAGCATGACGGCCTTGAGACCGGACCCGCACACCTTGTTGACCGTGAGCGCCGAGACGTTGGCCGGGATGCCGCTCTTGATGGCAGCCTGGCGGGCGGGTGCCTGGCCCACGCCGCCCTGGATCACGTTGCCCATGATCACTTCTTCTATCAGTTCGGGCGCGATCCGGGCGCGCTGGACCGCGGCGCGAATCGCGACCGCGCCGAGCTCGGGCGCCTGGAGCGGCGACAGGCCACCGAGGAACCTGCCGATCGGGGTGCGCGCGGCGCTCACGATGACCGGCGTGCGAGAAGCGTCAGCCATGCTCAAAGCTATCAGGGAACGAGCGCCCGTGACTTGTTGTCTGCAACCACGCGCGCAACGAACGCGTCGACCGGGAGGACGTCCTGCTTCCTGCCTTCCGCGCCTCGCACGCGCACCGCCACCGATCCGGAGTCGGCCTCGCGTTTCCCGACGACCGCCATGTACGGAATCTTGGCGACCTCGCCCTCGCGGATGCGGTAGTTGAGCGTGTCACTGCGGTTGTCGAGGTGCGCGCGGATCCCCGCGGCCTTGAGCCGGTCGGTCACCGCCCTGGCGGCGGCGTCCACGTCGTTCGAAATAGGCAGGACGCGCACCTGCTCCGGCGCGAGCCACAGCGGCAGCGCGCCGGCAAAGTGCTCGATCAGGATGGCGATGAAGCGCTCGAATGAACCGCCCACGGCGCGATGGATCACCACCGGCTGGTGCTCGGCGTTGTCCTCCCCCGTGTACTTCAGCTGGAATCGCTCAGGCGCATTGTAGTCGAGCTGGATGGTGCCAAGCTGCCAGCGCCGGCCGATGGAATCGGTCGCGTAGAAGTCGACCTTCGGGCCGTAGAACGCGCCGTCGCCCGCGAGGAGTTCCCACGGCTCGCCCGTCGCCTCCAGCGCTTTCTTGAGCGCGGACTCGGCGCGATCCCAGAGCGCGTCCGAACCGATGCGCGTCTCGGGACGGGTCGCGAAGATCACCTGGGTCGTGAGCCCGAACGTCCGGTAGTACGCCAGGATGAACCTGGTCAGGAACTTCACCTCGTCCGGGATCTGCTCTTCGGTGAGAAAGACGTGGCAGTCGTCCTGCTGGAACTGCCGCACTCGCGTCATGCCCGCGAGCGCGCCCGCGACTTCGTTGCGGTGCAGCACGTCGAACGTGACGTAGCGCAGCGGCAAGTCGCGATACGAGTGCTTGGTCCGCTGGTACAACAGGTAGTGCGACGGACAGTTCATCGGCTTCAGGGACTTGTCGAGTTCCTTCGTCTCCTTGTCCTGGATCAGGAACATGTTCTCGCGGTACTTGCCCCAGTGCCCCGAGATCTCCCAGAGGCCCGCCTCGTACAGGAGCGGCGTCTTCACCTCGCGAAAGTGCTCCTGCTGCCGCTCGCGCACGAAATCGATGAGCGCGTTGAACACGAGCGTTCCCTTCTCCGTCCAGAAGACGTTGCCCGGTGAGAACGGGTGGAACATCACCAGGTCGAGCTGCTTGCCGAGGACGCGATGGTCGCGCTTCCTCGCCTCCTCGATCCGCGTGACGTAAGCGTCGAGGTCCTTCTTCTCGAACCACGCGGTGCCGTAGATCCGCTGCAGCATCTGGCGCTTCGAGTCGCCGCGCCAGTACGCACCGGCCGTGGTCATCAGCTTGAAGTGCTTCAGGTACCCGGTGTCCGGGACGTGCGGGCCGCGGCACAGGTCGACGAACGGCCCGTCGGTGTACGTCGAGATGACTTCGTCGTCGCGCAGCTCGGCGAGCCGCTCGAGCTTGAGCGGATCGTCCGCGAAGACCTGCTGCGCCCTGGCGCGGTCGATCTCGTCGCGCACGAACGGAAGCTTCTCCTGCGCGACCTTGGCCATCTCCTTCTCGAACTTCTCGAGGTCCTCCGGCGTGAACGGCTCCTTCACCTCGAAGTCGTAATAGAAGCCGTCCTCGATCGCGGGACCGAAGCCGATGTGCGCGTCGGGACGCAGTCGACGCACCGCGGTGGCGAGCACGTGCGCTGCCGAGTGTCGCAGGACGTCGAGCGCCTTGGCGTCCTTGGCGGTCAGCACCCTGAACGACCCCGACACGCGCAGCGGTGTACGCACGTCCTGGATCTGGCCGTTGACCTCGACCGCGATGGCGGCCATGGCGAGCCGTTCGCCGATCGACTTCACGACGTCGAGTGGCAGCGTCCCGGCGTCGACCTCGCGCGTCGCGCCGTCCGGCAGGGTCAGGGTGAGCATTTCGGTCTTCACGGACGGGTGGCGGCGCGAAAATGGACGCGGGCATCGCGGTCCAAGTCGCGGTAAGCTATCGTTGCAAGTACACCAGCGCCAAGAGGTTGCCTCATGCCGAGCGAACGCTATCGCGAGGAGGATCCCGGGAACGGAACCAGCATTGCCGTCGTTCTCCTCGGCGCGATCGCAGGCTTCGCGGTGGGCATGTACGTCGCGCAACGGATGGGTGGCTTTGGCGGACTGATGCGTCGCATCAAGAAGAGCGCGGTCGCGCTCGATCGCGATGTCGCGCTGTTCGAGGCGGCCGGTGACGGGTTTCTCGAAGAGGACTTCGACGCGGACCTCGACGCGGAGCTCGAGGGTGAGCCAGACGAGGACGTGGACGAGCCCGACGAGGAGCTGGACGAAGCTGCGCCGGCCGACACCGACGGACCCGTGCTCGAGGAGCGCGTGCTCGAAGCGTTTACGAACGACCCGATACTGTCCGAGCGCGCCATCGACATCGGCGCCAACCGGGGTGGCGAGATCGAGTTGGAAGGGTGGGTGGACGACGACTCCGAGGCGGAGCTCGCGGTCACCATCGCTCGCGGCGTGCCGGGCGTGCGCTCGGTGGCCAACCACCTCATGGTTGATGACTAGGCTCCCGGACCGGTTTGACATTGCGAGCGAGCCCCGGCTGTATCAGCGCTGGCTCGACGCGCAGTGCTTTCTCGCCAACGCGGGCAACTCGAGGCGCATGGGTGGCCCGCGCGATCCGTTCACGATCGTCATCCCGCCGCCCAACGTCACCGCGATCCTCCACCTCGGTCATGCGCTCGATGACGTGACCCAGGACGTGCTCATACGCTGGGCGCGCATGAAGGGCCAGGAGACGCTGTGGATGCCCGGCACCGACCACGCCGGCATCGCGACCCAGAACGTTGTCGAGAAACAGCTCGCGGCCGAGGGCAAGACCCGGTTCGACCTGGGGCGCGACGCGTTCATCAAGCGCACCGAGGCGTTCGTCGCCGAGACGGGCGGCACGATCCTCCGGCAGCTCAAGGCCATCGGCGCGTCGGCGGACTGGTCGCGGACGGCGTACACGTTCTCGCCGGAGCTGTCGAGGGCGGTGCGCGAGGCGTTCAACCGGCTGTACGAAAGGGGCCTCATCTACCGCGGACACCGGGTCATTCACTGGTGCCCGCGCTGTCACACGTCGCTGTCCGACGAGGAAGCCGAGTTCAGCGAGGAAACGGGAGCGCTGTACCACATCAACTACCGGATAGCGGAAAGCGGAAGGCGGAAGGCGCGGACGCTCGAGGCGCGGCCGCCCGAGGCGCGGCCGCTCGACGCGCTCACAGTTGCCACGTCGCGGCCGGAGACCATGCTCGCCGACGTCGCCGTGGCGGTGAACCCGAAGGACGCGCGCTACGCGGACCTCATCGGCACGACGGTGACGCTGCCGATCCTGGACATCGAGATCCCGGTCATCGCCGACGAGTACGCGGACCCGGAGTTCGGGACCGGCGTCGTGAAGATCACGCCCGCCCACGACGCCAACGACTTCGAGGTTGGCAAGCGGCACAAGCTCGCGATGCCCGTGGTGATCGATGCCGACGGCAACATGAACGAGGAGTCGGACGCCAGGGGCCGTGTCCCCGACTCGGTGCGCGGCCTCGACCGCTTCGTCGCGCGCAAGAAGATCGTGAAGATGCTGCAGGACTCCGGCGCGCTCGTGAAAACCGAGCAACGCCAGCACGGCGTCCGCCACTGCTATCGCTGCGACACCGTCGTCGAGCCGCGGCTGTCCGACCAGTGGTTCGTGAAGATGGCGCCGCTGGCCAGGCCGGCGCTGGAGGGCGTGCGCTCCGGCGCGATCCGCATCCTGCCGCAGCGCTGGGAAGCCGTCTACGTCAACTGGCTGGAGGGCATCCGGGACTGGAACATCTCGCGGCAGCTCTGGTGGGGGCACCGCATCCCGGTCTGGTACTGCAAGGACTGCGACCCGCCGCACGACATGCACGTCAGCCGGACGGACCTCGCTGCGTGTCCGCGCTGCGGCGGGCCCGTGTCGCAGGACGAGGACGTGCTGGACACATGGTTCTCGTCGTGGCTCTGGCCGATCTCGACGCTCGGCTGGCCGGACGAGGCGTCCGAAGACCTCAAGGCGTTCTATCCGACTGATGTCCTCGTCTCCGGGCCGGACATCATCTTCTTCTGGGTCGCCCGCATGATCATGGCGGGCTACGAGTTCACGGGCCGCTCGCCGTACCACACGGTGCTGCTGCACGGCATGGCGCGGGACGCGCAGGGCCGCAAGATGTCGAAGTCACTCGGCAACGGGCTCGACCCGATGCAGGTGGTGGAGCGGTACGGCGCGGACGCGATGCGCTGGACGCTCGTGTCCGGCATGGGGCTCGGCGCCGACATCACGCTCGACCCGAACGATCTCGAGAAGACGTTCGCCGCCGGCCGCAACTTCGTCACCAAGCTCTGGAACATCGCGCGCTTCCTGCTCGAGAAGGCCGGCACGAAGCCGGTGCGTCGCGTCGCCGACATCCCGCACGCCGACCTGCAACGCGTGGACGAGTGGATTCTCTGGCGGCTCGACACGGCAATCGCCGAGTGCGACGCCGCGCTCGGGCCGCTACGGCCGGTCACGCCGCTGAAGGGCCCGGACGCCGTGAAGTGGAGCGACGCGGAACGGGCGCTCGGCATGCGGCTCAACGACGTCGCCGAGACGGCGCGCCGCTTCGTGTGGACCGAGCTGGCCGACTGGTACCTCGAGACGATCAAGGGCCGGCTCGCGGCCGGCGGCGACGACGCCGAGGTGGCGCGCGCCGTCCTGGTGCACGCGTTCGACGGCGCACTCCGGCTGTTGCATCCGGTGGTCCCGTTCGTGACCGAGGCGATTTGGCAGGAGCTTCCGGAAAGCGGAAGGCGGAAAGCGGACGTCGCGTTCCTGGCGACCGCGCCGTGGCCCGCGGCCGGCGGCGCGCGGACGCGCCGGGCGGACGAGTTCGAGCTGGTGCGCGAAGCCGTCGGCGCGTTGCGCCAGATTCGTGCCGAGTACGCCGTGCCGCCCGGCTCGAGCATCGAGGCGGTTGCGGTCGGCACGGACGGCGTGCTGAGCGACGAGGCCGGCGTCGTCGAGCGCCTCGCGCGGGCCAGCCTGCGGGTCGCCGACCGGGCGCCAGCGGGGGCCGCGGCGCACGCCGTGCTCACCGGCGGCGTGTCACTGGTGGTTCCGCTCGCCGGCCTGGTTGACGTCGACAAGGAATGCGCCCGGCTTCGCACCGAGCTCGAGTCGCTCGAGAAACAGTTGACCGGCCTCGAAGGCCGGCTGGCGAACGAGAAGTTCGTGGCCCGGGCGCCGGCGGAGGTGGTGGCCGGCGAGCGCGCCAAGCTCGCGGAGTGGACCGCGCGACGTGAGCAGCTTCGCGACAAGGTGCGCTCGCTGTGCGGCGCCTGATCCGGTTCGCGTCCTGCGGCGCTCGCGTGCTCTCCATCGCGTCAGCCGCCATGGCGTGCGCGTCGCTGGGGTCGCCGCCCGGCGGCCCCGAGCGCACCGAACCGCCGCAGGTCGTTGCCATTTCGCCGGACTCCGGGGCCGTGAACGTCGACGTCGACGACGCCGTGATGGAGTTCGACGCCGTCATCGACGACCGCGGCGGAGGCTCGGCGCTCGACAACCTCGTGTTCGTGTCGCCGGACGGTGAGAACGCGCGCGTGCGCTGGCGGCGGCGCCGGGTCGAGATTCGCCCGCGCGGCGGCTTTCGCCCGAACACGGCGTATCGCGTGACGCTGCTGCCGGGCGTGACAGACGTGAACAACAACGCCATGCGCTCGCCGACGACCATCGTGTTCTCGACGGGCGCAACCATTCCGCCGTACGCGGTGCACGGCCGCGTCTTCGACTGGATGGCGGAGCGCCCCGCCCCGAACGCGTTCGTGGAGGTCGTGCGCGTGCGGGACAGCCTCGCCTACGCGGCCGTGGCGGATTCCACAGGCCAGTTTGAGGTCGGGCCGCTCGAGCCCGGCGGCTATCGCGTCCGCGCCTTTCTCGACAACAACCGCAACCGGACACGCGACGTGACCGAGATGTGGGATTCGGTCTCGGCGCTGGTGACCGACGAGTCGCCGTTCGTGGAACTGCTCGCCATCGCGCGGGACACGGTGCCGCCGCGACTGCTGACGGCGTCCGCGCCCGACTCGTTGACGATCGTCGCCACGTTCGACCGGCCGCTCGACCCGCGCGTGCCGGTGACGCCACAGTCGTTCAGCGTCAAGGCCGCCGACTCCAGCGCGGTATCGGTGTCGACGGTCCGGACGCGGGCCGAATACAACGCGGCGCGCGCCGCGGCCGACTCCGCCGCCCGGCGCGACACCGCAGCAGCCGCCGCCCGGGCGCGGCCGCCGTTTGCGCCGCCCGTCAGGCCACCGCAGGCCCGGCCTGGCCGCCGGGCTCCGGGCGTCGAGTTCGTGATCGGCATCGATTCCGCGGCGCCGCTCAAGGCCGGGGCTGCGTATCGCGTGACGGCCGTCAACGCGCGCGGCCTCCTCGGCGCCACCCGCACGAGCGACCGCGTCGTCACCGTGGCGCCCTCGGACAGCGTCGCGGCACCCGTCCGCCGGCCGTGACCGACAAGCGCCGCAAGCTGCCGAGTGTCAGCACGCTCCTCGAGCGCGACGCCGTCCGCGCGTTGCTGGATCACGCGCCGCGCGCCGTCGTCGTCGACGCCGTGCGCGCAACGATCGACGAGGTCCGCACCGGCGCCGCCGCGCCGGCCAGCGACGCCGAATGGGTGGCGGCGATCCGCGGCGCGCTGGAGCGCGCGCAGCGGCCATCGCTGCGGGCGGTGATCAACGCCACGGGCGTCGTGCTGCACACCAACCTCGGGCGCGCGCCGCTCGCCGCCGCGGCCATCCGCGCCATCGAGCAGACGGCCGGCGGCTACAGCAACCTGGAGTACGACATCGACGCCGGCGAGCGCGGCTCGCGCTACACGCATTGCGTCACGCTGCTCTGCGAGCTGACCGGCGCCGCTGGCGCGCTGGTCGTCAACAACAACGCGGGCGCGCTGGTGCTGGCGCTCAACACGCTCGCGACCGGCCGCGACGCCGTGATCTCGCGCGGCGAGCTGGTGGAAATCGGCGGCAGCTTCCGCATTCCCGACATCATGACGCGCAGCGGTGCGCGGCTCGTCGAGATCGGCACCACCAATCGCACGCACCTCGCCGACTACGAGGCCGCGACATCGCCGGAGACCGGCGCGATCCTCAAGGTGCATCGCAGCAACTTCGCCATGGAGGGCTTCGTCGCCGAGGTGGACGGACGCGAACTGGCCGCGCTCTCGAAATCGAGGAACGTTCCGCTGATCCACGACCTCGGCAGCGGATTGTTGATTCCGCTGGACGACATCGGGCTCACGGGCGAGCCGACCGCCGGCGATGCCGTGCGCGCCGGCGCGTCGCTGGTCACCATGAGCGGCGACAAACTGCTGGGCGGCCCGCAGGCCGGCATCATCGTCGGCGATGCCGCGCTGGTGCTCCGGATGAAGGAGAATCCGCTGGTGCGCGCCCTGCGCGTCGACAAGCTCACGCTGGCGGCGCTCGAGGCCACGCTGATGCTGTACCGTGACCCGCTGCGGGCGCTGACGGAGATCCCGATCCTCCAGATGCTCGGCCTGCCGGTCGACATCCTGCGCCGCCGCGCCACCGCGCTCGCCAAGCGGCTCGGTGGCGCCGCGCGCATCATCGACACCAGCGCGAGCGTCGGCGGCGGTGCGTACCCGGCGGCCAGGATTCCTTCGGTGGCGCTCGCGTTCAACGACGGCGCGCCGCTTGCCGAACGACTGCGCCTGGGCGAGCCGCCCGTGATCGGCCGCATCGCCGACGGCGAACTGCTGCTCGACCTGCGCGCCGTGCCGCCCGAGTCGGACGACACGCTCGCGACCGCCGTCAGCGCCGCGCTCGGCCGGTGACGCGCGCCGCCTTCCTCGATCGCGACGGCACCATCATCCGCGACGCCGGATACGTCGACACGCCGGACCGCGTAGAGCTCATCCCCGGCGCGCCCGAGGCGATTCGCCTGCTCAACGAATACGGTTGGCCCGTGGTCGTCGTCACGAACCAGTCGGGCATCGCCCGCGGCTACTACTCGATGGCGGACTACGAGCAGGTGCGACTCACCATCGACGCGCTGCTGGCCGGCTACGGCGCGCGCATCGATGCGACGTTCATGTGCCCGCACCACCCCGACTACTCGGAGCCGTGCGACTGCCGCAAGCCCGGCACGCTGCTGTACGAGCTGGCGGCGGAGCGGATGGGCCTCGACGCCGCGCGCTCGTGGTTCGTCGGCGACCGCCTGCGCGACGTGCTGCCGGCCCGCGCGCTCGGCGGCACCGGCGTGCTGGTACCCGCCGACGGCACGCCCGCGCAAGAGCTGATGCTCGCGCGGCGCGATTTCGCAATCGCGCCGTCTCTGGACGACGCCGTTCGCCGCGCCGTAGAATCCGCGCGATGACCTCTCGCGTGGCCGTCTTCGCGTCGGGCGGCGGCACCAATCTGCAGGCCATCCTCGACCACTTCGCCGCGCGCGGCACCGCGCGCGCCGGGGACGTCGTGCTCGTCGCGTCCGATCGGCCGGACGCGGGCGCGCTCGACCGCGCCCGCAAGGCCGGGATCGCCACGGCGGTCCTCAAGACCGGCAAGCGCGACGGCATCGAGCCGCTCGACGCGCTCACCAGGCACCGCGTGGATTTTCTCGCGCTCGCCGGCTACCTCCGCCTCGTCCCGGTAAACGTCCTCGCCGAGCTGCCGAGCCGCGTGCTCAACGTGCATCCCGCGCTCCTGCCGGCGTTCGGCGGGCCCGGCATGTACGGCGACCGCGTCCATCGCGCAGTCCTCGCCTCGGGCGCGCGCGTCAGCGGCGCCACCGTGCACTACGTCGACTCCGAGTACGACTCCGGCGACACGCTGGCCCAGTGGCCGGTACCGGTGCTCGACGACGACACATCCGCGTCCCTCGCGGCGCGCGTCCTCAAGATCGAGCACGTGCTGTACCCGCGCGTCATCGACGCGGTCGCATCGGGCCGATGGCGGTTCGATGCGCGCCCCAAGCCGGTGCCGGAAGCGGCATTCCACTCGCTGATGAACTGGGACGAACGCCGCCTGGTTCGCGATATCGAAGCGGCGTTCGGCTTCAACTGAGCAACTGATGCGCGCCCTCATCTCCGTTTCCGACAAGGCCGGCATCGCCGGGTTCGCCGGCGAGCTGGCCGCCCTCGGGTGGGAACTCATCTCCACCGGCGGCACCGCCAACGCCCTGCGAAAGGCCGGCCTGGACGTGAAGGACGTCGCCGAGGTCACCGGCTTCCCTGAGATCCTCGATGGCCGGGTGAAGACGCTCCACCCCTCGGTGCACGGCGGCCTGCTCGCTCGCCGCGACCTGCCCGAGCACTTGGAGGCGATCGCGAAGCACGGTATCGCCCCGATCGATCTCGTCGTCGTGAACCTCTACCCGTTCCGCGAGACCGCCTCGCGCAAGGACGTGTCGCCGGCCGACGTCGTCGAGCAGATCGACATCGGCGGGCCGAGCATGCTGCGGTCCGCGGCCAAGAACTTCGAGCACGTGTTTGTCGTCGTCGACCCCGAGGACTACGGCCGCGTGCTGGCGTCCATCAAGGCGAACGACCGCGATCCGGACCTGCGCCGGCTGTTGGCCGAAAAGGTCTACGCACACACCGCCGGCTACGACGCCGCGATCGCGATGTGGTTCGCGGAACA
>Ga0187893_10005966_pt1 | contig 21251 bp, 20 predicted proteins | sample MA1701074metaG_FD_139574 | JGI IMG/M metagenome (GOLD analysis project Ga0187893, IMG submission 139574) | White microbial mat communities from a basaltic lava cave in the Kipuka Kanohina Cave System on the Island of Hawaii, USA - MA170107-4 metaG ...
ACGCGATGGCGGGTGCACTATCTGGGCGCCGACGCAGGCACCGGCGCGGGCGCGCGATTCGGCCGCGCGGCGCCTGGGACTGTCCGCGGACAAGGTCGCGGTCAACGTGACGCTAGCGGGCGGCGGTTTCGGCCGGCGCGTAGAGGACGATTTCGTGCTCGAAGCCGTGGACCTGTCGAAGGCAATGCGCCGTCCGGTGCAGGTGCTATGGACTCGCGACGACGATTTTCGGCACGACTGGTATCGTCCCTGCTCGATCCATCGTCTGGAGGCACGCCTCGCCGACGACGGCGCGCCGGCCGCCTGGCGGCACCGCATTGTCGCGCCGTCCATCCTGCGGCGCGATCCGAATTTCCTGGAAGCCGTGGATCCGACTGCGATCGAAGGCGCAAAGGAGCTGCCTTATCGCGTGGCGGACCTGCAGGTGGAGTATGTACGTGCCGACCTGCCGATGCAGCTTGGTTTCTGGCGTTCCGTCGGCAACTCGCATAACGCGTTCGCCGTGGAATGTTTTGTGGACGAAATTGCCGCTGCAACGCTCCGCGACCCGGCAGTGCTGCGCCAGAGCCTGCTTGCGGCCGCGCCAAGGCATCTTGGCGTTCTCAATCTCGCTATTGCGAAGGCCGGACCGCCCCCAAAAGGCGCGGGGCGAGGCCGAGGCATCGCGGTGCATGCCTGCTACGGGAGTTTCGTGGCAATGGCAGCCGATGTCAGGGCAACGGCTGAAGGGTCCGTGGCGGTGGATCGCGTCGTCTGCGCCGTCGACTGTGGTTTCGCGGTTCACCCGGACGGGGTGGCCGCTCAGATCGAGGGCGGGATCGTGTTCGGGCTGACCGCCGCGCTGCATGGCGTGATCACTTTCGATGCGGGAGCGGCGACGAACTCCAACTTCCATGACTATCCGCTGCTGAGGTTCGACGAGATGCCGGAAGTGCAGGTACACCTGCTGAACGGCGCGCCCGACGCGCTTGGCGGCGTTGGCGAGATCGGAGTGCCACCTATCGCGCCAGCCGTGTGCAACGCGATCCACGCTGCGACAGGCAAGCGAGTGCGAACGCTACCGCTGCGGGCGAGCTGAGACCGCTCACACCCGGACCAGCGCGTTCATCTCGATGATCGGCAGCAGGATCGCGAGCACAATCAGCAGAACCAAGATTCCCATCGCCACGATTATTGCGGGCTCGAGAATCCCGACAAGCAATCGGATCCGGTGCTCGTTCTCGGTCTCCTGTTGCTTAGCGGCCTGGAACAGCATGTGAGCGAGACGCCCGCTGGCTTCACCGGAGGAGATCAGGTGAATGAAAATCGCGGGGAACAGCTTGCGGCTGGCCAGCGCGCGGTGCAGGCTGCTCCCCTCCCGCACCAGGCGGACCGCTTCTTCGACAGCCTTGCGCAATGGAATGCTGTCTACCGCCTTGGCGCCGGCGACCAGCGACTGCAGCAGGGGGACGCCGCTTCCGAGCAGGATCGCGAGCGTGCTGGCAAGCCGTGCAGTGTCTATTCCCTGCGCCAACGGCCCGACAATCGGCAAGCGCAGCAGCATCGCCTGGCATTTCTCCCGCGCCTGTTCGCGGGACCAGGCCACACGGAGGGAAATCGCGACCGCCAAGGTCGCGATGCCGACGAACAGAAGTTTTCCCTCCAGCGCGCCGCTCATCCATAGCAGCGCCCGCGTCAGAAACGGCAGTTCCTGGCGGCTGTTCTGGAATACCTGGACCACTTGCGGCACGACATAGGTGAGCAGCCCCACCACGATCAGAAGCGCGATCACGGCGACGATCGCAGGGTAAAGGAGCGCGAGTCCGGCGCTTTGCCGCAACGCCTGCCGCGCCTCGAGGTAGTCGGCCAGGCGCAACATGACCTTGGCGAGTTCTCCGGACTGCTCGCCCGTGCCTATCAAAGCGCGGTAGATGTGGGGAAAAGACAGGGGGTGCCGGTCGAGCGCCGAGGCCAGGCCATGCCCGGAGAGCACTTCGGCACGCACAGTCACTAGCGTTCGCCCGCTCGCCTCATTCTGCGCCTGCTCGATGAGCGCATCGAGGCATTCCTCCACCGTCAGCCCCGACTCGAGCAGCATCGCGAATCGGCGCGTGATCAGTGCGAGTTCGCTACTCGACAGGCGATGGCGGCGCAACAGCATGCGCATCGGTCCGCGGGCCGCCGCCTCCGAATCGATCGCACCCACTTCGACCGGGACCAGCCCGGCGTTCCTGAGTCCGCTACGCGCCTGTCGCGCGGCCTCGGCCTCGATGATGCCGCGCTTGGTCCGGCCGCGCGCGTCGATGGCGACATAACTGAACGCCGGCATGCATTATCCCCGCGAGGGTGTTACGCACCGCAGCAATTGCGGTCCAGAGCGCTCAGGATTCACGCGTCACCCTGACCACCTCCTCCAGAGAAGTCACGCCTGAGAGCACCCAGCGCAGGCCGTCATGCCGCATTCCGCGCATGCCCTGGCTCACCACGTGCTCGCGCAGCAGGTGTTCGGATGCGGCCTCGTGGATCAGGCGTTTGGCTTCCTCATCGATACTCACCAATTCGTAAATTCCGGTGCGGCCGGCATACCCGGCATCCGTACACGCCGGACAGCCTCCCGGCCCGAACAATTGCCCGCCGGTGAACCGGTCGCCGAGCTCCGCAATATCAACAGCGGTGGGCTTGTAGCTGACCTTGCACTCGGGACACAGCTTTCTCACCAGCCGCTGCGCCAGCACGCCGAGCAGGCTCGATGACAGAAGGTAAGGCTCGACTCCCATATCGACCAGCCGGGTGGTGGCGCTCACAGCGTCGTTAGTGTGCAGCGTCGCGAGCACAAGGTGCCCGGTCAGGCTTGCTTGCACCGCGATCTGCGCGGTTTCGAGATCCCTGATCTCGCCGATCATGATCACGTCCGGGTCGTGGCGCAGAATCGAGCGCAGTGCACGCGCGAAGGTCATGTCGATCTTCGAGTTGACGTGGGTCTGCGAGACACCGTCCAGTTCGTACTCGATCGGGTCCTCCACCGTCATGATGTTCAGGCCGCGCGAATCGATTCGCGACAGGGCGGCGTAAAGGGTGGTGGTTTTGCCGGAACCGGTCGGGCCGGTAACCAACACAATGCCGTGCGGCTGGTGAATGAGCTGGTCAATTTTCGCCAGCGTCGCATCCTCCATTCCCAGGCTGGTGAGCTCGAGCTTGCTGCCATCCTTGTCGAGCAGGCGCAGCACCGCGCGCTCGCCGAAACCCGTCGGCAGCGTCGCCACGCGCACGTCGACCTGGCGTCCCGCAAGGCGCAGCGAGATGCGGCCGTCCTGCGGCAGGCGTTTTTCGGCAATGTCCAGGTTGGCCATGATCTTGATGCGCGACAGCATCGCCGCGTGCAGGGCCCGGTGCGGTTCCGCAACATTCTGCAACGTGCCGTCGAGACGGAACCGGACCATGGAACGCGTTTCGTACGGTTCGATGTGAATATCGGATGCGCCCTGCCGCAAGGCCTGGGTCAGAAGCACATTGATCATGCGGATGATCGGCGCGTCATTTTCGGCATCGAGGAGATCCTCGATTTTCGGCATCTCCTGCACCAGCCGGGACAAATCCATGTCCTGCTCGAGATTGTCGGCGACATACGCAGCCGATTGGTTCGCCTGGGAATACGCTTCGGCCAATCGCCGCTCGAAGATGTCGATCCGCTCCACGGTGGCGACATGCAATGGCACGCCAAGCGTGCGCCTGATTTCGGCCAGCACCTGCGCCCTGGCGCCCTCTCTCAGACATACAACTGCGCGCTCGGCGGACGCCTCGAGCAACAACGCCCCATGCATTTTGGCGAACGGATACGGAATCCGTCTGACGGGAGACTCCCTGCCTGCATTCATCGCCAAAGGCCCTACTTCGGGGCGGGCGCCAGGGGCTCGAGCAAAGGCAGTCGCGGCCCCTGAACGTCCGGCAGGATCAGGTGGGGCTGCGGCTGCGATTTCTCCTGCTCGCCGAGCAACTGCCGGTACCGCTCGGTCGTTACCCCTTGATATGCAGCGCTGTCCCTCAGCACCATAGGGCGCAGGAAAACCATCAAGTTCGTCTTCGTTTGCCTGCGCGTGTCGTAGCGGAACAGCGCCCCGAGCAGCGGCAGATCGCCCAGCAGCGGCACCCTATCGCCCCTCACGCTTGTATTGTCTTGCACCAGGCCGCCCAGCGCGACGATCTGGCCGTCGTCTACCAGTACGGTCGATTCGATGGCACGCTTATTCGTGATGATTCCGGCCGCATTCGAGCTGTCCTGCACGCTGGACACTTCCTGGAAGATCTGCAAGCGCACCGCGCCGCCTTCCGAGATCTGCGGCTTAATGCGCAGTGTCAGGCCAACGTCGCGACGTTCAATGGTCTGAAAGGGCGTCGCGGTGGTCGCGGATCCGGTCTGCGCGTACTGCCCGGTGATGAAAGGCACGTTCTGGCCGATTACGATCTTGGCCTCTTCGTTGTCGAGCGTCAGCAGATTGGGCGTGGACAGGATATTCGCATTCGCGTCGCTGGCGAGGGCACGGGCCAGTGCGCCGAGATTTACGATGGTTCCGATACCCGGCAGAGTAATCTGTCCCCTGACGACGCCGATGTTGATGCCGGGACCGAGGTTTCCCAGATTGACCGAAGCATCGATGATATTCGTCCCGCTACCGCGTGGTCCGAAGTTCGTGCCACCGAACGCCTGGCTCCGATTCGTAGACAAATCGCCGACCGACTGCCACTGCACGCCGAATTCGGCCGCCCTCTCCGCAGTCAATTCGACGATCAGCGCCTCGACGTAGACCTGCGCGCGGCGCACGTCGAGCTTTTCGATCACCGACTTGAGGTGGGCAACGATCGCATCCGGTGCCGAGATGATGACGGCATTGGACGCCGGGTCGGCCACGATGCCGCTTCCGCCGGAGGAGGCCGCAATCGCCTGCTGCAGGGGCGCGCTCCCCGGCACGGGTGGCGCGGCCCCCGGGGGAGGCGGCACAGAAGTACCCGTACCCGGACCGATACCCGCCTCGCCGGAAAGGATTGCCCGCAGCGTCTGCGCCACCCTGATTGCTTCCGCGTTCTTCAGGTAAATCACGTGAATATTGCCGGCGGCGCCCGTCCGAACATCCAGCTGCGTGACGATGGCCTGAACGCGCGCGATCCGCTCGGGGTTTTCGGAACGCACAACGATACTATTGGTGCGCAGGTCCGGAACGATGACGACCCTCGTCGTCGCGTCGGCAGCGGCCGCCTGTGCGCCGGGCCCTCCCTCCGCCAGCAGCCTGCCCAGGGTTTGCGCCATCTCCGCCGCTGCTGCATAGCGCAGAGCTATCACCATCGATTCGCCGCCGCCGGGCCGGTCCAGGGCATCGATGATCCGGTCAATCCGGCGCAGGTTGCTGGCGTAATCGGTGATCACCAGGGAGTTGTTGTTCGGATAGGCCACGATCGTATTGGCCGGGGTGATAATCGGCCGCAACACGGGCAGCAACTGGTTTGCAGATGCGTACTTGAGTGCGTAGACCTGCGTCAGAAGGCGATCGCCGGCGGATGTGTTGCGCGCCGTTACCCCGCCCAGGTGAAGCTTGGCATCGGCTTCCAGCAAGATCTTGGTGACGCCGCTGCTTTCGACGGCGGCGAGGCCCTGCAACCTTAGTGCGGACAAGAAAATGTCATACACGGCGGCGGCAGGAACAGGCCGCGAGGAGACGATGTTGACCGTGCCCTTGACGCGCGGATCAATGAGGAAATTGCGCTTGGTGATCTGGCCGATGGCCGCCGCGACCGCCTCTATGTCGGTGTTGACGAAATTGAGCGTCACCTCGTCATTCGCGGCCTTCGCGATGCATGCGTACGCCGTCAGCGCAATCAGTAGCGACGCGAGCGCGTCCCGGAAAAGGATCCGCATGGTTCAGTTCCCGGCCGCGCCACGTCGATCGAGCTTCATCCGTTCGATCGAGCCGCCGCGAGCAACGAGAACATGGTCCGCGTGCACTTCCTTCAATTCCAGGCCGGGAACGATCTGCGAACCAGCCTCCACCGTCCTCGGTTTGCCGGCCTCCAGCGCGAAGGTCGCGCGCCCGCTTCCCGGGACGCCGCGCGATATGATGCCCAGCAGCTTGATCCTGGATGTCGGCGAGGCGTCCACCACCGCTGGTGCCGCCTTGCCCACTTGCGCCGCGCCGAACAGGTTGCGCTTGGCCACCGGGGCGGCACGCTGCGCATCGAGTTGGCTTCCCAGCGCAGAGGCCGCAACCCCGCGAGGCGTGAGCGCAACCCAGGTCCAGTGCGCCAAGCTGATTCCCAGCGCTGCGACCAGCAGGAGTTCGAGCATCGGCAACCATCCTCCTTGCCGAAGCCAGTTTTTGAGTCGGGCAATCATGCAACCGTCACCGCCAATGAACGGGGATTTCAGAACTGCGATCAACGAGTATAGTATGGTGACCGGGGCCCATGGCTTCATGCAGTCTAACTCAACGGGTTTCCCGCGGATACCTGCAAGCGATGCGTCGAGACTGCCGCAAGACCCGGAACGGCTTTACGCTGATCGAGATCATGGTGGTGGTCGTGATTCTCGCGATTCTCGCGGCGTTGATCGTGCCGAGGATCATGAGCCGCCCGGACGAAGCCAGGGTCGTGGCCGCCCGTCAGGACATCGCCACGATCATGCAAGCGCTGCGACTTTATCGCTTGGACAATCTTCGTTACCCCACCTCCGAGCAGGGACTCACGGCACTCGTAGCGCCGCCGACGCTCGCGCCGATTGCGGCAAACTGGAAGGCCGGCGGTTACCTCGAACGCCTGCCAAAGGATCCCTGGGGAAATCTTTATCAGTATCTGAATCCCGGCCTGCGCGGCGAAATCGATGTATTCAGTTTTGGTGCAGATGGCGTCGCCGGCGGCCAGGGGACGGATGCCGACGTCGGCTCGTGGGGCCTGTAGTGACGATTCAGGCGCCCTGCCGCGCGGTGCGCAACAGCCGCGCCGGATTCACGCTGATCGAGGTCATGGTGGTCGTGGTCATTATTGCGGTACTGTCTTCGATACTGGTAATTTCCGCCAAGCCGGGCGATGCTGCGTTAGCCGACACGGAAGCACGCAGGCTTGCCACGCTGCTCGAACTGGCGTCGGTCGAGGCGCGCGTGAGCGGACAAAGCATCGCGTGGTCGGCCGAGGGCGACGGTTACTCGTTCTGGCATAGGTCCGACGACGGGGATTGGGCCCGTTTCCCGGACACCAGTATCTACCGACGTCGATCGTTCGGCGGCCGCACCGAGCTTCGCGAGGTGCGCGTCGACGACCAGGTGCTGCCGGACGGGGAGCGTATCAACATGCTGCCATACGGAACTCGCAGCCTGATCGAAGCGACGATCGCAGGCGGAAATGTACGAATCACTCTTCAAGGTGGTGTTCTTGGACGCATATCGCTGCAGCGCGACTCCGATCGTACGGTCGACGGCGGGCGGCCAAACGCGGGCACGCGGCTTCACCCTGGTTGAAATTCTGGTCGCGCTCGCGATCGTCGCCATCGCGCTTGCCGCCGCGAGCCGTGCCGCCGCCCTTTCCAGCTCGTCGGCGACGGAAGTAAAACTTCGCGTACTCGCGGATTTCGTCGCGGAAAACCTGATGGGCGAGTATGTGTCCCGCAGTGTGTGGCCGGGGGTCGGTGCGACTGAGGGAACCGCGCGGCAGGCGGGCGTCGCGTTCCCCTGGCGCGTGGAGGTCGTTTCCACGCCAAACCCGGATTTGCGGCGCGTCGAGATCAGGGTGCTGAGCCCGGACGAAGCGCCGCGCGAATTGCGCCGGCTCGTCGGCGTCGTCGCCAGGGAAAACTGAGTGCGCACCCCTGCACGCAGGCGCCTGCGCTTATCCGGAGGGGGCTGTTGCCACGGCCGGCACGGCTTTACTCTGGTCGAGTTGCTCGTCGCAATAGCGGTGCTCGCAGTGCTTGCGTCGATCAGCTTCCGGGGTCTGAGTTCGATCCTCGAGGCTGATGCACATGTGCAGTCTGAAACGCGGCGCTGGAACGACGTCGCTGTCGTAGTCGCGCAACTGGGCCGCGATCTGTCCCTGACGGTGCCTCGCCCGGTGCGCGGCAGCGCCGGCGAGGTGCTTGCGGCAATGGTTATCAGCGGCCCGTTGAATGAAACCCGGAGTCAAATTGTGGTCACGCGACTCGGCGACAGCGACGGCGCGCCGTCGCAAGGCGGCCTGCGCCGAATCGGATACCGGTTGCGCGAAGGAATACTGGAATATCTGGTTTGGCCGGCTGTGGACTCGGCGCCCGAGGCCGCAGCGTCGGTAAATCCCATCCTTGAGAACGTGGCCGATCTGAAACTGCGCGCGCTCGATCAGAACGGCTCGTGGAGTGCCGTCTGGCCCGTCGGCCAGCTGATAAATGTCCTGCCCCGGGCGGTAGAGGCGCAAATCGTGCTTGCGGGCGGCGAACGCATCACCCGTGTCTTTCCCCTGCGATGAAAACGCCGGTCCGGCAAAAGGGGGCGGTGGTGATTGTCGCAATGCTTGTCGTCGCCCTTGCAGCGAGCGCAGCGAGCGTGATGCTCCAACAGCAGGACGTGGCGCTGCGGCAACTGGAAGCCGCGCGCGACTACGAGCAGGCACGCTGGCTCCTCGATGGCGGAGCGAAGTGGGCGCGCGTCATCCTGCGCGCCGACGCCCGTAGCGGCAGGATCGATCATGGCGGCGAGCTGTGGGCGACCGGGCTCCCCTCTACCGGCATAGAAGAAGGGAAGTTGTCGGGAGAAATCCTCGATCAACAGGGGTTGTTCAATCTCAACAATCTGGTTCGCGACGGAAATTCGAGTGCCCGCGACATCGCCATTCTCAAACGCCTGCTGGAGACGATCGGGTTGCGCGCTGATCTGGCGGACGCTATTGCAGACTGGATCGACGCGGACAGCGACCTCCAATCGCCGGCAGGCGCTGAAGACACCTACTATCTGAGCCTCGCCGCTCCTTACCGGGCGGCAAATCAACCGATGTCTGGGATCGAGGAACTTCTAAACGTGCGCGGTTGCGATCGTGCGGTGGTCGCGCGCCTGCGGCAATTCGCGACCGTGCTGCCGCGGCGCACCCCGGTGAACGTGAACATGGCACCGCCCGAAGTTCTGAGCGCAATCGTCGAGGGCTTGACCTTGCCCGAGGCGGTGGTTCTGGCCAGCGGCCGGCGTAGTGCGCCGTTTCGCGGCAGGGAGGATTTCAGAACGCGGCTGCCACGCACCGAGCTGAACGTGGAGAACGTGGATTTATCCGTCGACACCCAGTTTTTCCTTGTCCATGGCCTTGCCGTCGTCGGCAAGGCCAATGTACGGATGCAGGCGCTTTTGCAACGCAATGGCGTCGCGCTGCCCTCCATCGTCTGGCAGCGCATGTCATGACAACCTGCCGCATACGCGTCACGCGTGATACGCCGTCGACAGGCTCGTACGAATGGGTAATCCTGGACGCCAACCATTCCGTGCTGGATTCGGGTTCGGCGCCCCTGCGGCAGCCACCGGGCGGAGCCTGTGAATTGCTGGTTGCGAATGATCTGGTGCTGCTCGACAGAATTCCAGCGCCTGCGGCACAGCAGCGGCGGATATCCTCTGCACTACGATTCCTTGTCGAGGATAGCGCTATTCCGGACCCTGAGCGGCTGCACGTCGTTGCTGCAGGTGCATCAGCGAGGGATACCGTGTCCGTCGGAATCGTCGACCGGCAATGGATGGAGCAGGTGCTCGCGCGGCTCGAACGCTCGAACCTCCTCGCCCGCTCCGCCTACCCCGAATGCCTGCTGCCCGAACTCTTGCCGCTGGCCTGGACAGTGGTATGGAATGGAGATGGCGGGTTCGCGCGCACTGCGGAGCTGGAGGGCTTCGCGCTGGACAGCACCGATCATGGGGAGCTTCCCGTCTCTCTGCGCCTTGCGATGGATGCGGCGCGCAGTGCAGCATCCGCCCCGGAGCGGCTCGTCTTGCGGGTCGCCGCTGACGTCGCGCCGCCGGACACTGAAGGGTGGTCCAGTGCGCTCGGCATCCCGGTTGAATCGGGGCCACCGTGGCGCTGGACCGATGCGCGGGGTAATCCAGGCCTCGATCTGCTGCAGGGCGAATTCGCGCCGCGTGCGATTGAGCGCCGCTGGGCGCGCGCGCTGCGCCGTCCCGCGATCCTGGCGGGGGTCCTCGCGTTCGTATGCGTCTTCGGCGCAGCAGCGGATTGGGGCGCGAAGGCTTACGAACGCAGGGCGCTGATGGCGGAAATGCAAGGGATATTTCGCGCTGCATTCGGTGAAAACGCAGTCGTGGTCGATGCCCCCCTGCAGATGGACCGCGCTGTCGCGCAGTTGCGGCGTCAGGCCGGCCAATTTGGCGCGGATGATTTTCTCGCCCTTTTCGGCACGGTTGCGAACCACCTGCTCGACCCCGCCAAGGACCGGATTGAAAGCATTGCCTTTGACAATGGCGCGCTGACTCTGCTCCTGCGACCGAACGACGCAGCGCAACTCAGCTCGCGGTCCAGCGCGATGCGCGCACAGACCCCGATTCCTGGACTCGAAATCAAGCTGGAGGCCGCAGAATCGTCGGGGCGGATCTCATTGCGCGCGACCGCAGTTACAGGGCAGCGAAAATGAAGCTCGCGGACGCCGTGCTGAATTTCTGGGGCGCCCGTACAGGCAAGGAGCGAACGATGCTCTGCGCCGCAGGCGTCACCCTGCTCGCGGCGGTGTCGTACGCCATCCTGTTGGAACCCGCGCTTGCCGCAAGCAGGCAACTCTCGACAACGCTTCCCAGGCTCCGCGCGCAGGCCGAAGACATGCGTCAGCAGCAGAAAGAAATTTCGGCATTGCGCAAAAAAGTTGCAGCGGCCACGCAACACACCGATCTCAAGGCGCTGCTTGAATCCTCAACTGCGGGTACGTCGTTCGTCAAATCGGTCGAACGCATAGATTCTCTTTCGGGCGGCAGAGCACTGTGGCTGGCCGCGCCGATCCCGTTTGACGATTGGCTTGGATGGATGGAAAACCTGCAGCGCGAGTTCGGCATCCGACTTGAAGGCTGCAAAATCTCCTCGACGGATCAACCCGGTCTGGTTCGGGTCGAGGCGACGTTCGCGTCGGCTGGCCGGACAGCTATCCAAAAGACGCAATGATTTCAAGGCGCACGGGGCTATATATCGCGACGGGCTGCCTGACCTATCTGGCCGCCCTGATCGCGACCTTCCCTGCTCCCTGGTTTTCGCGTGTCATCGAAGGCATTTCCGGCCAGACGCTTCTCCTGCGGGACCCGGCCGGCACCGCCTGGTCGGGGAGCGGGCGATTGTTCGTGCGGCAACGCTCGGGCGACATGCTGGATCTGGGGGCGCTGCGCTGGATTAGTTCGCTGTCCGGAGTTCTGGCAGGCAAGCTCGCGGCGGACCTTAGCTTCGGCGAATCCGCGCCGCCCGTGCGCCTCGAACTCTCGCCGGGCAGCACTACGGTGCGCGGGCTGAACCTCGAGTTGCCCGGCCAGATACTTGCGAACATCGCGCCTGCAATAGAAGCGCTGGGCCCGCTGGGGAAGATTCGGATCCGATCCGACAGCCTGCGCTTCGATGCGAACTCGGTCCTCGGGCTGGCGGAAGTCGAGTGGCGGCCGGTGCAGCTCGCGCGCGCGCAAGGGCTCGATCTCGGATCGCATGTGACGCGGATGCGGGGCGGCGGCCGCAAGGTCGACATCGAGCTTGCGACCATTCAGGGGCCGCTGCGCCTGAGTGGCGGCGGGAACTGGGGCAGGGACAGCGGATTGAATGTCTCGGGGGTGATCGAGCATGGCGAAGACCATTCGGGCATGATGACGCCTTTTCTCCGGGGTGTATGCAGCGAGTACCGGCCCGGACGCTGCGCTTTCCGGATCATGCATCAACCGGCAAAGGGAAATTGACCATGTTGCGCAGGAATTGGCCTGCTTCGCGACGTTCATTGCGGCTGCTGCTCCTTGTCTGTGCTGCGGGATTCGGCTGCAGCGTACAGGCGCAGGACTCGTCGGACAGGGACCTGCCGCAGGTCTGGCTTAATCCGGGGACTTTTTCCTACCACTTCGACCGCGACAAGGATCTGCGCGAGGCCAATACCGGCCTCGGTGCCGAAGTCGCGCTCGCTGACAACCATGTTCTGGCAGCCGGCAGCTTTGTCAACAGCAACCGGAGGCGCAGCAGTTATGGCGCGTACTACTGGCGGCCGCTGCATTGGCGGCCCGCAGGGATCGGCGTGCACGCTGGACTCGCAGCGGGCGCCTTCGACGGCTATCCCAACTACCGAAACGGCGCATGGTTTCCTGCCGTTCTGCCAATGCTCGCCATCGAGGGAGGGCGCGTAGGCGCCAACATTTTCTTCGTACCGACGATCAAGAACCGCCTCGATGGTGCCGTAGCGGTCCAGTTCAAGCTGCGCGTCTGGTAACTGGCGCCGGCCGGGCGCCCGCACGCAGCGGCGCAGAAAGCAAGCGCAGGATTGCAGACCCTCTAGTGCGCGCGGCGCATCGCTTCGAGTGCATCGCGCAAGCGCTGGGGATCATTGTGCAGCAGCGCCTCCGCCAGCTCGTGCGACGCGTCGCCGCGCATCCGCGCGTAACGTTTCATTGCTTCGAGCGTACTTGCGGAAGGTGCGCCCGGATCCAGATGGAGTGCAGAGAGCTCTTCGAAACTTTCCCGGTACTCGCTTGTGATTTCAGATTCGATGCGCGCCGCCAGTTCCTCGAACGAGCCTGCCTGAGAACCGCGAGACTCGAGGATCGCTCGCCATCGCCCGGCGATGCGGCGCTCCTCGGTCAGGAACTCGCGAATCTCCGTCCGCGCCTTCTGCTCCTCCTGCCACCGGTACGTGGGCGCGGGGAGCACTGCGACCACCGCGACGACCACGACGAGCAAGGCGGCGGCGGCCCACCCGCGGCCGACGCCCGGCGCCGGACTCAGGGCCGACAATGGCGTGGCGAGAGCACGGCCGGCGAGCGCACCGCAGACCAATCCGCCCAGGTGCGCCGCGTTGTCAATCCCGGGAATCAGCATCCCCATTGCGATCGTTGCCGCCGCGAATGCGGCGCCGCCGCCGAACAGCCAGCGGAAATCGACCGGGTCGACCTGCCGGCGCTCGCGCCAGAGCAGCACCAGGAGCGCGCCGTATGCACCGAAGATGGCACCCGAGGCGCCGCCCGAGACAGCGTGGTTGCCGTGCGCAAGAAGGGAGGAAAGGTTTCCGGCCACGCCGCCGGCGCCATAGATGGCGAGGAAGCGCGCGTGACCGTAGAGCCGCTCGACGAAGCGGCAGCTGTCCCAGAGCGCCCACATGTTTACGGCGAGGTGCACGATGCCGAAATGCACGAACATCGCCGTCCCAAGGCGCCACCATTGCCCGTCGCCGGTCGCCGGGCCGAAATTCGCGCCCCAGGCCAGTTGTATGTCGTTGGGCGAATGCCAAAGTTCGGCGCCATGCGACAGCATCGCGACGAACATCGCCAGGTTTGCCGCCAGCAGCGCGACCGTGACAGGCGTGCGCGTCCAGCGGCCTTGCATCAGTCCCAAAACGGTCAAAGTCGCGTCGCGGCGCGGATCGTCGGGAGGTTTTTTCATTGGGCGCCCCGAGCGGGTGCGCGGCAGACAACGGCGCGACCCTATCTATTTCGTGGAAAATGCCTGGGCAAGGTCTTTGGAAATCCGCTTCAGTCGATAGCCGTAGTTGTAGATGGACGCCACGCGGAAACCCAATTCTCCGCGCAAGTTGAGCTTCCTGCGCACTTGGCTGACGTGCGTGTCGACGGAGCGAGTCATCAGGTCGCCGGTGTGGCCCCATATTGCTTCCTGCAGGTGACCGCGTGACATCAGCCGTTCGGGGTTCCGGAACAGCAGCACCGCAAGTTCGAACTCCTTCGGCGTCAAATCGACGATCGCTCCGTTTAGGCGCGCAATGCCGCTCTGCGTGTCGAATTCATAGGGCGGAAACACGAGGCGCGTCTCGTCCTTCTTCGGGTACGCACGGCGCAGGAGCGCGCCGACGCGCGCATGCAACTCGCTCTGCCGCGCCGGCTTGATCATGTAGTCGTCCGCACCCGCGTTGAGCGCGTAGACGATGTCCTCTTCGGTGTCACGCACCGTGACGAACAATATCGGCACGGAATTCGACAAATTGGCGCGGATCCAGCGCAGCACCTCGATGCCCGAGATATCGGGCACCTCCCAGTCGAGCACGAACAGATCGAAGCTCTCGCGGCCGGCAGATTTCAGCACCTCGTTTCCGAGCAGATAGCCGTGCACGTTGTGCCCCGCGATGGTCAGCCAGCGCGTCAGCAACGCCAGCTGATCGGGGTCGTCCTCGAGGATTGCGATCCGCAAGACTTGCTCCGGTTTATGGTGCAAAAGCGCCGATACTGGTGGAGTGGAAGGGGATCGAACCCTCGACCTCCGCATTGCGAACGCGGCGCTCTCCCAGCTGAGCTACCACCCCAGTAAAGGGGCGCAATTTTACCGCAGTTCGGCCGCGCCAGAACCACGGCACGGACAGCCCTGGTCGCGCCCGCTATCATTCCGACCTGAAAGGAACGCCCATGGAAATCAAACCGCCGTTCGGCTACCAGGACATCGCCCCGTTGGCCCGCAACCAGAAGGTGCGCCTGCTCGCCCCCGGCGAAGTGCCCGCTTTCGCGCGCAACCTGAACTCGATCCCGATCAGTTACACCGAATTCGCGCTTGTGGCGCGCGAGTATCCAATCATCTTCACCGCCGCGGGCAGCGCCCAGAGCTCCGCGCCTGTCGCGGTGCTCGGAATGGCCGCCGGCGAAAACCTCTACGACCAGAACGGCAAGTGGGCCGCCAACGTGTACGTACCGGCCTACGTGCGCCGCTTCCCCTTCTGCATGACCAGGGTTACGCTGGACAAGGTCGAGCAGCAGAATCGCCTCATCTGCGTCGAGAAGTCGCATATCGACGAGAAGGCGGGAGAGGCAATGTTCGACGCCAAGGGCCAGCCGCTGGAGAAATGGAAGGAGATCGAGCGCCTGCTCTCCGAATACGAGCTCGACCTCGAGCGCAGCCGCGAGATGTGCGGCATTCTCGCCGACTACGGCCTGCTCGAGCCCTTCACCATGCAGGCGAAGTTCAACGAGGGCGGCCAACCGCTTCACCTCACCGGCATGCACCGCGTGGCGGAGGCCAAGATTGAGCACCTGAACGCGAGCCAGCTGAAGAATCTCGTCAAGAAGGGAATACTCGCGCGCATCTACGCGCACCTCTTGTCGCTGGACAATTTCGGCAGGCTGCTCGATCGCAAGGCGACGCGGAAAGCGGCTTAGGTTAGCGCTCCCGGCCGGCCTCGGCCGCGATTTTCTGCACCGGCGACAGCAGATACTCGAGCACCGTGCGCTCGGCGAGCTTGATTTCCGCCGTCAATTGCATGCCAGGCAGCAGGACGTGGCGCGCTTCTCCCAGACGCAGTTCCTTGGTCAAAGGCTCGAGCTGGGCGCGATAGGCATACGCCGAGCCGCTTTTCAGCCCTTCCGCGCCGCGCTCGGTTGAATCGGCCGAGACTCGCAACACCCGGGCATCGAGCATGCCGTAGCGCTGGAACGGAAAACTGGCGAGCTTCAGTTTGGCGCTCTGCCCTCCGGCAACGAAGCCTGCGTCCTGATTGGCGAGCCAGACTTCCGCTACCAGCGCCTCGCCATCGGGCACCAGCGTCAACAACACCGTTCCGGGCGACAGCACCGCGCCTGGCGTTTGCGTCGCGAGATCCTTCACAACGCCGTCGACAGGCGAGCGCAGCTCGGCAAGGCCCTGCCGGTGACTGAGTTTTTCCAGTTCCTGCGACAGGCGCGCAAGCTGTGCTTCGGCCTCGACGCGCTCGCTTTGCAATTGCGCGCGATATTCGGCCGCAATCTGCGCCGAACGCCGCTCGCCCTGGTCTATCGTCGCGCGCGCGCCCTCGACCCGGTGTTCCTGCGCCCTCAGCTCCTGCTCTCCCTCGTGCCGTTCGCGGCTGCGCTGCGCCAGCATCAGCTTGCCTGCGTAGCCATCGCGCGCGAGGCGCTCGAACGCGCGCTCCTGCTCGACCAGCAGCGGAAGCGCGCCGGAAAGCTTGCCTTGCGTTTCCAGCGCCGCCTGCATATCGCGCCGCGCGCGCGCCACCACGGTGCGCTGTTCGGCGAGGCCTGCTTCGTGCGCCCGCGCCCGCGCCTCGCGTTGCGCTTCCACCTGGGCAAAGAGGCGTGGCGGATCGTCCGGCAGCGCCGAGAGGCGCGCACCGCCCAGTTCGGCGTCGATGCGCCGCAACTGGAGGCGCCGCAGCGCGATTTCGTTCCGCGCTGTCGCCGCATCGGCTTCGGCCGCGCGCACGTCCATACGCGCCAGCACCTGACCCGATCGCACGCGCTCGCCCTCCTTCACCAGCAGTTCGCGCATTACGCCGCCCTCCGCGGGCTGCACGATCCGGAGCTGGGACTTCGGCACCAGCCGCCCTTCGGCCACCGCGACGACATCGAGCTTGCCCAGTGCAGCCCAAAGTACGATCGCACCGGTGAGGGTGAATACCGTCCAGAGCACTACGCGCGGCAGCGGCGAAGGCGCTTCCTCCTGCAGCTGCAGGATTGCCGGCAGAAAATCTGTCCGCCGCGACGGCGTCGGGTACTCTGGCGCCGATCTCGCTGCGGCAGTCGTTCCGCCAGGAAGCACAGGCAGGCTCATGCGCCAGACCTCTGCTGCTGCGCTTCGAAGTGGTCGAAGCGTGCAACGCGCCCATCGAGGCGCGCCACCTTGTCGACGACGAGGCCGTCAGGCACGTGATGGGAAATGAACAATACGGTCACGCTGTCCCGCAGGCGGCTCACCGTGCGCGCGAAGCATTCGGCGGTCTCCCTGTCGAGGCTCGCGGTCGCCTCATCGAAAATAAGGATCCTCGGGTGACGCAGCAGCGCGCGCGCAATCGCAATGCGTTGCTTCTGACCACCGGACAGCCCCACACCGTTCTCGCCCACCTGGGTCCGGTAGCCCTGCGGCAGGCCTTCGATGAATTCATGGATTTCCGCCTGGCGGCTGGCCTCCATCACCTCGCCCGGGCCTGCATGCGGCTGCGCAGCGACGAGGTTATCGAACAGCGTTCCGGAGAACAGGCGTGTCTCTTGCGGCACGATGCCGAAGTGCATGCGCAACTCATTTGCTGCGAACTGCCGCGTGTCCCGCCCGTCTATGCGCACCGTGCCGGCGGCCGGAAGGTAAAAGCCCTGCAGCAGCCGGGCGAGCGTACTTTTGCCGCTGCCCGAAGGACCGGTCAGCGCGACACAACTTCCGGCCTCGATCGTAAGGCTGAAATTCTCGTACACCGGCGCCAGATCATCGCGATAACGGAAGGTGAGATTGTCGATCTCGATCCGGCCGGTCACTTCGGCTGCGCGCGCCGGCGTGAGGCTGTAGATCTCTGCTGGCGCGTCCATCAGATCGCCTAGCCGCTGCACTGCGATCGCGGCCTGCTGGAATTCCTGCCACAGGCTCGCCAGCCGCAGTGCGGGTTGCGCCAGGCGTCCGGAAAACATCTGGAAGGCGACCAGCATGCCGATGGTGAAACCCTCCTGGGTCATCACCATCCAGGCGCCGACGCCGAGAATCGCGACCGCCAGCGTCTGCTCGACGCCACTCGCGAACACGCCGTAGGCGTTAGTCAATTGCCGTGTGGCGAAACTCGCGCGCAGATAATCCGCCAGGTTACGCCCGAAGCGGGCCGCCACCTGCGGCTCCATTTGCAGGGACTTGATCGTTTCCATCGCAGCCACATGCTCGGTGACGAAGGCCTGATTGCGCGCACCCAGCAGAAACTGCTCGTTGATCCGCCGCCTCAGCAGCGGCGTCACGGCGAAACTGACCACCGCAAGCACGCAGATCAGCGCCACCGCGATCAGCGTAAGCGGCACGCTGTACCAGAGCATCACCGCGAGGAACACGATCAGGAACGGCACATCGAGCAGCACGCTGGCCGCAGCGCCCGTGATGAACTCGCGCACCGTTTCTACGCCATGCAGGCGCGCCACCAGCGTCCCGGTCGGCCGCGTCTCGAAATAGCGCGGCGGCAGGCGCAGCAGGTGCTCGAAGACCCGCATGCCGAGCACGGCATCGATGCGGTTGCCGGCGTGCAGCAGCAGGTACTGCCGCGCGTAGGAAAGCGCCGCGCTGAAGGCGATGAACATGCCGAGCGCGGCGAGGATCACGGTCAGCGTGCTGCTCGAGTGGTGCACGACGACCTTGTCGATCACGACCTGCGTGCACAGCGGCGTTGCAAGCGCGACCAGCTGCAGCACCAGCGAAGCCGCCAGCACTTCGCGCCAGATGGTCTTGTGGCGCATCAACTCCGGTACGAACCAGCGCAACCCGAATGGGCGATTGGTGAGACCGGGCTCGCCGGTCACGGCCTCCCGCGCTTCTTCCGGTAGTGCAACCTGCAGCACCTCCGGTGCATAGCGGCCCGCGAACTCCCGCAGAGGGATGTCCCTCGGCGCTGCCTCGCGGTCAGCTACGAGCGCACTCTGCGAGTCCGCTGCGAGCACCAGCGCGAGGCGGGCGCTCCCCGCCTCCTTGCGCATGGCGAGGAGCGGTAGCAGCGCATGCTTCAGATCGCGTGCCGCAACGGGCCTGAGCGAAACCTTCAGACCGAGCCCGGCAGCCGCATGCATCAGGGACGCGACATCGAGCGGCGGCGGGAACTGCTGCAGCATCGTGCGCGCGTCGAAGCGCACACGGTGCGCCCTGCACAGGCCGGCCAGCGCCCAAAGCAGATCGCCTGCGTCGATCGGCGTGTCCGGTTGCAAGGACAAAGCGTCCCCTCGTGTTCCTTTGGGCGTTGCGGCTGGAAGTTAGATGTTTTCTGGGGGTTTTTCTTCTAGTACCGCAGATTCGCTGCAAGGATGCACAGCGCAATTTCGAGTGTCAACGATACGGCTTATCCGTTTGTCCTGAAAACCGCTGCATCCCGGGATATCGACAAATTTTGACGAAGCGCGGGGCTAGGGCGTGGGTTTCAACTGAGTCGACACTGAGTTCATGGGTCTCTACTTGGCCAATCGATACCCGGTCAGTTCCGCGCCGCGCCGCCCATCCATATTCTCGAACCACCACTTTACGGTTCGATTGACCTCAGGTACGTACCAGCTGGCGGCCCTGACGCCGAAATTGTTTATTTCATCGAAGCGGCGAACCGTGCCGCGGCCTTCGATTTTCAGCGCGGAATTTGCCGGCCGGAACGATGATGTCCTCCCAACCGATGACCTTGAACTCCCAAAGGGTCTCCCCCGCGTTTGGTCCCAGGAGCGCGCGCCGGAATTCGATTTCCGTTTTGTAGGTTTCTCCGACGCGAAGCGGAAACGTCGAAGGCTTCTCCGCCTTGCGCAGCGTGGTTATTGTTCCCTCTATAGATGTGCGGGAAAACCACTCGGTGGAGTAGGACGTATCGATCTCGCGCCCACTGTCCTTCAGCTTCGCGACAGCGATGATGACTCTCTTCTGCCAGTCGATGTGGGTGATGCACTCCTCGTAATCGCCGATCGGTCCGCGGTTTTCCAGCTTCTCCGCGCGATAGCTCCAGCAATCGCCAACTTCGACGAACGGCGCTTTCACGGACTGTTCATCCGCCGCGAGTGCGGCTGATGCCACTAGGAAAAGGACTACGGCCTGCAGGCGATACACCGGCCCCCCTGATCACATTCGCTCGAGACTCTCACAACGAGAGGACGTCCAATCCTATCGCCTTCGCGCTGGCGGCCATCGCCGCATCGAGGCAAAGAATTCCTTCCACCTCGCTCGCTTCGGCGATCGCAAGATGTAGCGCGTCACCTGCTCGCAGTTTCAGATTCATTTCACCGGCAAGCTCGGCCGCTCGACGAAATTCCGCGCGCTGTGGGATCGCGATCGAGCAGTGATTCTCGGCAAACGCCAGGAAACGAGTGCGTGCCTGTTTGGCCAGTGCCGGCGCTATCTCGCCCGTTCTCACCTTGATCGCAGCGGCGCTCGAGAACTCCGTGATCGACCATTCGCTGACGATCAGGCGTTGACCGGAAGTCTCGAGCCAGGCAAGCACCACATCGCTCTTTGGCTCTCGAATGAATGCGGGAACCAGCGCGCTGGTATCGACGTACACCATCAATACCGCGCGCCTCGGCGCATCTCTCCGACCACGGGGCTCGTTACCTTCTGGCGGGAAACAAACTCGCGCATTCTCCTGACTTCGGTTTTTCCGACCGCGCGGGCTTCCGCGCTCAGAATCAGCCGCCCGTCAGGCGCAATCTCTCCCAACAGCGTATCTCCTTCGCCTACGCCTAGCCGCTTGGCCGACTTTGCCGGCAAGCGCACGGCCAGGCTGTTTCCCCATTTGGAAACAACGAGTTCCACCCGCCCCGAACGCCGCTCACTAGTCATCTACGTACTCACATGTATAGCCACGTAGATACATTTTAGCCGAACCCTGTGCGACAGGGCAAGACGCCCTGGTGCCGGCGGCCAGCAAAATGGTGGGCCGGGTTGGAATCGAACCAACGACCAAGGGATTATGAGTCCCCTGCTCTGACCAGCTGAGCTACCGGCCCCTTGAAAACAGGGACAGACCACGTTTTCAATGGCAAGCATACAGAAAACGTGGTCTGTCCCCGTTTTCCAAACAGAAAGGGCCGCTACATCGCGGCCCTTTCGTCCCCAACTCCTCTCCCAACTCCCCCGGTGTCTATCCTTCCTGATCGAGGAAACTCTTCAGGCGTTCCGAGCGCGAGGGATGCCGCAGCTTCCTCAGCGCCTTGGCCTCGATCTGGCGTATGCGCTCGCGCGTGACGTCGAACTGCTTGCCCACTTCCTCCAAGGTATGGTCGGTGCTCATCTCGATACCGAAGCGCATGCGCAGCACTTTCGCCTCGCGCGGTGTGAGCGTGTCCAGCACTTCCTTGGTGACATCGCGCAGTGATGCGTAGGTCGCAGCGTCCGCCGGCGCCATCGTCGACTGGTCCTCGATGAAGTCGCCCAGGTGCGAATCGTCGTCGTCGCCGATCGGCGTCTCCATGGAGATGGGCTCCTTGGAGATCTTGAGGATCTTGCGGATCTTCTCCTCGGGCATCTCCATCTTCTGCGCGAGTGTCGCCGGGTCGGGCTCGGAGCCGGTTTCCTGCAGGATCTGGCGCGAGATGCGGTTCATCTTGTTGATGGTCTCGATCATGTGCACCGGGATGCGGATGGTGCGCGCCTGGTCGGCGATCGAGCGCGTGATCGCCTGGCGGATCCACCAG
>Ga0187893_10005967_pt1 | contig 21239 bp, 17 predicted proteins | sample MA1701074metaG_FD_139574 | JGI IMG/M metagenome (GOLD analysis project Ga0187893, IMG submission 139574) | White microbial mat communities from a basaltic lava cave in the Kipuka Kanohina Cave System on the Island of Hawaii, USA - MA170107-4 metaG ...
CAAATTCGGATACGCCACGGCGAGCGCGAACAGCACGAGCAGCAGCGCCGACAGCGCGCCCGCCAGGGCCAGACCGAGAGTCCAGCCGAAGCCTTTGGCGACCCAGCCGATCCACGCGGCGCCGCGGATCGCCGCGCTTGCCGGACGCTCGTCCGCCGGTCTGCTGTCGCTCATGCAGTTCGATCCATGAGGCGCGAATTATAGGAAGCGGTCATTGCACTCGGGCGGATCGTGAACTGCTTGGCAGAGTACGCGAGCGTGTCGCTCAGGGTTCACCCGAGCGGCTCGATGCAGGCGCATTCTCGCGTGTGAGTTTCGCAACGAGCGCGTGTCGTACGCAGCCCAAACTGCTTTCGTGCTCAAAGGCTTTACTGCTAGCATTCAAGTAACTTCTTAACAAGTCAAAGCCCTGTTGGGGGCGTCTCGGGAGATGAGGTCGTGAGCGTTCTAGACGGTTTGTTCGGCCGCAAGCATCCCCCGATGATCGGCTTGGACATCAGTTCCTCGAGCGTCAAGTTGGTCGAGTTGGGCCAGACCGGCGGCGGCGAGTTCGTGCTCGAGCGCTTCGCGTCCGAGAGCTTCGAGAAAGGCTGGATCCAGGACGGCCAGATCGAGAAGTTCGACGAAGTCGCCGACGCGGTGCGCCGGGTCGTCGCCAAGAGCGGCACGCGCACCAAGCAGGTCGTGATGGCGATGCCGCAGTCGGCGGTCATCACCAAGAAGATCATGCTGCCCGCCGGTCTGCGCGAAGAGGAACTCGAGCTGCAGGTCGAGACCGAGGCCAACCAGTACATCCCGTTCTCGCTCGACGAGGTCAGCCTCGACTTCTGCGTCATCGGGCCGAGCCCGACCTCGGTCGGCGACGTCGAGGTGCTGATCGCCGCCTCGCGCAAGGATCGGGTGCAGGATCGCCAGGGCCTGGCCGAAGCGGCCGGATTGAAGCCGATGGTGCTCGACATCGAGTCGCACGCGTCGCGCCTGGCGGTGGGCCGCGTCATCGCCGCGCTGCCCAACGAAGGACGCGACGCGCTGGTCGCGCTGTTCGAGATCGGCGCGGATTCGACCAGCCTCAAGGTGCTACGCGACGACGAGATGCTGTACGACCGCGACCAGGCGTTCGGCGGTTCACAGCTGACGCAACTGATCTCGCGCCAGTACGGCTTCTCGTTCGAGGAGGCGGAGCAGAAGAAGCTGTCCGCCGACCTGCCCGATGACTACGAGGCCGCGATCCTCGCGCCCTTCGTCGATAGTTTGTCGCAGGAGATCGGGCGCGCGCTGCAGTACTTCTTCACCAGCACGCCGCACCACAAGGTGCACTACGTGATGCTCGCCGGCGGCACCGCGACCCTGCCCGGGCTGAAGGATCGGGTCACCGAGCTGACCGGCTTCGCGTCGATGGTCGTCAACCCGTTCGACAACATGCGGCTCGGCTCCTCGGTGCGCGAAAGCAAGATGCGTCGCGAGGCGCCGTCGTACCTGACGGCGTGCGGCCTGGCGATGCGGAGGTTCCTGCAGTGATCCTGATCAACCTCCTGCCGCACCGGCAGGAAAAGCGCCAACGCCGCAAGGTCGCGTTCTACGCGGGTCTCGGCGTGGCCGCCGTCGCCGGCCTGGCGGTGGTCGGCATCTGGTACCTGGGTCTGCAGCAGCTGACCGCTGCGCAGGAGGCGCGCAACCAGTTCCTTGCAACCGAGATCGCGCGCCTCGAAGCGCAGATCAAGGACATCGCGTCGCTGCGCGCCGAAATCGAAGCGCTGAAGGCGCGGCAGAAGGCGGTCGAAGACCTGCAGACGAACCGCAACGTCCCGGTGCACCTGTTGAACGAGCTGGTCAAGCAGACGCCCGAAGGCGTCTATCTGAGCTCGATCAAGCAGGCCGATCGGGTGGTCAGCGTGACCGGCATCGCGCAGACCAACGAACGCGTCTCCGAACTGCTGCGCAACACCGCGTACAAGTCCGAGTGGCTGGAGCGGCCCGAGCTGATCGAGATCAAGGTGAGCAGCGTGCAGAGCGCGAACCGCGAGCAGCGCCGGCTGTACGAGTTCTCGATGCGGCTGACGCTCAAGCAGCCTCCAGCCGAGAAGGCGGCTGCACCCGCCGCCGCCGGCGCGGCACCCGCGGCAGCTGGCGTCGCGCCGGGCACCCGGCCCGCCGCTGCGACGGCGCCAGCGGCTGCCACCAAGCCGGCCGCCGCCACCGCGCCGGCCGCGCCTCCCGCAGCGGTCGCAAGGAAGTCCTGAGGGGTTGGCCATGGCAAGAAACTCGAAATCCCTCAACGTCGATATCAATTCGGTTCTCGAGCAGGCAGCCTCGCAGTTCCGCGACCTGAATCCGAACGAACCCGGCCAGTGGCCCGTGCTGCCCAAGGCGGCTTCGTGGGCCGCGGTGGCGGCCGTCGTGGTCGCCGCCGGCTGGTTCCTGGTCCTGTCCGGCCAGACCGACGCGCTCGAAGCCGAGCGCAACAAGGAGCCGGCGCTGAAGCAGGATTACCGCTCCAAGCTCGCGCAAGCCGTCAACCTCAACGAGCTGCGCAAGCAGAAGCTGCAGGTCGAGGAGTACGTGACGCAGCTCGAGAAGCAACTCCCCGGCAAGGCCGAGATGGACGCCTTGCTGTCCGACATCAACCAGGCGGGCCTCGGCCGCGGATTGCAGTTCGAGCTGTTCAGGCCCGGCCAAGTCGTCGTCAAGGACTACTACGCCGAACTGCCGATCTCGATCCGCGTCTCGGGCCGCTACCACGACATCGGGTCGTTCACGTCCGACGTGGCGAACCTGTCGCGCATCGTCACCCTGCACAACCTGAACCTGGCCGCGCCGACGGGTGGAGCGAAGGACGCCTCGGGCCTGCTCGCGATGGAAGCCACCGCACGCACCTACCGCTACCTGGATCAGAACGAACTGGCCGAGCAGAAGAAGGCTGCCGCCGCGACCAAACCCGGCGCCAAGCCGGCGGGAGCCAAATGATGGATCACCGACGCACGCTCGGGGCGCCGGTCCTCGCCGCGACCGTCCTGCTCGCGTTGGCCGGCTGCGCCGCCGAGCACGAAGAGCTTCAGCAGTGGATGGAGCAGCAGCGCCGCGAGGTCAAGCCGAGCGTGCAGCCGCTGTCGGCGCCGAAGAAGTTCGATCCGCAGGTCTATACGATGGCCGATTCGGTCGAGCCGTTCAGCGCGCAGAAGCTTTCGGTCGCGATCAAGCAGGAAGTGCGGCAGCCCAATTCGTTGCTCGCCTCCGAGCTGAACCGCCGCAAGGAGCCGCTCGAAGCCTATCCGCTCGACAGCATGAGCATGGTCGGCAGCGTCATGAAGCAAGGCCGCCCGATGGCACTGCTGCGCGTCGACAACCTGCTCTATCAGGTCAAGGCGGGCGACCACCTCGGACAGAACTACGGAAAGATCACGAGGATCAGCGAGACCGACGTGGCGCTCAGAGAGATCGTTCAGGACGCCGCCGGGGAATGGATCGAGCGCACGAGCACGCTCCAATTGCAGGAGAAGGGGCGATGATCAGCATCAGGGGGAAAAGCATCATGGCGAGTCGGGGGGCACGCGCATTCTGGGCGCTCGCCGCGTTGCTGGCGGCCGCTCCGGTCGCCTGGGCGCAGAACGCGATCCAGTCGATCAACAGCGCGCAGCAGTCGGGCGCGGAGATCGTTCGCATCGAATTGAGCCAGCCGTTACCGGCGGTACCGGCGGGCTTCACGATCCAGACGCCGCCGCGCATCGCGATCGATCTGCCCGGCGTGTCCAATGCGCTCGGAAAGTCGAACATCGAAGTCAACCAGGGCAACTTGCGCTCGGTGAGCGTCGCGCAGGCCGGCGAACGCACGCGCGTCGTGCTCAATCTCAAGCAGCCGGCGAACTACCGCGCGGAGATCGACGGCAAGGTGCTGGTCGTGATCATGGAAAGCGGCGGCGCGGCAGTGGCCGCGCCCGCCGCGAGCACGGACACCGTGCGCTTCGCGGAAAGCCTGAACCGTGAGCAGCTGCCGCTGAAGGACATCGACTTCCGCCGCGGACAGGATGGTGCCGGCCGGGTCATCGTCAACCTAGCCAACAACCAGGTGGGCGTCGACATCAAGCAGCAGGGGCAGAGCCTGGTCGTCGAGTTCCTGCGTTCGTCGCTGCCCGACAACCTGCGCCGCCGCCTCGACGTGACCGATTTCGGCACGCCGGTGCATTCGGTCTCGACCACCCAACAGGGCGACCGCGTGCGCATGGTCGTCGAGCCGCGCGGTGCATGGGAGCACAGCGCGTACCAAAGCGACAACCAGTTCGTGCTGGAAGTGCGCGCGCAGAAGATCGACCCGAACAAGCTGACGCAGGGCCCGGGCTTCCAGGGTGAGAAGCTGTCGCTGAACTTCCAGAACATCGAAGTGCGTGCGCTGCTTCAGGTGATCGCAGACTTCACCAATTTCAACGTCGTGACCAGCGACACGGTGACGGGCAGCGTGACCTTGCGGCTGAAGGACGTGCCGTGGGACCAGGCGCTCGACATCATCCTGCAGGCCAAGGGACTCGGCCTGCGCAAGGCGGGCAACGTGATCTGGATCGCGCCTAAGGACGAATTGGCGGCCAAGGAGAAGGTCGAGCTCGAGTCGAGAGCGCAGATTGCCGCGCTCGAGCCGGTGCGCACGCAGTCGTTCCAACTCAACTACACGAAGGCCGAGGAGGTCGCGAAGAGCTTGAGCGGGCAGGCGGTCGGCAGCAGCAGCGGCGGCGGCACGGCGACGCGCATCCTTTCCAACCGCGGCACGGTGCTGTACGAAGCGCGCACCAACCAGCTGTTCGTCTCCGACATCCCGAGCAAGCTGGAGGAGATCACCGCGATGATCGCCAAGATCGACGTGCCGGTGCGGCAGGTGCTGATCGAAGCGCGCATCGTCGAGGCCGACGACGATTTCGGTCGCTCGCTCGGCGTGAGGCTCGGCGCGACCGACCTGAGCACCCCGCCGGGCTTCCGAATCGGCGGCAACAACCGCGTCACGGTCGGCGGCAACATCAACGCGGTCGGTGCGGCGACCGGACAGGGGGCGCCGTTCGCGTTCAGCGACACGCAGTTCGTCAACCTGCCGGCGAACCAGTCGGTGCTGACGGCGGCGCCGGCGAGCTTCGCGCTCTCGCTGTTCAGTTCGACCGCGCAGCGCTTCCTGAATCTCGAGTTGCAGGCGCTCGAATCCGACGGCAAGGGCAAGATCGTTTCGAGCCCACGCGTGATCACCGCCGACCAGGTCAAGGCGCTGATCGAGCAAGGCGAGGAGCTTCCTTATCAGGTCGCCACGTCCAGCGGCGCCACGTCGATCCAGTTCCGCAAGGCCAACCTGAAGCTCGAGGTCACGCCGCAGATCACGCCCGAGGGCAACATGATCCTCGACCTCGACATCAACAAGGACAGCGTCGGGCGCAGCACGCCGGCGGGCTTCGCGATCGACACCAAGCACGTGAAGACGCAGGTGCTGGTCGAAAACGGCGGCACGGTCGTGATCGGCGGCATCTTCACGCAGAGCGAACGCGAAGAAGTGAACAAGGTGCCGTTGCTGGGCGACATCCCGGTGCTTGGCTACCTGTTCAAGAACCGCTCGCGCAGCGCCAGCAAGACAGAACTGCTGATCTTCATCACGCCCAAGGTGGTGTCGGATCGAAGCGCCTCGGTGCGCTGATCCGGGCTTCGTCGAGGCTGAGTGAGGTGGTGTATCCCCGATAGCAGCGGCGGCTCCGGCGCGATCTCCCTGATCGGAATGCCCGGCGGCGGCAAGTCCACCGTCGGGCGCCACCTGGCCCGATCGCTCGACATTCCGTTTGCCGACAGCGACGGCGAAATCGCCAGGCGCACCGGCCGTTCCGTGCGCGAGCTCTTCGAGCACGAGGGCGAGCAGCGCTTCCGCGACCTCGAGCAGGAGACGCTCCATGCGCTGCTCGATCGAGGAAGCGGCGTCGTCGCGACCGGAGGCGGCGCGGTGCTGCGCGAGACCAACCGCCGCGCGTTGCGCTCGCGCTCGACCGTGGTGTATCTGCGCTCGACGCCCGAAGAGTTGTTCCGGCGCGTGCGCCACGACACCCAACGCCCGCTGCTTCAGGTGCGCGATCCGCTGCGCAAGCTGCGCGAGATGTACCGCGAGCGCGACCCGCTGTACCGCGGCACGGCGCACTTCGTCATCGAGACCGGACGCCCGACCGTATCGAGCCTGGTCAGCATGATCCTGATGCAGCTCGAGCTGGCGGGGTTGGTCGATCCGGCTCGCGTGCCTTCGCCGGTCAACCCGATGCGCGTCGCGGACTGATCCGTACACTCGCCGCATGGACGGCGATGCGATTCGGGTCGGCATCGATCTCGGCGCGCGCAGCTACGAGATCCTCATCGGCTCGGGCTTGCTCGGCTCGGCCGCTGCTTTCGGCGGCCTGCCCGGGGCGAGCGCGGCGGCGATCGTCGGCAATGCGACGGTGCTGCCGCTGTACGCGCCCCGGCTCGATCGCGCGCTCTCGGTGCACTATGCGCGACGCGTCGTCATCGAGCTGCCCGACGGCGAGCAGTACAAGACCTGGGCGACGCTCGATGCGATCTTCGAGCGGCTCCTCGCCGAGCAGTGCGATCGCAGGACGGTGCTGTTCGCGCTCGGCGGCGGCGTGGTCGGCGACCTGGCCGGCTTCGCCGCCGCCTGCTACATGCGGGGAGTACCGTTCGTGCAGGCGCCGACGACGTTGCTCGCGCAGGTCGATTCGTCGGTGGGAGGCAAGACCGGCATCAATCACCCGCGCGGCAAGAACATGATCGGGGCGTTTCACCAGCCGCTGCGCGTCGTGTGCGACCTCGATACGCTCGACACGCTACCGGCGCGCGAACTGGCAGCCGGGCTCGCCGAGGTCATCAAGTACGGGCCGATCGCCGATGTCGCGTTCCTGGAGTGGATCGAAGCGAACCTGCCCGCGCTGCTGGCGCGCGACAAGGACGCGTTGTCGTACGCCGTGTCCCGGTCGTGCCAGATCAAGGCGCGCATCGTCGCCGCCGACGAGCGCGAGAGCGGGCTGCGCGCGATCCTCAACTTCGGACACACGTTCGGCCACGCGATCGAGGCGGGCCTCGGCTACGGGCGCTGGCTGCACGGCGAGGCGGTCGGCTGCGGCATGGTGCTCGGCGCCGATCTGTCGGCACGCCTCGGACTGATCGCACGCGCTGACGCGGAGCGGCTCGAACGACTCGTCGCACGCGCCGGCTTGCCCACGCGTGCGCCGGACCTGGGCGGCGTCTCGCGGTACCTCGAACTGATGCGCGGCGACAAGAAGGCGATCGGGGGCGAGATCCGGTTCGTCGTCCTCGAGGCGCCTGGCCGCGCCGCGGTGCGGCCGGTCGCCGAGGCATTGGTGCGCGAGACGATCGCCGCGTGCAGCGCGTGACCGGTCGGCTCGAACCCGGCGCAGCACAATGCGCGCATGGCTCGCTTGCCGCGCCTCGCCATCGCGGGGCTTCCACACCATGTGATCGCGCGCGCGCGCCGCGGCCAAGCGATCTTCGTCGACGACGAGGACCGGCGCGCTTACCTGAACGCGCTGCGCGCGCTGGCTTTCGACCGCAAGGTCGCGCTGCACGCATACGCCTTGCTCGACGACGAAGTGCGCCTGCTGCTCACGCCGCGGCTGCCCGAGGATCTGAGCCGGGCGATGCTGAGCCTCGGGCGCGGGCACGCCGCGCGCTTCAACCGCCGCCATGCGCGGGTCGGTGCGCTGTGGGAGCCGCGCTTCAAGGCGACCGTCCTCGAAGCGGAACCCTTCCTGTTGACGTGTATGCGCTCGATCGAACACGAGCCTGTGCGACGCGGGCTCGTCGCGCGGGCGGAGGACTATCGGTGGTCGAGCGCTGCGCACCATCACGGCGCTGCATCCGACGGCGCCATCCTCGAGCATGCCCTGTTCTGGTCGCTCGGCAACACGCCGTTCGAGCGCGAGGCTGCGTACATGGCGATCTGCCAGCACCTGTCGAGCGAGCGTGACCGCGACCTGATCGCGCACGCAACGCAGAAGGGCTGGGCGTTGGGGTCGGCGCGGTTCATCGCCGAACGGGCCAACCAGGCCGGGCGCCGGCTCGTGCCGCTGAAACGTGGCCGGCCCGCGCAAAAGAAAACTGTCCCCAATTGAGAGCGGAGTCATCGGGTACCGCCGATTTAATGGGGACAGCTTTACCGGAATAGCTTGAGCCGGTTGTTGCGGCGCAGTATCCTGTGGCGACCAATCGCCAGGAGCGGCCATGTCGCCAGTCGAACCGCCCAGCCTCGAAGAACTGCAGCATGCCGAGCGCAACGGCCTGTACAGCATCGCGCGCGAACACGACGCGTGCGGTGTCGGCTTCGTCGCTCACATCAAGGGGCGGAAGTCGCACGCGATCATCGAGCAGGGCCTCGCGATCCTGGTCAACCTGCTCCACCGCGGAGCGGTGGGCGCCGACAAACTGATGGGCGACGGCGCAGGCATCCTGACGCAGATCCCGCACGATTACTACAGGGCCGAGATGGCCGAACGCGGCGTCGCGCTGCCTGCGCCCGGCGAGTACGGCGTCGGCATGATCTTTCTGCCGAAGGAGCACGCGTCGCGGCTCGCGTGCGAGCAGGAGTTGGAACGCGCGGTGCGCGCCGAGGGCCAGGTGTTGCTCGGCTGGCGCAACGTGCCGGTCGATCGCGAGATGCCGATGTCGCCGGCCGTGCGCGCCAAAGAGCCGGTGATCCGCCAGATCTTCATCGGGCGCGGCGCCGACATCATCGTCCCCGACGCGCTCGAGCGAAAGCTGTACGTGATCAGGAAGACCGCGTCGAGCGCGATCCAGGCGCTGAGGCTGACCCACTCGCGCGAGTACTACGTGCCGAGCATGAGCTGCCGCACGGTCATCTACAAGGGCCTGTTGCTGGCCGAGCAGGTCGGCACCTACTACAAGGACCTCGAGGACGAGCGCATGGTCTCGGCGTTCGCGCTCGTGCATCAGCGCTTCTCGACCAACACCTTTCCCGAATGGCCGCTCGCGCATCCGTACCGGATGGTCGCGCACAACGGCGAGATCAACACCGTCAAGGGCAACTTCAACTGGATGCGCGCGCGCGAAGGCGTGATGAAGTCTCCGGTGCTCGGCGACGATCTGAAGAAGCTGTACCCGATCAGCTTCGAGGGCCAGTCGGACACCGCGACCTTCGACAACGCGCTCGAGCTCTTGACGATGAGCGGCTATTCGCTCGCGCACGCCGCGATGATGATGATCCCCGAGGCGTGGGAGCAGCACACCCTGATGGACGAGCGGCGCCGCGCCTTCTACGAATACCACGCGGCGATGATCGAGCCCTGGGACGGCCCGGCCGCGATGGTGTTCACCGACGGCAAGCAGATCGGCGCGACCTTGGACCGCAACGGCTTGCGCCCGGCGCGCTACATCGTCACCGACGACGACCTGGTCGTGATGGCGTCGGAGTCGGGCGTGCTGCCGATCCCCGAGGCGAAGATCGTCAAGAAGTGGCGCCTGCAGCCCGGCAAGATGTTCCTGATCGATTTCGAGCAGAGCCGCATCGTCGACGACGAGGAGTTGAAGAACCAGTTCGCGTCGGCTCGACCGTACCGCCAGTGGATCGAGAACGTGCGCATCAAGCTCGATTCGATCCCGGTCCCCGCTGCCGAGCCGCCCGCGCACGCCGAGTCGCTGCTCGACCGCCAGCAGGCCTTCGGCTACACGCAGGAGGACCTGAAGTTCCTGATGAGCCCGATGGCCCAGGCGGCCGAGGAAAGCGTCGGGTCGATGGGCAACGACTCGCCGCTCGCGGTCCTCTCCGACAAGAACAAGACGCTCTACAACTACTTCAAGCAGCTGTTCGCGCAGGTCACCAACCCGCCGATCGATCCGATCCGCGAGCAGGTCGTGATGTCGCTCAATTCGTTCATCGGCCCGAAGCCGAACCTGCTCGACATCAACGCGGTGAACCCGCCGATGCGGCTCGAGGTCTCGCAGCCGATCCTCGACGAGGGCGCGATGGCAAGGCTGCGCGGCATCGAGGGTCCGACCGCCGGCAAGTTCAGAAGCTACGAGCTCGACATCGTCTATCCGCTCGCGTGGGGCTGCGAGGGGATCGAGGCCAAGCTCGCGTCGTTGTGCGCCGAAGCGGTCGACGCACTGAAAGGCGGCCACAACATCCTCGTCATCACCGACCGGCGCATGAGCCGCGACCGGGTCGCGATCCCCGCCACGCTCGCGCTCTCGGCGGTGCACCACCAGCTCGTGAGCGAGGGGTTGCGCACGACGGTCGGGCTCGTCGTCGAGACCGGATCGGCGCGCGAGGTCCATCACTTCGCGCTGCTCGCCGGATACGGCGCCGAAGCGATCCATCCGTACCTCGCGCTCGAGACCCTGGCCGCGATGCACGCCGACCTGCCCGGCGCGCTCGCGCCCGAGAAGGCGATCGCCAACTACATCAAGGCGATCGGCAAGGGCCTTTCGAAGGTGATGTCGAAGATGGGCGTCTCGACCTACATGAGCTACTGCGGTGCGCAGTTGTTCGAGGCGATCGGGCTCGACGAGAAGCTGGTCGACAAGTATTTCCGCGGCACCGCGAGCCAGGTCGGCGGCATCGGCGTGTTCGAGGTCGCCGAGGAAGCGATCCGCATGCACCGCGCCGCGTTCGGCAGCGACCCGCTGCTCGATTCGATGCTCGACGCGGGCGGCGAATACCACTGGCGGGTGCGCGGCGAGGAGCACATGTGGACGCCGGACGCGGTCGCCAAGCTCCAGCACAGCGCGCGCGCGAACCGCTTCGACACGTACAAGGAGTACGCGCAGATCGTCAACGACCAGAGCAGGCGCCACATGACGTTGCGCGGCCTGTTCGAGTTCAAGGTCGATCCGGCGAAGGCGATCGCGCTGGCCGAAGTCGAGCCGGCGTCGGAGATCGTCAAGCGCTTCGCGACCGGCGCAATGTCGCTCGGCTCGATCTCGACCGAGGCGCATTCGACCCTGGCCGTCGCGATGAACCGCATCGGCGGCAAGTCCAACACCGGCGAAGGCGGAGAAGACCCGGCGCGCTATCGCGCCGAGCTGAAGGGCATCCCGATCAAGGCCGGCACCTTGATGTCCGAAGTGGTCGGCAAGAAAGTGATCGAAGCCGACTATGCGCTCGAGGCGGGCGACTCGCTGCGCTCGAAGATCAAGCAGGTCGCCTCGGGCCGCTTCGGCGTCACCACCGAATACCTGGTTTCGGCCGACCAGCTGCAGATCAAGATGGCGCAGGGTGCAAAGCCGGGCGAGGGCGGGCAGCTGCCCGGAGGCAAGGTCAGCGAGTACATCGGCTTCCTGCGCTATTCGGTGCCCGGCGTCGGGCTGATCTCGCCGCCGCCGCACCACGACATCTACTCGATCGAGGACCTGGCGCAGCTGATCCACGACCTGAAGAACGCAAACTCGAAGGCGAGCGTGAGCGTCAAGCTGGTGAGCGAGGTCGGCGTCGGCACGGTCGCCGCGGGTGTCGCGAAGGCGAAGGCCGACCACGTGGTGATCGCCGGCCACGACGGCGGCACCGGCGCCTCGCCGTGGTCGTCGATCAAGCACGCCGGAACGCCGTGGGAGCTGGGGCTCGCCGAGACGCAGCAGACGCTGGTGCTGAACCGGCTGCGCGGCCGCATCCGCGTGCAGGCCGACGGCCAGATGAAGACCGGCCGCGACGTCGCGATCGGCGCGCTGCTCGGCGCCGACGAATTCGGCTTCGCGACCGCGCCGCTCGTCGCCGAGGGCTGCATCATGATGCGCAAGTGCCACTTGAACACGTGCCCGGTGGGGGTCGCGACGCAGGATCCGGTGCTGCGCAAGCGCTTCGAAGGCCGGCCCGAGCACGTCGTCAACTACTTCTTCTTCGTCGCCGAGGAGGTGCGCCAGATCATGGCGCAGCTCGGCGTGCGCCGCTTCGACGACATGATCGGCCGGAGCGATCTGCTCGACACCAGGCGCGGCATCGCGCACTGGAAGGCGCGCGGACTCGACTTCAGCCGCATCTTCCACTTGGTCGAAGCTCCGCCCGAAGTCGCACGCAGGCAGGTCGAGGAGCAGCACCACGGACTCTCGCGCGCGCTCGACGTGAAGCTGATCGAGAAGTGCCGTCCGGCGATCGAGCGCGGCGAGAAGGTCCAGCTGCTGCAGGAAGCGCGCAACGTCAACCGTACCGTCGGCGCGATGCTGTCGGGCGAGCTGATCCGCCACCGGCCCGAGGGCCTTCCGGACCAGACGATCTTCATCCAGATGGAGGGCACCGGCGGGCAGAGCTTCGGCGCGTTTCTCGCCGCCGGAATCACGCTGTATCTGATCGGAGACGCGAACGACTACACCGCCAAGGGGCTTTCGGGCGGACGCGTCGTCGTGCGCCCGAGCATCGACTTTCGCGGCGACGCGACGCGGAACATCATCGTCGGCAACACGGTTCTCTACGGTGCGACCGGCGGCGAGGCGTTCCTGCGCGGCGTCGCCGGCGAGCGCTTCGCGGTGCGGCTGTCGGGCGCGACCGCGGTCGTCGAAGGCACCGGAGACCACGGCTGCGAATACATGACCAGCGGTACCGTGGTCGTGCTCGGCCGCACCGGCCGCAATTTCGCCGCCGGCATGTCGGGCGGCATCGCGTACGTCTACGACGAGGATGGCGAGTTCGCGAAGCGCTGCAACACGTCGATGGTCGCGCTCGAGAAGATCGTGCCGGCCACCGAGCAGCTCGCGACGCAAGACGCCGCCACCTTGCACCGCGGCCTCGCTGACGAGAGCTTGCTCAAGAAGCTGCTCGAGGACCACCATCGCTGGACCGGCAGCCTGCGCGCGCGCGAGATCCTCGACCAGTGGGCGCCGCAGCTCGCCCGCTTCGTCAAGGTGTTTCCGCACGAGTACCGGCGCGCGCTCGAGGAATCGAGCGCGGTGCGCGAGGCGGGCGCGACGATCGCGAAGGCGAAGAAGTCGACTGTTCCGGCGAAGTAGTTGGGGTGTGTTGACGTGGGCAAGACCACCGGTTTCCTCGAATTCGAACGCGTTCCCGAGACCTATGCGCCGGTCGACAAGCGCGTCAGGCACCATCGCGAGTTCGTGCTGACCTTGGCCGAGGACCAGGCCAGGGTGCAGGGCGCACGCTGCATGGACTGCGGCATCCCGTTCTGCAACAGCGGCTGCCCGGTCAACAACGTGATCCCGGACTTCAACGACCTCGTCTATCAGGGCGACTGGAAGAACGCGATCGCGGTGCTGCACAGCACCAACAACTTTCCGGAGTTCACCGGCCGCATTTGCCCGGCGCCGTGCGAGGAAGCGTGCACACTGAACTACAACGACGATCCGGTGGGCATCAAGTCGATCGAGCGCGCGATCATCGACCGCGCCTGGGCCGAGGGCTGGGTCGTCGCCGAGCCTGCGCCCCGCAAGACCGGAAAGACCGTCGCGGTCGTCGGCTCGGGCCCGGCGGGGCTCGCTGCGGCGCAGCAGCTCGCGCGCGCCGGCCACGCCGTGACGGTGTTCGAGAAGAACGACCGCGTCGGCGGCCTGCTGCGTTACGGCATTCCCGACTTCAAGATGGAGAAGCTGTCGATCGACCGGCGCGTCGAGCAGATGCAGGCCGAGGGCGTCAGGTTCGAAACCGGTGTGCTGGTCGGGACCTTGCCCGACGGCAGCAAGGTGATGAGCACCGCGAAGCGAACCATCGCCGCCGAGGCGTTGCTGCGCGACCACGACGCGGTGCTGCTCGCGGGCGGCGCCGAGCAACCGCGCGATCTGCCGGCGCCCGGGCGGCAGCTTGCGGGCGTGCATTTCGCGATGGAGTTCCTGCCGCAGCAGAACAAGGTCAACGCCGGCGACAAGGTCAAGGGCCAGATCAGCGCGAGCGGGAAGCACGTGGTCGTGATCGGCGGCGGCGACACCGGCAGCGACTGCGTCGGCACCAGCAACCGGCAGGGCGCGAAGAGCGTGACGCAGTTCGAGCTGCTGCCGATGCCGCCCGAGCACGAGAACAAGGCGCTCACCTGGCCGTACTGGCCGTACAAGCTGCGCACGAGTTCGAGCCACGAGGAGGGCGCGTTGCGCGAGTTCGCGATCTCGACCCGTAGGTTCGCCGGCGAAAAGGGCAAGCTGACGGGCCTCGAGGCGGTGCGCGTCGAGATGAAGGACGGCAAGATCGTCGAGCTGCCGGGCACCGAGCAGACGTTGAAGGCCGAGCTGGTGCTGCTCGCGATGGGTTTCACCGGGCCGGTGTCGAGCTTGCTCGAAGCGTTCGGCGTCGAAAAGGACGCGCGCGGCAACGCGCGTGCGAGCACCGATGCGGCAGGCGGCTACGCGACCGGCGTGCCCAAGGTGTTCGCCGCGGGCGACACCCGGCGCGGCCAGTCGCTCGTGGTGTGGGCGATCCGCGAAGGTCGCCAAGCAGCGCGCGCGATCGACGAGTTCCTGATGGGGGCGAGCGAGCTGCCGCGCTGATCTCGGCGCGGCCGGGCAGCATACGGGATATCCCCTATCATCGCGGGCCATGCCCGTTGCAACGGCCTCGCCTGCACCGCTCGTCGAACTGCGCCACGTCACTTGCGGCTACGGCGAGCGAATCATCCTCGAAGACATCAGCCTCTGTGTCCCGCGCGGACAGGTGGTCGCGCTGATGGGCACGTCGGGAGGCGGCAAGACGACCGTGCTGCGCCTGCTCGGACGCCAGCTGCCGGTGTTCAGCGGGCAGGTGCTGTTCGACGGCGTCGACATCGCGACGCTCGACAACGCCGGCCTCTACGCGGCGCGGCGGCGCATGGGCATGCTGTTCCAGTTCGGCGCGCTGTTCACCGATCTCACGGTGTTCGAGAACGTCGCGTTTCCGCTGCGCGAGCACACCGACCTCCCGGAGTCGATGATCCGCGACCTGGTGCTGATGAAGCTCAACGCCGTCGGGCTGCGCGGTGCGCGCGACCTGATGCCGAGCGAGGTGTCGGGGGGCATGGCGCGGCGGGTCGCGCTCGCGCGGGCGATCGCGCTCGACCCCGAACTCGTGATGTACGACGAGCCGTTCGCGGGCCTCGATCCGATCTCGATGGGCGTCGCGGCGCGCCTGATCCGCGACCTGAACGACACCCTGGGCATCACCAGCATCGTCGTCTCGCACGACGTGGAGGAAACGTTCCTGATCGCCGACCACGTCGTGTTCCTCGCCAACGGCGGCATCGCCGCCGAGGGCACGCCGGAACAGATGCGCAACACGAGCGACCCGCTGGTGCGCCAGTTCGTCGACGCCCAGGCCGACGGCCCGGTGCGCTTCGAGTACCCGGCCGCGCCGGTGGCAGCCGACTTCGGCATGCAGGGGCTTTCGTGACCTGGCTGCACCCGGCAACGATCGGGTTCGCGGTGCGCGCCAGGCTCGCCGACATGGGGCACGGTGCGCGCCTGTTCCTGCGCCTGCTCGCGCTCGTCGGCACCGCGTTCGCTCGCGCGCGACTCGTCTTCGACCAGGTGCACTTCCTCGGCAACCTGTCGCTCGCGATCGTCGGCGTCTCGGGTCTGTTCGTCGGCTTCGTGCTCGGGTTGCAGGGCTACTACACGTTGCAGCGCTACGGGTCGGCCGAGGCGCTCGGCCTGCTCGTCGCGCTGTCCCTGGTGCGCGAGCTGGGGCCGGTCGTCACCGCGCTGCTCTTCGCCGGGCGCGCGGGGACCGCGCTCACCGCCGAAATCGGCTTGATGAAAGCCGGCGAGCAGCTGTCGGCGATGGAGATGATGGCGGTCGATCCGGTGTCGCGTGTGCTCGCGCCGCGCTTCTGGGGCGGCGTGATCGCGATGCCGCTGCTCGCCGCGGTGTTCTCGGCGGTCGGCATCGTCGGCGGTTGGCTGGTCGGCGTGGTGCTGATCGGCGTCGATCCCGGCTCGTTCTGGTCGCAGATGCAGAGCGGCGTCGATTGGTGGTACGACGTCGGCAACGGCATCGTCAAGTCGGTCGTGTTCGGTTTCGCGGTCACGTTCATCGCGGTGTTCGAGGGCTATACCTGCCAGGCGACGCCCGAGGGCGTGTCGCGCGCGACCACGCGCACCGTCGTCACCGCGTCGCTGATGGTGCTCGGGCTCGACTTCATCCTGACCGCGATGATGTTCTCGATCTGAAAGGAAGCCATCGATGCAGAAATCGAAGAACGACGTCTGGGTCGGTCTGTTCGTGCTGATCGGAGCGGCCGCGCTGCTGTTCCTGGCGCTGCAGGCGGGCAACCTGCTGTCGCTCACGTTCGGCGATACCTATCGCGTGACGGCCAACTTCGACAACATCGGCGGGCTGAAGCCGCGCGCCGCGGTGCGCAGCGCCGGCGTCGTGGTCGGCAGGGTCGAGTCGATCGGCTTCGACGACAAGCGCTACCAGGCGCGCGTCGTGATCGACATGCAAAGCGGCATCAACTTCCCGAAGGACAGCTCGGCCAAGATCCTCACCTCCGGGTTGCTCGGCGAGCAGTACATCGGCCTCGTGGCCGGCGCGAGCGAGAAGAACCTCGCCGCCGGCGACACGATCAACGAGACGCAATCGGCACTCGTGCTCGAGAACCTGATCGGCCGCTTCCTCTTCGACAAGGCAGCCGAAGCCGGAACGCCCGCGGCGGGCGCGGCCAAGAAGTGAAGGCGCTCGTGCGCGCGATCGTCGCCGCGGCAGTCGTGCTCGTGACCGGCTGCGCGACCACCGGCAACGGGGCGGCGCAGAAGCTCGATCCGTGGGAGAACTGGAACCGCAAGGTGTTCGGCTTCAACGAGGTCGTGGACGAGAACGTGCTCGTGCCGGTCGCGACCGCCTATAAGGACGTCGTTCCCGAACTGGTGCGCAGGGGCATCAGCAACGTATTCAACAACGTCTATGACGTTTGGTCGTCGGTCAACCATCTGCTGCAGGGCAAGGTGATCTCGGGGCTGAACGGAATGATGCGCGTCGGCGTCAACACCGCGTTCGGCCTCGGTGGCCTGCTCGACCCGGCGAGCGAGATGGGTCTGACGCTCGATCCCGAGGACTTCGGCCAGACACTCGGCGTCTGGGGCGTCGGTTCGGGTGCCTACGTCGTATGGCCGCTGCTCGGGCCGTCGACCCTGCGCGATACCGCCGGCCTGCCGCTCGATCGCAGCGCGACTCCTGCAACGCTGGTCGATGACAGCGGCGCACGCGTGGGGATCGGTAGCCTGCAGCTGATCAACCAGCGCGCGAGCCTGCTCGGCGCCGGTCAATTGCTCGATCAGATCGCGTTCGACAAGTACACCTTCCTGCGCGACGCCTATCTCGCGCGGCGCCGCAGTCTGATCCATGACGGCGACCCGCCTCCCGAGCCCGATTCCGAGCCGTTGGAACCGCTACCCGAAGCGCCGGAACCGGCCGCATCCGACCCCAAATGAGCCGAGCGTGAACCGAACCAACTGCGGCGTTGACCGGAACGGCGCTTGCTCCCGATCAACGACACGCAATCGAAAACGGAAAGGACCATGATGCTGGAACGTCTCACCATGCGCTGGATCGGCTTGTTGCTTGCGCTGGCAGCCTTCGCCGCCCAGGCGCAGACCGCCCCCGACGCGCTGATCAAACAGGTTTCCAACGAGGTCATCGACGCCGTCAAGGCCGACAAGTCGATACAGGGCGGCGACGTCGGCAAGATCATCGCGCTGGTCGATCAGAAGGTGATGCCGCACGTCGACTTCAGGCGCATGACGGCTTCGACCGTGGGCCGTCACTGGCGCCAGGCCACGCCCGAACAGCAGCAGCGCCTCCAGGAGGAGTTCAAGACCCTGCTCGTGCGTACCTATGCCGGGGCGCTGACGCAGGTGCACGACCGCACCACCGTCGACATCAAGCCGATGCGCTCGGTTGCCGGCGACCAGGAAGTGGTCGTGCGTACCGAGGTGCGTGCCAAGGGCGATCCGGTGCAACTCGACTACCGCCTCGAGCAGAGCCCCGCGGGTTGGAAGATCTACGACGTCAACGTGCTCGGCGTATGGCTGGTCGAGCAATACCGCAACAGCTTCGCCCAGGAGATCGGCAACGGCGGCATCGACGGGCTGATCGCACGCCTGGCCGAGCGCAACAAGGCCAACGCGTCGAAGAGCTGATGCTGCTGCTGCCCTCGACGTTGACGGTGCGCGAAGCACGCGACACGGTACGCATGCTCGCGCAGGCGCTCGAGCGCGAGAAGGCCGGGCCGGTCGCGGTGGACGCGTCCCAACTCGCGCAGTTCGATTCGGTCGCGCTCGCGGTGCTGCTCGAATGCCGGCGCCTGGCCGAAGCGTTCGGGCGCGGCTTCGAGGTGCGCGGCGCGCCGCCCAAGCTGGCGGCGCTGGCGCGGCTGTACGGCATCGAGTCGGTGCTGATGCCGGCGTAGTCCGCTACTGCTCCTCGTCCCACGCGTTGCCGTCGCGCGCGACGAGTGCGCTCGCTGCCGCCGGTCCCCAACTCCCCGCCGCATAGGCGCGCGGCACGGTCGCCTCGCGCTGCCACGCATGCAGGATCGGCTCGATCCAGCGCCACGCCGCCTCCTGCTCGTCGCTGCGCACGAACAGGTTCAGGCGGCCCGCGATCGCGTCGAGCAGCAGCCGCTCGTACGCACCGATGCGCTCGCTCGGGAACACCTTGTCGAAGTCGAGGTCGAGGAACACCGGGGCCAGGGTGTCGCTCTGCGTTCCACGCGCAGCGAGCAGATGCAGCTCGAGCCCGTCCTCGGGCTGCAGCTTGATCACGAGCTTGTTCGGCCGGTGCGGCGCCGCGAAGATGTCGTGCGGCGCGGCGCGGAAGTTGACCACGACGTGCGCCTCGCGCGCCGCGAGCCTCTTGCCCGTGCGCAGGTAGAACGGCACGCCGGCCCAGCGCCAGTTGCGCACCTCGGCGCGCAGCGCGACGAAGGTCTCGCAGTTGCTGTCGGCGGCGACCTTCGGCTCCTGGCGGTAGCCGGCGACCGCGACGCCGTCGATGCTGCCCGAGCGGTACTGGGCGCGCACCACGTCCGAGAGCGCGCGCCCGGCATCGAACGGCGCGAGCGAGCGCAGCACCTTCAGCTTCTCGTCGCGGATCGAATCGGCGTCGCCCGCGGGCGGCGGCTCCATCGCGACCATCGTCAACAGTTGCAGCGCGTGGTTCTGGATCATGTCGCGCAGCGCGCCGGTCTGCTCGTAGGTGTCGCCGCGCGTGCCGACGCCGATCGATTCGGCCAGGGTGATCTGGATGTTGGCGATGCTCTCGCGGCGCCACAGCGGCTCGAACAGCACGTTCGAGAAACGCAGCGCCATCAGGTTCTGCACCGAAGGCTTGCCGAGGTAGTGGTCGATGCGGAACACCTGGTGCTCGGCGTAGACCGAGCGCACGACGCGGTTGATCTCGGCCGCGCTGCGCAAGTCGTGGCCGAGCGGCTTCTCGAGCACGATGCGGCAGCGCGGGCCGTTCAGCCCGGCTGCGCCGAGCTGGCGCACCGTCGCGGTGAACAGGTGCGGGCTGATCGCCAGGTAGAACAGCACCGTCCGGGCGTCGCGCTCGGAGAGCCACTGCACGAGCCGCGCGTAGTGCGCGGGCTCGGTCAGGTCGATCTGGCGGTACGCGAGCAAGCGCGCGAAACGCGCGTACTCCTCGTCGCTCGGGCGCTTCGCCGGATCGACCTCGACGAAGCGTTGGGCGAGAAAGGCGCGGTAGTCGTCGTCGCTGCGCGCCTCGCGCGCCACCGCGAGGATGCGCCCTCCCTCCGGCAGCTTGCCGTGCCGGAACGCCTGGAACAGCGCCGGCAGCAGCTTGCGCCATGCCAGGTCGCCGGTGCCGCCGAAACAGACCAGGTCGAAAGCCATCTGCGCATCAAGTTACCTTCAAAGCGCGCAGGGACGCTTCAGCGCCGTCCAATCACGGGTTCTAATCCGGGTCTTCCAGAGGAGCGAACCGGCGATGCACGACAGGCGTTGTGACCGCACCGCGGCGTGGTCTGCACTGCTCGGCCACTACGCGGCGCATGGCCGGCAGTTCGACCTGCGCGATGCGTTCGCGCGTGATCCGGGGCGGTTCGCGGCGCTCTCGTTCGAGGCGCCCGAGATCTTCGCCGACGTGTCGAAGAACCTGCTCGACCCCGCCACGTTGCGCTTCCTGCTCGACCTCGCGCGCGAATGCGATCTCGAAGCGCAGCGCGACGCGATGCTAGCCGGCGATCCGATCAACGTCACCGAAGGGCGTGCCGCGCTCCATACTGCACTTCGCGCGCCGCGCGGCCGCGCGCCGCACTCGCGCGAGGTGCACGCCGTGCTCGACCGCATGCTCGCCTACGCCGAGCAGGTGCGCGACACGCCGGCGAGCGGCATCCGCCACGTCGTCAACATCGGTATCGGCGGCTCCGACCTCGGGCCCCGGATGGCCGTGCACGCGCTCGACGCGTACGTGCACCCGGGCATCGCGTTCCACTTCGTCGCCAACGTCGATGCGCACGAGCTGGCGCGCGTTCTGCGCCGCCTGCGGCCCGACGACACCTTGTTCGTGATCGCATCCAAGACCTTCACCACGCAGGAGACGATGTCGAACGCGCAGGCGGCGAAGGCGTGGTTCCTTGCCAACGGCGGCGCCGACACCGCGAAGCACTTCGTCGCGGCGACGAGCAACGTGCAGGCCGCGCGCGCGTTCGGCATCGAGACGACGTTCGCGTTCTGGGACTGGGTCGGCGGGCGCTACTCGATGTGCTCGGCGATCGGCTTGCCGATCGCCGTCGCGATCGGCGCCGACAACTTTCGTGATCTGCTCGGCGGCGCGCACGCGATGGACCAGCACTTCGCGAAGACGCCGCTCGCGCGCAACCTGCCGGTGCTGCTCGGCCTGCTCGACGTCTGGTACCGCAACTTCCACGGCTTCGCGAGCCGCAACGTCGCGCCGTACCACCAGGGGCTGGCGCGCCTGCCCGCGTACCTGCAGCAGCTCGAGATGGAAAGCAACGGCAAGAGCGTCGATCTCGACGGCGAGCCGCTGCCCTACGCGACGAGCCCCGTGCTGTGGGGCGAACCGGGAACGAACGGCCAGCACGCGTACTTCCAGATGCTGCACCAGGGCAGCGACGTCGTTCCGGTCGATTTCATCGCGGTGCGCGAACCGGCGCACGACCACATCGCGATGCACCGCATGCTGCTCGCCAACTGCCTCGCGCAGTCGCGCGCGCTGATGGTCGGCAAGACCAGCGACGAGGCGGCGCGCGAGGTCGCGCCGGGCGCTGCCGTGGACCTCGATCCGCTGGTGCTCGCCAGGCACCGCACGTTCCCCGGCAACC
>Ga0187893_10005968_pt1 | contig 21236 bp, 18 predicted proteins | sample MA1701074metaG_FD_139574 | JGI IMG/M metagenome (GOLD analysis project Ga0187893, IMG submission 139574) | White microbial mat communities from a basaltic lava cave in the Kipuka Kanohina Cave System on the Island of Hawaii, USA - MA170107-4 metaG ...
GCAACGCCACGCCGCAGGTGCTGGAATATCTGCGGCCGTGGGTGGACCTCTACAAGGTGGACTTGAAGAGCTTCGACGACCGTCACTACCGCCAACTGGGCGGGCGCATCGAGCCGATCCTGCGCACGATTCGCGCGCTGCATGAGATGGAGTTCTGGGTGGAAATTGTCACGCTGCTGATCCCCGGGTTCAACGATTCCGACGACGAGCTGAAGCGGCTGGCGGAATTTCTCGCGTCGGTGTCGCCATTCATCCCGTGGCACGTGACCGCGTTCCACAAGGACTACAAAATGACCGACCCGGAGAATACGTCGCCGGAGATGCTGGTGCACGCCGCGGAGATCGGCCGCGCGGCGGGGCTGAAGTATGTGTATGGGGGGAACCTGCCGGGCCGCGTGGGCGACTTGGAGAACACGCGCTGCCACGGGTGCGGCGAGACGCTGATCGAACGCTACGGGTATCTGATCACCGGCTACCATCTGACGCCCGAGGGAGCCTGCCCGCGCTGCGCGACGAAGATCCCCGGACGTTGGGGCGCGAAGTTTGAAGGGCAGATCAGCGATGCGCCCTTTCTGCCGCGCGGCCGCGGGCGCAGGGCGTCGCAGCTTTTCGTGATTCGATAAACCTGTTGCAACCACAGATGAACACAGATAAACACAGATAGGCTAGTGTGCCCCATCGGAAGCACAAACCGACGCAAGATAAGCCTGAAAGCATAGTTTCGTTCGATTTCCTAAGGTTCTTCCCGCATCGCTTCTGGATTTCGGACTGGGCAAAGGACACAGAGTTTCCTGCGGGGTTTCGGTACAAGATTCTGAGTATTAGGGACGAAGAAACCGAGAGAATAGAGGTGGTAATTGTTCGAGAAGAGCCCGGGGGGTGCAAAGCAGTGACGAATCGACATCCGGGGCTTAGTTCGGCTGAGTTTGAAAAAGACATGGCTGAAATCGTGGCCGAAATGCGGCAAGCCCTTGGGCTCCAACTTGAAGAGCAAGACATGTCCTTTGTGCGAACCGAAAACGAGTTCTTCGAATGCATGGAAGACTTCGGATGGGGAGACTGGAACCAGGAGAAACAAAATTAGCGGGAGATGGCCAATGCCGAAGATCAGCGCAACGGGGCCGAAGGCGGGACGGCCGAAGTTTCCGGATGGGTACGGGATACCGAAGGACACCAAAGGCGTTCTGCCGTGGAGTTGGGTGGAAGAGCGCATGGTGAAAGCGAAGAACTACTGGGTGGGGACCACGCGGCCGGATGGGCGGCCGCACGCGCGTCCGGTGGATGGAGTGTGGGTGAATGGGGCGCTATGCTTCGGCGGCGCGCCGGAAGCGTGGTGGGTGCGCAATCTCGAGAAGAACGCGGCGATGACCGTGCATCTGGGCAGCGAGATGGACGTGGTAATCCTCGAAGGCACGGCGGAGTGGGTGACCGACGAGAAGGATCCGATCGTGGCGCCGATGCAGGCGGAATCGAAGCGGAAATATCCGGAGTATTTCGGCGGAGGGGCGCCGCCGTTCCGTCCCTTCTGGATGCTGCGGCCAAAGGTGGCGTATGCATGGACGCTGGAGAAATTTCCGGCCAGCGCCACCCGCTGGGAGTTTTAGCCACAGATGAACACAGATAAACACAGATGGGATCAATGCTGACTATGGTAGGTGCGCTTCTCTTTGCCGGTTGCGTTGTTTTGAGCGTTGCTGTTCTGGTGATTCGAGATTCGTGGTATCGAGCGCACGGCCAAAGTGCGCCAAAATGGTTTGTCTCACCCAAGCAGAGCAGGCCTGGATACGGACGGGCTTTTTGGACAATCTGGGCAACGTTCTGCTTTTTTAGAGCGTGGGAGGCAGCAGGAGATCAGCTTTTTTTCGTTCTGTTCATGGTCTTTGGGGGAGTTTCCCTTTGGTTTCTTTACCGAGCCTGGCTGAACTATTCTCGTCGTCGCGGAACAAGCCCAGAGCCCCACCCAGAGTCCTGAGAACAAACTCTCATCTGTTGTTTATCTGTGGCTAGTCCTTGCCGGAGCCGGCATCGGCGGGGAGGTAGTAGCCGGGGCGGGCGCGGACGCGCAGGTTGGGGCGGCGGACGCGGATCTCGATTTCGTGGTAGCCGCCCGCGGCGACGCCGGCCGGGCGGTAGCTGACCAGATACTGCGAGTGCAGCTCGCCGCCGATCTCTGAAATGGCGCGCTCGAGCGCGCTATCCTTGAACCCGCCGCTGTGCATCCCGCCGGTGGCCGCGGCGGCCACTTCCAGCGAGTTATCCGCCACCACGCTGGTGCCTCGCTCCACGAGGATCTTCGCCAGCGCAATCAGATTGATGTTGCCGTGCTGCGTGGCCTCGGTGCCGGGAGTTTGCACCGTGCCGGGCGGGCCGGGGCGGCCCATGATACCCGGGGGCGTGGCGGCGGGCGCGCCCGTGGACTTGGAATCGCTGCGCAACTTGGCGGCAGTGGTGCTGAGTCCGGCGCCGTAGATGGTGACGTTGTGCAGTTGCGCCTGGCGCAGCACTTCGCCGAGCGGGATGGTGCTGGCGGTGTCGGTAGCTTCGGAGACGGCAATGATGACGCGGCGGCGGTCGGGGCTGCGCGTGGTGAGCATCTCGACGGCTCGGCCCAGCGCGTCGTAAAGGCGCAGGCCGCTGGTACCCATGCGCAACTGGCGGAACTTGCGCTCGATGGTGTCGTGGTTATCGGTGAAGTCCTGCAGCAGCTCGACGGTATCGTCCACGGCGAGCACGGCGGCCTCGCCGGATTCACCGATCACGGTTTGCGTGAAGACGATGCCGGTGCGGCGCACGTTTTCGAGCAGCGGCTCGACGCGCGAGCTGGATTCGAGAACGATGACCACCGAGAGCGGGACGCCGCCCATCTCGAAGCGCTCGATTTTCTGCTCGACGTTGTTGTCGAACACGCGAAACTCGCTGCCATTGAGGTCGTACACCTGATGGCCGGCGGCGTCGCGCACGGTGACCGGCGTGGTGACCAGGTCCACGCGGACGCGGATTTGCGCCTCGTCTTTTTCAGGGCGTTGCTGCTGGGTGCCGGGCTGAGGGGCTTGCGGCCCAGCGGGAGCCTGCGCGGAAGCGGCTACGGCAACCAGCAAGGCCGCCGGGAACAGAATTCGGCGTGTGACTGCGGGCATCATTTGCAGTGTACCCCGATTAGGAAGCGAAAAAATGCTCAGATGTTGTTCGGGCCGAAAGCGGGCTAATCCGAAGAAATGGTGTAGCGCACCAGCACGCCCTCAACGAAAGTGGCCTCGACGCGGCCGGAAGCGCCGCGGTAGGTGCGCAGTAGCAGGCGCAAGCCATCCTGCTCGCGCTCGCTGCTGCTGTCGTGCCGGCCGAGCAGAGCCTCCACTTCTTCCAGAAGCAGGCCCTTGCGCAGCGTGGTTGGGGCCGATGCGACTGGCGCACCAGAGGCAATCGCGGACGAAAAGTCCACGTAGGCGGCCAGAGCGCGCATCACCGCTTCGGGCGTCAGATCCTCAGCGGCGATTCCCTGTGGGTACCACAGGTTGAATCGCGAGCCGGCGTCCAGAGCCCGCAGGCGCACGCCGGTGCGCTTCTGCTCTTCGGCTACCGAAGCGAGGGCTTCGGAGCGGGCGTCCTCTCGCGCGCGCTGGGTTCGCAGAGCGTCCAGCTCTTCGCGGATTTTCTTCTTTTTCGCCGGGTCGGTCTCGTTCTTAAGTTCCTTTTCCAGGTTTTTCTCACGCTGGCTTTTTTCGGCGAGGGGCAGATAAACGCTGGTGTCGGTGTCGTCGCCCAGCGTGCCGTAGCCGCCGCCCCCCAGGTGGAACTCGATGTTGCGTTCCTTCACCCGGACCCGCGTCACAAGAATCGGCTGGCCGGCCCGGACGGAGGCGCCGTGGGCTTTCAGGCGTTTGCCCAACTCGGCGTAGTCGAGCGGGTAGGCCCGCTGCGGATAAACGTCCACCCCGGCTTTGTTGGCCGGCAAATCGAAACGCGGGGCGACCGTCTTCCCCTCAAAAAACTGCCGCAAAACGGCTTCGCTTTGCGCCGCCGCCGGCAATGGTGCCAGGAACAGCAGCGCGAACAGCAAACTCCGCATCCCTCGAACAGACATGCTTCTTCTCCTCCGGAAACTGTGTAACGAACCCCTCGGTGGGTAGCGCGCCGAGGCCGTGGTTGGCACGGGATGGGCTGCTCCCGTAGAATCAGATGCACTCTGAGCCCAAAAAGTTGATGCGGAGGTTCGATGAGTCGAGTTCGCAGATTGCAACCAGCGCCACTGGCGTACCGCAGCCCGGCGTTCATGGACAGCAAGCCGGCGCGGGTGCTGCGCATCATGGCGGAGTATTTCGACCCGCTGGTGCGGCTGCGACGCGAAGGAGTGCACGACACCATTGTGATCTTCGGCTCGGCGCGCATTGATTCGCGCGAGGCAGCGCTGAAAAAGCTGGCGCGGGCGCAGCGCGGCCGCGCGTCGAAGGAGAAGCGCGCGCGGGTGGCGGCGGCGCGGCACGGCGTGACCATGTCGCGCTACTACGAGGAGGCGCGCGAGCTGAGCAAGCGGCTTACGGAGTGGTCCATGACCTTCGGACTGATGCCGCGGCGGTTTATGGTGTGCTCCGGCGGCGGGCCGGGGATCATGGAGGCGGCTAATCGCGGCGCGGAAGAGGCCGGCGGGCACTCCATCGGGCTGGGGATTCAGCTTCCCTTCGAGCAGTTTCCGAATCCTTACATCACGCCCGCGCTGAACTTCAACTTCCACTACTTCTTCATGCGCAAGCTGTGGTTCGCGCAACTGGCCAAGGCGTTGGTGGTGTTCCCCGGCGGCTTCGGGACGATGGATGAGCTGTGGGAGATGCTCACGCTGGTGCAGACCGGCAAAATGACCCGCAAGAACATGGTGCTCATCTACGGGCGCAAGTATTGGAACAAAGTGATCAACTGGCGCACCATGGTTCGCGCGGGCACCATCAGCCAGGACGACTACGACTTGCTGCAGTTCGCCGATACGGTGGACGAGGCATTCACCAAAGTACGCACGCAGATGGAGCGCTACCACATGGGCCTGGAAGGCGACTGGCGCCCATAACAGCTTTGCACGGCAACCTCTTACACCCGCCTGCACCAAAGAGCAGCACTCTAGGGGGCAACCCCGCACTAACCCCGCACATCGCATTTGAGGGCCGCGAATCCGCCGAAAGGCTGGAGAGCCCAGCGCGTGCCCGCCCCAAAGCATCGGGGCGATCCCGAAAGAGTGGCAGGGAGGGAAGCGATGAGAGCGAGATTCGCGTTATTGGGGGCCGCCGCCGGGCTTTTCCTGAGCCTGGGAGCGGGCACAGCACAGGCCGACCATCCACGGGAGTGCCAGAAGAAAATCGACAAGGCTGAGCGCAGGCTGAGCGAAGCGGTGCGCAAGCATGGATGGCGCTCGGACAACGCGCGGAAGCGGCAAGCAGAGCTGCGCCGCGTGCAGGAACGGTGCGGATTTGGCTGGAACCGCGGGCGTGACGACAATTGGTGGGGCCGCGACCGGCGCGACCGTGACGACCGGCGCTGGAGTGACCGCGACCGGCGCGATCGCAATAGCCGCTGGAATCGCGGACGCAACGATAATGACTGGAACCGTGGCCGCCGCGACAACACCTGGAACCGCGGGCGTGGCAACCGCGCGCGTCCGATCGGCTGGTACTGGAGCCAGGACGGGCGGCGCCATCGCCATTCGAGCAACGGCGCGTGGTGCAATCAGCGGCACTAAGGGATTCAACCGGGGCCGGTGAAGAACTGGCGGTACCAAAACAAAGGGGCGACCTTTTCGGTCGCCCCTTTGCATTTGAACTTGGGTTTGGCTTAGTTGGCGGAGAGGGCCAGCTCTTCTTCGCCAATGAACACGGATTCGAAGCGGCGCTTCTCGTCCTGATCGTGAATCATCACGATGGGCACCACGCGCAGCGCCTTCTTGCAGGCCCGGCAGACGGCGTGCTCACCCTGCACGTCCTGCAGGAAGCCGTCGGTGAAGCGGTAATCGGCGCGGGCACGGCGCGCGGCCTTGTCGCTGGGAGCGCCGCAATGCGGGCAGACGTATTCGACGCGGTCGGCCTGGGGATCGCGGTCGAGCGCGGCCCAGCCCGTGTAACGAACCCCTACAACCTCTGGATTACGACCCTTCATTGCTACAGCCTGCCTTCCCCCCTGTTCGGGGCACGTAGTCGAGCTCCGGATATGGGATGCCCGCCAGCCCACCTGTGGTGCAAAAAAGGGGGCCGAAAACAGACCATCATAGAGGTAAAGGCGAAATCTGGCAATATCCATTTTGGGACAACGTAAACCATAGATTCAAAAATGTTTAGTCGCGTCGAGGGAGCCGCCGCCGACCCAGGGGCAGCGAGCGCGCACGGCCGAAGGGCGACTAGGAGCGTCATGTCCCGCACCTAACGGGCTACGCAAGCGCGGCACGGGCGGCCGGGAACTTCATGTGTGCGGCGGTGTCCATAGTTGTGAAGTCGCGCAACTTCACATCCCTGCAAACGGCCCGGCGGACCGGGGCTGCACGGCACAAGCTGTGCTGGTTCCGGTTCCGCCGGACACCGTTGCACCTACGAGGTGTGACATGCGCGAAGCCCAGCACCAGCAAGCCCAGCACGAAGAAGAGAAGTTCAAGCCTGCCTTCCAGTCGGCCCTGAGTCACTGCCTGATGGATAGCGACGCGGAGGGCCTGCGCCTGGCGCGGCGCACCCGCCGGCGGTCCATGCTGCTGTCCACAGGGATTCAAGCCGCGCTGCTGACCGCGGCAGTCGTCCTGCCGCTGTTTGCCACGAATGAACTTGTCGCGCGGCGGCTCATCGGAGAAGGGCCGATAGTTACTCGCGTGCCGCCCGTCCCGCCTCCGCCCGGACAGCAGCAACCTGATTCGCGCGGCCCATCCAGGGGTTCCGCAACCACGAGCCCTGTGCCCGTCCCCCTACGGCCCATCGCACCGACCGAGGTCCATGATCGAATCGCAACGATTGACGATCGTGATTCTGCTCCGCCGGCGATTGGCGGGGGAGGACCAACCGGCCCCGGCGTCCCCGGCGGCGTGGGTCCGTTCGTGGGAAGTGGCCCTGCCCTGCCGCCACCACCGCCGCCGGTGGACAACAAGCCGCGCGCGCCCCGCCGAATCAGCGTGGTTCATCCCGCAAGGCTGCTGCACAAAGTGGAACCCGTGTATCCGCCACTAATGCGGCAGATTCGCAAATCGGGACGGGTGGAATTCAGAGCCGTCATTGCAACGGATGGCCTGATACGCGAGCTCACCGTCACTGGCGGGGATCCCGGCTTCATTTTGGCGGCGCAAGAAGCTGTTCTTCAGTGGCGCTACGCACCGACGGTCTTGAACGGCGAGGCCGTGGAAGTGGAAACGCGCATCACGGTGATCTTCACGATGGATCGCAGCTGAAACAAGAGAGGCTCGAAGACGGAGGAATCTTATGTTCCATCTATCTCTGATTTGGCTGGAAAGCGGCGCTGAGCTGGAGTTCAACCTGCGAGCCATCCTTAATGGCTTGGGGCCGGTGGGCTGGGTGGTGGTGGGCATCCTGTTGCTGATGTCCATGTGGTCGTTCGGGGTGATGCTGGACCGCGCGCTGATGTATGCGGCGGTGCGGCGGCAGTCGAGAGTGTTTGTTCATCAAGTGGCGGGGGCGCTGCGCGAAGGCAAGCTCGACGAAGCCATTCGCATCGCCGAGCGCAACAAGCGCAGCCACATCGCGCAGGTGACAGCGACGGGGCTGGCCGAGTTTCAAAGCGCATCACCGCGCATGGACCACGACCGGCGGCTGGAGTCGGCGCGCCGCAGCCTGGAGCGCTCGACGGCGATTGTGCATGCCGAGCTCGAGCGCGGGCTTTCCAGCTTGGCCACCATCGGGTCGACAGCGCCGTTCGTTGGCCTGTTCGGAACAGTGGTAGGGATCCTCAACGCGTTTCGCGCGATGGCGGCCACCAAGGCTCCCGGGTTCACCACCGTGGCGGGCGCCATTGGCGAAGCGCTGGTGGCTACGGCGCTGGGGCTATTCGTGGCCATCCCGGCGGTGTGGGCCTTCAACTACTTCACCAACCGCATCAAGGGCTTCAGCGTGGAGATGGAAAACTCCGCGATGGAGCTGATCAATTATTTCGTCGCGCGGCTGGAGGGAGGGGACTAACGAAGACACGTTGGATTGACGACAGGGGCGCAGCAAGCAGCGCCCCTACCGATTGATAACCCTCGTTGAGGATATGAGCGCCTAGAAGCGGAAGACAAGCCCGCTCGACAGGCGGAAGTTGTTGTTGTTGCGGTCGAAGAAGCGGTTCATCAGATAGTCGGCCTGAATGATTCGCCAGGAGACGCGGCCGCTATCAGTGAGGTCTGCGTCGATTCCGCCACCAGCAGCCATGCCAAAGGCCGACTCGACCGCTTCACGGAACTGTGGCCTAGGTGGGATGCGCGGGGCGGCAGCGCGGTTGGTTTACCGCGGGCCGCCCGCTGCGTTGTTCAGCGACCGCCGAAGCGGAATACCACACCGGTCGAGAAACGGAAGTTGTGCTGCGTGCCGGTGCGCGTTACCGGGCAGGGCGTGTTGATGCTCTGCACACAGACGATTCCGGACGCTTCCTTCATGCGAGTCATCAGGTAATCGGCCTGCGCCAATCGGAAAGAGAAGCGATCGCCAGCCTTGACGTCCAGGCCACCGCCGAGGGCCAGGCTGAATGCGGTTTCCGACCGCGGCGGCAGAGGGCCGGCCTGGTCGCGTTGTGCGCGCGCGGCGCCAAACAGAGCGTGCGCGAACGGCGTAACGCGCTCATTCCCACGGTAGGAGAGGCGCGGACCAAAAAGGAAGGAATGCGCGCTGCGTCCCACGCTGGCCTGCGAGCCATACTGGCCGCTGAAGTCCGCAACCACGCCGAACCAGCGGTTGAAGTTGCCGGCCACCGACGCATTCCAGCCGTTTAGCTTCAAACGATCGAGGCCGCTGCCGGTTTCGAACGCGGCGAACGAGTAGCCGCCGAACACTTCCGCCTTCGGCGCTTCGTCCTGCGCTTGAACCGGGAAGGTGGCCAATGCGAGCAGCGTCAGGGTACACCCCAAGCGTACGAGTTTCATGAAGTCATCCTCCAGTGATTGAGTGTGGGACCCCCACCGGTCCCCGCTGCCGGCGCCTAGAAACGCGCAGCAGCGCATCATTCCGATGCTGTTCCAATTACCGAGGTTGCTCAACAATGCAGATACCTGCATTCACCCATCCGTGGAGGGGCTTGCCGGGACGCAAGTGCTGTGCGTGGGGAGCTTGGCCGGTGAATGCTCGCCTAAAGGCGGCCGCTACAGAACCGGTTCGCCGCAGTGGGCGGCGATGGCCGAGCGGGCTGCGTCGCGCAAGCGGACGATCTCGTGCCAGTCGGAGTTCGGTTTTGAACCAGCAGGGTCCGCGCCGTCGTGGGGCTTGAGCGGCGGGCAGAAGGTGACGGTAATCGTGCTGGGGCGCGGCAGGATGGTTTCGTCGCGCAGGATCTGGCGCACGCCGCGCAGGGCGATGGGGCAAACCGGCACGCCGGTGTTGACCGCGGCTTTGAACGCGCCGAGCTGGAAGGAGCGCAGCCCGTCGTGCGCGACGAAGGTGCCTTCGGGGAAAATCACCAGCGACTCGCCCTTGCGCAGCACATCTTCGAGCGCTGAGGCCTGCTTCAGCCGCTCCTCGGGATCCTCGCGTCTGAAGGCGAAGTCTTCGCGGCGGCGGATGAAGGTGCCGATGAACGGCCACGAGGCCACTTCAATCTTCGAGACGAAGCGGTACGTGCGCTTCATGATCGCCAGGAACAGCACCACGTCGAGGAAGCTGGTGTGGTTCGAGACGAAAACGTAGTTCTGCTCAGGGCGCAGGTGTTCCAGCCCACGCAGGCGGATGCGACAGCCAATCAGCCGGAAGAAGATGCGCGTGCCAATCTGCGTGATGCGGCTGGCCGATGCGCGGCTGGGCGCAATGTAGGCGAGGAACCACGTCGGCAGGAGAAAGATGGCAAACGCGATCACTGCCCAGATGCCGAACAGCAACTCCGAAAACTTGCGCCCGCCACGACGGACGGAGTGCACGCCGCTCGATGCGCCGAGCTTGGCCACCTGCACCCACATCGGCAAGCGCCCTCGGCCGAGTTGGCCCTGAAGAAAAAGCTGCTTGGTTTCATTGCGGCGCAGCTTGCCGCTGGAAGTCTTGGGGATGCTGCCGGGCGGAACGATTTCGACCGCATCGGGCGGCAGGCCCAGCGACTCATCCACACGCGCCGTGATTTCGCGCGCAATGGAGTTGCGCGCGGCCGTACCGGGCGTCTTATCGCGCGATTCGGCCACGATGACCATGCGCTCGGTTCCGGATTGGCCGTCGCGCGCGCCGAAGGCCACCACGCAACCCTTGCGCACGCCGGGCACCGTGCCGGTGACCTCTTCGACTTCGTGCGGATAAAGGTTGCGGCCGCCCTTGATGATGATGTCTTTCACGCGGCCGGTGATGTAGAGCTCGCCATCGGCGAGATAGGCGCGGTCGCCGGAATCCACCCAGCCCTCGCCGCGCAGGATTTCCTGGGTCGCTTCCGAGTTGCGGTAGTAGCCCTGCGTGGCCGACGGGCCGCGGAACCACAAGTGGCCTTCCGCGCGCTCCGGCAAATCGTGTCCATCGGCATCGACGATGCGCACTTCGTGCCGCGGAACCGCGCGCCCGGCGGAGACAAACGCCAGCGTGCCCGCGCCGGTGGCTTCGCCCTCACCGACCGGAACGGCGCGGCCTTGGTTCTGAAACCGATCGCGCTCGATGCGGTCGGTGAGCACGCCGCGGTCGAGCGGCGGCACGGTGACGGCCAGCGACGCTTCCGCCAGTCCATACACCGGCAGCAACGCCTCGCGGCGCAGGCCGTAGGCCGCGAAGCGCGCGGCAAAGCGCTCCATGGTCTCCGGGCTGACGGGCTCGGCGCCGTTGAGCATGGCGCGGCAGGAGCTGAAGTCGAGGCCTTCGATGTCTTTGTCGGCGATCTTGCGCACACACAGCTCGAAAGCGAAGTTGGGCGCGGCGGTGATGGTGCCGCGATGATGATGGAATGCCCACAACCAGCGCTCCGGCCGCGTGAGGAACGAGAGTGGCGACATAACGGCGACGGGGATGCCGTTGTAGAGCGGCCAAAGCCAAGCGCCGATCAGTCCCATGTCGTGATATAGCGGAAGCCAACTGACGGCCACATCGTCGGGACGCACCGCGACTGCTTCACCGATGGCGCGGATGTTGGCCAGCAGGTTCGAGTGCGTGAGCGTGACGCCCTTGGGGTCGCCGGTGGAGCCGGACGTGTATTGCAGGAAGGCGATGCTTTCGCCGCGCGGACGATACGCAGCGGCCATGGACTGATTGCGCGTGAGGGTTTGGTGGCCATTGCCGCTGGATTCGCCGGAAGAAAGTTGCGCGGCGCTGAGTACGGCAACCAGCGAAGGCACGCGCGGCTTGAGCAGCTTGGCGACAGTTTCCGCCTGGCGAAACGTAATCAGGAAGCGAGCCTCAGCGTTGGAGAGGATGGCGGCCTGGCGCGCGGCGTACTCTTCGATGCGGTCGGCGCGAAACGGCGGGTAGATGGGCACGGGCACGCCGCCGGCCAGCAGCACGCCAAAGAACGACGAGAAAAACTCGCGGCAGGTGGGCAGCATGATGGCCACCGTCTGGCGAGGGCCGAGCCCGCGCGCGATGAGCGCGGCGGCCACACGGGAAGCCGATTCGTGAAGCTGGCCGTAGGTGACCTGGTGGGTGGCGCCGTCGTCGTCGCGCAGAAAGATGTGCGGACGCGCGGGGTGGATGCGGGCGTGATATTCGAGCGCGTCGTTCAGCGTGTGCAGCGTGGCTAGTGCGGCGCGGTCGAACTGCTCCGGCGCATCCATGTGGCGGCGAAGCTGCGCGAGGGGAGCGGAGAGCAGGTCGGCAGAGGCGGCTTGTGGCGCCGCGCCGTTGCCCGCAGCTTGCAGCACCGAGGCGGTGAGATGCTCGACGGTGGTGGCCTCGGCGACGAGTGAATCCGGCAGCGTGACGCTGAACAACTGTCCGAGCCGGGTAATCAGTTCGACGCGCTCGAGGCTGCCCAGCGCGAGGTCCTTTTCGAGGTGCGCTTCCGGGCGGACGGCGGAGAGGGCATGCGTCGAGCCCAGCTCGACAAGGAGCTGGCGCACAACTTCCATCACCTGTTGTTGAGCGACGTCGTGGTCGAGTTGGAGCGCGGGAGTGGACACGGCGAGTACGCGCGTGCGGCACGAATCCCGTCGAGGCTAACACGCGCGCGGCGCGGCATTCAACCACGAAGGGTCAGCCGCGGATTTGCGGAGTGACGCGGAAAAAGCTAAAGCACGCAGCCTTGAGGCTGCGCCACGCTACTGCCTCGGCTTGGGCTCCCACAGCACGTTGACGATGAGCCAGCGGTCGCCGAATTTGCCGACGTGCAGGAAGTCGACCCAGCCGTCCATTTCGACGCGCAGGCTGGCGATCTTGCCAGCGTAGACGTCGAGGATCTCGACGTCCTTCTTCTGGCGCTCCGGCGGCGTGTTCTTGCCGGAGCCCATGCGGATGATCTGCACCAGGCGCATGGCGCTCATGTGGTCGAGCGAGGAGCGGCCCTGTGGGTCGGTGCGCACCAGGCGCTTGGCCAGATCGGGGTGCAGCGCGCGCTCCATCTTGGCGCCGTCGCCTTCGTAGTAGCTTTCGGCGTAATCGAGGGCGGGGCGCGTGATGGCGGCGCGCTCGGCGTCAGTGAGGCTGGCTACAGCGGCGCCGCATTGTGCCCACGCGGGCGCGGCGGCGGCGAGCAGCAACAAAAGGGCAGCTACAGCGGTTAGTCTTTTCACGGTTCGGCTCCTTTGGCGGTGTTCCCTGATTTAGACGCAAGAACCGGAAGAATGCAAGGCGCAGAACGGGCTATTCATGGATTTCAGCGGCGCAAGCTCCTGAAGTCTTTCTCAGGTACAATGAGCACATGCCACGGATTACCCCCAAGCCTGTGCGGTTTCGCGTCGAGCTCGAGAAGGAAACCGACGGAAGGTGGATCGCGGAGATCGCACAGCTACCCGGCGTGCTGGCGTATGGCAAGACGCGGGCCGAAGCATGCGCACGTGTGCAGGCGCTGGCGTTGCGGGTGGTGGCGGATCGCCTCGAACACGGCGAGGCCGGCGCTGACCTTCTGCGAATTTCTTTCGCTGCGGCATGAGTCGCTGGCCAAGCTCGCCAGCCAAGCGGGTTCTTGCAGCTCTGTTGCGGATCGGCTGGGCCATCAAGCGACAAAGCGGTTCCCACAAAGTTCTGGCGCGTGAGGGTTGGCCGGACTTCGTTTTTGCCTTCCATGATCGAGACGAAATCGGCCCGCGCATGCTGGCCCGCATCTCCAAACATACAGGTCTTGCTCCTGACGATTTGTGAGGGCAGCTACTCCGGCGTGACGCGGAAGTAGGCGCGGAAGGTGCGCGGGGGCGAGGCACCCATGTCCGGTTCGTCGAGGCGCAGCAGTTGCAGGCGGATGCCGCACACGGGGTCGGTGGGCCTGTCCTTGAAGACGACCATGCCGAAGGTCTGGCCCTTGCAGGCTACTTCGACGCGCGCGACGAGGACGATCTGGTTGAGGTCTTCGCGCCATTCGTCGTCGGGCTGCGCGAACCACACGCTGGCGCGGCCGGCCATCACGCGGCGCGTCTGGCCGAGGCTGAACTCGACCATCTGCGGCTCCGGCGGCGCGGGTGGCGCGGAGGAGCATGCGGCGAGAAACGTCAGCGTAACAATCAGTCCTCGTTTCATTTTGTCTCACCCACACGAGGGCGGACACGCGGGCCCGCCCCTACACGTCCTCCAGTTGCTCTTCGTTCATTCCAAAGTAGTGGCCGAATTCGTGCAACGGGATCGGGAGCGCCGGCTTGCGCGTCTTGCTTCACAGCATTTTCACGCCCGGGGGAACCCTTCCTTCGAGGAACACATCACGCTGAGCCTTATTGCTCAGTTCCATTTCAAATTCTTTCCAGTGTCCAGTTCTTTCCAGGACAGCCATCTTCCAAAGCCCGGACGCCGTGTCCGAAAAATCCCAGATGATCTGGTAGCCGTCTCGGTTGGAGAACCCCTCTCCATCAGATTGGAAAATGCCACCAAGCCTCTTCCAAAGTTCTCCTTGGACAGCCCAAACAGCCTCGAATCCCTTGTCTTTGTCGGTTCCACTTAGTAGTTGAAAAGCATAGATCGCTCTTATGTTGGGAAGATAGGCTTTCAGCCAATTTGCCGCCGAGCGTGGCCGCGCATCCTCCATTTCGGCGATGAATTCTTCGAGCTCCTCCTTGCCAAGCCCGCTTGACTCCACGGGGTTCCGCTCGATAACTGCAATCTCGCTTCCGTCCAGATGTGCGAGTAACAGTGAATCCCAAGCCTCTTCTGTCCCTGCCTCAACAACCAGGGTAACGTCTAGTTTTTCCTTGCGAAGGTTCCCCGTCAATACCTGCAGTGGAATCCGCTCAACTTTCTCAGCCAAAACCCGGATGTAGTATGGCATTCCGAATCGCCTCACACGTCTTCGAGTTGCTCTTCGTTCATGCCGAAATAGTGGCCGAATTCGTGCAGCACGGTGAGGCGGACTTCGTCGCGGATTTCGGCGTCGGAGTCGCACACCGCCTCGATGTTTTTCTGGTAGAGCACCACGCGGTCGGGGCCGGACTGCAAATCCCAGGCGCTTTTCTCGGTGAGCGCGATGCCTTCGAAGACGCCCATCAGCAGGTCTTCACCGTCGTCGCGGCCGTCGGGCGGGTAGTCTTCCACCACCACGGCCACATTCTGAATGCGCTCGCGAAAGCGCGCGGGCAGGGAGTCCAGCGCCTCGCGGACGAGTTGCGTGAATCGCTCGCGGTTCATGAGTGAAACCACAGATGAACACAGATAAGCACAGATGAAAAGCCAGGAACCAGATTCTTTTCTCCAGAGTGCAATGCCAGGTTCGGGTGGCTGCCCGTCGCGGACAACTGCCTTCAGTGATTGAACCAGACCAGCGAAGCGATGCGCCAGTGGCCGGCGTCGCGGGCGAGCAGGAACCAGGCGCGGCCTTCGCGCACCAGCTTGCCGTTGTGGAACAGCTTCCAGTGCGTGGAGTACATGGCGGCGTCGCCGTCGGCTTCGATGCGGATGTCGTGGAAGGTTTCGTGCTGCGAATCGAGCCGGGCGGCTTCGGCGGCGATGCGCGCGGCGAGGTCGGCGGGGGAGTAGCGCAGCACGCGACCGTCGCTGCCGGTGCGCACGATGGCCGCGCCATCGAGGAATAGTTTGGGCCACGCGGTCATGTCTTTGGCCTCGTGCAGGCGAAGATATTCGTCGAAGAACGCGCGGATTTCCGCGTGCGCCGCGCGCGGGCCAGTGGAGGAGGCGGTGGGATCCTGTTTGAAACGGGTGGGCAAACCCGTGCCGCCCTGAAGGGCGGCGCTACACGGGCGGCGTAAAGCCGCCCCTACGAGCGAGACGTCGCTGGCGGCCCGATGTGGAAACGCGAAAACAACGAGGCACGTCGCAAGGGATGCAACGATGAGGGGGCGCAGCATCGGGTCCTCCTGCAAGGCGCCACTGTAACCCGGCGAATCGGTTCCAGCCAGCGGAAATAGTTGCACGGCGGGGCGTGAGGGCGTAGCATCTGCGCGCTTCGGGGTGGTACCAGCCATTATTCAAAAACAACGAGGTGTGTCCATGAAGCGAGTGATGAGAGGCAAAGGCAGTTTTGTGTTCGGGTTGTGCGCATTGGCGGCCCTGCTGCTGGTTTCAGGCGCGCTGGTGGCGCAACAGCGCCAGCAGGCCGCGACCGCATCTCCGGCCGCGCCGGACTACGAAGCGGCAATGGCCAATTTGCGCTTCCGTTCGATCGGCCCGGCCATCATGGGCGGGCGCGTGGATGATTTCGCGGTGGTGGAGTCGGACCCCAGCATCGTGTATGCGGCGATGGCGTCGGGCGGCTTGTGGAAGACGACCAACGCAGGCACCACGTGGGAACCGATCTTCGACGACCAGGCCGTGCCGACCCTCGGCGACGTGACGCTGGCGCCATCCGATCCCTCGATTGTGTGGGTGGGCACGGGCGAGCCGAACAACCGGCAAAGCTCTTCGTGGGGCAACGGCGTCTACAAGTCTCTCGACGCGGGCAAGACGTGGCAGCACATGGGGCTGGCGGCGACGCAGAGCATCGGGCGCATCGTGATTCATCCGACCGACCCGAACGTCGTGTACGTGGCGGCGGTGGGCGGGCTGTGGGGGCCATCGCGCGAACGCGGCGTGTACAAGACCACTGACGGAGGGCGCTCGTGGACCAACGTGCTCTTCGTGAATGAGGACACCGGCGTGGTGGACATCGCCATGGATCACCAGAGCCCAGGCACTCTGCTGGCGGCGGCCTACCAGCGGCGGCGCACCGTGTTCGGCTTCAACGGCAGCGGGCCGGGCAGCGGGCTCTACAAGACGATGGATGGCGGCACGACGTGGAAAAAAATCGAGAAGGGCCTGCCGTGGGACCCGACCTTCCGGGCGACGCAGCAGCGGCAGCAGGCTGGCGGCGGCGGATTTGGCGGCGGGGGCGGCGGGTTCCAGATTGTTCAGGCGCAACAGCAAGCGGCGCCGGCGCCGAATCCTGAGGAGGAGGCGGCCGCGCGATTTGAAATCGGGCGCATCGGCGTGAATTTCTACCGCAAGGACACCAACATCGTTTACGCGCTGGTGGAGCACCGCAACGGCGGCACCTTCCGCAGCGAAGATAAGGGCGAGACGTGGACCAAGATGTCTGACACCAATCCCCGCCCGATGTATTACAGCAAGATCCACGTGGACCCCAACAACGACCAGCGCCTCTGGGTGCTGGGCGCGCAGATGTTCAATTCCGACGACGGCGGGCGCACTTTCCGCGCCAACCTGGTGCAGCGCATTCACGGCGACTACCACGCGCTGTGGATCAACCCTCAGAATTCCGACCACGTGATCGCTGGGTCGGATGGCGGCATTCACTGGAGCTGGGATCGCGGACGCACGTGGGACTTCATTGATGACATTCCGCTGGGGCAGTTCTACGAAATCGGCGCCAACATGGATACGCCGTACCTGGTGTGCGGCGGCTTGCAGGACAACAACACGTGGTGCGGCCCTTCGGCCACGCTGTATAGCGACGGCATACCCAACGGAGAGTGGTTCACCATCGGCGGCGGCGACGGCTTCTACGCGCAGTTCGACCCCTACGACAGCAACATCGTGTACGCCGAATCACAGGACGGCAACGTGCTGCGGCGGCACCTGGTGCACAAGGAGTCCAAGAGCATCCGGCCGCAGCCGGAGGAGGGCGAAGCGCGCTACCGCTTCCAGTGGAACTCGCCGATTGTGCCCTCGAAGCACACCGCGGGCACCATCTATTACGCTGGCAACTTCGTGTTCAAGTCCACCGACCGCGGCGACAACTGGACGAAGATCAGCGCGGATCTGACCAGCGGGGAAGAACGCGACAAGAAGGAAATCATGGGCAAAGTGCCGGACCGCTACACCCTGTCGCGGCACGACGGCGTGCAGCAGTGGCCCGCGATTTCGACGCTGGCCGAATCGTCACGCAACAAGGACATCCTGTGGGCCGGCACCGACGACGGCAACCTGCACGTGACTCGCGACGGCGGCAAGACGTGGACCAACGTGATGGGCAAAGTGCCGGGCGTGCCCAAGGGCACCTATGTGAGCCGCGTGATTGCCTCGCATCACGCCGACGGCACCGCTTACGCCACCTTCGACGGGCACCGCAGCAACGACTTCGGCATCTACGTCTTCAGCACCACGGATTTCGGCCAGACGTGGAAGGCGATTCGCAACGGCATCCCGGAGAACAAGGGCATCGTCAACGTGATTCGCGAGCATCACCGCTCGCCGAACCTGCTGTTTGTAGGCACCGAGTACGGCGCGTACGTTTCCTTTGACCGCGGGGCCAACTGGACGCGGCTGAAGATGAACCTGCCGATGGTTCCGGTGGACGACATCTATATCCATCCGCGTGATAACGATCTGATCCTCGGCACGCACGGCCGGTCGATCTGGATTCTCGACGATCTGACGCCGCTCGAGCAGATGAGCGCGCAGGTGCTGGCGTCGGATTTCCACGTATTTGATTCGCGGTCGGCGACCAGCTGGCGCATCAGCGGGCGCACCACGTCGGCTTCCACTGGACACAAGATGTTCTTCGGCGAGAATCCGCCGAACGCTGCGCTGATTCAGTATTACGTCAAAAAGGGCGTGGAAGGCGAGGCCGCCGAAGCGCAGCCAGCCGCAGGTCAGGCAGGCGCACAGGGCCAGCAGCAACAGCGCGGGCCACGCGTTCGCATCACCATCAGCGACGCCAGCGGCAAAGAAGTGCGCCGGCTCGACGGCACCATGCGCACGGGCATCAACCGCGTGGAGTGGAACTTTCGCGCCAATTCGCCCATCCCGCAACAGTTGGTGGCGGGGCTGGGCGGAGGCGGGGGCGGCGGTTTCGGGTTCGCCGCGCAGCTCCGCCAGGGCGGGTCGCGCGTGGACCCCGGCACCTACACCGTGAAGGTGGCCTACGAAGGCAAGGAGGAGACCAAGACCATCGCGGTGAGCGACGATCCGCGGGTACAGATTTCCGCGGAAGACCGCGCGGCGCGGCGCAAGGCTATCGAGGAGGTGGCGCAGTTGATTGGGCCGGCCTTCCTCGGGCAGCGCACCATTCAGACGCTGCGCACGGCAGTGGATGGCGAAATCCAGTCGTGGCGCAGGCCGGGTGGCGCGCGTCCGCCGGACAATGTGCGCAAGGCAGCGGAAGACTTCTTGAAGAAGATCGACGACCTCTATCCGAAGTTCGCCACGCGGCCGCAGCAGCAGGCGCTCGGCGCAGCGGGTCCGCCGCTGGAGTTCCAGGCGCCGCCGTTGCCTAATCGGCTGTTTGGCTTGGCCGCCGGCCTGGAAGGGTGGTCGGGGCCGCCTTCGACGACACAACTCGCGGAGATGAAATTGGTCGCCGCGCAGTTGAAAGAGGCAGGCGACGCGCTGCGCAAGCTGGTGGCGGAGGATCTGCCTGCGCTCAACAAGCTGATGAACGAAGCCGGCGTGCCGCACATCAATGTGCCCATGCCCGGCGGCGGAGGCCAGGGACGCGGACCCGGCGACGAGCAGGATTAGCTGTCTAAACTGCTTCATATTTGGCGGGGTTGTGTCCTTCAAACATAGTGGTTTGGGGGCCAGGGAGAATCGCTGGCCCCCATTGCTTTTGGTATGATTCGCGATTCTTGCCGTCTAAGGCGGATGGGCGTGAACTTTCAGGGTGCGAATCTTCGAGTGAGGTGAAGGATGAACCGGCGAACGTGGCGTGCGGGTGTGTGGCGTGCGGCGATGCTGGCGCTGGCGGGACTGCTGGCGTGGGGCGGCGTTGCGGCTCAGCAAAACCAAGAGCCAAAGAAGGAAGAGAAAAAGGAAGAAAAGAAAGAAGAGAAGAAGGGCCTGACGCTGAAATCGGACCGCAAGGTGGAGTTCAGCACCGACGAGGCGACGTGGCTTTCGCTGGACGTCTCACCGGACGGCAAGACCATCGTATTCGAGTTGCTGGGCGACTTGTACACGCTGCCGATTGGCGGCGGCCAGGCCACGCGCCTGGCGGTGAGCGACACGTCGCACAAAGACGGCGTGGGGATGGCGTTCGATTCGCAGCCGCGCTATTCGCCCGACGGCAAGTGGATCGCGTTCTTGAGCGACCGCGACGGCGCGGAGAATTTGTGGATCTGCAAAGCGGACGGCACCGAGCCGAAGAAACTCTCGAGGGACAATGACGCGGAGTTTGCCTCGCCGGCGTGGTTGCCGGGTGGAGAGTACGTGCTGGTGTCGCGCTCGGGCTGGGCGCTGCGCACGTACGAGATTTGGATGTATCACGTGAAGGGCGGCTCCGGCGTGCAGGTGACCAAGGCCAAGCCCACGCCCACCACGCCGAACAATCAGCGGCACAACGCGCTGGGCGTGTCGACCTCGCCCGATGGCAAGTATTTGTACTATGCGCGCAAGAGCGGCGGCTTCCAGTACAACGCGCCGATGCCCATGTGGCAGATTGCGCGGCGCAATCAGGTTACCGGCGATGAAGACGTGATTACCTCGGCGCAGGGCTCGGCGGTGCGGCCGCTGCTTTCGCCCGACGGCAAGCAAATCATCTACGGCACGCGCTTTGAGGCGCAGACCGGGCTGCGCATTCGCGACCTGCGCACCGGGGAAGACCGCTGGCTGAAGTATCCCATCACGCGCGACGACCAGGAGGCGCGCTTCACTCGCGACCTGCTGCCTGGGTATGCGTTCCTGCCCGACGGCAAGGAAGTGGTGGTCACCTACGGCGGAAGGATTCACCGCGTCAACGTAGCCAGCGGCGCGGCGCAACCGATTCCGTTCACCGCGCAGGTGTCGCAGGAACTGGGCCCGCGGCTGTACTTCCCGCAGCGGGTGGAGGATGGGCCGGTGCGCTGGCGCATTATGCAGAACCCGGTGGAGTCGCCGGACGGCAAGCGGCTGGCGTTTTCCACAGTCACGCGGGTTTACACCATGGACCTGCCCGGCGGCACGCCGAAGCGGCTGACGTCCGTGGATGCGCGTGAATTTCAACCGGCGTGGTCGCCGGACGGGCGGTGGATTGCCTACGTCACGTGGGAAGAAGGCGGCGGGCACATCTGGAAGATGCGCGCCGATGGCTCCGGTTCGCCGGTACAGGTAACGCGCGCAGGCGCATTCTACAGCGATCCGGTGTGGTCGCCGGATGGCCAGCGCATCGTGGCGTTGCGCGCATCGCGGCAAGTCCGGGTGGAAAGCCCGTTCGACTTCGGGCAGTTCCCCGGGCACGACATCGTGTGGCTCTCCGCCGATGGCGGCGAAGTGCATGAAGTGGCGCCCGCGCGCGGGCTGGGCCAGCCGCATTTCTCGAACGACCCGGAGCGAATTTACGTTTACTCCGGCGCGGGGTTGATTTCGCTGCGCTACGACGGCACTGATCGCCGCACGCATCTGCGCGTGCGCGGGCCCGGCATCTATGCGAACGAGGAGCCAGTGCCGGCCGACGATATGCGCATCAGCCCTGACGGCAAGTGGGTGATGGCGCACGCGAGCAACCAGCTCTACGTGCTGGCGCTGCCGCCGGTGGGCGGTGAAGCGCCGACCATCAACCTCAAGGGCGCGTCGGTTCCGCTGAAGCAGATCAGCGACGTGGGCGCGGACTACTGGGCC
>Ga0187893_10005969_pt1 | contig 21236 bp, 20 predicted proteins | sample MA1701074metaG_FD_139574 | JGI IMG/M metagenome (GOLD analysis project Ga0187893, IMG submission 139574) | White microbial mat communities from a basaltic lava cave in the Kipuka Kanohina Cave System on the Island of Hawaii, USA - MA170107-4 metaG ...
CGCCGAGGTCGAGCTGCTCGCGCGCGCGCGCGCGGCCGCTGGCGAGCTCGCCGAGCTCCTCGCGGCGTTCGGCGGTCTGGCCCGCGCGGAAGCGTCGCTCAGCCTCGCCGCGCTCGTGCGCATCGTGGAGCTGCGCGCGCTCGGCTCGCTCTTGATCGCGCTCGCGCTCGTGCTCGCGAGCGCCGGCGCGACGCTCGCGCTCGCCGAGTGGCTCGGGTCTCTCAGCGCCGCGCTGTTCGCGGTCGCGGGCGTCGCGCTGCTCGGGGCGGGGCTCCTGCTCTGGCGGGCGCGCGCCTGGCGCGAGCGGATCGGCTTCGACGAGACGCGCGCGGCGCTGGTCGCCGAGCCGCCGCCGTCCCGGGAGAGCGGTCCGTGAGCCCGCGCTCGGCACGCGAGCGTGTCGCGCGCGAGCGCGAGCGCGTGGTCGCCGCGCAGCGCGCGTTGCAAGCGCACGCCGAGCCGCTTGCGCGCGCCGCGGGCCACGTCCACCCGCTCGTGCTGGCCGGCAGCGCGTTCGCGGCCGGGCTGTTCGCGGGCCGCGTGCTCGGCCGCCCGCACCTGCCGCCCGCCGTCGCACCGGGAACGCTCGCCGCAGGCGCGCTCCAGAAGTCGCTCGCCGCCGGACTCGAGCTGTTGTTCGCGTCGCTCTTCGCGCCTGCGCCGGCTAGCGCCGACTCGACAGCAGATACCCCGCCAGGAACGCAAACCCGAGCGCCGTGAACGGGCGCTCGCGGATGAACGCCTCGGTCTGCTTCAGCACTTCGCTCGCCTTCTCGCGCGTGGCCTGGGTCGCGATCACCGCGCGCTCACCGGCCGACTCGGCGCGTGCCTGCAGCGTGTCGCGCATGCGCGCCGCCGCCTCGTCGGCGAGCCCGGCCACACCGACGCCGAGCTCCTGCAGCGCGTCGAGCAGCTTCGCGGCGCCGGGGCTCAGGCTCTCCTTCGCCACGGCGCGGAAGCTCGGGTCGCTGCCGTTCTCGCTCGGTCGCTTCGCGCCCTTCTCCGCGGCTTCGCTCATCGCGCGCCTCCCGTGCCCCCGATCATAGTCGGCGGCCGCTTCGATACCCAGCCGGTGCGCCGGTCGTAGGCGTGCGCCAGCTCGAGCGCGGCCCGCTCCGCGCGGTTGGGCGCGACCACCTGCAGCCCGATCGGCAGACCACCCGCGCCGAAGCCGGCCGGCACGGTGACGACCGGACAGCCCGAGAGCGTCACCGGCAGCACGACCCTCATCCACTCGTGGTAGGTCTCCATGCGCCGGCCCGCGATCTCGCGCGGCCAGTCGAGTCCCACGTCGAACGGGAAGACCTGCGCGCTCGGCAGGAGCCAGAAGTCGTAGCGCTCGAAGAACGCGCGCACGGCTTCGTACCACTGCGAGCGCACGAGCGACGCGGTCGACACGTCGTAGGCGGAGAGCTTCGCGCCGCTCTCTACCTCGAAGATCGCCTCGGGCTTCATGTGCGCGCGCAGCGCCGCGCTCTTGTACACGTCGAGCAGCGCGCTGCCCGCCTGCCAGGCGCGCAGCACGAGCCACGCGCGCCAGACCTCGTCGAGCGGGAAGTCGGGGTTCGCCTCTTCGACGCTCGCGCCGAGCTCGCGGAAGGACTCGAGCGCGGCGCGGCAGGTGTCGAGCACGCCGGGCTCGAACGGGAGCGCGCCGCCGAGGTCGCCCGACCAGGCGATGCGGCAGCCCGCGAAGTCGCGCCCGAGGTCGAGCGCGAGCTCGCGCCCGGGCTCGCCGTCGAGCGAGAGCGGCGCGCGCGCGTCGTAGCCCGCCTGCACGCCGTAGAGCAGCGCGAGATCGGGAACGCTGCGCGCCATCGGACCGAGCACCGCGGGCGTCGGCAGCCACACGTCGCGCGCGCTCGTCGGCACGCGCCCGATGCTCGGCCGCAGCGAGAACACGTTGTTCCAGCCCGCGGGGTTGCGCAGGCTGCCGCCGAAGTCGCCGCCGTCGGCGACCGGCAGCATGCGCAGCGCGAGCGCGACCGCCGCGCCGCCGCTCGAGCCGCCCGCGCTGCGCGACGCGTCGTAGGCGTTGCCGGTGGCGCCGTGCACGGTGTTGTAGGTATGGGAGCCCAGCCCGAACTGCGGCGCGTTCGTGCGGCCGATGAAGATCGCGCCGGCGCGCCGCATGCGTTCGACCATGATCCCGTCCGCGCGCGCCACGAAGTCGCGCAATGGGCCGAAGCCGCCCATCGAGGTCGGCAGCCCCTGCACCGGCTCGAGATCCTTGATCGCCTGCGGGAAGCCGTGCAGCGGCCCGCGCGGCTCGCCGCGCGCGAGCTCCGCGTCGCAAGCGCGCGCCTCGCCGAGGAGCTCCTCGCGCTCGCGCAGCCGGATGATCGCGTTCACGCGCGGGTTCTCGCGCGCGATCTGCTCGAGCGTCGCCTCCATCAGCTCGACGCACGACACGCGCCGCGCGCGCAGCGCGCGCGCGAGCTCCACCGCGTTCAGCGCGAGAATCGGGTTCATGCCGCGGCGGCTAGCGTAGCGTGTTCCGGGGCTCGCTCGGCTAGACTGCCGCGCGGGCGCGCGCCCCAGGAGGTTCCCGTGAAGCTCGTCCGCAGAGTGCTGGTGATCGTGCTGGTGGTCGCGATGGCGCTCGGCAGCGGCATCTTCGGAGCGTCCGAGCTCGGCGGCGAGATCGCGACGCTGCACACGCGCGCCGCGGACGGCGAGGCGGCCACGCGCGTCTGGGTGGTCGACGACGCGGGCCACGCCTGGCTGCGCGCCGGGGCGCCGGCCAACGGCTGGCTGGTGCGCATCGACGCGAATCCCGACGTCACGCTCGAGCGCGCCGGCGTGACCACGCGCTATCGCGCGGTGCCCGTGCGCGACGACGCGGCGCTGCGCGACCGCATCCACGCGCTGATGCGCGAGAAGTACACCTGGGCGGATCAGGTCGTGAGCCTCGCGCGCGACGGCACGCACTCCGTGCCGATCCGGCTCGAGCCGGTCGAGCCGGCGCGCTAGAAGCCAGCTCGAAAACCCGCTCGCGTCGCCGGGCGCGCGTCATTGGCCCGAGCTCTTCGTTGCGAGAGCTCGCCGTATCGACGGGATGTGGCTGCGCTCTCGCGCCTCGATCTCGGGCCAAGCACGCGCGCCGGGCTCGGTTCGGGGTTTCCGAGCTGGCTTCTAGCCTGGCCGTTCGGCCGGGCGCAGCCGGCGGCGCGCGGCGCGCGGGGTCTCGCCCGTCCAGCGCCGGAAGGCGCGGTCGAACGCGCTCAGCACCGAGTAGCCGAGCAGGAACGCGATCTCGGTCAGGCTCGTGTCGCCGGCGAGATAGCGCTGCGCCAGCTCGAGCCGGGTCTCCGACACCAGGTCCTTGAACACCGCGCCGCGTTGCTCGAGCCTGCGCTGCAGCGTGCGCACGCTGGTGCCGAGCGTGCGCGCGATCTCGCGGATCGTGGGGTTGCCGTCGCACAGCGACTCCGCCAGCGCGGAGCGCACCTGCTCGAGCCAGACGTCGGGCGCGCGGTCCGCGACGAGGGCGTCGAGGTGGCGCTCGATCAGCGGAAAGAGCCTGCGGTCGGCGCTGCTCACCTCGCGGGCGAGCGCGGCCGCGTCGAACTCGAGCACGGCGTTCGCTCCGGGCCGCGCGAACTCGAGCTCGCAGCCGAAGATGCGCGCGTGCTCCGAGGTGTCGGCGGGGCGGCGGTGCCCGAAGGCGACGCGGCGGGGACGCAGCGGCTCGCCGGCGAGCTGGCGCACGATGCGCAGGCCCACCACGGCCGCGCCCTCGCAGTGCTGGCGCGCGAGCTCCAGGTCGGGGACGTCGAGCCGGTAGCAGAGAGACGCGAGCTCGCCGGAGGTCTCGACCCAGACGCGGCCGCCCTGCAGGTGGAGACGCCCGTAGCGGTCGAGGTTCCGCAGCCCGGTCCCGACGGTGGGTGCGTTCAGGACGGCGTAGCTCAGCACGCCGAGCGCGCCCAGCTCCCACTGCTCGCCCGCGTGCAGCCCCAGGCTGTCGTCGGCCGCCAGCTCCGCAGCGGCGCGCGTGAGCCGCAGCGTCGATTCGAGATCGACCAGGCGGTCGGGGTCGTCGAGCTCTCCGGCCGCGAAGGGACCGGCCGCGAGCGCCGCCGCGCGCAGCGACGGAGGCAGGAGCGGGAGCACCCGAGAAGCGGCGGCCGCGCGAATCGTGTGCGCCACGCGGCACCTCCCCTAGTCTGCCAGCTCCTGCGCGCGCAGCGCGAGCCCGCTCGCGACCGACACCAGCTCGTCGCCCGCGCGCACGCGCTCTACACCGAAGCGCGACGCGAACAGCGCGCGCACGGCGGGCACGAGCGACGAGCCGCCGGTCAGGAACACCCGGTCGACGTCGCCGGCAGAGACCCCGGAGGACGCGAGCAGCCCGTCCACGCAGGTCTCGATCGCGGACAGCTCCGGCGCGATCCAGTCCTCGAAGTCCGCGCGCGCGATCCCGCCCTCGATCTTCACCGACTCGTGGGCGAAGTGGAGGCGCGCGGAGTCGTCGCGCGTGAGCGCGAGCTTGGCGCGCTCGACCGCGCGGTGCAGCGGGAAGCCGAGATCGGCCCGCACCACGTGGATCAGCGCGTCGAGCCGCGCGGGCTCGAGCGCGTCGCGCTGCAGGTCGAACAACAGCCCGAGCGTGCGCGGCGAGCGCAGGAACGACAGGTGGTGCCAGCGCTCGAGGTGGCCGTAGATCCAGCGCGGCACCGGCAGCACGGCGCCGAAGATCGACCGGAACTCGCTGCCCAGCCCGAGCGCGGGCGCGACCACCGCGCGCACGATCCGGCCGTCGAACACGTCGCCCGCGACCGGCACGCCGGCGTTGCCGAGCACCTGTCGCGCGCCGTGGACCGCGCGCTCGCGGCGCCCACCGTGGACCGCGCGCTCGCGGCGCGCGGTGGGTCCGACGCGCAGGAGCGAGAAGTCGCTCGTGCCGCCGCCGAAGTCCCCGATCAGGATCAGCTCGTCGTGGTCGAGCGCGCGCTCGTAGTGGTAGGCGGCCGCGATCGGCTCGTACTCGAAGTGCACGTCGTCGAGGCCGGCCGTCGCGAACGCCGCGCGCAGGCGCGCGAGCGCGAGCTCCTCGTCCTCGGCCGAGCGCGCCGACACGAAGCGCACGGGCCGGCCGACCACGACCGGACCGGTGATCGGGCCGAGCTCCTTCTCCGCCTCGCCGACCAGAGCCCGCAAGAGCACGGCGATCAGCGCCTCGAGCCGGTACTCGCGCTCGAAGATGCGCGTGGCCGAGAAGTCGCGCGCGGCGAGAAAGGACTTCAGCGACTGGACCAGACGCCCGGGCTCGTCGACCGCCAGGTAGCGCGCGATCGCGCGCGGACCCGCGAGCTCTCTCGGGGCACCGCGCCCGCCGGGCGCGCGCTCGAAGTACACCACCGAGCGGAAGGTCGGCGTGGTGTTGCCGCCGCCGCGCGCGAACTGCGCGAGCCGCGGCGCGGCTCCGCCCTCCGCGACCGCGAGCGCCGAGTTCGTCGTGCCGAAGTCGATGCCAAAGGCTCTCGTCACGAAGGCCTCCGCAACGGGGGCGGCAAGCGTAGGCGAAGCCGCAGCGCGCAGCGAGCCGAAGGCGAGCGTAGGGCGGGTGGCGCGCGGCCGTCCCGACATCGGCCCGCGGGCCGATGTCCCGCGGAAGGCCGGGCCCCGCTAAGACCGGCCCTGGTCGAGGTACTCCGACAGCCCGTAGCCGACGCGCTCGCCGTCGAGCGTGTACTCGGTCATGCCCTCGCCGATGTGCGTGTTCTGGCCGGCGCGCCGGTTGCGCAGCGGGATGAAGCCGCGCACGCGGCCCTCGACCCGGTGCTTGGCGCCGTCGGCGAGCGTCACGCTCGCGCGCAGCACGGAGTGGTAGTTCGTGCCCTGCTCGTAGTCCGTCTCGAGATCGACGGCGGTGATGCGGTGCAGCTCCTGGCCCTTGTGGAACACGCCGCCGACGCGGTCGCCGACGATCGAGATCACCATGCCCAGGTCGTCGCCGAAGTTGCCCGTGATCCAGCGGTAGGACGGCGTCGACTGCCAGTAGCGCGGGCCCCAGGAGTGATCGCGCAGGCCGTGGCCGCGGATCTCGATCCTGGGCTCGCCCTCGACCGCGATCGTGCCCGACACTTTCATGTGCTGCTCGTAGTGGGCGCGCGCGAAGTCGTTCTTGTCGTCCGGCTTGCCGACGTGGCCGTAGATCGGCCCCACGCCCTCGTGCACCAGGTCGATCGCGATGCGCTTGTGCGGGTTCTCCTTGAACGCCTTGCCCGGATCCTTCATGGCGCGCGGGTCGGCGAGGTACACGACCGAGCCCTCGTAGCGCGTGCGGATCTTCTCGCCGGGCACGAGCACGTCGACCGAGAGGCCGCCCGCGTTCCAGCCGTCGTTCGACGTGATCGCGGGCCGCTTGTAGTTGAACAGCGCGGAGCCGTCGGCGTTGTAGACGATCACCGTCATCTCCGCCTGGCCCTCGTTGGCGCGGTTGCCGATGCGCAGGAAGCCGCCGCGGTTCTGGGCGCGGTCGAAGAAGTTGAAGTAGACCGACTCGTTGAAGTTCGGCTCGGGGCCCAGGGGATGGGTGTAGTCGTCCTCGGGCTTCACGTTGCCGACGATCTTGACCATGTCCGCCGCCTCCTGGGCGCATCCTAACAGGGTTGTGCCTCAAGCGACGTGCGCGCGGCTCCGATGCGACGCGAAGGACGTTTCCGTGCCTGCACAGCGAGCCCCACGCACACGCCGCTACCCGCGCTTCGGGCGCATCGACGGGTCGCACCCGTGGAAGCGCCGCGTGCCGGGCGCGTTCGTCGACTACACCGCCCGGCGCCGCCGCAACGGCGAGGTCGCCTGGTTCAACTTCCCGCTCGCGAAGCAGCTCGGGCTGGTGCCGCGCTCCCACCCTGAGCGGCTGAACAAGACGCTCGAGCGCGCCATCCTGCGCACCTTCGGCCTGCGCATCATCAACGAGTGGGACTACCTGCACCGCGTGCGCGTGCCCGCGCGCGAGCGGCTGCCCGGGACCTACATGGCCACGCGCTACCTGCAGCTGCAGCACCCCGGGCGCAGCGGCAAGACCTCGGGCGACGGCCGCAGCGTGTGGAATGGCACGATCACGCACGACGGTGTCACCTGGGACGTGTCGAGCTGCGGCACAGGCGTCACCCGGCTGTGTCCCGCGACGGCGCTCGAGGGGCGCTTCTTCCGCTCCGGCTCGCGCACCGCCTCCTACGGCTGCGGCACCGCGGCGCTGGGCGAGGGCATCGCGGCGGCGCTCCTGTCCGAGACCTTCCACCGCAACGGCATCGCGACCGAGCGCGTGCTGGCGGTGATCGCGCTGCCGAACGGGCAGGCGATCAACGTGCGCGCGGGCCGCAACCTCTTGCGCCCCTCGCACCTGCTCGCGCCGTTGCGCCAGGGAGACCTGCCGCGGCTGCGCGCGGCGGTCGACCTGTTCTGCGAGCGCCAGATCGCGAACGGCGATTGGCCGCGGCTGCCGCCCGGCGCGGCGCGCTACCGCTTCATGGCCGAGGAAACGGCGCGCGCGTTCGCGCGCGCGGCCGCGACCTTCGAGAGCGAGTACGTGTTCTGCTGGCTCGACTGGGACGGCGACAACGTGCTGGTGGACGGCGGCATCGTCGACTACGGCTCGGTGCGCCAGTTCGGCCTGTACCACCGCGAGTACCGCTTCGACGACCAGCAGCGTTGGTCGACCACGATCCCCGAGCAGCGCGTGAAGGCGCGCTTCGTCGCGCAGTGCTTCGCGCAGATCCGCGACTCTCTGATCGAGGGGCGCCGGCTCCCGCTCGCGCGCTTCCGCCGCGATCCCGTGCTGCGCGTGTTCGACGCCGAGTTCCGCGCCACCAAGCAGCGGCTGTTCCTGCACAAGCTCGGTTTCCAGCCCGAGACCGGCGCCTGGCTCGCGCGCGCACACGCGGCGCGGCTCTCGCGCCTGCGCCGCGCGTTCGACCACTTCGAGCGCGCGCGCTCCGCGCGCGGCCCGCGCAAGTCGGCCGACGGGCTGACCTGGAACGCGGTGTTCAGCATGCGCGACCTGCTGCGCGAGCTGTCCGCGCGGCTCGCCGCGGACCCGGCGCCGATCCCCGCGCGCGAGCTGATCGCGCTCGCGGGCTCGAGCTACGGCTCGGCGCGCGACCGGGCCTGCACGCCCACGCGCGCCCGCCACGCGCGCGCGCTGCAGCGCGAGTACCTGGCGCTCCTGCGCGCGGCGGCGCGCCGCGAGCGCCGGCCGCTCGGGGCGCTGCTCGCCGAGGTCGCGACGCGCAGCGCGGTGATCAACCGGCGCGCGCGCATCACGGGCGACGGCGTCGAGTACGCGACCGACCGGCTGCTGCGCCACCGGCGCCGGCTGGGACGCTCCGGTGTCATGCGCGTGATCGCGGAGTTCGTGAACCACCAGGATCTGAACCCCGCGTCCGCGAGCGGCGCGCACTCCGCGCCGAGCCGCGACGTGCGGCGCGTGCTCGACAGCCTGATCGCGGTCGTCACGGAGCTGCAGCACGGGCTGTGAGTCGCCGCAGTATTCCTGCGGCAGCGCGCGGCCTTGGCCGATCGGGTAGAATCCGGCCCCAGACAGCACGCGGGGAGTCGGGCCTTGATCGACATCCAGAACGTCTCTCGCGTGTACCAGCGCGGCGCGGACGAGATCCACGCGCTCGAGAACGTCAGCCTGCACGTGGCGAAGGGCCGCTTCATCGCCTTGATGGGCCCCTCGGGGTCGGGCAAGTCGACGCTGCTCAACGTGCTCGCGGGGCTGGATCGGCCGAGCTCCGGTGAGGTGGTCGTCGGCGGGCGGCGCCTGAACGACCTGTCCGAGGACGAGCTCGCCGAGTTCCGCGCGCACACGGTCGGCTTCGTGTTCCAGTTCTTCAACCTGATCCCGGTGCTGTCCGCGGTCGAGAACGTGGAGCTGCCGCTGCTCCTGACCCGGCTCTCGCGCGCCGATCGGCGCCAGCGCGCGGAGACGGCGCTGCGCGTGGTCGGGCTGGCTGAGCGCGGCTCGCACCTGCCGCGCCAGCTCTCGGGCGGCGAGCAGCAGCGCGTGGCGATCGCGCGCGCGATCGTGACCGACGCGGACCTGGTGGTCGCGGACGAGCCGACGGGCGACCTCGACGCGCGCAACGCCGAAGAGATCCTCTCGCTCCTGCAGACGCTGAAGCGCGACTTCGGCAAGACCGTCGTGATCGTCACCCACGACCCGCGCGCCGAGAAGTGGGTCGACGAGGTGATCCACCTCGACAAGGGGCTCCTGCTCGAGACGCGGCCGGGCGGCGGGTCGCGCGAGCTGGCGGCGTCGCGTTGAAGTACCTGCCCTTCATCCTGCGCAACCTGGGGCGCAACAAGCTGCGCTCGCTGCTCACGGCCGCGGCGATCGCGCTCGCGATCGCGCTGGTCTGCATCCTGCGCACCATGCCCGCGGGCATGGACTCCTTCCTCAGCTCGATCGCCTCGAACACGCGCGTCTCCACCCACAACGAGGCGGGCATGGTGTACGCGATGCCGTACTCGTACCTGCAGAAGGTGCGCGCGGTGCCGGGAGTGGTCGCGGCGATCAGCTGGCAGTGGTTCGGCGGCGCGATCGACACCGCCAAGGGCGTCGAGTTCCCGAACTTCGCCGTCGACCCCGAGGACTTCGGCGTGGTGTACGCGGACTGGAACATCGCCCCGCAGGCGCTCGAGGACTTCCGCAAGTACCGCGACGCCGCTCTGGTCGGGCGCGCCACGCTGCAGAAGAAGGATTGGAAGATCGGCGACGTCGTCACGCTCAAGAGCACGGTCTTCCCGCTCGAGCTCTCGTTCCGGATCGTGGGCGAGGTGCCGAACCCGCAGGCCGCGCAGTTCTACTTCCAGCGCGAGTACCTGGTCCAGGCGTTCGCGGCGACCGGCACGCCGATCGACACCACCGGCATGATCTGGTCGCGCATCGACGACCCGGAGCGGGTCGAGCCCGCCATGCGCCAGATCGACGAGATGTTCCGCAACGCCGAGGCCGAGACCGCCTCGGAGACCGAGAAGAGCTTCTTCGGGAACTTCTTCGGCAGCTTGAAGGGGATCGTGACGATCATCCTGATCGTCGCCGGTATCGTCACGCTGTGCATCGTGTTCATCGCCGCGAACACCGCGAGCATGTCGGTGCGCGAGCGCGTGGGCGAGATCGCGATCCTGAAGGCGATCGGCTTCCGCAAGCAGACGATCTTCTCCACGCTGCTCGCCGAGGCCGTGGTGCTGTCGACGGTGGCGGGCATCGTGGGCGCGCTGATCTCGCTCGGGCTGACCCGGATCCTGCGCTCGAGCGCGTCGACCGGGCCTCAGCTCGGGCCGCTGACGGGCTTCATCGTCACCGACGCGATCCTGGTGCAGGCCGTGTTCATCGCCTTTTTCATCGGCATCCTGTCCGGCTGGCTGCCGGCGCTCGGCGCTTCGCGGCGCAGCGTCGCGCAGACGCTGCGCGAGGTCTTCTAGCCGGCATGGCCCTCCCACTCTCGTACAGCTGGCGCAGCCTGCGGGCGCGCGGCACGCGCACCGCGTTCACCGTCGCGGTGATCGCCCTGGTCGTGATCGCGACCACGATGTTCTGGAGCTTGATCGGGAGCCTGAAGCGCACGCTGGTCTCCTCGGGCTCGCCCGAGAACCTGGTGGTGATGCGCAAGGGCGCGACCAACGACGGCTCGAGCCAGCTCCCGCTCGAGTCGCTGCAGGCGATCCGCTTCTTCGAGGGCATCGCGCGCGACGCGCAGGGCAACCCGTTGATCTCGCCCGAGCTCGTGGTGCAGCCGTTCTTCGCCACGGCGGACGGCGGGCGCGAGAACGTGCTGGTGCGCGGCGTCGAGCCGATGGCGCTGCTGGTGCACGACGAGGTCGCGATCGTCGAGGGCCGCATGTTCAACGCGTCGAGCGGCGAGGCGGTGGTCGGGCGCGGCGTGTCGCGGCGCTACGCCGGCGCTTCGCTCGGCTCGCAGCTCGCGTTCGGGCGCGGCACCTGGAAGGTAGTGGGGATCCTCGAGTCGGGCGGCTCGTCGTTCGAGAGCGAGGTCTGGGTCGACGCGCGCGAGCTCGCCAACGACGCCAAGCGCACCCTGCCCTACTCCGGGTTCCGCGTGCGCGTCGCGCCCGGCGCCGACATGGACGCGCTGGCCCGGCGCATCGACGACGACCCGCGCTTCGCGCTCGAGGCGACGCGCGAGATCGACTACTACGAGAGCCTCTCGTCGTCCGCGAACACGCTCTACATCATCGTGATCGGGCTGGCCGTGCTGGCGGGCGTCGGGGCGGTGTTCGGCGCGACCAACACCATGTACGCGGCGGTCCAGGCGCGCACCTCGGAGATCGGCACGCTGCGCGCGCTCGGCTTCTCGCGCGGCGCGATCCTGTTCGCGTTCCTGTCCGAGTCGGTGATCACGGCGCTGTTCGCGTTCGCGATCGGCGCGCTCGGCGGCTGGCTGCTCGGCCTGTTCATCTCCTGGCTGCTCGGCGGCATCGCGTTCGGCGCCGCGACCTTCACCACGAACGTGATCCAGCTCCAGGTCGCGCCCTCCGACTTGTGGATGCCGCTCGCGTTGTCGATCCTGATCGGCGTCTTCGGCGGGCTCGCGCCCGCGGCGCGCGCCGCGCGCATGCGGCCGGTCGAAGCGCTGAGGAAGGCCTGAGCGGATGGCCGCCGAATCCCCGCGGAGTCTTCGGGACGACCTGCAGGCGCTGCGCATCGATCGCAGCGCCCCGCGGCCCCGGCCCCCGCGCGGAGGCGGCGGTCGCTGGCTCTGGCTCGGCGGCGGGCTCGCCCTGCTCGCGCTCGCGATCGGCGCCTTCCTGCTGTTCGGCGGCGCGCGCCAGGTCGAGGTCGCCTACGCGAGCCGGATCGAGGCCGGCGGCGCCGCCCCCGCGGCGCCGGTGCTGTCGGGCTCGGGCTACGTGGTCACGGCCGACAAGTACATCTCGGTCGGCACGCGCATCCCCGGCCGGATCGAGAAGTTCTTCGTCGACGAGGCCGACCGCGTGCGCGCCGGCGACCCGCTCGTGCAGCTCGACGACCGCGACTACCGCGCCGCGCTGGAGAGCACCAAGGCGCGGCTCGCGGTGGTGCGCGCGAACGCGCAGCTGCACGCGCTCGAGCTCGAGCGCGCCCAGAAGCTGCGCGCGGAGAACTACGCCTCGCAGGCCGAGCTCGACACCGCGCAGACACAGCTCCGTGTCGACCGCGCGCAGATCGCCCAGCTCGAGGCCGAGATCGCCCAGGCGCAGGTGAACCTCGACTACACGGTGCTGCGCGCGCCGACCGACGGCGTGATCCTGGCCAAGCTGAAGGAGGTCGGTGAGATGGCCGTGCCCGGCGGCTTCGCCGGCTCCGGCGAGCTGATCCGCATGGCCAACCTGACCGAGCTGCGCGCCGAGGTCGACGTGTCCGAGGCCGACCTCGCGCGCGTGCGCATCGGCCAGAACGCGCAGGTCGTTCCCGACGCGTATCCGAGCCACCTCTACCGGGCGAGCGTGGTCAAGCTCTACCCGCAGGTGAACCGCCAGAAGGGCACGCTCAAGGTCGAGGTCTCGATCGAGGACCCGAACGAGGCGCTGCTGCCGGACATGAGCGTGCGCATCCACTTCCTGGGCGAGGCGCCCGCCCCCGGCGCGCGCGGCCAGGGGCTCGTGCTCGCGCCCAAGGGCGCGCTCCGCAACGAAGCGGGCGAAGCGTTCGCCTGGGTCGTCACGGACGGCCGGGCGCGGCGCCAGGCGGTGAGGATCGGCGCGGACCAGGGCGATCAGGCAGTCGTGCTCGAGGGTTTGTCCGGCGGCGAGGCGCTCGTGCTCGGCCCGGTCGACGGGCTCGAGCCGGGCGACCGCGTGGTCGTGCGCTAGCTGTGGATTCTCACCACGTTGTTCATCCGGGTCCCTCTGGGAGAATGGGGTTGTCGAAGCTCCAACTCACAGAGGGAGGGTTCCCGGATGAAGCTGCATCGTAACGCGAAGACGACCCCGAGGGGCAGGGCCGACCTGGTGCAGCGCGTGCTGCGCGAGGGCTGGTCGGTGGCGCGCACGGCACGCGCGGGGGGCGTAACCCCTCCCACGGTAAGGAAGTGGGTCCGCCGCTATGCGGAGGGTGGCCTCGCCGGGCTCGAGGATCGGAGCTCGGCGCCCCGTCGCGTGCGGCGACGCGTGACGCCGTATTGGGTCGGACGGATCGTGGCGCTGCGCCGCAAGCGGCAGACCGCGGCGGAGATCGCGATCCGGTTCGATCTGCCGCGGATCACCGTGGCGCGGGTCCTGGCGCGCGAGGGGCTGAGCCGCTTGCGCGCGCTCGAGCCGCGCGAGCCGGTCGTGCGCTACGAGCGGGAACGGCCGGGCGAACTCGTGCACTTCGACGTGAAGAAGCTGGGCCGGATCGACGGTGTGGGGCACCGCATCCACGGCGACCGCCAACGAGCCTCGCGCGGGATCGGCTGGGAGTTCGTCCACGTCGCAGTCGACGACAAGACGCGGCTCGCGTACTGCGAAGTGCTGCCCGACGAACGCGGCCTCACCGCGAAAGCTTTCCTCGAACGCGTGGTCCGCTGGTTTGCCAAGCGCGGGATCACGATCGAGCGCGTGCTCAGCGACAACGGCTCGTGTTACCGCTCCCGCCACTTCCTCAAGGCCTGCCGGCTTGCGGGCATCACGGCGAAGAAGACCCGCGCCTACCGCCCGCAGACCAACGGTAAGGCCGAGCGCTTCATCCAGACGCTGATCCGCGGCTGGGCGTACGCTCGGGCTTACCGCTCGTCCGCACGTCGCATCTCAGCGCTGCCCGAATGGCTGCGCTACTACAACACCGAACGACCCCATCGAGCGCTCGGCTACCTCGCCCCGCTCATCGCTCTCCGGAGGCTCGCATGATCCACAACAACCTCCTGAGAACCCACAGCTAGCGCCCTCGACCGGCGACCCGAGCCTCGCACCTCTCCCGCGCGGGAGTGCGTGCCGCGCGGCCCGCGGGTAGGATGGCCCCCGTCCCGAATCGGAGGGGGTGCCCGGGTTGGATGCTTCTCAGTGGCTCGCGCTCGCGATCTTCGCCATCACGATCGCGGCGGTGGTCGCCAACGTCATCGACAGCACGCTCGCCGCCCTGCTCGGCGTCGCGACCATGATCTGGCTCGGGGTCCTCTCCGAGGAAGACGCCTTCGGCTACGTCGACTGGAACGTCATGTCGATTCTGGTCAGCATCTGGCTGATCGCGGGTTACTTCGGCAAGAGCGGCGTGCCGAGCTGGCTCTCGGCGAAGGCGCTCGCGCTGTCCGGCGGGCGGCCAGGCTACCTGGTCATGATCCTCACGTTCCTCGCGGGCATGATCTCGATGTTCGTCGACAACGTGGTCACGATCCTGATGATGGCGCCCGTCGCGCTGCCGCTGGCGCGCGCGATGAACCTGCCGGCGACGCCCGTCATCCTGATGATCGGCTTCGGCGCCAACTTCATGGGCACCGCGCTGATCATCGGCGACCTGCCGCCGCAGATGCTCCACAGTGTGGCCGGCGCGGAGTTCTTCGACTTCGTGTGGCACCAGGGGCGGCCATCGTCGTTCCCGATCCTGATGGTGACGTTCGCGATCACGCTCGCGGTGATGTACGCCTACGGCTTCCGCGGGCGTGAGCGCGTGCGCGACCTGGCCTCGCTCGGCATCGACGCCCGCATCCCGAACCCGCTGTTCGCGACCGTGGTCGTGGCCTGGTTCGTCGGCACGGTGCTCGCGATGTCGTTCCGCGAGCTGCTCGACGTGAAGCTCGGCTTCATCGCGCTCACAGGCGCAGTCACGCTGGTGCTCGCGCTCACTCTGCTCGGCGACCGGGTGAAGGCGCCGGACATCGAGGAGATGATCAAGGAGCTCGACTGGCGCGCGATCGTCTTCTACATCGCGTTGTTCGCGCTGGTCGGCGCGCTCGAGAAGACCCACATCCTCGAGCTGCTCGCGGGGCGGCTCGAGCCGATCTTCCAGCAGAGCTACATGGCCGGAGCCTCGGTGCTCTACTGGGTCACCGTGCCGATCGTCGGCCTGGTCGAGCACGACGCGTACATCCTGACGTTCCTCTACGCGATCCGGGACCTCGGCCAGTCGGGCGTCGAGCCCTGGCCGCTGTACTGGATGCTGCTCTGGTCGGGAACGCTCGGCAGCAACCTCAGCATCGCCGGCGCGCCCGCGCTGTACGCGGCGCTGAACCTCGCGGAGAAGGAAGAGAAGCGGAAGGTGTCGCTGCGCGAGTTCCTGTCCTGGAGCGTTCCGTTCACGGTGGTGTGCTCGGTCGTGTGCTACGTCCTGGGCATGCTGATCTGGGTCATCCCCTACTCCTGAGCGGCGGAGAGCGAGAGCGATGTACAAGCACATCCTGGTTCCGACCGACGGCTCGCCCCGCTCGAAGCAGGCGATCGAGAGCGCGGTCGCGCTGGCCAAGGCGCTCGGCGCGCGCGTCACCGGCTTGTTCGCGGCGCCGCCCGCGACGCCGATCCTGTTCGGCGGAGCGCTGCCCGCGGGCTACGCGACGCCGCGCGAGAACGAGAAGCTGATCGCGAAGGCCGCCGACGCGCATCTGGCCGTGATCGAGAAGGCGGCGCGCGCTGCGGGCGTGCGCTGCGACACCGTGCGCGTGAAGAGCGACTACCCGGCGGACGCGATCGTCGCCGAGGCGCGCAAGCAACGCTGCGACCTGATCGTGATGGCGTCGCACAGCCGGCGCGGGCTGAAGGGGCTCCTGCTCGGCAGCGAGGCGCAGAAGGTGCTCGCGAACGCGAAGATCCCCGTCCTGATCCACCGCTAGCGCGGCTTGCGCGCGTCCCGGATCGTGTTCTCGATGTAGTTGCGCACGCGCGTGAGCAGGCGAGCGGCCCAGACGAACTCCGTCGCCAGGATCGCGAGCCCCGCGGGGATCACCACGAACGCGGGGCCGGGCAGCACGATCATCGCCACGCCGACCGCGACCACCGTGCCGCCGACGACCAGCACGATCGAGCGCCAGGCGGCGCGCAGCAGCCGGCGCGCGAGCGCGGCGCCGTTCTGCGGCTCGGGCGGTGGGGGGTTCGGCTCAGCCATCGTCGTCGGGGTGCTCGCGCCCGCGCGCCGGGGCGCTGCGCAACGCGCCGGAAATCTCCTCGAAGCTGCGCGCGGCCGCAACCGCGCTCCGGGTCGCCGGGTTCTGCAGCGTGCGAGCGATCTCGGCCAGGAGCTCGATCTGGATCAGGTCGTCGTGCTCGGGCGTGACGACCAGGACGATGAAGCGCGCGAGCTCTCCGTCCGGCGCGCCGAAGTCGACGCCCGGATTGGACAGGCCGAGCGCCACCACGGGCTGGGCGAGGCCCGGCAGGCGCGCGTGCGGAATGGCGATGCCCTGCCCCACGCCCGTGGGCATGATCGCCTCGCGCGCGAGCACGGCGTCGGCGAGCACGGCGGGGTCGACGCCCGCGACTGGCGCGGTGGCCTGCGCCAGCCCGCGGATCACCTGGTCGCGCTCGGCGCCGAGCAGCGACGGCAGGAAGGTGCGCGCGTCGAGGTGGGCCAGGAACAGCCGGCGCATGCGCCGCCCGACCAGGCGCTTCATGACCGGCCCGCTCATCGCCGAGGTCGCGAGCGCCATCACGACCAGCGCCACGAACAGCTGCTCCGAGATGATCCCGTACTGGAGCGCGACCACGGCCATCGCCATCTCCATGGCGCCGCGCGCGTTCATGCCGAAGCCGACAGCCCAGGCCTCGCTCGGCGGCAGGCCGCTCCAGCGCGCCGCGAGTCCGCAGCCGAGCACCTTGCCGAGGCACGCGATCGCGAACACCAGCAGCACGAGCAGCGGCTCGAAGTTCGCGACGAAGTCGACGCGCAGGCCGAGGCTGCCGAAGAAGAGCGGCGCGAACACCACCGCGACCAGGCGCTCGAGCGCGAGCAGGCGGCGCGGCGAGGTCTCGATCGTGCCGCCCAGCACCACGCCCGCCAGGAACGCGCCCATCAGCGCGCCGTGCCCCACCGACTCGGTCAGCGCGGCCGACGCGAACGCGACGCAGATCACGAACGACACCACGCCGCCGGCGTCGGAGGCGCGGCGGTCGATCCAGGCCAGCGCGCGCAGCGCGAGCGTGCGGCCGAGCGTCAGCGCCAGGGCGACCACGGCCAGCGTGATCGCAATCTCGGTGCCCATCCCGACCGGGCCCGGACCCGCCTCGCGGAACAGCCCGACCACGAGCCCGAACAGCGTCCAGCCGATCAGGTCGTTGAACACGGCCGAGCCGATCACGAGCGCGCCGAGGTCGGTGCGGTACAGGTCCAGGTCGATCAGCGTCTTCGCGATCACCGGCAGCGCCGAGATCGCGAGCGCCGTGCCCATGAACAGCGCGAACACGAACGGCGGGACGGCGCCGACCGAGCCGAACGCCGCCGGCCACAGGTACGAGGCCCCGAAGCCGATCGCGAACGGCGCGACGATGCCCGCGACGCCCACGGCCGAGGCCACGCGCAGGCGCGCGAGCAGGCGCGCGAGGTCGACCTCGAGGCCGGCCACCGTCAGGAACAGCACGATCGAGACCAGCGTCAGCACCGAGAACGCGACGGCCTGCCCGCCCGTGGCCGGGAACAGGTCGGCGTACAGCGCGGGCGCGACGCGCCCGAGCAGCGTGGGCCCGAGCAGGACGCCGGCGAGCAGCTCGCCCAGCACGGAGGGCTGGCCGACGCGCTTGGCCAGCGTGCCGCACACCCGTGTGGTCGCGAGCAGCACCCCCAGCGAGAGCAGGAGCCAGGCCAGCTCGCTGGGAGCGAGAGAGGTCACGAGCTTCGTTTGCGTCCCGTGCCGGGCGTCAGCGCTCGTCGATCGGGGTGTAGACCTCCCCCTTGGGTCCGACGTAGCTCCCGCGCGGCCGATAGATGCGGTTGTTCTGGTACTGCTCGAGCACGTGCGCGCACCAGCCGGAGATGCGGCTGGTCGCGAACACCGGCGTGAACAGGTCGATCGGGATGCCCATGCTGTAGTAGACCGAGGCCGAGTAGAAGTCGACGTTGCAGATCAGGCCCTTCTTCTGGCCCATCAGCTCCTCGAGCCGCGCCGACATCTCGTACAGCTCCGGGTGCCCGCTCTCGCGCGTGATCTCGCGGCTCATCGCCTTCAGGATCTTCGCGCGCGGGTCGCCCTCTTTGTACACGCGGTGGCCGAAGCCCATGATCTTCTCGCCCGACGCGAGCGCGGCCTCGAGCCAGGCCTCGAGCCGGTCGGGCGACTTGATCTCGAGCAGCATGCGCGCGACCTGCTCGTTCGCGCCGCCGTGCAGCGGCCCCTTGAGCGTGCCGATCGCCGCCATCACGCTCGAGTAGATCCCCGACAGCGTGCTCGAGGTGACGCGGGCGGAGAACGCCGACGCGTTCAGCTCGTGGTCGGCGTGCAGGATCAGGCAGGTGTCGAAGCGCGCGACCTCCTTCTCGTCGGGCTCCTCGCCCTTCAGCATGTACAGGAAGTTCCAGGCGATCGACTTGTCGGGCAGCGGCTGGAGCGGCCACTGGCCCGAGCGCACGCGCTGGTAGGCGGTGACGATCGTGCCGATGCGCGAGGCGAGGCGCGTCGACTTGCGCAGCGTGGCGGCGGCGTTGACCAGGTTCGCGTCGGGATCGTGCAGCGTGAGCCCCGCGATCACCGCGTGCAGGAAGTCCATCGGGTGGACGCGCGTCGGCAGGCCGTGGAACCAGCCGAACGACTCCGGCGGCAAGGCCATGCTGTGGTGCAGGTCGGTCGAGAACTCCTCGAGCTCGCGGCGCGTCGGCAGCCAGCCGTACCAGAGCAGGTAGACGACCTCTTCGAAGGTCGCGTGCGCGGCCAGGTCCTCGATCGTGAAGCCGCGGTAGAGCAGCGTCGTACCCTCGATCGTGCTGATCGAGGTGGTGGCCGTGACGACACCCTCGAGGCCGCGGTCGATGGCGCCGTTGTACTCCTGGACTGGCTCGCTCACGTTCCTCTCCCCTGCCGGCTCGCCTCCCGACTCCCCGCGCTATGAGACCGCACTCGCCGCTCGGCCGCCAGCTTGGCGTCGATGCGCCGCTGCAGGTACGGCGAGAAGTAGCCGCGGTAGCGCTTCCACAGCTCGGGCCGGCTCCAGTCGTCGCCGCTGATCCGGCCCCGACACTCGAGCGTGCCGCAGCCGCAGCTGAACTGGTCGTAGGGCGAGCCGTCGCTCATCGCGTAGTCGAAGCAGACTTCCTCGCCGGGCTCGAGCCGGCGCATCGCGACCAGCGCGATCTGGCCGGAGAGACCGCAGTTCGGATTGCACGAGTGGTTCACCCAGTCGCCCGGGCCGTCGTGGGCGGACACCAGGTAGAGGTCCTCCTCGACCTGCAGCGTGAGCAGCCGTTCGGCGGGCGAGAGCGCGTCGAGCTGCGCGGCGTGCACGGCTTCGCCGCCCCAGACCACGACCAGCTCGCCCTTCGCGACCGGCTCGCGCACGACCAATGCCCGTCCACCCTTTCCGTTGATCTGCCGAGGCTGGACCTTCGGAGAGTGATACGACGTCGGGTGGTCGGGCATGGGCCGGATCGTAGAAGAACCTCGCGGCGGCGCGCCAGTGCGTGGCAAGATTCGCGCGTGAGCGACGCCGAAGACGACCTGCGCACCGTGGCCGGCTGGATCGCGGAGGCGCGCGCGATCGTGGTGCTGACGGGCGCGGGTATCTCGACCGAGTCCGGCATCCCCGACTTCCGCGGCCCGCAGGGCGTGTGGACCAAGAACCCGGGCGCCGAGAAGATGGCGACGCTTTCGAACTACATGTCGGACCCCGAGGTGCGGCGGCGCGCGTGGCGCCACCGGGTCGAGTCGCCGGCCTGGTCGGCCAAGCCCAACGCGGGGCACCGCGCGCTGGTCGAGCTCGAGCGCAGCGGGCGCCTGCACACGCTGATCACGCAGAACGTGGACGGCCTGCACCAGGCGGCGGGCTCTTCGCCCGAACGCGTGGTCGAGATCCACGGCACGATCCACGAGGTGAATTGCCTGGACTGCGGCGAGCGCGCGCCGATGGAGCGCGCGCTCGCGCGCGTGCGCGCCGGCGAGGACGACCCGGCCTGCCGCAGCTGCGGGGGGATCCTGAAGTCGGCCACGATCTCGTTCGGCCAGAACCTGGTCGCGCGCGACCTGCAGCGCGCGGAGCGGGCGGCGCGCGGCTGCGACCTGTTGCTCGCGGTCGGGAGCACGCTCGCGGTGTACCCGATCGCGGGCGTCGTGCCGGTCGCCAAGCGCGCCGGCGCGCGGGTCGTGATCGTGAACGCGCAGCCGACCGAGATGGACGAGCTCGCCGACGCCGTGATCCGCGGCCAGATCGGCGAGATCCTGCCGGTGCTGATCGGCGCCGCGAGCTAGCTTCCCCCCGACGTGATCGCCCTCGAAGTCAGTCCCGCCGCGGTCAAGCCGCCGTACGGCGGCGTGGGCGGGACGATCCGCGCGCTGGTGCTCGAGCTGCTCGCGCAGGACCCCGCCATGCCCTACGCGCTCTGCTACCGCTTCGGGCGCTTCAGGCGCGGCAACCTGTTCCGGCCCGACGCGCGCAACGCGCGCGTGCGCGTGCTGATCGACCCGCTGAACGCGCTGCTCGTGCCGGGCGCGCGGCTCTTGCACTCGATGGGCGTGTACATGCCGCGCACGCCGCGCGTGCCGAAGCTGGTCACCATCCACGACCTGAACGCGGTGCGGAACGTCGCCTGGGTCAAGGCGTCGTGGCACGAGAAGCGCAGCGCGAAGATCGCGCAGGCGATCGCGCGCTCCGACCACGTGATGACCTACAGCTCGTTCACGGCGGAGGAGATCCGCGAGGACTACGGTCTCGCGCCCGAGCGCGTGCACCCGGTGCTGCTCGGCGTCGACACCGCGCGCTTCGCGCCGCCCTCCGCCGACGCGGTGCGCAGCCTGCGCGCGAAGCACGGCGACTACGTGATCTCGATCGGCCTGCTCACCGCGCGCAAGAACTTCGTCCGGCTGATCGAGGCCATGGAGCGGCTGCCGGAGCTGCGCCTGATCCTGGTCGGCCGCGGCAGCGACGGCGAGGCCGAGGTCGAGGCCGCGCTCGACCGCACCGGCATGCGCGCGCGCACGCTGCGCATGACCGGCCTGCCCGAGCCCGAGCTCGTGGCGCTGATCGGCGCCGCGCGCGCCTGCGCCGTGCCGAGCCTGTACGAGGGCTTCGGGCTGACCACGCTCGAGGCGATGGCGTGCGGAACCCCGGTCGTGTGCTCGAACGCCGCCTCGCTGCCCGAGGCGGCCGGCGACGCGGCGCTCCTGGTCGACGCGCGC
>Ga0187893_10005970_pt1 | contig 21235 bp, 20 predicted proteins | sample MA1701074metaG_FD_139574 | JGI IMG/M metagenome (GOLD analysis project Ga0187893, IMG submission 139574) | White microbial mat communities from a basaltic lava cave in the Kipuka Kanohina Cave System on the Island of Hawaii, USA - MA170107-4 metaG ...
AAACTCAACTTATCCGGGTAGGCCTCCTTCTTAAACCCATGCTACAAAAGCAAAACCAATCACACAATCAAAGAAAACTCACCAGATCTAAAATTTCCCCGGACAGCAGTGATTTGGGATTTGTAATTTGGTGCTTCCTACAAAGCCGGAGTCTTCAATGAAACCAATTCCGCCCTTGTGTTCACAGATCCCTTCGTTACCTCCCTCAGCTTCTCCTGGTACTCCCTGGCCTCCGTGGTTTTACCCAGTTTTCTCGCAGCACCAAATGCACCGTACAGCGAATTATACCGATTCGGCCTCCTCACCAAGTTCGCCTCGTACGCTTCGAGCGCCTTTGAATAATCACCATCTGCCAGGTGCATATCACCTAAAAGTTCCCTTGCAGGAAGGACTTCCCCGGGCGTCACCGCCTCTTTCTCCGTGCCGTCTTCGAGGTCGGCGGCTTTGGTCATGAGGGCAAAGGCTTCGGGTTTTTCGCCTTCGGTGAAGAGGATCCACGCCTCGCCGGCTTTGGCCTGTATGAGAACGTACCTGGACTTGCGCTCGTTGTTGGCGGTGGCGAGTTCTTGTTGCGCAGACTTGAGTAGTTCAAGATCCTTGCGTGCGTCGGCGAGCTTTTTCAGGTGAACGTTGCCGAGGAGGCGGCCGAACACCAGATTGGAGCGCTCCCAGGGATAATCGTTCCAGGGAAATGAGGTGGGAGCGAGCTGCAGCCTGGAGGCCTGTTCCCAGTCTTTCCGCTCCAGGGCGTAGCGTGCAGGGATGGAGGCAAACGCAAATGCATTTTTGAAATTCTGCGGCCACACTTCGGTAATGGTGTCGAGAATTTGTAGCTGCTCCAGCGCCTTGTCGTCGGCAGCAGATTGTAAGTATGCGTAGGTGAGGTAGTCCATGCCGTGGAGTTCCTCATCGTAATGATCCACACCCATCTGCTGCGCATAGCACTGCGCCGCGGCAATGGATTTGATGTTTGAGGCTGCTGATTCGCTCCACAATCCGAGGCGGGTAAAAATGTGTGAGGGCATATGTTGCGCGTGGGCAGAGGCGGCGGCGATTTGGGCGTAGCTGCGGGCAGCCGGCAAGGCCAGCTCGGCGAGTTCAGGGTAGTCGTAGGTGTGAATGATGTAGTGCGTAATGCCCGGGTGGTTGGGTTCTTTTTCCAACACGCCATTGAGAATTTCCGCGGCTTTTTTCTGGCGTGCGAAGGTCTTGTCCGTTGGGTCGGCAGCCGCACGGATGGCGAGCGCATAGAACACCGCGGCTTCGTGGTCGTCGGGGTAGCGGTCGGCGACTTTTTTCGAGGCGGCTTCAAACTTTAACACCCGTGTCAGGTGGTTGAGTTTGTCCCAGTCGTCGAAAATCGTGGCAATGGCTTCCAGGTAACGGGACTCTTTGCTATCCGCGCCGCCAACAATGGATCTGCCCAGCGCAATTACTTTCGCACCTTTCTCCAGCTCATGGTGGTCGGGGGGCGCCCACAGCGGGTGATAGAGGCTCATGGCCGCGCCCCAGTAGGCCATCACGCAGGTCGGGTCGGCGTCGATGACTTTGGCGTATGCTTTTTCAGATTCGGTGTACTCGAAGGAATGCAGCAGCGCCGTGGCAAGGTTAAAATCGGCCTGCACCCGGGGTGAACAGGTAAGGCCGAAGTTGACGCTGCCAAACTGGCCTTCGCCTGCACCGCAGAGAGCAATGTCTCCTCTGGTCAAATCCAGTGTACGGAGTTCGGCCTCGATGTCCGCCTTAGGACCAGAGCAGGCAACCAACAGTAACGCCAGAACCCGTGAGAAAACAGAGCGCATGCTTATTAGTAAGCAAAAGTTAGTAAGAAGCACCAAATCCCAAGCAACAAATTCCAAACTAATTCAAAGCTGCTAAACCAAAATCCCAAACGATCGGGCTCCTTTTTGGATTTGTTTTTTGGAATTTTGGATTTGTTTGGGATTTGGTACTTGGTGCTTTAGGGAATGAACTCCATCGTCTTCTCTACCTTTTCCTTCTCGCAAAGTCCGTCTATCCATTTCTGATTCGTCGGCCTTACTCCGTATTTCTTCTGATAGGCTGCGTTAACTGCGGGCGTGATCTTCATCAGGTCTGCAGGTTTGACTCCCTTTACTTTCACAACAGCATTTACGCATTTAATCTCGCCGCCCTTCTCAAGGAAGGCGTTGTACCAGCTTCGTTTTCTCAGGTAGTACGAGCGCGCGAAGATCCGGCCATCAAGTGTAACCATCCAGATTCCGGTGAACTTCGGATGATCCTCTCCGCCTCGTAAATGATTGATGCTTTGCTTATTGATACATTCCAGGAAGGCTTTAGAGAATTTCTTCATCAGGAGGGCAAGGTACGTGTTAGCATGTTGAGTTGCAGCGATTACTACCAGTGTTGCCCCCGAGCCCCGAGCACCGAGCGCCGAGCCCCGAGTACCTAGCCCCGAGTACCGAGCCCCGAGTCCCGAGCCCCGAGCGCCGAGCCCCGAGCGCCGAGCCCCGAGTACCTAGCCCCGAGCGCCGAGCCCCGAGCGCCGAGCCCCGAGCACCTAGCCCCGAGCACCTTGCCCCGAGCGCCGAGCCCCGAGCGCCGAGCCCCGAGTACCTAGCCCCGAGCACCTTGCCCCGAGCACCGAGCCCCGAGCGCCTAGCCCCGAGCACCTTGCCCCGAGCGCCGAGCCCCGAGCCCCGAGCGCCGAGCCCCGAGCGCCGAGCCCCTAGCCCGGCTTCGAATTTTACATAAATGTCCGCTCCGCCAGAAGGAGAGACCTTCTCTAGTTTGACTAGGGAGTGTTTCCAATGGGGAGCATAGCAAAAGTTAAGAACTAAGAACTAAGGTACAGCTTGGATGAAAGATTTAGGGCTGCGCGAGTTGCACAGCACTTGGAAGACCGGACTTAGATTGCATTTCCCGCAGATCGCAGATTGAGTAACGCAGATCTGTGCAGATTAATGCAATCAGCATGGTACTGATCTGTGTAAATCTGCGGTATTGAATCTGCGAGAATCTGAGGGAAAAATGTCGGTGAGCGCCGGTACACTTACTAGTCGCGGCTCGAGAGTTTGGTAATTCCTCCCCTTTGGGCTACTTTTGTCCCCTCCAAATCGCGGGGTGGAGCAGTTGGTAGCTCGTTGGGCTCATAACCCAAAGGTCGCAAGTTCGAGTCTTGCCCCCGCTACCAAAAAAAACGACGATCTGACCGGTCGTCGTTTTTGTTTTAGCGGCAAAATGAAGACTGACAGCCAGCAACCAGCTGACCAGTAACCGCTATTTCCCCTTCAACTCATTCAGCTTCGCCCGCTGCTCCTCCGTCAAGGCATTCTTCGTCCGGATCATCAATGCCATCTGCGCCTTCTTGATTTGCCGCTCCTGGTCAAGCACCTTGTCGAGCTGGGCCATCACGTTCGCCTCGTTCACCGTTGACTCAGCAAGCAGCTTCTGCATGGCAGATACCTCGGCCTGGAGATCCCACTGAAGGCGGTTGAACTTCTTCTGAGACTCTTCCACGGTGGCAATGATCTGTTCCTTTTGCTCCTTCTTTAACTGTATATCGTTTTGATAGCGCATAACCAGTTCAGGAGGGAACATGAACTCGCGCATGGGATCGTTGCGTTGATCAATGCCCGGATGCGGACCCGTTGCCTGGGCAAGGGCTTTAAAACCCTTGATAAAAAACAGCGCAAGGAGGGCGCATTTCATTGAATTGACAATTGTAGTTTTCATAACCGTGCTATTTAATGTTGTAATTGATTTCGTTTAGCAAGGACGCGGTTGGAGAACTCCACCCGGATAGTGTGCCGGCCCCTGATACCATTTCTGACGGAATCAGGCTGCCTGTTGTTTCCTGCCAGGCAGCGATTTCCATTGGAGCTCTTTCATTCGTCTCGCGCAAGTAGAGCCAGGCGACTACCGCGGTCAAGGCAATGGACGCGGCGATCCTCCACACGCGTTTTGTCCCGGACCTGCTGCTTTTTTCCCACATGATCTCAAATGGCGGCGCTTCCTCTTTGCCGGATGAAAGTTCTTTCTTGAACAGTGCTCTGAGTTTTTTCTCCTCGGGATTCATAACAACTCATGGTCTTTGTGCCCTGCCAGGTATTTCCGAAAATTTTCCTTGCCCCGCTCGTAGTGAGTGCGAAACGAACCCTTTGAGATACCGAGTGTCTCCGCCACTTCGTCCAACGTGAGGTCATGATAGAAGGCGAGGGTCAGTACGGCACGTTGCTGAACTGACAGGCCGTTGAGGATCTCCATAAACAAAACGGTTGTTTCTGCTGACGCCCGGGGAGTGTCATCCGGAATCTGGTTGTGACTTTCGTTCAGTTCCACATGATTCCTTCCGTTTTTTCTGAACAAATCCATCGCCGTGTTCCGTATCACTGTGAAGAGCCATGACTTAAGAGTTGATTTCTGAAGAAACCGGGCCTTACCCCCGTACACTTTCAAATACACCGTTTGAAGCGTGTCCTTCGCCATCTCTTCGTCATTATTGCAGCAGAACAGGCTCCAGGAGTAGCTTTCCTCGTGCAGTTCTTTTAATTGCCCTTTCCAATCCTGGCCCATACCTGCAATTTTACGTGGCCCGCCTTTCAACAGTTAGTCGCAAGACGGGTGCGTTTGTATGACAGGAGGTATGGGTTTTGTTACCAACCTTACCGGTCTTCGCGGTTCCGACCAAAGGGAGGACAGCGCGATCCCCGAATTGTCCGGTGAAATGCTTCCCAGACTTACCCACGGGTTCGATTTCGTCCCTGGTGACGATGATTCGGGGATTGAAATTGCAAGGATCGCGGCATTTCGCTTCGCTACAGCCGCGGAGACAATTACAGGAGTTTTCCCGGAGACCAGCGACCTTCCTTCGCGAAACGCTACGGCAGGCAATGCTGGCGACCAGCGACTAGTTTCCGTAGCTTAGCGGTCCTATGCTCATCGACCTCCGCTCCGACACCGTCACCAAGCCAACTCCCGCCATGCTCCAGGCAATGATGTCCGCCGATGTGGGCGATGATGTCTTCGGCGAAGATCCAACAGTGAAGAAGCTGGAAGAAAAGTGTGCGAAGCTCCTGGGACTTGATGCAGCATTGTACTGCCCGTCAGGCACAATGACCAACCAAATCGGTATCAGGGTGCTCACACAGCCTTACGACGAGGTGATCTGCTACAGAGGCGCCCATATTTATAAGTACGAGGGCGGCGGACTGGCCGGCAACAGCGGTGTCAGCGCACGGCTTCTCAACGGCGACCGCGGACGGTTGACGGTGGACGATGTCGCAGCGAACATCAACTCTTCAGACTCACACTACCCGCGCACGTCTGTTGTGGCACTTGAAAATACTGTGGTGCGTGAAGCTGGCAGCTACTATACGCTGGCCCAGATGAAGGACGTTTGCGACTTCGCACACTCCAGGGGGCTGCGCACACACCTTGACGGCGCACGGCTTTTCAACGGGCTTACGGAGACCGGCGACAAACCGGAATCCGTCGGCAAACTGTTCGATACGGTGTCGATCTGTCTATCAAAAGGTCTCGGCGCACCCGTGGGATCGGTGCTGGTGTGTAAGAGGGAGTATGAAGCCAAGGCCCGCAGAATGAGAAAGGTCTTCGGCGGCGGAATGCGTCAGTCCGGGTTCATTGCAGCGGCAGGTGTGTACGCGCTGGACAATCACATCACACGGCTCAAGGAGGATCACAAGCGCGCAAAGGCGTTGGGCAGCGCCTTAAGTTCGGCGCCATACGTGAAATCGGTTATGCCGGTGGACACGAACATTATCATCTTTGAACTGGTAGCGCCCGTGACGCCGGAGAAATTCTTGTCGAAGGCCCTCGAGCAGGGTGTGAAGGCCCTGGCGTTCAGCGGTACAGAGATCCGTATGGTCACGCACCTGGACTTCGACGACAAGATGCTGGAAAAAACGCTCGAGGTCCTGAAACGAATTCACTTCTGACATGCAGGACGCTGGTGAATCGCTTTTCGCGGCAGAAAGCGCACGGGATGCCGAGCAGGGTGGCAAGCCGGCTGGTAACAAGAACTGTCTCAACTGCGGCACGGAACTGAGGGGATTGTTTTGCCATGTATGCGGACAGAAAGACCTGCCCAAGCGTCAATCCACAGGGCAGCTGTTGTCGAACTTTATAGAGTCGTTTTCGAATTTCGAAGGCAAATTCTTTCAGACAACCAAACAGCTTCTCCTGCGCCCTGGATTCCTGTCACTCGAATACAATATGGGCAAGCGGGAGCGCTACTTCCACCCGGTGAGGATGTATGCGTTCATCAGCTTCATTTTCTTTCTGATATTCTTCAGCCTTCCGGAAAAACAGGATGAGAAAGATGACAAGGTTGAATTGGATGACGAGGACCGCAGGGAAATAGCGGAGGATTCTATTCGCGAAAGAAAAGCACTGTACGGGCAGATGGCAGCTCTGGGTGTCGACACCACCGGGCTAAACTTTGACTCATTGACACGGGCTCAGCAAGACACCACCAGGAAAAAAAAGAAGGGAAACGGATTTACGCTGACAAAGTCCGAGTATGAGTCCGTCGAAGCATACGACTCAATTCAGGCCACGCTGCCTCCAGACGAGCGCGACGGCTGGTTTGGGCGAAAAATCCAATACCGCATGATCGAACTGAACAGGCAATACAGCGACGAGTCCAGAGATTTCGGCAAGGACATGTGGAAGGCTACCCTGGAGAAATTTCCTAAAATGCTTTTCTTCCTGCTGCCTGTCTTTGCACTGTTACTGAAGCTGCTGTATGTAAGGCGAAACTACTTCTATAGTGAACACCTTGTGTTCTCACTCTACTACTACAATTTCTTCTACTTCGCCGGATCCATCATGATGCTGGCAGGGCTGGTGGAGTCACTCGCCTGGGTGACTACGATCATCGCGTGGGGTATCTACTTCTACCTGCTCTTCAGTATGAAGCGCAACTACAACCAGGGTTGGATCAAAACAATCGCGAAATTCCTGATCTTCAGCTTCGTGTTTTCATTTTGTGCGCTTTTCGCGTTCTTGATCAATATGATTGCCATCATGATGATTCTCTGATGTCGCTGCTGAATACATCTTCTCCGCCGCTGGCTGAACGTATGCGCCCCGCCAGGCTGGACGACCTCATCGGTCAACAGCATTTGGTTGGTAAGGGTGGCATCATCCGTGTCGCCATCGGGTCGGGCAACATACCTTCCATGATCCTGTGGGGACCGCCAGGCGTGGGAAAAACCACGATCGCCAACATTATCGCGAATGAAGTGAAGCGGCCGTTTCATACGCTTTCGGCTGTGAATGCCGGCGTGAAAGATGTACGAGAAGTGATTGAGAAGGCAAAGCACTCCAACCGTCCCATCCTGTTCATCGACGAGATCCACCGGTTCAACAAATCACAGCAAGACGCGCTGCTCGGGGCCGTGGAGAAAGGCACCATTACACTGATCGGCGCTACAACAGAGAACCCGTCATTCGAAGTGAACTCGGCTTTGCTGTCGCGGTGCCAGGTGTACGTGTTAAAACCACTCACGGAAGAAGACCTGCTCGGACTGTTGAGTAGAGTACTTCAGAAAGACGTTGAACTCATCAAGCGCAAAATCAAGGTGAAGGAACACACGGCGCTGCTCAACATCTCGGGCGGCGATGCGCGCAAGGTGCTGAACCTGGCGGAACTGATCGCCGAATCGGTGCAAGGTGAGATCGTGATCACCGACAAGCTGGTGATGGAAGTGGCGCAGAAACACATCGCCATCTACGACAAGAGCGGCGAACAACACTATGATATTATTTCTGCCTTTATCAAATCCATCCGCGGCAGCGACCCGAACGCCGCGGTTTATTACCTGGCGCGCATGATTGAAGGCGGGGAAGATGTGAAGTTCATCGCCCGTCGGCTGGTGATTCTCGCTTCTGAAGACATCGGCAACGCCAACCCAACGGCCCTCGTGCTTGCCACCAGCGCCTTCCAGGCCGTGAATATGATCGGCTACCCGGAGGCAGCACTCATATTGAGTCAGTGCGCCACTTACCTGGCATGCTCGCCGAAGAGCAACGCGGCAACCGTGGCAATCGGCAGCGCGATGGGCAAGGTGAGTGAAACCGGCGATCTGCCCGTGCCGTTAGCCATAAGAAATGCACCGACCAAACTAATGAAAGACCTGGGTTATGGAACGGATTACCAATATGCGCACGATTACGAAGGAAACTTTGTGAACATGGAGTTCTTACCGGAGGCCATCAGTGGTATGAAATTCTATGAGCCCGGAAAAAATGCGCGCGAAGACGAGCAGCGGGCATTCCTAAGGAGACTTTGGAAGGAGAAATATGGGTACTAATTCGTCAATCGTTATACGTTAATCGTTAATCCTTGTTTGTTACCCGGTATTCAGAACTGTTCAGCGATTAACGCATAACGAATAACGTATAACGAATAACGTATAACGAATAACGATTCAATGCAGCGACTGATCTTTGACTACTCTCCCTTTTACTTTGTGCTCTGCCTGGGGCTGGGTTTCGGCTACGCATGGGTGCTGTATACAACGAAATACTCCTGGAGCAAGACGTTCAACCGTTTTCTCTTCGCGCTGCGTGCCGTGCTGGCCAGTGCGTTGTTTGTTCTCTTGCTCGGCCCTGTGCTGCGCCAGACTACCAATTTCTTTGAAAAGCCGACAGTAGTGGTGCTCGTGGACAACTCCCGGTCTGTAAGGGAAACAGCCGACACTGCAAAAATACTGTCCGATCTATCAATGATGGCCGAGGCGGTCTATCAGACAGACAGGGCAGTCGAGTGGAGCACCCTGGACGGCGTGACTGACAATATCCGCTACCATGGTGTTTCTTCTGACCTGACTGGGGCGCTTAAACAAACGACCAACCGATACGAGGGAAAGAACCTGTCGGCCATTGTGCTGGTCTCGGATGGCATTTACAACAACGGCATGTCGCCGCTGTACCAGCCGCCGCGAGTGCCGGTTTACACGGTGGGCGTGGGCGATACGGTGCAGCGCGCCGACCTCGTGCTGAAAAACGTAGCCTGCAACCGCGTGGTGTACCAGGGGAACAAGTTTCCCATCAGGGCGGAAGTAGGAGTGAATAGACTGTCAAACATTGATGTAACCGTTTCTGTCCTGCACCAGGGTGCTGTGCTTAAACAGCAGACGAAGAAGAGCGACAACAAGTCTTTGCTCGACTTCGACTTCCAGCTTGACGCAGTGAAGCAGGGTATCCAGCGGCTTGAAATTCGAGTGACGCGAAATAGCCGGGAGTTTAATGCCGACAACAACCGTGGTTCTGCATTTGTGGAGGTGGTGGAAGGCAAGAAGAAGATCCTGGTCCTGGCCCCATCGCCCCACCCCGACATCAAGGCGCTGCGAACAGTGGTTGAAAAGAATCCCAACTATGGCTTCCTCGTGCACATTCCGGGGGTGGAAGAGCTCACCGCCGCGGCACTTGACCCGCGCGCGATAGACCTGTTGATCGCCCACCAGAGTCCCGACATTGCGGCGCGCACAACAGGACTGCTCACCAGCCTGCTTCGCGCGAAAGTCCCGGCGCTGGTCATCGTGGGTTCACAAACACAATTGCGCACCCTCGCCGGTGCGGGAATTCCGCTCACATTTGAGGCTTCCGCGCAGCGCGATGAAGTTCAGCCAGTGTTGAATGCCAACTTCCATGACTTTGGGTTTTCGCCGGACCTGGCGCCCGTGATCGCGCGATACCCGCCGGTTGTGGTCCCGTTTGGAAAGTTTTCGGTACCTCCATCAGCGCGCACGGTGCTTTTCCAGCAAATCGGCAGCGTGGTTACGGACCGCCCGCTGATGTTTACACTCGACCGCGATGGTCACAAGCTTGGTGTATTCATAGGCGACGGCATGTGGAAGTGGCGTCTGAGTGAGTTCCAGGAGACAGGCAAGACGTTGGTCTTTGATGAGGGCATGTCGAAAACGATACAATACCTGAGTACACGTGATGATCGTCGCAGGTTCCGAGCCTTTCCCATCCAGCAGGAATTCAGCAGCGATGGACCTGCCGTGATCGAGAGCCAGGTGTACAACGAGTTGTTCGAGCCGGTTTTCGGCAATACAGTCGACCTGGAGATCACCGGCGAGTCGGGCAAGGTGATGCGATTCCGCTACGTGACCGGCCCGGGCGCCAGCAGCCGCTACCGTATCGGGGGCCTCGCAGAAGGCATCTATCGCTTCCGCGCCTCTGCAGACGTGAGTGGCAAACGCGAAACTGTGACGGGCGAATTCCTGGTAGTAGAACAGAACGTGGAGTCGCGCAACCTGACAGCCGATTTCGGTTTGTTAAGAAAGCTGGCCGAAAGCACGGAAGGTGAATTCTACCGCGCCACCGAGCTCAACAAGCTCACCGCTGACCTCACCGACGGCAAAGCCATATCAACGATCCACACGGAAGAGACATTCAATCCGTTGATCAATTTGAAACTGGTATTCTTTCTTCTTCTCCTGCTCGTGAGTGCAGAGTGGTTTGCGAGGAAGTACGCGGGGTCGTACTAGGAGCTGGAATCTGGAATCTAGAAGCTTAGGAGCTGCCCCTTTAGGGGCCAGGGGCTTGGAGAGAAAGTACTAGAAGATGGAAGCAAGAATCTAGAATCTAAAAAGAGTTCCCCAGCTTCTAGCTTCTAGCTTCTAGCTTCTAGCTTCTAGCTTCTAGCTTCTAGCTTCTAGCTTCTAGCTTCTAGCTTCTACAACCCAAGTTCTCATCACTGCCGGCACCGTCTTCTTAAGTATGTAATCATCATGCTGGTACTCCAGCAGCACATGGGTGTTCTTTACACTGAACGGCGGCTTGTCGATGAAGACCCCGGAGTTGAACTTCATGCGGATGTGCGGACCGGGAATCTTATCGACGTTGTAGTCTGGATTAGCGGAGGCAGGCAGGTGCTCGGTGATCAGTGCGTAGCGATAGGTCTTTATTTTTTCCAGGATTTTTGAGACTTGGACGTTGGCCAGGTGTTGCAATACCTGCCTGATGATCACAAGGTCGGCAGGCGGAAGTTGGTCGTCGATGGCGTTGAGAAAGCGGAATGAAATTGATTCGCGGCCGAACTTGCCTTGGTGGTGTTTCATCATCTCCTCCACGACATCGGTGCCGGTGTAGGTGACATTTAGACCTTCGATGATCTTGCTTGAAATGTGGAAATCGCCACAGCCGATCTCGAGAACGCTTTTTACGTTTTTTTCCTTGATGAAGGCCCGCACGGTGTCGATGTAGCGCTGTACATCCGGGTTATGCGTGCCGCTGCCGGAATAGAACTCTCCGGGTTTGCCGCCCCAGGTGTTCTTCTTGTAGATGTCAGAAAAAATATCTTCAACCTTCTTGTTCTGAAGACGGTGAAAGTCACGCTGCCGCCACCACAATAAGAACTTTTTCAGCATGGGCGCGGAAAAGAAGCCGTGTTAGCCTGGTTATTTCTCCTTCGACGCCTTCGCTTTCTTTACCTTGATTGTGAGCGAATCGCCTTTGCCGTCGTAATCGGCCAGGATGGTGCCGCCTTCTTCCACCTCTCCCTTGAGAATCTCCTCGGCCACGGGGTCCTCCAGGTATTTCTGGATAGCGCGGTTGAGCGGACGGGCGCCGAACTGCTGGTCGTAGCCCTTTTGCGAGAGGAAGTCCTTCGCCTTGTCGGTGAGCTCAACATGGTAGCCGATGGAAAGGATCCGTGCGAAGAGTTTGGTGAGCGTAAGGTCGATGATCTTGTGAATGTGCTCCCGCTGGAGCGAATTGAACACGATCACGTCGTCGAGCCGGTTGAGGAACTCGGGTGAGAACGCTTTTTTCAGCGCACTCTGGATCGTGCTCTTCATGATCTCCTCTTCGCTTTCCTGCTTTGACTTGGTGGCGAAGCCGATGCCGGATCCGTAATCCTTAAGGTCGCGTACACCGATGTTGGAGGTCATGATGATAATCGTGTTGCGGAAATCCACGCGGCGGCCGAGACCATCAGTTAGAATGCCGTCGTCAAGCACTTGCAGGAGGATGTTGAAAACGTCTGGGTGCGCCTTCTCGATTTCATCGAGGAGCACCACGCTGTAGGGCTTCCTGCGGACTTTTTCTGTCAACTGACCGCCTTCTTCGTAGCCCACGTAGCCGGGAGGCGCGCCGACGAGTCGCGACACGGAAAATTTCTCCATGTACTCGCTCATGTCGATGCGAATAAGGGCGTCCTCCTTGTCAAAAAGGTAAGTAGCGAGCACCTTGGCGAGTTCCGTCTTGCCCACGCCGGTAGGACCGAGGAACACGAATGAGCCAATGGGCTTGCGCGGATCTTTCAATCCCACGCGCGTGCGCTGGATCGCTTTCGTAAGTTTCTTGATCGCTTCTTCCTGGCCAATCACCTTGCCGCTGAGTTCTGTACTCATGCCCAGCAGCTTGTTGCTTTCTTTCTGTGCGATGCGGTTGGTGGGAATGCCGGTCATCATGCCGATCACGTCGGCAACGTTATCTTCTGTGACTGTGTATTTCTCTGTGCGTGTCTTCTCCTCCCAGCGACCCTTTGCCATGTCGAGCTGCTCGATGAGCTTCTTCTCCTTATCCCGGAGCTGGGCAGCCTCTTCGTACTTCTGGCTCTTCACCACGCGGTTCTTTTCCTTCTTCACATCTTCTATCGCCTCTTCAAACTTGACGATCTCATCAGGTACATGGATGTTGTTGATGTGAACACGCGCGCCGGCCTCGTCGAGTACATCGATCGCCTTGTCGGGCAGGAAGCGGTCGCTGATGTAGCGGTCTGAGAGCTTCACGCATGATATGAGCGCCTCCTTGGTGTAGGTAACGTGGTGGTGGTCTTCGTACTTCTCCTTTATATTCTCGAGGATTTGAATGGTTTCTTCCACGGTGGTGGAGTCAACCATGACCATCTGGAAGCGGCGCGCGAGAGCCCCATCCTTCTCGATGTACTGCCGGTATTCATCGAGTGTGGTGGCGCCGATGCACTGGATTTCACCCCGTGCCAGGGCAGGCTTGAACATGTTCGAGGCGTCAAGCGAGCCTGAAGCGCCGCCTGCGCCAACGATGGTATGAAGTTCGTCGATGAAGAGTATGACGTCTTGCGACTTTTCGAGTTCATTCATCACGGCTTTCATACGTTCCTCAAACTGGCCCCTGTACTTGGTGCCGGCCACAAGTGAAGCGAGGTCGAGCGTAACGACGCGCTTTCCGAAGAGTACGCGCGAAACTTTCTTCTGGATGATCCGCAAGGCCAGACCCTCTGCGATGGCCGTCTTGCCAACACCGGGTTCACCGATGAGGATCGGGTTGTTTTTCTTGCGACGGGACAGGATCTGCGCTACGCGCTCGATCTCTTTCTCCCGGCCCACGATCGGGTCGAGTTTGTTCTCTTCGGCGAGCTTGGTGAGGTCGCGGCCAAAATTGTCCAGCACAGGTGTGCGCGACTTCTCGGCGCCTTTCTTCTCCTTGCTGGCGCTTCCTGAGCCGGAGGCCCCCGACGAACCGAACATCTTCGACGAATCGTCGTCCGGATCATCGGTGTCCTGAGAGGCAGTAGGTTGTTCGTTCTGGTATTCCAGCATTTCTTTCACGACGTCGTAGGAGACGTCGAACTTGTTGAGGATCTGCGTGGCGAGGTTGTCAGGATCGCGCAGAATAGACAACAGCAGGTGTTCCGTGCCGATCAACTGCGCCTTGAAAACTTTTGCTTCGAGGTAAGTAATCTTCAGGACCTTCTCAGACGCACGGGTCAGCGGAATGTTCGAGAGGTTCTTCACCTGGTGGGTAGCGGTTCCTTTCGACACTTTTTCAATTTCACCCCGCAGTTCGTCGATGGGTACACCCAGTTTTTTGAGCACACCCACCGCCACTCCTTCCCCTTCGCGGATCATGCCCAGGATGAGGTGCTCTGTTCCGATATAATCGTGTCCCAACCGTAGTGCTTCCTCACGGCTGAGGGAGATCACTTCTTTTACGCGGTTAGAGAATTTTGCTTCCATGCAAGCGATTCGGGTTATAAAACGTTATAAATGTAGCCGGACGTGGATTCATATGCAACCATGGCCCGGATGCCCAGAATCGCCAACGTTCGACTCCTTTTCCCTCTTTAACGTCCGGCAAAATTTATTTGTTCATCGCGTCGATACACTCCCTAATACCTGTCCGGCCTCCGGACCAACACTGCACAACAGGTCGAGGATGCTCAGGTTTGGAACAAATGTACTGCCAAAGACCTGGTGGTAGGGAACAGGCCGCAAAAATGTCCGGGATGTGAAGGGCTCCTTCACCAAAATAACGTTTCGCAGGTCATCTCTGCCTGCCTCAGCATCGTAGGAAGCGCTTACAGAGATGGTTTTCGTCGAGCCTAACCATTTCAGACACAATGACAGGATTTGTTGATTCAGCATGAAGAGGAAACGCTCACCTGAATGAAGCACCCTGTACAAGTCGACCCGGTAATGCTCGAAAAACGGTGAGTTCGCATAAGCGCTCTCAAGGGTACGCCACATGTTTGCCTGCCAGCGGACCTCGTTGTCGATCTTGACGGACGTAATAGGCATTTTTCCGTGGCGTCTGGAAAGAGGAATCGTCAGCCGCTGCACCCCGTGGACGGTAAGAATGTAACACCTATTGCGGTAGCTCTGCTTTTCGAAGTGCTCATGCGCTTCGATCTGGATGTCGTCATAGCCTTGCAGCAGCGCGAAGAACTCGATGCTGGGGAGGAAATGGGATTCGATCAGGAGACGCCGCATTACTGCTAAGGATTATCAGCCCAAACCCTGGCGGACAAGCCAATGGGGGCAAAATAACGTGTTTAAGGATTTACCTGTTTAAGTATTTATGTTTTTACTTTTGCATCCGTCATGGCCGAGTTCAAAAAGGTGAAGATGATTGTGTACATCGTGGGCTCCACGATGTTGATCACGTTCGTTTTCTATTTCTACCAGATACTCTACACTCCCAACGTGCTGGTGAATGGCGTTGACAGGCTCTTTGTGATCAAGTCAGGCACAACCTACGGCAAAGTCCTTTCCGATTTGCACGAACAGGGACTTGTCAACGATATGGTCTCTTTTAGTTTCCTGGCCCGGCTGAAGAGTTTTGACCGAAGGATTCAGCCCGGCCGCTACCTGCTGCGCCGCGACATGACCAACCTCCAGGCCATCAACTCGCTGATGGGAGGCAGGCGCGAAGCCGTTGAAATAACATTTACACATGTTCGGTTACTGAAGGATCTCGACGAACGCATCACGAAGAACATCGGTGTGACGGAGGAAGAGTTCAATGCGGCGCTTGATGCATTTGTGAGAACCAACCGGGAAGGTTTCACCCGCGACAACGTGCTCTGCATGTTTATTCCAAACACTTACGAAGTATATTTCAACGTGGTGCCCGAGGAGCTTGTGGACCGCATGCATGAAGAGTATCTGGGCTTCTGGAGCGCGGAGCGTCGCAGCAAAGCCGACAGCCTGAGGCTAACGCCGATCGAGGTTTCGATCCTTGCGTCTATTGTACAGGCAGAGACGATCAAGCAGGAGGAGGCGCCGGTCATCGCCGGACTCTACATCAACAGGCTGAGAAAGGGTATGCCGCTGCAAGCCGACCCCACCCTTGTATTTGCGGTCGGCGACTTTTCCATCAAGCGGGTGCTGGACAGGCACAAGGAAGTGGAGTCACCCTACAATACATACAAGAATCTGGGCCTGCCGCCAGGTCCCATCAACATGCCCACTATCGCCAACATTGACGCGGTGCTCAACTACGACCGCAACAATTTTGTTTACATGTGTGCCCGTGAGGACTTTTCGGGTTATCACAATTTTGCAAGAACGCTGCGCGAGCACAACAACAACGCGGCGCGATACCAGCGGGCGCTCACCATCGAGCAGAGAAAAGGAGCTGCAGCACGTCGGGCAAGGCGTAAATAACAGTGGTTGACCATTGGTTATTGCCTCACCTCAGCCTGCCCGAAGGGAGCGGGAAGCATTCTCCACTACAATGGACCCTTTCCTGCGATGATCTGTGAAGCATTAGTCTGCGTGAATCTCCGCTGATAATCGCTGATCAGTTGCCGGTTCTCACTGATCACACGGGCATGAATAAGCGAATTTTCTGCCATTTGCACAGATCATCGTAATTTTCGGAAGTGTATAAGACCGAGACCAGCATAAGAGTACGGTACGGGGAAACTGACCAGATGCAGTATGTATACTATGGCAACTATGCCATGTACTACGAGGTGGGTCGTGTGGAGAGCCTGAGGCAACTTGGGCTTACGTATAGCGAACTGGAAGCCATGGGCATCATCATGCCTGTTTTGGAGAATCACTCGGAGTTTCATGCACCTGCGCTCTACGACGAACTGCTGCGCATCGTTGTGATTATACCGGAAAAGCCCTCTGTGCGCATCCGGTTCTTATACGAGATTTACAATGAGAAGAACGTACTCATTCACCGCGGTGAGACGCTGCTGGCTTTTGTAAACCAGAAATCGGGGAGGCCTTGCCGCCCACCGGAAGCTTTCATGAAAGTACTTGAACCTTATTTTTAGTCCGCGATGAGTTACCGGCTCAGGAAGCGCTTTCTGAAACTACCGATCCTGCGCACACTGCGCATCCGGATGAAGAAGATCCGCATGCCAGGCGAGCATCTCAGTTTTTACAAGTTCTCCAAGATATTCGTCAAGAACCTCCAGCAGGATGAGATCATGGACCGCGCCAACGGGGTGTCTTACAACTTCGTACTGGCCATCTTTCCTACGATTATCTTCATGTTCACCCTCATCCCGTACATTGCTGCTTATTTTCCAACCCTCGGCCAGGACAATATCATGCGGTTCCTGGGCGAGTACGTTCCTCCGAGCATGTTCGAGGTGATGTCGTCTACTCTCCGGGATATTCTTGAAAAACAACGCGGCGGACTGCTCACCCTGGGCTTCCTGTTTGCAGCATTCCTGGCAACCAATGGCATGATGGCGTTGATGCGCGCCTTCAACGCGTGCTATCAGACGGTAGAGAAGCGTAGTTTTTTGCGCATGCGCCTTACCGCGGCTGGACTTACCCTGATGGTCACGGTTGTTCTCTTGTTTGCTGTGTTCCTCCTCGTGGTGGGCGAGATCGTGGTTGGACGGCTCACAGATGAACTTTCTGACCTGAGCCACCTCAGGTTGGAAGACTATCAGATCTATGGACTGCTGGCGCTGCGCTTTACCGTGATCTTTATACTGTTTTTCTTTGCTGTTTCCTTTATCTACTATTTCGGCCCCGCCATCCACTACAACTGGAGATTTTTCTCATGGGGATCATTCCTTGCCACGCTTGGTTGCCTTGGGGTTTCATATGGCTTCTCCTACTACGTCACCAATTTCGGAAGCTACAACAAGGTGTACGGGTCTATCGGTGTGCTCATTGCGCTCATGATCTGGATTCAGTTGCTGACAATTGTCTTACTCTTTGGCTATGAGATCAATGCCAGCCTTCATTACGGTCAGAAAATGGAGGCCATCGCTCAGCATGAAAGGGCGAAGCGGAGGGAGAAGTTGAAGGGAATGAAATCACTGACGATCTAAGTCGTCAAGCACCAAATCACAAAATACAAATACGAATCACAAGATTCCAGGCTCCATGGATTGGAATTTGTATTTTGGAAATTTGTAAAAGTTATTCCATTCGCAACGCCTGACTCGGATTGGCCAACGCCGCCTTTAGCGTCTGAAATCCCACAGTAAGAATCCCGATCATCATCATGATGATAATGACCGCAACAAAGGGCAGTACTCCCAACGGCGCGTGGTAGACAAAACCTGTCAACCACCTGCTCATCACCACATAGGCCACCGGACTCGCAATGATGGAGGCCACTATAATAAGCCTTAAGAACTTTGACACTACCAGGTAGATGATCTGCCACAACTCAGCTCCGAGGATTTTGCGTATGCTGAGCTCTTTGACACGCTGCGACAACGCGTGCGTCGATAACCCGTAGAGGCCCATGCACGCGATCAGGATTGCGAGAAAACTGAAGATGGTAATCAGCCGGCTCAGTTGGAGATCAGATCTGTAGGCCATTGTAAACTGCTCATCGAAGAAACGTACGGCGTAGGGCACCCTGGTCGTTGCCAGGTTCTTATAGGTCTTTTCAATGAATGCCAGCGTAGCCGCCAGGTCTCAGCATGTCTACGAGCCCGCTGTCTGCAGCGTAGTACTGGTCCTCGTAAAAGGACGCCTCACCGCCCGTTTCGATGACAACATAGCCCCATTTGCTTAGCCTGGAAACACTTTCCACATCCGACATTTCCTTGATGACATCGTACAGCGGAGCCGGATGGACAGCGTATTGTCCGCTGCCCAGGTAAAGGTTTTGCGTGTTCTCTTTAGCAAGCCGGTAAACCCGGTCGCCGTTCTTGTGAAAATTGTCATAGCTGAACTCGTGGTGGACATAAATTGAGATCAGCAGGAAGACAAACAGCCCGAGGGTAAGGCCAAATATGTTGATCAGTGCAGTTGCCGTTCCGCGCCGGAAGCGACGGAAGGAGATGATGAGCCAGTTCCTGAGCATGGGGATGGGTTTGTTCTTATACTGGTACTACTTAGACAGGTAACAAAGCAAAAAGGTTGCGGAAGGTAGTCTGTAATCTGTGATCTGTAATCTGTGATCTGTAATCTGTGATCTGTGATCTGTGATCTGTAATCTGTGATCTGTGATCTGTAATCTGTGACATGTAACTTAATCAGCACCCAGGCCCGCTGGCCGCTGGCCCTCTGGCACACAAACACTCAACCACGCCCTTTCCAGGGATACGTAAGCCGCCCCCAGTATGTCTCAAGAAGGTGCGCGTTCCAAAGAGTTTGAAACGCTTCCTTTGAACGCGAAGAGAATTCGGTCGTCTCTGTTCCTTTTTCCAGCCATACCGCCTGGTATTCACCGTCTTCAATTGTCCAGATCGTTTTGAAGTCGCCATGGAACGGAGGTCGCACTGCATCGCTGTCTTTGAGAAGAGGAAATCCATGTTGCGCAAAATAATCCTCCAGATCGCGGCGTGTAATGCCCAAAAGTTCGGACCAGGTATATCGCTGGCCGGGCCGGAACTGATGATGTGCAGCCACATATTGAGCCAGTTTGTCTTCGACAAGAAGTTTTATGAGGTCGGATTTGGTATTGACTGGATTCATCTACTCTCGCACGCTGGCAACCTGACACGCTACCGCTTCCAGAGCAGTTTGTTGAACGCTACCCCGAACGTCCACGTATCGTACACGCCCTCCTTGTTTTCAAAAATGAGATTGAGGGCGATCTCGAATTTTTCGGTGACCTCGAAGCTGTACTCCGTGCCGAATTTTACAAGAAAGAAATTTTTATGATGTTCCAATTCGTAGCCTGGTCCGGTGTAGAATGACCAGTGCCGTAGCGCATGGTAATGGACGACGCCGGCAAAGGCGATCGGGTTGGTCCGCTCAAGGGCTACGCTTCCGTCCTCGATTTCGAAGCTTTGCAGCTTGATGTCAGCCTGAATGGCAGCTGACCAGCGGCGATGGAAAAAGTAGTCGAAGTCGAAGCCCCAGGTAGGGATGATGGTTTTCTCGGACCCCTGGTGAAGGGCTTGCGGCACGTGCGAGTTGGCCATCATCACCGCGCCGCGGATGCGGGGTGTCCAGTCTTCGGCTGATTGACAGCGTACTTCGCCTGAGCCGACGAGGATGACAATAATAAATAGGAGACGGGCCATTGGTTATTGATCGTGGAGGAAGTTAGTGGGTAAGATGGAATAGTATAGCTGGGTTTCAATATTTTATATGGTAGCGCGTGCTCCGTCCGCCGGCAGGTTCTTTTTCCAGTATCCCCTTCGTGATGAGGTCCTGGATATCCCGAAGTGCCGTGTCTGGCGAGCATTTGGTCATCTTTGCCCATTTGGACGAAGTGAGTTTTCCTTCAATTCCATCGAGGATTTTATTGATCATCTTGAGCTGCCTTTCGTTCAGTGAAGTTCCCTGCCTGGCCTCCCAGAATTTCGCCTTCAGGATTACACCTGAGAGTTTTTCTTCGGCCATTGCGATGGCTTTGTTGAGACAGTCCAGGAACCACACCAGCCAACTGGTGATGTTAAGGTTTCCCTTCTGCGTCTTCTCAAGAACGGTGTAGTAGGCATTGCGTTCCCGCTGGATCTGTGCCGACATGCTGTAGAAGCGTTGACGGCTTTCATCGGCCCGGCTAAGTTGCATTTCTGTAACGGCCCTGGCGATGCGGCCATTGCCGTCATCGAATGGGTGAATGGTCACGAACCAAAGGTGGGCGATAGCGGCTTTCAGCATGGGGTCTGTTTTTGCAGGAGCGTTGAACCAGTTGAGGAAAGTTCCCATTTCCCCACTGAGGCGGGTGGCAATGGGTGCTTCATAGTGCACGCGTTCCTTTCCCATGGGGCCGGAAACAACTTGCATAGGGCCGGTGACATCCTCGCGCCAGGCGGCCACTTTTATTTTGTGCGCACCACTCCTCCCGGTCGGAAACAATGATGCGTGCCATCCAAACAGTCGCTCATCATTAAGAGGCTCACTGTAATGTTGGGTCGCGTTAAGCATCATGTCGACTACACCCTCTATGTGCCTGTTGGCGGGGACCTCTCCGGCCATTTCAATCCCGAGACGCCGGGCTATTGATGAGCGTACCTGGTCGACAGGCAGCGCCTCACCCTCGATCTCGCTGGATTTTACAACTTCTTCTGTCAGCGTTTCAAGCGTCGCTTCTTCACGGAGCCGGAAACCGAAACCTTCGAGCCTGCCCAGAAGGCGTCCCTGTTTGTGCCGGACATTCGAAAGCGGATCAAGCAGTTGATTTTGCTCCCATTTGAATGCCGGCCAGTCTTTTAGTTGATGGATGTACTTTCCCATTCTCCGCATTTCATGCGGCAAATAAAGTGGCTATTCTTCGCATATCCAACACAATATCCGCATATTTTGCGGAGAATATGGGGCTTATTCTCCGCAGGCCGCTGCTTTGACTTGCGCTCCAGCCCCCCTCCCCCTGAAGGGGGGAACAAATTTTTCCCAAGTGACTTGCGCTCCAACCCCCTTCCCCCTAAAGGGGAACAAATTTTTCCCAATTGTCCCTGCATCCAGAACCTAGTACCCAGTACCGAGCAACCAGCGCCTAAGACTTTGGCTGCTTTGACTTGCGCTCCAACCCACCGACTACGCCAAGGCTACGTCGGTCGAGGCCTTCCCCCCGCCGTCGCGAGGCGCTTTGGCGCGCAAGCCTAAAAGGGAACAAATTTTTCCCAATTGTC
>Ga0187893_10005971_pt1 | contig 21234 bp, 16 predicted proteins | sample MA1701074metaG_FD_139574 | JGI IMG/M metagenome (GOLD analysis project Ga0187893, IMG submission 139574) | White microbial mat communities from a basaltic lava cave in the Kipuka Kanohina Cave System on the Island of Hawaii, USA - MA170107-4 metaG ...
AAGGATCTTGCAAACGAGGGCTATCTAATATTGCACAAGGGAAATACGACAGCGTCGCTGAACCCGCAGGCCAAGAAGCAAATCATGGAATCCATCGATACATATCTAAAGGAATAAGCAGGCTACTGGTTCAGACATTTCATAGAGTTTGGCCCTCCCACGATTGCTGGAAGAGCTATAAGGTGATGCATGGAACATTCATAACTTTAAACGAGCTGTAGCCCGGTCATGGTGGTCGATTTGAAAGGACTATTTTTTTATAGTGGCCTAACCTCACCTTTTCAGTGGCAAGGCTCCAGTCCTCATGCCTTAAGGCAATAGCCTGCGCCGCGCTTGCGATCGTACTCCTTTTCCCAGTGGTGATGACGGTTGTGCCAGTGGCTGGCCAGAATACCTCACAAATTCCGGTCGGTTCTAGATTGGCGGTTGCAGTGGAGTACGAACTTTTTTCGGAAGCGACAGATGACCAGGGAAGCCAGCGGATATTCTACAGCGCATCAGGCACGGTAGATGTCTTTCAAAAAGAATCTCCAACAGCGCTGGACTCGGGCAGCCTTGAGCTTAGGGGGCTTGGGAGCGGCACGTTTATGATAGAGCAAGGGCCTGATGAAGTCTGCGAAGGAGCCAGCGTTTCAGGCAGTTACCCGGCTTTCTTGTGGGGAGAACTAAGCAATGTTGCGGAATGGAAAGAAGGCGGTATCCCGGAGGCCGGAATTATGGGAGGCATCCAGGCCTTTCCGATGCCTTCTGGCCTTGGTGATGTTCGGTCAATTGACATGGAACGGGATTTTCTAAAGCTAGTAGAAGCCGGTAAAGATTATGAACGAGAAGTCACGTACATGTGCAGCGACGGTCCCGCATACCCGCCGCGCGAAGAAAGTCTGGTCGGGCAGCCGGCACCGTTTGGAATGGTCGGACCAAAGGACTTTAGATTCAGTCCAAGCGGAGCCATTAATTTAGAGGAAACGATAGCAGAATTCCCTACCGGCTATATCAAAGTCAAGCTTAGCATCAGCCCCCCAGCCCTGGAGTACAGGATCCACGGCACGGTAAAGGACGCTGGCGGAAAACCTATACCAAATTCAAGAGTAGTAATGATAAACTACGAGGACGTGAAGAAAAGACAGGATTTTCAGGCGAACCAAACAAAGAAACTCAGCGACCTCGAACTTGACTTTGAGCAGGAGACCAAGACTTCCGATGACGAAAAAGCCGAGTTTGAGTTCGAGGTTATCTCTCCAGGAGAAGTCTTGCCAGTAATTATAATCGTCTCTGTGCTCTGGTATGACAGCGAAAAAGCCGAGTTCGCGATTACGACCGGGCCGGAAGAAAACGGCAGAAAAGTTCCGGTATACGACATTGCGTGCGTCGACAACAAACCTGACAGCACTATATGCCAACAGTGGAAACCAGCAAGCGGTGGATTTGAGGCCGAGGTGGATATCGTTTACGGGGCGAACCCTAGTCAGCCGCTATTCAATGCCGTGGATCACTATTCGGGTTCTTTTTTCAGGCAGGACGATGCGGCACTCATCTATCAGAATAGCTACAAGGCAATGAAATACTTCGAATCGATACAGGGAGCCGTCAGGATGCCACTTGATCCGGTGATTATCGATATCGGTGATACTGTATCTGATGAATGCAAGGACGCAAATGGGAATAAGGATAATGCTTTCTTTGATCATGATGCTACACCTACCTTCGGGGGTCTGGGGACCTACCTGGAAAGGGCCGAGGCCAAGGGGGGTACTGTAACCATATGCGAGCTCACAAGCTCCAGGCATCAGGAAGATGCCCCTATGAACAGGGAATGGCATGAACTGGGGCATTATTTGCAGTCGGATATGTACCGCAACAGCGATACGCTGATCCCCGGGAGAGGAACCAATCACGCTGGTTATTTGAATCCGAGCACCAATGATTCCCTTGTTGAAGGCTTTGCCTCATTCGTGGCTATGCTTGTAAAGGAACACCACGAGGGCTCCGAAATGGATCCCGTGTATCCCGTTGGTGATGCCGTGTACCACCTCGAGCAGGATTACAAGATGTGGGGAAATAACGTCGAATTATTCAAACATGACAATGAAACCATAGAAGCAAAGTATTACCCCGAGCGCGATAGCGACGAAGAATTTGCAGTAGCTGGAATACTATGGGACCTGCATGACGGGGGCAGAGAAGTCCACGTGAGCCACAGAGTCGGCGTCAACTCGGATCTCTCTGATTTGTCAGCCGGGCTTTCAAGAGTATATCCTACTCCAACAGACCAGGTTGCACTGGATGGTGGAAAAATTATCGGAAACATTGCAGCAAGAGAGCCGCTGAGCGTTGCAGACCTATACAGCGCATTCAGGGGCGACGTATCCCAAGCAGACCTGGACATGATATTCATAAGCCATGGAGCGTTTGCTGACACCGCCACCCGCGATCTTGTTCACGATGCAACGGAAACAGTAGGTTCTACGGGCTCTGCTTCGGAGCCAGCTAGGCCAAGCAGGACGAAATTTTTGCCCTCGATTCCCGGCTCGTACATTGTTGCAGACAAAAATGGAACGTTTGCCATCAATATTACCCATGATGAACCTTATGGGAATTACGATTTCTCATATCAACTAAACATGACTGCAGGAGTGCCAGCATATTTCGTAATGCCACCTTCATATTATCCGTCTAGGGCAGTGTTTGACCAGATATCAACTTCCGACGGAAAAGTACTAGCTTCAAATGCTCTGACAATTGACAGCGACCAATACTGGGAGTACATACATTCCATTCCTGCTACGGGAAATATTTTCAAGACTATTGCTGCGGTGGAGACCGGGTCTGGTTCGCCGGCCGGCACTGCAACTCCAACGCCTGAAGACAATGGCAGCACGCCGCCTGTGGGGGACGAGGGCGGCGCCCCACCAACATCTGGATGTCTCATCGCAACTGCCGCTTTTGGTAGCGAGCTTGCTCCTCAGGTACAATTCCTCCGCGGCTTCAGGGATAACCACATACTAACCACGGCATCAGGTTCAAGTTTCATGAACGTGTTTAGCGCCTGGTACTATTCCTTCAGTCCGCAGGTGGCTGACTATGAAAGACAGCAGCCATGGCTTCAGGGAAGCCTCAGAGTAGCGATCCACCCATTGCTTGGCATCTTACAGACTGCAGAAAAAGCATACACAGTGATCCCAGGAGAGTACGGCTCTATCGCCGCGGGTCTGGTGGCCAGCTCGCTAATCGGTGCCGTGTATTTCTCTCCCGTCGCTATCGCGATAAGACAAGTAAGAAAGAACAGGCTGGATTACAGGATTGCCATTGCCATCATTGCGGCTTTATTGATTTCCATCGCAGCGGCGTTAGTAGCAAATAATGTTCTAGCATTAATGGTTGCGACAGCAATGCTGGTTCTATCCACACTGAGTTTCGCTGCAATCTATTCCGCGAAGGCCATCTGGAAGATCATCAGGCTCTAGAAATTCAGGCTAGAAGAAAGGGAATACCACTCTCTATCCCGGAAGCAATTCTATCTCGCATGAGCCGACAACGGTGCCGCCCCATACGATATCTTGTTTGTACTTGCCTCCGTTGACAAAGTCCACTTCCTTGAAATTGCAAACAAAGCCGCCAGTAGTGTCAATGTGTCTTGTCTCGGTAACAGGTGTTACTTTCGAATTGCCATATTCGAGGATGTAAGTCGTTGAACTACCTTCCTCGGTCATTGAACCTGCCCCATTGACATATAACGTACTGCCAATCAGATTTCCTTCAACAATGATCTGGACACCGCCACTCCTAACATAATTGTATTCTCCATTATACTCCGTTAGAGGATGCTCTGGCGTCCCGGTTATGACCCTGGTTCGCGTCTGCTCGTAACTTCCAGTCCCATTGCCGCGGATCCCGCTGGACGTAACCTTCACGAAAAAGGTTCCGCTGCCCGACTGCTGCTCCTTGTGTTCCCAGCACGCCTGATACGAGTTGCAGTCAGATGATGATGCCTGGCTGTTTGAAACTCTATATCGAATGGTCCCATTCAATCGGGTCGCAGGCGGCTCAGGCGGGTCACATTTGACCACTGCTTTTCTTGCATCCTCTACCCAGCCTTCGCTCACTTGCTCCAGAGTCTTGTCGTTCCACTTGGCGACAGAGTCAAAGAATATCTTGCCTGCGGCATTGGCTCCTGTGAACTTTGCACCCGTCTTTGCGGCCAGGTTTAGCCCCCTTACCACTGTGATCTCGGTGACTTCCGACCTCGCTTCCTTCAAAGCGTCAAGTGTCTTTTGCTTCTCCTCTGGGTTCTCTTCAAATGTCTTTTTAGTAAGCGGATTTGTGGGGTTATTCGCGCAATCTTCCAGTGAGTCCAGCTCTGAGAAATACGACCTGGCATCCTTGATTTTAGCAAGGTCTATTGCAGTTCCTAGGGCTCCCAAGATGGGGCCAAATTTGTCGCTGACCTTTCCAAGGCCCTCCTTTACAATGCCCTTGATCACTGTTTCAAAAACTGCACCCGACGCACTATCAGCTGCTTCAGCGGCAGGCAGCAGTCCGACAGCCGCTGAAGTCGGCGACACTGAATCGGATGACTGTATGCTCGCCTTCAACCCTTCCGGCATCGCTTCATATGGCACAAAGTAACGAAGGGTGAACTGTGCTACTCCACCGATCTCTTCAAAAGAATATTCTACGTTATAGACTTCATTGCCGGTGGCAGCCACCATCTGGAGCTCTGCCTCAGTCGGAACGTAAGTTTGATCTGGAATTGCTGTTATTTGTGCGTCCAATCCCTGCTGGCCCGGAAGAGTCTGTTCATAGTTCAAGTTGGTGTTGTCATAGGACTTGATTTGGGTGTCTATCTGCGCGATGAGAGACGCCATGTCTTGATCCAAGCCTTCTTCTGCCATCAATCTGCTTACCGTTGTAGGATCGATGTCTGGACTATCGGGCGTTGTGTTCGTGTCATCGTTCTGGAAATTAGAAGTCAATGGGTTATCTGGAAGGGGAAGATTACTGGTCAACTGCTGCGGGAAGCCGCCAAAACTGTATATGCCGACACCGATGGCTATCACGGTCGATACAGCTGCCGATATTATTCCGATGATGTTGAACCTGATACGCAACCATGGTCCTGGAGAATATATACGCTTTTTGGCGAATTCAGGTGCTTCACGTTCGAACTTTCCTGCAATGTCCGCATCAAGAGGGATGGCAGCGTTATTTCTCAGGCTAACTACAGACTTCCACGTCGCTCTCCACCGTCCGTACTCCGTTTAAGTAGAATGTCAAAGGCAACGGAGCCCTCTGGCTTGATAAAGCCAAACAAATACATTTGAACCGGAGGCGGCAAGCCGCGGATCCTGACTCATGGCGACTACTTTGCACACACTACAAACGCAGAATAGAACTGTGTAATTGCTGAAGGGTTGTAAACCTCTACCATCCTGGGATCGGTATAAGACCAGATACGGATTTTTATGACCTCCTTTGTTTGTGCTGTCCAACGTATGAAGCAATAGTTTCTCTGGTAGCTTTCCAAACCCTTCCCACTTTGATTGCATCGATCACACCTTTTCTTGCAAGCAGACTCAGGTACTCTGATGAATAAGGCGTCCCCTTTGCCAATTCGTTCAGTGACAACAGCTTGGCTCTTTTTCCTTTTCCCCCCTGGATTTCCAGGAGATAGAGATCGAGGGTTTGTTCTGCACACCTTGCTACATAGTTTAGAAATGACTCAAATTCACCTAGGTCTGCTCGCCTCAAAGTCTCCAGGTATTTCTTGCGATCAACATTCTTGATTATCGCGAAAGGATACCCATTCCTGATCAGAATGAAATTTAGCAGCAGCCTCGAAATCCTGCCATTTCCATCCTCGAAAGGATGGATCCAGGCCAGATAATAATGGGCATGGGCCGCCAGTTCAATCGGCCTGAGTTCACCAGGGTTTTGATTAATGAACCCCATGAGCTCCTTCATTTCATCAGGAATCTGATAAAATGGAGGAGGTGTAAAGCCTGACCCTTTGACCTCAATATCGAACTGTCTGTACTGGCCAGCACTTCCCATTATCCCATTCATGATTACTTTGTGAAGTTTTCTAATGTGTTCTTCAGCAATTTGCCGCTGCGCGTTGAAAGCTAGCTCTTTGACAAATTTTATGGCATCAGGATGATTCTGCACGCCCAAAACATCAGAGATATTCTTACCCGCAAGAACGTTGACCAAGTTTTGATTTCTGACTGTCAGACCTCTGAGTATTAACTCTGTTTCGCCACGGCTAAGCGTGCTACCCTCGATCTTGTTGGTATTGTATACAAATTCGACTTCCATTCTAGCTTTGATCCTTTTTGCGACGTCATCTGGCAACCTGCCGGCAGAGTCCAGTTTTCTTTTCTTTTCTAGAATACGCTTATGCAATTTATCGGGAAGGGACGCCAGCGGGTTCATAGTATCGGTGGCGTCTAGCCGATATAAAACGCTATCGGCTACGCTAACCGATAGACAGGCATATCGGCAGTATCTAGCCGATATCAGGACTTTATGTTGTCAGGTTCCGTTGCTCCTGATCAGTAGGTCCTGAATCAAAAAGTGAGACGATTATGATTATACTGTTTCCACCGGTGAAGCTGTTTCCAACAGGATCCATGTTTGTCCGAACCACCGTGGCATTGGGTCATACAAGAAGCGCGTTCCCTTCACATGTCCGGGAAAAGCTGAGCACATAGCTTTCCTGCATCTCGTATTGTGTCTGTCATTAGCGTCTCTCCCGAGTACACGCGAGTGTTCATATCGCAGGGAAAATGATCTGTGTCATATTACACATAGCTAAACGGAGAATGATGCCCTTCACGCTGATCTTTCTCGGAATAGGCGTGCTCGTCGTGACTTCCCAATTCGCATGGGCCCACCAGGCATCACCTGCCAAAGGAGCACTGGAGGTCCGACAGGAAGAGTTCTCCGATAATACCATAAAAACAGGAGATTTACAGGTGATCAGAGGCGAGATTCACAACTTGACGACCGAGCCGATCAAGGTATCACTATCGATATCCGCAGAAACCAGCCCAACAAATATCGGTTACAGGTGGGTAGTCGTCAACCAGGAACCTGCAGGAGATGAAATCCTCATATCGCCTTCAGACAAGGTTCAGTATGCCCTCACATCAAAATGGCTCAAGCCTGGAACATATCATGTCCATACGACGCTCAAGTTCGGAGACTTTTTGAACACGGGATCCGTGCTCGGCCGGGGTCAGACCACGGTCGTATCAGGCGATCCAATTTATCAGAATGCAGAATTAGAGCTGCCGGCGGTGCTGTGCTTAGTTGTGGCGGGCGGCATCGTCGCAGTGATAGTTAGCAGGCGTAGAAATCGCGATAGAAAGACATGAGACTGTTTTCTTGGGACCAACGGAAACAACTAGAACACCAAAAAACATGGCAGAATACAGAATTTCTTTTTTAGCATAATCGTGTCTGTTTAACAGAGCAAAGCAGACCAATAAGGGTTTAAAGTAAGAATATGCATGGTGAATCTATGTCCCAATACGAAGAGGCTGACGTAACGGTAGTAAGCGGCAAGGGTCCAAGTCGTCATTCCGCAGGCCATAAGGGAAAAGCTGCGCATAGAGCCCAAAACAAAGCTTCTCGTATACGGTTGCCCTCTAATCCATGTTTCAGAAAAAGTAGCGAGACAGATAAATCCGATTGTTTGGGACCTAGCATGTGTTGCGCACAGCGGTAATAGACGAGGACATACGTGGCTGGGTAATGAACGACAATCGGGGCACACTAGCAGGTTATGAAAAAGTGATTTACGCGGGCAAGAATGGAGACTTCCAGTGGCTCGACTCTGATGGCAAGATTGCCACATTTTGCAAGGAGAACGATTACGATTTATTTACTGCGGATAAGAAGTTGTACTCTAATTACTTTGAAGGCAATGCAATTCATTCCATCCAGATTACCAAATACGCCCATTGGCGTGATGGAAAGAGACCGATTTTCATGATAAGGATGAAGTAGATTGAAATAGAAAGAGACGTCAGCCTATAGGCTGATGATACTTTGCTAAGATCAGGCCAGGCGCTTTGCCCTGTATGCCAGGAATCCGCCCATTGAACCCAGGGACGTAGCGAGGATTAGAACGCTACCTATCGGCGATTCTGGAAGTACAAAGAAAGAGTCGTCTTCATCTATGCCGTCGTCTGGTTCTTGAGGTACACCATTGTTACCACCAGATCCCCCGTCCGGCTGATCGATTACATCATCTTGTTCATCATCACCAGAGTTTGAATTACCCGAGCTAGAAGATCTATGACCGTGACCTCCGCCAGATCCGCCGCCGGACACATAAGTTACACTAGTGCTGCCAGATTGCGGTTCACTTGTGACATCTTTCGTAACTTCATTATCCTCCGGTGCTTCAATAATTGGAGCAGGTGGAGAATCTGGTACAATAGGAGCTGAATCACTTTCAGCCATTGGCTGATCCATAGCTGAGTCCATCTCTACATTAGGCATATTGTCAGCTTCGGGGACGCTTTCACTAGATTCGGTAGCCGCGTCGCTAGCATCCAGGTCAACTTCAGTTGAAACAAGTGGGACGTTATCGTTGGAATCACCAGGCGTTTGTAAGTAGTTCCAGGGCGCCATTATAATCAATAGCATCAATCCTCCGACTGCTGGTGCACCCATCAGTACGAGTTGGGAGTTTGTCGTCATTACTCTATGCAGAAAGACTCATGATATTAAGAAATGTGGCTTATCGAGAAAGTACCGTTGCTTTGTCAGGAACATAGCATGTATAATGTAACATGAGAGACTGATTGTCACGTACAGGGTCTAATCGGAGTCGTTATGGCGATTCTATTATCCATGTGCTTTGGTGCCTGCATCGGTGTCAGAGAGCGATACTATGCTAGGTTACAGTATATTTCCAAGGCGCAAAGCACCTTGTCGATGCTATAGATACTTGCGATCTCTGAAATCTCCTTGAAAGAATCACTTATGCCATAGGCTTCGTAATTAACTATTAAAACTCCAAGGCCAAGTGCGCAAATCCAAATGATCGCTAATCCAATGTGGACGGCCTTTCGCATAAGGAAAATACTGATGCGACACTAATTAGCAATTTGACTTCTGCTTTCTCTAGGTATTCCTATAGATTCTATTCGCATTGTCTTGAAAGAGATAGTGATTAATCGTCGGCTACATATTATCAACGTCGATAAGAGGTATCGCTGCAATACGATCCAGGCTATGACCTTTTACCCGAGGCTACAGTCTTTTGGTGCGATATAGAGTAAGGTTAGTAGGTTCTGTCAAAACAAACATCAGTCCTTTTCATATGCGCAGCTTAGTAATAGAACACATTTGCTAGCATAGCTTTTGAGTAATTTCTCCGTATGATGGTTCATGAGCGGGGTGAAAAAATGGTCATAGTTCCAAGTGCCATGCCCGTCCGGACTCCCTTTTCGTCCAATCATACCCTGGCTAAAGTGCTTGTTGTCCTATTCCTGGTAGCAGCCACCATTGATGCGATAGCAGCCTATTCGGATCTGATGCAGGCAGATCTGATTTCATCAATGTTGATAGAATTCGAACAATTGAGCTTTGAACCAGCAGCGACAGATAAACACGGTTCCTTCCGAGACGCTGCTTACGATAAGCAGGCGTTTCAAACAACCGACACCGTTGCCGTGACAGAAGCTGCTGTAGACTATGAAGATGGAGCGAGGATCAACGACGACAGGCAGGCGTTCATAGGTCTACTTCAGCTGGTCTGGCTGCCCGTCTTCGTTCTTTTCCTTATCTGGTTCTACAAAGTTCACAGTAACTTGCTTGCTCTGGGAATCAAGGAGCTGAACTCTTCAGCTAGGATGGCGGTGGCTTACTTCTTCATTCCGATAATATGCTTGTACAAACCATACACGATAGCAGCGGAAATCTGGAAGGGCAGCACGCCTGGGGTTGATTCAACGACCATATCATTCAGGAGAGCGATGAACTCACCTGGCCTGTTGAAGTTGTGGTGGATATTCTGGATCGTATCGGGGATTGTGAGCTTTTATCTGCTGCGATTCGAAGGGACGATCACCGACGAATCTTCGATGGAAGCATTCATTCACTTGAGCTGGATTCTATTGGTCGCTGACATGATATCAGCTGGCGCTGCCATCCTGACCGCTCTGGTAGTAGGACAGATAGACAAAATGCAGCGGCAAAAGAGCGAATGGATATTACCTTCTCCTGTTCAGTAAGTCGACAAAGGCATTGAGGTAAAGGACGATTGACATGACCGTTCGAGCAGACAATCATCGATTACGAACAAACAGGGTCACTGGCAGGTGAGACAACAGGTTCGGCAGGTAGGCTTATCTATTCGCTTTCTAATAGAACCCTGCCAAGATGGCCCTATCGCGGTTTGCCTGCTTTTTGCTCATGCTCGTTCTTGTTTTGTCAGCCTTTCAACTTCCTAGCGCATCAGCACAGAGCGGCAACCTTGCCGACAGCAAATGGATGGTAGAAGCGACTTTTGAATGGAATCAACGGGAGTTCACAACCTTTGCAAAGTACGTAGGCGAAGTCCGGCTGTTCCAAACTGACCTCGCAGACTATTTCATTCTTAATGGCACGGGCTCCGGTGACTGGAGGTTTTCATCGAACGAGGAGAATAGTCCATGCGAGCCCTATAGTGGTGATGGTCACATAGATGTTGTAACCTTTTCAGGCACTGTCAGCGTAGCTTCCATAGAGCCCGGCAAGACGGAAACCTACGTAAGCATTGGAGGCATAGTAGGAAGAGATCCGTCCGGCGCTGACGTAGAGCAATACATTATTGAACAGGAGGTAAATTGCCACGATCCCTACACGGGGGAATCATGGACGGAGAAAAAAGCAACGCCGCCTCCCAGCATAGCCGGTGCGGTTGGAACGATGAAAGAGATGATAAGTGGAGTGGAAATACTCACAGATCTTTCCTCCGCGGAACCCGGCGCTTTTTCCAAGGTCACAGCCAAGATATCGCCGCCGGGCATCACCTATCGCATATACGGAACTGTAAAAGACAGTCAGGGCAACGCGATGTCCGGATCCAAACTTGTCCTGGGAGACTTTGAGACCATATCTGATAACGGAGACGTAAAAAAGCTCAGTGAGTCAAAGCCAGAATTTGAAGACGATACGACGGCATCCGATGACAATAATGCTGAATACGAGTTCAAGCTCGAAAGGTCTCCTGACAAACTGGCTGTAAAGCTCCTGGTAGTATCGTTGCTATGGTATGACGATAATGCGGAATTTGCCATTACCAACGGCAAGATGGTGGATGAAAGATTCATTCCAGTTTACCTGCCAGTTTGTATCGACCATTCCGGGATAAACTGTGTGAAATGGGAGAAGAGCGGAGCCGGCTTTGAGGCCAAGGTTGATTTTGTGTACGGTAAAGAGTATCCACTCCGTACTCTTGCAGAAAATGAGGATTGGCAATTTGGCTCTTCCGGAAGTCTAAGTCAGCTTATGGCAGAATCGGCCAAGATCTACTACAACAGCTATCGGGCAATGAAGTATTTCGAGGGGCTGCAGGGAAGGCTAGGGGTCGATCTCAATCCGATAATGATCGATGTAAGGCATCAGAAACCAAACTGCGATCGAGCAGAATTCGACGCGCAGGCAAAGCTCGGTAACAAATATCCGTCATTTGGTGACCTAGGGAGCTTTCTGAGCAAAGTTGAATCGACCGGTTCTAGCATCATAATATGTGACAAAAGAAGCGAGACAACAGCGAGGGACGCGCCGGTCAATCGGGAATGGCACGAACTTTCTCATTACCTGAATTTTGAGATGTATTTCAACTGGGACCGCGAGCCATTCGAGAATCATGCAGGCTATGCCAACAAAAGCACCAATGACTCTTTGGCGGAGGGCTTTGCAGAATTTGTTGCAATGCTTATTGCCGAGCATTATGGCTCGCGCGAACCCCACATGTACCCGACCCGCAATTCCGTTCAGAATTTGGAAGTCGACGTCAAAGTATGGGACGGAGCTGCATTTGCAGAAGTGCAGCCAGAGAACGGAACCCTGAAAGTAAACACGTTTCTTAACCCTTCTCATAGCGAGGAATTTGCTATTGCCGGGATTCTCTGGGATCTTCACGACTCCGGCGTAGAAGTCAACCCAAGGTTCGTGATAGGCCAGGATGCAAATGGCGACGTATGGGCTTCAACCTCTAAAATTTACCCCAATTCTAACGACACTGTCGCCCTTCCAGGCGAACAGATTTTAGAAGTAATTAGCAGAAGTGAACCAAAGACTCTGGCTGCCCTTTACGATGCGTTTCTGGGCACGGTGCCAAAGAAGGATCTGGACATGATTTTCGTTAACCACGGAGCTTTTGCAGATGTGCTTGACAGAAATCTCATACAGGATCTTTCCGGTGAGCAGGCGGGACCGACGGGTCACTCGCCCGAGCGGCTGGTCCGAAGGAGTACGCCACCAGCGCTTCCAGGGTCGTTTATTCAAGCTGATCACAATGCCACCTTTAACATCAGAATGGTGCACGAAGAGCCATTCAGTAATTATGACTTTTCTTACATTACTAACATGACTGCCGATGAACCGACATATTTCCAAATGTCCCCGCCGTACTATCCATCAAAAGCAATATTTGATCAGGTATCGAGCGATGGCAAGGACATACTGGTGTCAAATTCAACTACAATTGATAGTCATCAGTACTGGAATTATTTTCGATCTAACCCGGAGGTGGATGCCATATTCAAAATACTGCCCGTTAGTGGGCAGACAACTTCCGACAATGGCGATACTGGCGAACCGCAACCAACTGGCTCCACACCACAGCCAAGTGGATGTCTTATTGCGACAGCCGCCTTTGGCTCAGAGCTGACACCGCAGGTTCAATTCCTCAGAGGCTTTAGGGACAACCACATACTTTCTACAGCATCAGGCTCAAGTTTCATGGCGGTCTTTAATGCCTGGTACTATTCTTTCAGCCCACAGGTAGCTGACTATGAACGACAGCAGCCCTGGCTTCAGAAGACAGTCAGGGTTGCAATATACCCACTGCTGGGCATTTTGCAGGCATCTGAAAAAGCGTATGCAGCAATCCCTGGTGAGCATGGCTCCATAGTCGCAGGACTCGTGGCCAGCTCGCTGATCGGCACTGTCTATTTCACTCCTGTCGCCCTATCAATAAAGCATGTAAGAAAGAAAAAGCTTGACTACAGAGTTGCGCTGGCCATCATTGGAGCAATTTCAGTTTCGGTTGCATTCGCTATTATCGCCAACAGCTCGCCAGCGTTGATGGCTGCTACTGCACTATTGGTCTTGTCCACCCTGAGCATTGCTGCAACATATTCTGCCAAGGCTATCTGGAAGATCATCCAGTTCTGCAGAAATCAGAAGGATTTACCTCAGTAGTAGTTTTTGGCAAAGTCTTAGCTATTGAAATTGATTGCTCGACATGTTTGGTGCAAATGTATCTTATCCCAAGCTTGAGTGCTCTTTCAATTACTCTGTCGATTGCTCTTCCAATGATATTTCGCGAAAGAGCCACTTTCCTGCAATGGGGATAAATACCTGATACAAGCGAAGAGATAATTTGGTTCTTGTCACTCTGAGTCAAATGGCATTGTCCGCACTTTGCGATCGCTTTTGCGCGCGCAAGATCTTCAATATCAGACATGTAATTCACCAAGAAGTCATAAAGTTCCCACAGACCTAGTCCTGCATTCTTGATTTGTGCTTCTGACAAGGAATGATCCGATTGGAATTCAGCGAGTCGATCAAGAAACCTGCTTGCTCGGCGAGTTCGTACATCATCAGCAATTTCTTAAATAAAATTCGCGGTTATACACTCAACCAAACAAGGCTCTTCGAATAGACTGTTTTTCAGTCCCTCCAGTATTGTTGTCTCGATGTCCTCGATTATATCGAGATACTTCAAAAAAAGTGCGCCGAACGACTCTGACGGACTTCTCAGGGACCTTGTGATAGAGAGCACATCCGGAGTGTCCACCTTACATCCTGATAACCCTTGGTCGCCATCAATTTGTGCACAGTCCATCTAGGAAATCCTCGCGATGTTGTCTTTCGCTAGTAAAGAAAGTCTCTTGATACCCGTGAATTCAAATCCCAGTGCTTGACTTTTGGTGCTGCGTTTTGTCAGAGCTCTGCTGGTTCCCCGCAAGATCCTATGCCACACTCTTTCATGCCCGTAATATCCGATAGTTGCTGGAATTCCATAGGCATTAGTGGTCATCGTTGTCTGGTCGGCACTGGCGGTTCGTCGGATGTATCTTCTATATCCCAATATTCCGACTGTGCTCGCAGCCGCTGTCCCAGCCAAAAGCCAGAGCCAGCCGCCAAAGTCGTTCTGAAGCGATTGTCCTTGCTGCAACGGTCCTTTACCAAATACCTGCACTCGCACATTTCCACCGTCTGCCACGTACACCCGACCAGATTCTTGGTTGAACGCAATGCCTGTTGGGCCTATTACCTGACCATTTTCTGATCCACGTGAGGAAACTTGCGCAATAAAGTTGCCATTTGTATCATATTTGCGAATGGTGCCGTCTTCATAGCCAATGAACAATCCGTTGTCTTGACTGTCTATGCCAATGCGATATGCGTGTACCTCTAGAGTGTTTCCCTGGTGATCTTTGAGTAGTGGGATGTCAGCAGAAAAATCGAGCTTTGAAAGAGGCGCGCCTTCCGCTGAAAACACCTCGACAACATTGGAGAAAAAGCCCAAGGCGTAAACCCTACCCTCCGAATCTACTGCAATATCGTCTACAAATATGTCCCTGCCGCTAACCTGTCCTGTGTCTCCCGCCGCCCATTGCGAAACATAGCTTCCGTCAAGCGTAAATTTTAGTATCCTGTAGTAATCTGCAACGTAAACGTGGCTACCATCTATGGCTATCGCTGTGACTCCAATCATTTCCTCACCAGAACCGTCTTTCAGGCTGCCAATGATCGCTCCTTCTGAAGTATATTTTTTCACGCCTTCCCACAGGACGTAAATGTTTCCCTGATTGTCAGTGGCAATGTCACTTGCACTGGCGTCCCCAGGATTCGCAAATGACCAGTGCGATATGAACTCGCCATCGCCTGTAAATTTCTGAATTCTGTTATCCTCACCATCCATCACGTAAACCTGTCCGCCGGGATCGACCGCAATGCCTCTTGGGTACCTAAAACCACTCAAGCCTTCTTTCGTGATTGAAATCGAAGCAACATAGTTGCCATCCTTGTCGAACTTTTGGACTCCACTGTTTTGAAGCGCAGTATAGACGCTACCATTCCGGTCTACGGCAACATCGATTGGCGCATACAAATAAGCCGGCTCTAGAGTGGTGCCGTTAAACTCTGAAATGAACTCTCCGTCAGATGTGAATTTTCTCACCGTCCCGGTAGACTGCGGAATGACGTACAGGTTTCCCTCGGAATCTACTGCGATGCCAATCGGATCGCCACCAACACCAGGAATGAGGTCCTGCTCCCACTCTAACAGAAATCCTCCGTTTGATGTGAATTTCTTTATCACGCGGTAACCTGGGTCGGCAACATAGACGCTGCCATCTGATGAAATTGCTACGCCGTACGAATAGCCAAGCTGATCATCACCGCTTCCGTCAGACCCCCATTTTGCAAGGAACTTCCCATCCGGCGAGAACTTTTGTATGCGTGCATTGCCGGCATCGGCAACATAGACGTTCCCATCGCGGTCAACAGCAATTCCTTCTACGAACTGTGCAAATTCACCGTCACCCGAACCGACAGACCCCCACTGCATGAGAAAAGTGCCGTCGCTTTTGAATTTCAGAATCTTTCCAGTTCGATCGCTCACATAGACGTGCTCTCCAGTGTGATCAGCTGCTACGCTAGCAGGTGAGATTAACTGGCCATAGCCTTCACCGTATGGGCCAAATTCAACCAGTGGCAGACCGCTTGGATCGTATTTCAGGATCGCAGAGTTTGTGAGTTTGTTATCAACGGTAGGAGTGAGATCCAGGGAACCTCTAATGACGTACAAGTCGCCGCTCTGGTCCGTGGTAACCTTGCTGGCATATAGAACTGCATTATTGGTCTGTGAGCCCCATTTTGTGATGAACTTGTACTGCTCCTGTGCGAGCGGTTCTTGAGCGTAGGCGACAGTGATCAATGTTGTCCGGTCAGCACTGGCGGTAAAAGTCCATGATAGCGCGGCTAGAATTACAGCGACCAGGCCGCGGTATGATATCGCCTTGATTATTGAGTGCATTTTGCTTCCCATTTTCATGCACCCTTTCTTTCAAAAGCGGACAGCAAAGTCTTTCTGATCGGTACCCAAATTTTCTTGTCGTCTATCTTTTCCGGGCTTGCCAACAGTTGTATTGCCAGCCCATGATACAATGCAAGCAGCATCCGAACTATTCCCTCACCCTCTTCCGGGCTAATCTTGATTATCCCCATTCGTATCGCAAATTCGAGCAATTTCTTCAGCCGGTCGATCGCCTCATTCAGGCCGTCATTGAACACTTTTCTTATTTTCACACTCCTTCTGGCGCTCACCCACATCTCGAACAAAAGGGCGGAAAAGTCAGGATTATCGCGCACATTCTTTTTCAGCACCTCTATCATGGTGTCAACGAGCTGCTCCGGCGACCTAGCGCTCTGTATCTTGCCAATAGACGAGTCCCACATTGGGCCAAAACCAAACGTCAGAGCTTTCGCAGCCAGGTCCTCCTTGTCCTTGAAGTAATAGTGGAGCAAGCCCCGACTGATTCCTGCAGCGTCGGCGATGTCGTTTATCGTGGTATTTTCGTACCCCTTCTTTGCCAGCAATGAAAGAACCGTTTCTAGGATAGTATTGATCTTGTCCTCTTTTTGCGCCTCACGCTTGCTCATGAGTTCGGGGCTCATCTGCAATACCCAACGTCAGCCTGGTATATCAAGATTTGGTTGGACGTCCAACCAAAGATTAATAAAGCTGACTGTGGAAGGTATGGTATGAAAGCATTACTCCAACCTTCAGTTTACGGCCGTCTGGTGGATAGGTACCTTTTCAATTTCCGGGTGGACCCCGAAGCCCTTAGAGCCCACCTACCTAAGGTAGAGTGGCTTGAGCCGCGGGTGATCAACGGGTACGGCGTAGTCTCATTTTGCCTGCTCAGGCTAAAAGGAGTAACGATCTGGCCGCTACCATCCCAGATTGGCTTTGACACGATTTCATGTGCGTACCGATGTGCCGTAGTGGACAGCTCTGGCACAGGACCAGAACCGTCAGTCTATGTCCTTGGCCGGAACACGAACCTTCCGATAGCAAGTCGCTTTGGCTCAATGTTGTTCGCAGGGGCAATGAAGATGATCCATACGTCCATTGTTAAGAAGCAATCGCAGGTGAATATTGATGCAGGCTTTCTTGATGGACAACGATTGTTCTCAGCCATCGTCAGGCCATCGCAGGATGGTAGGTCTGGTTCCAAGCTGTTCGGAACGGACTCGTTTGTCGACTTTATCAAGGGAGGCGCGTCCAGCTACACTCCTTCGACTCGTGAGGGCCGATATTCCAGAGTTGATCTGGCAGAAGACTCGAACTATTACGAACCAGTTGACGCGACAGTAAAATACAGCTGGCTTGACAATGCCTGGCCCGAAGTAGATCTAGTTTTCGACAGCGCGTTTAGGGCCGGAGGCGGGCTTTACAGGCTAAAGTATCTAGGGTCATTTCCTGCAAGACAGAAAGATCCGTACGGTCAAGTGGCAAAATTAGCGCCGCTATAATTCTGAACTGGTAGTAACGGGCTGCTATACGTTCTGGTACAAGTACCTAAATGAATCCCGATCTACGTGTCTGCTTCACGCCCGATAGTTAGCTGCATGCATCACATTCCTTAATTGATCTGCCACGGCGTTACTACCAATGCATACAAGACATCTGTTAACGTTTATGGCTGTCGCGGTGCTCGCCGGAGCGATAGTCTCGATGACCACTTCCGGTGTGTTTGCCCAGACTAACAACAATGGTGATGACCTCTACAAAGGTTCGTTGATCGACAGGATACTTGCGCAGCAGGAAAGCAGCAGTAGCAATGGAGACAAGGAGGAATGTGAGGAGGTTGAAGATGAAAAAGATGAAGGCGATGCAAATGAAAAGGACGAGGAAGAAGACGCGGATGAACAAGAAGATGAAGAAGGCGATGCAGACGAGAAAGACGACGAAGAATGTGTCGTTGAAGATGGAGAATCCAATAATTCGAGCGACATAGTGCCGCTCAAAGAGTCAAAGCTGATCATCGAGCACAATGACAAAGACAAGGACACTGGATTCCAGGGGTTCTTTGACAGCGAAGGCTGGAACAGCATGACGATAATTGGCCCGAATGGCCAGGTATTGGAGTTTGAAGCCAATGGCAAGCTGGCAGATCTTGGATTGACTGAACTGTTCTTTGAGACTGTCGAGCCAGAGAATGCTGAGGTGCCAATAGACGAGGTGCTGGAAACTCTGCCAGAAGGCCAATACACATTTAGGGGAACTTCAATCGAACTGGGGGAATTTAATGGCACTACGACAGGTACCGCTACCCTGACCCATGACATTCCTAGAGGACCCGAGCTTCTGACGCCTGCAGAAGATGAGGAGGTTTCAGCAGATGAAGATCTCTTGGTGGACTGGCAGCCAGTAACTGAGACAATAGATGGCGATCCTGTCAAGATCATTGCGTACCAACTAATTGTAGAGAAGGATGAAGAGCCTCATCCGAACATGATTGGGAAAATGGGACTCAGCATCTACCTGCCAGCTGATGTGACTGAAATGAGAATTCCTCATGAATTTCTTGAGCCGGGAACTGACTATGAATGGGAAGTACTGGCCATCGAAGAGAGCGGCAACCAATCAATCAATTCGAGTGCTTTCAGCACGAGCGACTAGGAACTCAGAGAACAAAAAGCCGGCAACGCCGGCACTCTTTTTTTCACTCATCGGCATGAAGCAAGACGACATTCGGGCATTATTTATTAATATTAAACTACAGTGAGATCACCTTCTCATAGTTCAACTATTACTTGCGTGATGTTTCGCTTTTTGGAGACGATTAGCGACACATTTCATTTTAATCCTTCAATGTTTTTATATGCGCACGCAGTAGCCGACCAAATGAACCGATACACACGACAAGCTTTGGTTGCTGGATTTCTACTGTTGCTCCCTGCAGCAGCGGTGTCCGCATCTGCCCAACTGCCTACTCAAGTCAGCGGTACATACACGAGTGCATCAGGCGTGACAATAACCTTCCCAGACGGATGGAGCGGCTTTGAGGTATCACAGACTTCCGAAACGACACTGGTGGCGACAAGCCCTGGCGGACTTTCAGAGCCCGACCCAGAGACCATGAGTACTATTAGTTTGCTGATTACAGCCAAAGGCGGACGTGATGCTAGGGATCCGGATTCGTTCACCCAGGATGTAATTGATTGTAATCCTCCTTCCATCACGTCGCGAACTGTTGCTGGCGTACAGGGAAACGAGATTACCGTAGAATGTCCGAGCTCAGCTCAGAAAATGAGGATGGTTACAATAGAGACAGCGACTAATATCGTGGCCGTGTGGTATATGTCACCAACTGCGGAATTTGACAGCAATGTCGGTGCGTTTAGCTCTGCTGTTGATTCATTGTCGGTAGAAGGTGCTATGGACAGCGAAGGGACGGGTGGAATAGATGGCGGCTTGAGTATCGATCTGACTAGCGTTGTTCGCACCGTTGTCATTGCTGATGCAAACGTAGACGTCACCATTAGGTCAAACTCTACGATCGGCCCGCTCGAACTAGATGCAGAGAACAAGCGAGTATCATTCACAGCTGACGGTGAAACTGGAACAAGAGGTACGACCGAGATCGAGATTGGAAAAATGCTAGAGGGACCCTACACAGTTACAGTTGACGGCCAGACTACCACCGACTTTGAAGTAGCGAATGAAGGGTCAGTCGATGCTGTCATGACAATTTCCTACACGCACAGTGAACGTGACGTAGAAATTACTGGGACACAGGTCGTGCCAGAATTCCCGGTCTTTGTGCTTGGAGCGATCGCGGCCACCATCGGCATAGTCGCTGTACTCACGAGAATCAGGCCCCTGAACTACAGATAGCGACCTGAAAGGAAGCGCAAGCTTCCATACTCTTTTTTTCGAGATCACGATTATGCTCAGATTAGAGCTTTGCAGCACGTAAACACCTGCGGAACTATGGACCATCTCAGCCGACCACAAGAGCTTTGCTGACAGGCTCTGAAATGATCGCGGGATTGGAATTGCTATCGCATATCACTATCTGTATCACGTATGAGCCGGGTGATGAAGCTGTCCACGGTGCCTCGACTTTGACTGATGCGGCATTTTTAAAAACGCCAGAGGCCGGGATTATCGCCATGGCGATGTTATCCTTGTCGGTGATCTGAACAAAAAGTGTGTAGCCCTGGTCTACATTCTGACGGTTCTGCACAGCAATAGAGATGATTGTTTCCTGGCCAGAGGTCACCTGCGTCAACACCCTGTCCTGAAAATCTATTAAATCAATGTTGGTAGCTTCTACCCTGCTTAGCGGCCTTTCCCTAAAGTACGATTCATCGTAAACCACGCGACCAGGCCCCCTCCCACCACCCCGACCGTCCCTCTCATTCTCTTCTTCGACCTCTTCAACCTCCGTTTCTTTTACTTGTGTTTCCAGAGTGTCTGATATCGACAGCGAATCCATGATGTAAAGGCTGAGTCCCCTTGCAACAGAGTCCAGCAACATGAACAAGTCTTTCACACCAACTGGAATTTCTGCCCGGTCCTGGACGTTCATCGCATCAGTAATTGGCGTGTCGGGAGAAACGGAATCAGATATCGCAAATATGCTCGTCGTGGTAACTTCGTAAAACATGCTAGCAGTTACTTCGGCGGAATCTGACAGGGCGAGGTTGTCTGTAACAGAGATGGAAGATGACGCCACCTCCTGCGGATCCAGAGAATCCTTTGCAGCCGTGCGAAGAGAAGCATCATCAGAAATACTTATCGTATCCGATAGCAAGACTGGAAATAGAACAGCGGAGACTGCCGCGATGCCTGCAGCGAATATTGCTGAAGCTATACCAACTAGCGCAGCTGAAGAATAACCTCGAACGCGCTGCAATCCTGTAATGTCGGTGCCGTAGCTTCTGCCTCGCACACTTTTATGTCACTATGGTCCACGACACGCTTAT
>Ga0187893_10005972_pt1 | contig 21232 bp, 16 predicted proteins | sample MA1701074metaG_FD_139574 | JGI IMG/M metagenome (GOLD analysis project Ga0187893, IMG submission 139574) | White microbial mat communities from a basaltic lava cave in the Kipuka Kanohina Cave System on the Island of Hawaii, USA - MA170107-4 metaG ...
CAAGGTGAATACGACCGGCCGCGCCCAGCGCCAGCGGATATACCGTGCAGTCATGCCTTGGCGCGTTGCGCCGCATGACCAGTGTCGATTCTGAAAAACCGGCTTTCACCACGGGCTGCTAGCCGCGCGGCCGATTGGAAAGGGCCCCCTCACCGTGATCAGGATCCTGGTGGCTGACAAGATCGCCGACGAGGGGCTGGCCCGGCTCCGCGCCGCGAAGGGGGTCGAATTCGACGAGCGGATCGGCCTCGCGCCGCAAGACCTGGCCGCGATCGCCGGCGACTACGACGGCATGATTATTCGCTCCGGCGTCACGGTGGACGGCAGCGTGCTCGCCCGGCCGGGCCGACTCCGCGTGATCGCCCGCGCAGGCGTGGGAGTGGACAACGTCGACGTGCGGGCCGCGACGGCCGCCGGCGTGCTGGTCATCAACACACCCGAAGCCAACACCGTCTCCACCGCCGAGCACACCATCGCCATGATCCTGGCCCTGTTTCGCTCCATTCCGCAGGCTCATGCCCACGTGGCGGCCGGGTCATGGGACCGCAAGCGCTTTGTCGGGCGCCAGGCGGCCGGTAAGGTCCTGGGCATCGTCGGGTTCGGCCGCGTGGGCCGGGCCGTCGCCGAGCGGGCCCTCGGGCTCAAGATGAAGGTCCTCGCGTTTGATCCGCTGCTCTCTGCCGAGACGGCGCTCGACGGCCAGGTGCAGGTCGTCCGTCCGCTGGACGCCCTATTGCCCCAGGTGGACTGCTTGACCCTGCACGCTCCAATGACCGCCGAGACGCAGGGGATGATCGGCCGTCATCAGCTCGGCCTGATGAAGCCGTCGGCGGTCTTGGTCAACTGTGCCCGCGGCGCGTTGGTCGACGAGGCCGCTGTCGCCGATGCGCTGAATGCCGGCCGCTTGGCGGGGGCGGCCGTCGACGTATTCGCCAACGAGCCGCCGCAGGCAAGCCCCCTGCTTGGGGCGAAGAACGTGGTGCTCACGCCTCACCTGGGAGCGTCCACCGAGGAAGCCCAGACGGCCGTGTCGACCGATGCGGTCGACTCGATCCTCAGTTATCTGCTCCACGGAGAGATACGAGGCGCGGTCAACGTCGCAGGGTTTCCCGCCAGCTTTTCCGATCGTCAGCGGGCGTATCTCGATCTGACTTCGCGAATGTCGGCGATACTGTCTCCGCTCTGCGTCGCGGGGATTGACCGCGTCGAGGTGACCACTCAGGCGGACGAGGGCCTCACGACGTTGTGCCCCACTCTGGCCTTGCAGGCCATGGTCGATTTGATGAGCCCTCACATCGAGGGCCGGCTGAACCTGGTGAACGCGGGCCAGTTCGCCGGCGAGCGCGGCATCCAGCTTCGTCATGCGGGTCATTCCGCCAGGCGGGACTATTACGAAGTCGTGACGTTGGCCATCGCGCGCGGCGGCGAGGAGCATCGCGTCGAGGGCGCCGTGTTTCAGGACGGCCTCCCGAGGATTCTGGCCATCGACGGATACCGCATGGAGATGGTGCCCGAGGGCCTGCTCGTCTTGATCTTCAATGACGACCGGCCCGGCGTCATCGGCCTGGTGGGAACGCTGTTCGGCGATCACCAGATCAACATCGCCGACATGTTCCTCTCGCGGCGGGCCAAGACCGCGCTGATGGTCTTGAAGATCGACGGCACGGTCCCTGCGGCCGTGCTGGAGGAACTTCGCCGATCGTCGCCGCCGATTCTGTCGGTGCGCACGACGGAACTTTCGCCGTCGTCTCGCGTCAAAGCGCCGAATCACTGATCCGGCGGGCTTGCATCGTTTAGCCGGCGGGCTGCTTGCCCGCCGGTGATGGAAACGCACGCCTCAAGCCGGTTGAAACTCCGCCAGTTGAGAGGCCACGTCCTGCGGCGTCACCGCTTCGCCGTCGTTGAGCCGCCGGAGGACCGCATCGATCCGCTTTTTTCCCTCGGCGATGTGCCGATCGGAGAGAAAGCCGTCGAAGAAGTGATCGCCGGCCATGGCCCGGTTGATCTCAGCCTCCTTGTTGTGCTCGTCGAGTTCGGTGAAATAGACCACGCGATACTGCCGCGCATAGTCCGACTCACGGTAGATCTCGAACATCGTCCTGTCGGAGGGATTCGCCATGTCGACATGATGGATCTTCGTCGAGTTCAAGTCGTAGTGCAACAAGAGCGGCGATCGCGAGGGAGCGGGTACTGCCTGCGATTCATCATCGCAAGGAACCCCCTCCCGAACGGTCGGGGCTCTGCGTGCGGCTTCTCACACAGGTTGGTGGGCTTCTGGCCGGGCCGGGAGGCGGGATTAGACGCCGACGACGGCGGCCGCTTCAACTCGCGGGGTCGCCGCACGGCGGCTGCGAAGCTCGCGCTCCAGCTCCGCCAGCCGCGTCTCGATCTCCGCCATCTTCCGCTTGTCGCGGACCAGCTTCTCGCGGTGGCGACGCAGGAAGTAGCCGATGGTCTCGATGCGAATCTTGATCGAGCCGGTCGGCTTGTTCTCATCGATGTCCTTGAAGCAGAAGTACGGCGTGCCGGAGTTCTCGATGATCTCCTCGACGACACTGTAGATCGGGGCGTCGTGGCCGCACTTGAAGCTGGACAGCTCCAGGGCCACCAGGTTGGGATGACGGGCCGCGAACTTCGCCGCCCAGACCTTGCGGTTGGTGTTCTCGCTGTAGGCGTTCTTCCAGGCGTCCTCGATGGACAGGGCGCTGGCGAACTCTCCCCGGGCGACCTCCTCGCCGAACAGCCGCTGAAGAATGTCCGGGTCGCGCGGCAGCACATCCATGGTGAAGACCGGGATGCCGATCTTCTGAAACTCGTCGGGAATCTCGTGACAGACTCCGGGGTCGTGGTGATACGGCCGCGTCAGCAACACCACGCCGATCTCGTCGTTCCGCTCGAGCCGGTCTAGCAGCTCGCGCGCCTGCCGACGGAGATCGGCATAGAAGGTGTCATAGTGGTCCCAGGCCATTCGGCAGGCCCGGGCATTCTCTTCCTCGCTGAGACCGAGCTTGTCGCCGAACTCGTTGAACATCTGTCGGACCAGCAGCCCCGGCTCGCTGAAGTTCAGGAAGGTGTCCAGATAGACGGTGCCGTGATCGGCGAAAAGATTAGACTCCTTGGTGAAGGCAGCCTTGACCGCCTCGGGAGTGGTCGTCACCGTCGGACAGGCCCGCGTGTCTAGCACGCCGTCGAGAAAGGTCGGCAGACAGTCGATCATCGGGAAGAAGATATAGTCGAGCGGCTTGTCCTTGTGCTTGTGATAGAGCAGGTTATGGACGTGGGGGATGCCGATCTTGCTCGGGAAGCAGGGGTCGATCGCCCCGCGCTTGGCCCCTTCCTTGTAAAGCTCCTCGCTGGTGTAATCGCTCCAAATCAGATTCGCGGCGCGGAGGCCCAGCGATTGGAAGTAGGCCATGAACCAGGGGGCCATCGAGTACATGTTCAGCGCTCGCACCATGCCGATGCGCACGTTCTCCCTGTTTTTCATCCGCTCGATACGCAGATCGAGTTCCTTCTTGTTCAAGAAGTTGGTCAGGGTCCGCTTCGGCAGGGGATCGGATATGTTGGGCACTCCGGTCGGGGCGAACGCCTCTCGGGCGGCGATCTCCGCGAAGTTGGGGTTGGCCTTCTTGACGGCGTCGAGACCGGCCTTGATCTCGCGCATGTCGTTGACGTCCTCGACCGTGCCCTTCTCGCAGGTGGCGATGATCAGCCGCTGCTCGCCGGCATCGAGGGCGACCTTTGATTTCGATTTCGCGGCCGGCGCCGGTTTGGCGGGTTGGTCATGTCCCCCGGCAGAGCCGGGGGCTGAGGGAGTGGGTTCGGCGGCGTTGGGGGTCAACGCCACGGGTGCGGCGGCGCCATGCTTGATGCGGGTTGGATGGCCGGCCTCGGGGCCGGTCTTGATGATCTGCGTGGTCAGGCTGACGAGGACGCCGCTGCCGGCCGATTTGGTCGAGCCATGCTCCCCCGCGGAGACGGGGGCTGAGGGATCGGCCGTCCCGGTCTTGACGTCGATGAAGGTGCGGAGGCACTTGTTCTTGCAGAAGTAGCACCGGGTGTTTTCATCGCGGGTGGTGCGATACTTAATTTGTTGGACGCGATCGAGGCCGATGAATTGGGTTCGAACGCCGGCTTCCGTGTATAGCCGGTGGGCCTCGACGGCGCAGCCGATGGCTCCGGCCTCGCCGCAGAACTTGTGGACGGTGATGTTGGGCTGGACCTCCATTCCCCTAAATCGGCTGGCGATGAAATCGACCTGTGCCTTGACCGCCGCCAGGTTGTGCTGCGTACCGCCCTGGAGGACGAAGGTCGTGCCCAATCTGGCCAGGTTTGGAATCTGCGAGACGTAGAGCCAGATGTTCTTCGGCAGCACGTCGCACAGGCCGGCCATGATCTCCTTCGGGGCCCAGCCCTGTCGCTGAAAGTCGACAATGTCGGATTGCATGAAGACAGCGCAGCCGTAGCCGAACGAGGGCATGGCCTCTGCGGAAAAGGCGATGTCGGCGAACTCCTCCACCCCGAAGCCGAATCCCTGGGCGGTGGATTGCAGGAAGTAGCCGTTGCCGGCCGAGCATTGCGTGTTCAGCTTGAAGTCCTTGACCTGCCCGTTCTTCAGGATGATGAGCTTGATGTCCTGTCCGCCGACGTCGACGATCACGTCGGTCTGCGGATAGAAGTGCAGTCCGGCTTGGGTGTGGGCGACCGTCTCCACCAGCGCCACGTCGGCTTTGATGACGTCCTTGAGGATGTCCTTGGCGTATCCGGTGGTGCCGACGCCCAGGACGTCCAGCGAACAGCCCTGGTCGGCAATCTGCTTCTCAAGCGCGGCGAAGATTTCCATGGTGTCTTCGATCGGGTTGCCCTTCGAAAGCTGGTAGGACTTGGCGATGACGTTCTTCTCCAGGTCCAGTAGAACGCCCTTGGTGCTGGTCGAGCCGCCGTCGAGGCCGACGAAGGCCCGTACCGTCGTTCCGGGCTGGAACACGGCCGGCTGCCAGGGCTCCTTGCGGTATCGCTTTTTGAACTCTTCCAGTTCCTGCTCGTCCTTCCAGAGGCCCCGTCCGCCGGCGGACTTCTTCTCCTCGGTGCGGCCGACGGTGACGTACCACTCAAGTTCCTCGATGCCACGATAGACCCCGAAGTCCGGGTTGTCTTGCAACTCGATCTTGGCGTACTCGACCGCGCCCAGCGCCGCGAAGTACTGGGCGTTCTCAGGGACGACGATGAGTTCCTCGATGGGCTTGGATTCGTCGAAGGGAACCTTGCGCTCCCTCCAGATGGCGGGGATGTTCTGCCGCCAGCAGTCGCGCATGCCCTTGATGTAGCAGTTGGGCCCGCCGAGGAGCAGGACCTGGGGCCGCAGGGTATGGCCGCGCGTCAGGACGGAGAGATTCTGCTGAATGATGGACTCGAAGAGCGAGGCCATCAACTCGTCGGGCGGGACGCCCTGCTTTTGCAGGCCGTTGATGTCGGTCTCGGCGAAGACGCCGCACTTGCCGGCCACGGGGTGCAGCTTCAGGCCGATGTAGCCCATCTCGCAGAGCTGTTCGGCGGGAATCTTCAGCTTGGCGTTGATCTTGTCGATGACCGCGCCGGTGCCGCCGGCGCACTTGTCGTTCATGCTGGGGATCTTCTTTTTCTTGCCGGTCTGTTCGTCGGCCTTGAAGATGATGATCTTGGCGTCCTGGCCGCCGAGTTCCACGACGCTCTGCACGTCGGGATAGAGCTTCTCCACCGAAAGGCTGACCGCGTTGACCTCCTGGACGAACTTCGCGCCGATTCGTCGGCCGATCGACGAGCCGCCCGAGCCGGTCATGAAGATGCGAAAGGCGTTTCGAGGGACGTCGGGAAACGCCTTCCCGATCGCGCCGAGCATCTCAATGCACTTCTCCGGCTGCTTGGTGTCGTGGCGCTGATAGTCCTTATGCAGAATCTCGTCGGTGAGCGGGTTGACCACGACGAACTTCACCGTCGTGCTGCCCACGTCCAGCCCGATCAGCAGGCCCTGCGGGTACGTTTCCGTCGGGGCGAAGGGCAGGTCCTCGATGACCGGCTTGGTCTTTTCCGCTTTGACCAGGCCGACGTTGAGCTGCACCAGGCCCTGGGTCGCCGCGTCCTTGGGCTCGCCCTTGGTCGAGCAGCACCCGCCGCCCGAGCCGCACGACCCACCGGAGGATTTAGCCGCGGGCTTCGTGCCGCAAGAGCCGCCGGAGGCGTGACCGTGGTCTGCTTCGAGGTGCAATTCACTCATGGTTTATTCCTGGAAGCCCCTTGAGACTATAATGAACCCATGACAACAAAGCTGAACAAAGCGGACGTTCGCGCTTGGATGGAACGGTGGAAGGTGGTGAACGAGCTTGAGCGAGAAGAGCTTCAGAGCACCCCGATTGAAGCGAAGTTTCGCCGGCTCGGCATTCTCATGCACACGGCTAGGGCGTTGGGTTGGAAGACATCGACCCAGAGCGAAATCGACACGGTTCGTTCTCGCTGGCTTCGATTGAAAAGGGCCATTCGTGACCCGCGATGAGTTCCTGGCCGCTCTTTCCACCACTTTGCGGGACTTGACGACGTGGCTCCGTGCCGACGGCATTCGACACGTCATCGTCGGCGGGGTGGCGCAGGCGATTGTGGGGCGTCCGCGAATTACCGATGTCATCGACGCGGTCATTCTCGCGGAACGGCGAAGCCCGCAGGAGCTCATCGACACGGCACGACGATTCGGGTTCATTCCTCGCCTTGAGAACGCGGCGGAGTTTGCGATAAACAACCGCATACTGCTGCTAATGCATGAAGGCGACGGCATTCCGGTGGACGTTGCCCTCGGCATTCTGCCGTTTGAAGAGGAGATGATCGAACGAGCTTCGCGAGTCAGCGTGCAAGGAGCCGAAATCCCGATCGCGACGCTGGAAGACTTGATCGTCATGAAGGTGCTGGCGTTTCGCGGTAAGGACGCCGTGGACATCGAATCGGTCCTGGACGCGAACCAGAAGATCGACTTCGCACGAATCCGACATTGGGTTGCCGGCTTCTCCGAAGCGCTGGAAGACCCCGCGATCCGCGAGCGGTTTGAGGCGCTCTTGCGTAATCGGAGTCGGAACGCGTAGCCATTACCACCGGCCGCGCCAGCGCGTTGCACGATAGTCCCGTAGGTCGGGTCTTCAGACCCGACAACCGGCGGTGCGATCCCAGGGAATGGTCGGGTCATTAGGACCCGACCTGTTATGCTCCGGATGAGCCATGTCCAGTCGCCATTTCTTCGATCAGTCGAGGAATCGCCCGGTCCAGATTGCGGGCGTAGATCCAGGCGAACAGCCGGCCGAGCGTCATCGCTCCGAATCCCCGCGCGGCGACCGTCCAGATCAGGCGCGTCGACGAAGGCCCGGCGGCCTCGAACCGATGGTTGTAGTCGACGGTCAACCATAAGAACCGCCCGGACCACATCCAGCCCTTCGGCGGGTCGAATTCGACCATGCGGAAGGTTGATTTCACGCCGTTTCGCAGGCGGATGACGCCCGATGAGGCCGGTCCAAGCGGGCCCGCCGGCCTCAGCTCGATTCGCTTGATATGTCGCGCCCAACTCGGCCATCGTTCCACGTCCGCCAGATGCACCCATGCCTGCTCCAGACCGACCGAAACAAGAAACTCTCGCCTGAGCAAGACCAGCACAGGGTCAACCCCTACAAGGGTGCCACTGCTTCAAGCATTGACAGCGGCGAATTCGCCTGCCACGACGCCCGCCGCCTTCATCCGCTCCCCCACGTCCAGCACAAAACTCGCCGCCTTGCCGACGATTCCCTTGCGGTGCGTCACGTGCCGCAGCGGCCGGCGGAGGTCGTGGTTCTCGGGCAGCTCTACGAACTCGCGAATCTGCTCCAGGGTGTAGCCCGTCTGGGCCACGCAGCGCTTGAACTCCTCCTTGCACTTGACCTTGGCCTCGCCCAGGGCCATCTGCACGCGGCTATGGGCGTTGATGTCGCCTTCGCCGCTGGTCTCGATGGGAATGTAGATCATGTCCTTGAAGTGGCTGGTCACTGCCGCCTGGGCCCCGTCACTCTGGGTGGAGGGCATGCATCCGAAGGGTTTGAGCGACAGCACCATGTGGGCCAGGTCCTTGTTCGAGTAGTAGATGTTCTTGGCCACCTCCAGGTGCCCCTCGCCGCCGCCGGCCCGGCTGTTGTAGTAAGGGTGGCCGGCCCGGGTCAGCTCCAGTTGCGGGGCGAGTTCGTGCGTCGTGCCGCCGATGGCCTCGCGGAGCTTGTTGTATTCCCGGAGGATGATCTTTTCAGCCAGATTGAGCGTGAAGATCTTCTTTCGCGTCTCGAACTCAGCCGACAAACGATCCTTCAGCTTCCAGATGGGGATGTCGGTGCCATCCTTGCGCAGGGCCTTGCGGTCGTTGGCCTTCAGCCCCGCCTGGTGCAGCATGTAGCAGATCCACGTCGCCACCGGCTCGACCAGCACCTCTGCCCCCTCGCCCTCGAGGAAGGGGAACATTCGGAAGTTGCCGTCGCCTTCGGTGGTCTGGGCCCAGAATTCGCCGGTCACCTTGACGATGGGCTTGGGTCGCAGGTAATCGACCTCGATCTCCTCGTCGATCAGCTTGCGGCAGCGGTCGAACACGTCGGCGTAGTAGGTGCCCTTGAGCTGGTCGAGAAACTTCGCCGCGTCGGCCGGCGTCTTCACCGGGGCGAGCTTGGAGAGTATCTTCGCCAGCGCCCCGCCGTGAATCTCGTCATAGTCCTTGTCGCGCAACGAATCTCGGCAGATCTCCATGCACTTTTGAAAGATGGCGTTGGTCTTCCCCGGCTCGACCTCATAGGGCCGAATCTGATAAGCCACCTCGTTGAGAATGTCGCCCATGAACATGGCGTTCAGGAGGGAGAGGAAGAAGTTCAAGTTGAACTCGATGCCCGCCTCGACCGCCGCCTGGTCCAGGCCGCCCCCCTGCTGGAATAACAGGACGCGGAAGCCGTCGAACCCGCTGTTGCGCAGGGCCAGGCGATACTCGGCCTCGTACATGCCGAAGCGGCAGGGCCCGCAGGCGCCGGCGGTGATGAAGAGGTGATCGCTGAGAATCTGTTCCAGCGGCAGCCTCTCTTCGTCGCGCATCCGCTTCAGATGGTTCACCAGGGCCCCGACGGTAAAGTAGGTCGGGTTGCACTGCCCGTTATTGCCGAACTCCTTGCCCGCTTGGAAGTCGGCCTTGACCGGCGTGGGGATGAGCCCGACGCGGTAGCCCAGCCCTTCGAGGCCGGCGACGATGAGTTGCTCGTGCCGGAGGGTCAGGCCGCCGAGCCAGATGGTGACGTTGCCTCGCTCCGCCTTGGTAAAGGCTCTTTCTTTGGGCCGCTTGAAATGGCTGACCGGCCCGACGCGCAGACCGGCTTCGCGCATCATCCGCTCCCGCTCCGCCTGGAGCGTGGCCTCGACGGAGTCGGCCAGCATCGGCAAGGGCAGATTCTGGGTTCTCTTGGAAGGGTGGGTACCTGATTGTGTCGTCGCGACCATGGTTCACCTCGTTAGGAGCTACTAGCTTCGCTTCACTCTCGGTCGAAGCCGACAGCGAAGTCGGCGGCCGGATTTGAACACGGCAATCGACGTAAGTCAAGCATCCAAAAGACGTAACGGATTGTCCACCTTTGGCCGCCACCGACTCGGTCCAGTTTGGCCATCTTGTTAGTGTACACTAACATTGCTCATGCGCTGCCCGAGCAATTAGTGTGCCGCCGGGTTGGTGACACGTAAATGACACCGTGAGCGCAACCCTATTCTTTCAGATTGGTTAATTAATAGGGACTAAGTTAGTCCTATATGTGCCTCCTTGAGAACCCCCTTGGTCGTACTGATTGCAGGACATAGCGCCTCTATTAAGAGACGTTTGTGGCCAATGATCTAACCCGAAGGGTACCCGGCAGATTAAGCGCTGATCTGGTCGAGAAAACCGGCCAATTCGGCTGCCAGCGCATCACGCCGGAAGGCCGCCAGGGCGAGCGGGTTGTCGCCGGTTTCGATCTTCCGTCGCGCCCCGGCTGTCCTGAGTTGGGTGATGGCCGAGGCGATCTCGTCCAGCGCGGCGAGCGGGGCGAAGAAGGCTCGGTCCGGAGCGAGTTCTTCCAGCAGCTTCCGGTCGAGCGAGCCGGACGTTTCCTCCAGGCAGAGGATCGGCCGCCGGGTCGGCAGATACTCGAACAATTTGGCGCTGAGGCCCCATCGGCCCACGTAACCGCCGGTCAGCAGCAATAGCGCGTCCGCCCGATGCATGAGGCGCCGGGCCTCCTCCCGAGGCAACAATCCGGTCGAATGAACGCTGCCCGCCAAGCCGAGGGATTCGATATACGCCTTCGATAAGTTTCCCACGAACTGAAACGTCACGTTGGGTAGCGCTCCGCGCCTATTCAATTCGGAGATGGATTGAAGGAACAGGTCCGGCCGGTTGCGGGCGATTACCGTGCCAACGTGTGCGATCGTGAACGCGGTTCCCGCCTCGTTGTCGTGGGAATCCCGGGCATCGGGGCTTGTGGCGGCAGCGTCCACCGGGTCGTAGCCGTTGGGAATGACGGCAATTCGATCGACGGGGTAGTGATGCTCGCGCGCGATCGCTTCGGCCAGCGGGCGCGAGACTGTCACGACGCCGTCGGCGCAGGCAATGCATCGGGCCTCAAGGCGTCGGTGCCTGCTCTTGGCCCGTCGGCCTTTCGGCTCATAGCCTCCCGGCCCCAGCCAGCGGTCGCGCAGGTCCAGGACCAGGGGTACACCGGTGGCCTCGTGGAGTCGAAGGCCCGCGCACGCGGCGCTGGCGGGCGGAAACGAGGCCAGGATCAGCCGCACGTTTTCTCGAACGGCGAGCCTGCTTGCATATTGCACCGCAAGCCGCTGCCACGCCCAAAACCTATCGGGAAAGACGAGGTCGCGGGCCCAGCTTCGCAGCCGACCGGGTCTTCGCCTCGGGTCGTAATCCGCGAAGGCCGCCGCGTTTCTGGCGAATGGGTCGGGAATCTCATGGGTCAGGGCCGTCGGGGTTGCATTTAGCAGCGATTCGCCTCGTGCCGCGGTCAGCACCTGAACCTTCCATCCATGCTCCGGCAGGTACTTGGCGAATGAATGAATCCGCTCCGCCGCGGCCCCCACGGCCGGCGGATACCAATATGACACGAGAAGCAAAGACTTCGCGGACACGGACGTATTGAACCGCCCCAAAGCCGACTCGTCGAAATGTGCTCGGCTGCGCGTCCGTTTACTGGGACGGATTGCTCAGAAAAACACCGAGAGCGGCTGTGTTCAATCAAGCCATACCACTACCGCGCGCCCATGTTCGCGAGCCCGGCCGACTCGCCCGCGGTAGGATGGGCTCGTGATGCCTCATGTCGACAATGACTCCAGCGGCTGCCTCGCGGGCCTGCACGTCGCGATTGTCCCTTCGTGGTGGCCGTCGCCTGAGAGCCCCGTCGCGGGCGTCTTCTTCCAAGACTATGTCCGGGCCTTTGCCGACGCAGGCGCCGCCGTCGGCGTCATCTATCCCGACCTGGTGAATCTCCGGCTCGCCGTGAGGCGCGGCGCGCTCCCGGTCGTGACGCGAGTCTTGCACGAGTCCGTGGGCGGATCGCCCGTGGTTCGCTTGCGCGGGCTCTCAGTCGCCTTCCGACGCCCCGGCGTCCACATGCGCCGCTACCTGAGGCGGCTTCGACGGGGCTTCGCCATCTATCGAGAGCGATATGGCGAACCGGACATCTTGCACGCGATGTGCGCCATTCCCGCGGGCTGGGCTTGCACGCGTCTGGACGGCGGATGGTCCCGACGCGTCGTGGTGACCGAGCACACCGGCCCGTTTTCCCTGGCATTGATTCCGCAATGCGCCGGCGATTTCACCCGCGCCGCGCTGGCCGATGCCGCCGCGGTCGTGGCCGTCGGCGCCGCGCTGCGAGATGAGATGACCGCGGCCGGGATCAGCCGCGAGATCAACGTGATCGGCAATCCCGTCGGAAACGAGTTTGTCCCCGCGCCCCCGCCGGCGGCAGAGTCGGATTTGAAGGGGAGGCCGAAGTATCGCGGCCTGTTCGTCGGCAGACTAAGCGCGCTGAAGGGGATACCTGAACTTACGGCAGCCGCAAGCACATTAGCCTCCGACCCGGGGTTTTCCATTGAGTGGCACGTGGCCGGTACCGGCGAACTCGAGTCAGGACTCCGAAAGATACTTGACGTCGTGGGGCTTGACGTCCCAGCGGTCATGCACGGCCATTGCGGCCGGTCGGAGATTGCCGATCTTCTGCGATGCTCACATTTTCTCGTGCTCCCTAGCCACGGCGAGAATTGCCCCCTGTCGGTGTGCGAGGCGCTGGCGACCGGACGACCGGTCGTGGGGACGCGCGTCCCCGGGATTGCCGCGTTGGTCGGCCGGACCGACGGCGTCCTTTGCGACGTCGGCGATGCCGGGGCTTTGGCCGCTGCTATTCGTAGATTGGTGCTCGATTACGAACGGTACGATTGGCAAGCCATCTCCAGTCGGGCGCGTGCGAGTTTCGACGGAATGGCTGTCGCTGCAGCGTACTCGAAGGTCTTCACGCAGGTGGTTCAGGGTAGTCCGGTGAAAAACCTCGTCTAACCAGTCGCCGGCGCGCTGGTCGCGGGGGGGACAATCGGAGCGGACGTGGAAACGTCCACGACGGCGAAGTCGTCGCCTGAAAGGAAATTCCTCAGTTGCACGACGAAGAGAAAGTAGCGGCGCCCGCCAAGCTCGAATGGCACCACGTCATTCACCATTACGGAGCGCCGATGAACCAGCGGCCTGCCATGTTTGGGCTCAATGCTGAGGAGGATCTGGTCCGCGGTAATGTCGCCGAGGCGGATGAAGTAGCGACCATCCGAGCCCGGCAGTTCATCGAGACTTCGCTGAAGTATCGTTCGTCGTGCGGGGTCTTCATCCAACAGTAGCGGCGCTTCGCTGCATCCCGCCAAGGCGATGAAGGCGAACACGGCGACACCGAGCCGTCCGCCAGGGATTGCCTTCATCACCAACTCCTGCTTCGCTCGCATCCAACGTATCATAGAACGAAGTCAGTGCGCCGGCCTAACGAAACCGTAGTCCCGGGCGTGCGGGGTGTTGCCGCCTGAGTCCGGAGTTGGATCACATTCCATGTGCGGTATCGCGGGACTCATCTTCGATCAGCTCGATCCGCGCGGCGGCGATTGGCTGACCTCGATGGTCCAGTGCCTCTACCATCGCGGACCGGACGACGGCGGCGCCGTGGTGTTCGGTCTCGGCGGCAAACCGGTGATCGAACGCCGCCTCGGCCCTCCGGGTGAATCGATCACGTGGAATTACCTGGCAATTCAGATGGGGCTGGCCGCGCGAAGGCTTGCGGTGCTCGACCCCGGCGAGACCGGACGCCAGCCCATGGGCGGCGGCGAGGGAAGCCCCTGGCTCGTCTTCAATGGCGCGATCTATAACTTCCGCCGACTGCGCGACGATCTTCGCGCCGCCGGGATGACCTTTCGCGGCAGCGGCGATACGGAAGTCGTGCTCGCGGCATTTCGGCACTGGGGGCCGGCCTGCTTCGAAAAGCTCGAAGGCATGTGGGCCCTTGCGATTTACGAGCCCGCCGCGCGCCGCGTCGTCCTTTCAAGGGACCGTTTCGGCATCAAGCCGCTATACCTGACGCGCTTCGAGAAGGGCGTCGCCTTCGCGTCCGAGATCAAGTCGCTGCTCACCCTGCCGGGGGTCCGACGTGAGGCGGAGGCAAGCCTGCTCTGCGATTTCCTCGTTCGCGGGCTCGTCGATCACACGGATCGAACGTTGTTTGAGGGCATTTGGTCGGTTCCGCCTGGTTCCTGCATCACCTTCGATGTGCGCGATCCGGACGCGCCGCTGGCTACGGGCATCGATGTCTTTGACGGCTTGTCGACCGAGTCGGTTCATGATGGTGCTGACCCGCAGGCGGCTGATTCGGTGCGGAAGTTGATTCGCCGTGCCGTCGCCTCGCATCTGGTCAGCGACGTGCCGGTCGGCTCATGCCTTTCCGGCGGCATCGACAGCTCGTTCGTCGTTTGCGCGGCTCGGGCGGCCGTGATGGGCGATGCGCTGAAACTGAGCACGCACTGGTCGCAGAGCGCATTCACCGCTTGTTTGCCCGGCGATCCACTCGATGAATCTCGATATGCCGAAACAGTTGTTGGTACCTGCGGCGATCTCAATTGGCGGCGCGTGGAACCGACAGCCGAGGGGCTGGTCCGCGACATGACGGCCCTGATGTGGCACCAGGAACAGCCCTTCGGCTCGCCGTCGATCTACATGCAATGGGAGGTGATGCGCGCGGCCCGGGCGCGCGGCGTGACGGTCCTGCTCGACGGCCAGGGCGGCGATGAGCTGTTCTGCGGATATGAGGGCCACCTGCCGCCATACCTGGCGCACCTGCTGGGGCGACTGCGATTGGCCTTGTTCCTCCGCGAGTTTCGGGCCGCCGTGCGCGAGGGCCACGGCGCTCGTAGCGCGCTGGCCGCTCATGTCGCCGTGAACCTGGCCCCGCGGGTGGTCCGCGACGCGGCGCGCAAACGGTTGGATCGCGTCCGCTTCGGATGGATCGTCGGCGAACTCTTCGACGCGCCCCCCACTCCGGGAATCGTGGAGGGACTCGGCATGAAAGCATCGCAGCGATCAGCCGGCCGCCCGAGTTCTCGACTCGATGAACAACTTTGGCGGCTCATCCGGTCTGAGAGCCTGCCCTCGCTGCTTCGATTCGAGGATCGCAGCTCGATGGCCTTCTCCGTGGAAGCGCGAGTGCCGTTGCTCGACCGCAGGTTGGTGGAGCTGGCGATGTCCCTGCCGGTGAGCAAGAAGATCAAGGACGGTCGGCTCAAGGCCGTCCTGCGCGATGCGGCCGTCGGCATCGTACCCGACGAAATCATCGCTCGGCGTGACAAGATCGGATTCTCCGCGCCGACGGCGGCATGGATGCGCGGCGCGCTGGGCGATTGGTGGCGCGAGGCGCTCGGGTCGATGAGCTTTCTCGAGCGCGGTTGCTTTCGTGCCAAGGGCGTGGAGCGACTGATCCGGCGATTCGATTCCGGCGACGATCGGGCCGCGCCGCACCTGTGGCGATTGGCCATCACCGAACAGTGGGCCCGGCAATCCCTAGATCACCGATGCTCGAAATCCGAGGAATCCTGACCAGGGAATTCCGTTGCATGGGCGGGGTGGAATCCGTTAGACTTCCCGCCCATGACGCACGGATGGCGGAGTCCGCAGGCCGGCTTGTCGGGGCTGTGGCGATTGGTTCGACCGACCCCCATCGCGCTTGCCGCGACGATCCTGGTCGCCTCTCACTTCGGCTGCATTGAGAGGACCGTGTCGATCCAGACGGAGCCGGACGGCGCCTTGGTCTATCTGAACGACGAGGAAGTCGGTCGATCACCGGTCCGCGTGCCTTTCACCTGGTACGGCGATTACGACATCGTGATTCGCAAGACCGGTTACAAGACCCTCCAAACCAACCACCGCATTAACACCCCCTGGTATCAGATCCCAGGCATCGACGTGATTACCGAATGCCTGGTGCCGTTCACCGTGCACGATGATCGCGTCCTGGACACATTCATCCTCGAAGCGCGCGAGCCCGTCGACAAACAGGCCCTGCTCGAGTCCTCCGTGAGGATGCGGCAGGAAACGGTCTCCGGGGTACAGTAGCCGGCTGCGCGGCGGACGGTGAAACGGGCGCAGAGTCGCACGTACAGCGATACCGAGCCAATGGAATGGGAGGAACACTGGGATGGACCCCAGGAGAATTAGTGGGACGTGGTACCTGTCCGCCACGGCAGTGATGGTGACGACCTGCCCGACGTGGGCCGTGGACGGGACGCCGAGTTGGTTTGAATCGACTGTGGCCACGATCCCTGGGGGGTTCTACGCCTCATCTCCGGATCTCGCCTTCGACCATTTCGGAACTCCATCCGTTTCCTGGTCCCAGGCGGCCAACCCAACGGGGACGAATACAGTTCATCTCTCGCAGCTCTTAGGCCTGGGACTGTGGAGCACGGAGACCTTTGCCAGCGGCGTCGATACCGGGCTGCTCACGGCGCTCTCGTTCGATCGTGCGGAGCGACCCACCGTCTCGTGGGTCAACGGAGACGGCACGGTGCAGGCGAGCTTCAATCATTTAGCGCCCATGGCAGTCGGCAGCGGCGCCGCGACCGCCAAACCCATCGTCTCGCTCGCCCACGATTTGGCAGGCGACTTGCGAGGCCTCTACGGACGCTCGTCCACCGGCAATTTTTTCGGGATCGGCTACTCCGGCGGATCGTTTTCCAGCGGAGACCTGTTCACCATGTCCGGCCTGTCATCGGTCTTGGACGCCGCGATCGTCTCTGACCAGCGGGGAATGCGCCAGGTCGCGGCGCGGGGAATCCTGTCCGGCGGGGAGGAAGCGGTCCTGATCGCGTCGGAACCGCCCGGCGGCGGCAACTGGCCGATCGGTCAACTGGCCACGGCCTCGTCGGTCAGCGGCGTGGACATTGCCATCGACCCGACGGATGGACGGCCCGCTCTTGCCTACACGACGTTCGACGGAGTGACGACCTCTAGACTCTTTTACTCCAAGTTCACAGGCTTCACCATGCAGACGACCCAGATTCTGTCCTCGACAACGTCGTTGTTCGAGGACGTGTCTCTGGCATTCGACTTTTCCGACGGCAGACCGGCCATCGCCTTCGAGCGCCGCACTTTCGCGCCCTTTGCCCAGGAGGTCCTGTTCGCCTACCGCGACGCAGGCGCCAACTGGCAGACCAGCCTCGTCGACTCGACCGTTTCGTTGGACGCGCCGACCGGGCGGCCGCGCAGGCCCTCCCTGGCCTTCGATGATTACGGCACCAGCTTTCCGGCCATCGCCTACGTCGACAGCGACGGGTCGTTGAACGTAGCCTTCGATCCGCCGGTCCCGGAACCGGCCACGGCATGCCTCGTTATGCTGGCGATAGGCCTTGGGGGCGCACGTCGATTTCGGGGCCGAACGGCTGTCGAATCCCGCCGCGGCATTCATGCCCACAACGCCTCGCCCAGTCGATGATCCCCGCTCGGGCGGCTCGCCTCCCGCAGAGGCCGGAGCGGCTGGGAGCGCGATTCGTTCGGCGATCATCGTCGGGCTGTGCGCCGCAGTGCTTATTTTTCATGCAGGCCGGTACCTGCCATTCTTCACCGATGATGCCTTCATCTCGTTGAGGTATGCCAGGCGATTCATCGACGGTCACGGCCTCTCCTGGGCCGACGGCCGGCCGGTCGAAGGTTATTCGAACTTCCTGTGGATCATCCTCATCGCCGCCCTCGGCCGATGCGGGTTGGACCTTGTCTTGGCGGCACGGCTCCTGGGTGTCACGCTCACCATCGCCGGCGTCGCGGCCATCTCACGGTTGATCCGGGTTCGGACGCGGTCGTCCGGGTTACCGGCGCTGGCCGGGGGTCTGACCTTCGCTCTTTCCGTGCCGATCGCCGTCTGGTCCGTGGGCGGGCTGGAGCAGCCGCTTGTTTTGTGCCTCTTGGCCTGGATCCTGGTCTTGCTACGGGCGACCGAGCGCGGGACGGAGCCCTCTGCCGCGCGTTTGCTGACCGCCTCCCTGCTGTTGGGACTCTTCTGCCTTGCCAGGCCAGATGGTCCGGTCCTTGTCGCGGCCGTCGCCGTCGCACTCGTGGTCAGTCGTGGTCTAGGCCGAAGGCCGCGGAGAGCTAGCGCGCTCCTCGTCGGTGTTCCGATACTGTTCATCATCGGACACGAGTGCTTTCGCCTCGCCTATTACGGAGAGTGGCTGCCCAACACCGCTTACGCGAAGATCGTCCCGTCGCTTGACCATGTCCGGCGGGGTATCGAGTACGTCGGCGGGGCCTTCCGGGCGATGATGCCCCTCTCGCTGGTCGCGGTGGTCTTGGGTCTCGCCGCCCTTTGGGACAAGCGATCCCGGACGCTCTACGCGATGCTATGGTCGATCGCCGCGGCCTGGACGATCTACCTGGCCTTGATCGGCGGCGACATCTTCGCGGCCTGGCGACAGTGGACGCCGGTCGTCCTGGTCATCGCCGCGGCAACAGGCGACGGCGTGGCACGCCTGTTGCATCGCTGGCCGGGGTCGCGGGCCAAGCTCGGCATCGCGGCGCTTCTCGCGGCGGCAATGGTCTGGTTCGTTGCCAACCAGAAGGCAGACCAAGTCAATTGTCGAGCACTCGCCAATCAGAGCGAATGGGACGGACAGGTAGTCGGACTGATGCTGAAGTCCGGCTTTGGCGCAAAATCGCCGACCATCGCGGTCGACGCCGCCGGCTCGGTCCCCTACTGGTCGGAGCTGCCGGCCATCGACATGCTCGGCCTCAACGACCATTACATCCCGCGCCATCCCCCGCCCGGCCTGGGTCGCGGTTTCTTGGGCCATGAACTCGGCGACGGTGCATACGTGCTCGGTCGAGCGCCGGACCTCATCCTGTTCAAGGACCCCCTTGGCCGGCGCGACGGCGCCTATCTCAGCGGAATCCAGATGCAGGCATTGCCCGATTTTCGCCGACGATACGTCCTCATCCAATTCGAGGGCCGGCAGCCTTACCCCGTCCGTTCGCTGATCTGGGTCGATCGCTTCAGTTCGCGCATCGGCATTCAGGCTGCGAACGGTCTCGTTGAGGCGCCGGCGTATTTGCTCAATGCGAATCCCGACACGGTCGCTTTCCTCGACTCGCCGGGGAGATTCGTCATTCCTATCGCCGGCGGTGGTCATGCCGGCATCGACGCATTGCCGCTCGCCTCAGGCCGGTGGCGGGCCTCCGTGGAGGCGTCAAGACCGTTGACCCTCCTGATCTCATCTTCCGCGGACGGGGCCCGGCTGGCTGCCGGCTTGTCGCCGGTGGAGTTTCGACTCGCGGACTTCGGCTCGTCCGCCATCGACGTGCGATTGCACAATGACGGCGACAGGGCGGTTGATCTGACGAAATTAACCCTGTCCCGACTCGGCGAATGATCGCGTCGCCAGCAGTCGCCGTCGTCACGGCGGCCAGGATCGGCAAAGGTCTATGGGCTTGTTCCTCACATTGCCGAGCCGGACGACTTGTTAGTGGGGGGGAATCGCGAAGCGGCAAGCGGCGGCGACTTGTAGGTGATGCGGCAAGGAAGATTCGGCGCCTCGCGTGTCATCGCGAGGCCCTCTGAGCGTAGGGCCAGCCGTCGTAGGTGCTGACGAAGGACCAGGATTGTGCCGGGATTCTCTCCTTCGGCGGGTTTTGCTCGACGTACGCGACGACGCGCTTCACGTCATGGGAGGTCTTCAAGTAAACCTTGTAGGGACGGTTCGACCAGAACGGGTGATCGTCTGAAACATCCGCGAAGCGGCGAAGCGATGTCCCAGCTTCTTCTGCCAAGGCGCGCCAGATCATCGCCGGATCGTCGCGATGCCGGCGCACGCACAGGTGCGCGTGATTATTCAATACCGCGCACGCCCATACCGTGTAGCGGAGCGACGCGACGACGCGCGCGAACGACACGCCCGCTGCTTGCCGCTTCGCGTCGTCGAACCAGATGATCGGGAAGGCGAGGCGCGGTTCAGCGGCGCGATAGAATTGCTTCAACTCCGACCGTGGAGGTTGTGCGAGCTTTCGTCCGCGATGAACGGGTCCCAGGTCGGCGAGTTTCCCTTCCCGCAGTTCGTCCGAGCGCTGCCGCGCGGATCGTTGGGGAGCCAGTGACCGTAACCATGCAAGATGAGATGGCTGCCGATGACGAGCCGATCGTAGCGTCGATCGTCTTGAAGCGGCAAAGGAGATTCGGCGGCGTTGGTAGTTGGGAATGCCTCCGCGTTCATGCCCTGGGCCTCCGTTCATTGGTTTTCGCGCAGGATGTCGGCAGGCGTCAATTGCCGAGTAGCGCCTCGATCTTGCGATCCAATTGTCGCATCCGCTCGTCGTCGAAGCCGATCTGCGTGAGGGCCACGTTCCCCTTTCGATCGAGCAGGACGTTCATCGGCACGGCCGAGCCCCGATACTTTTCGGCGAAGACTTCCTTGCCGTCGAGCAGGATCGGGTATGGCGTCTTGACCGAATCGGCGAATGATTTGACGAGCGTGGCAGGCTCGTTCCATGCGTTGACGCCCAGGACGCGGAGGCCCCGGCCGGCGTGCCTCTCCTGAAGCTCCGCAAGATGCGGCGCCTCGGCCCGGCACGGCGCGCAGCCCACGGCCCAGAAGTTGATCAGCACCACCTGGCCGCGAAGCTCGGCCAGCGACACGCTCTTGCCGTCCAGGCTCTTCAGCGTGAAGTCAGCCGCCCGGTCGTCGGTCTCCTCGGAGGCACAGCCTCCCATGCCGGCCAGTATGGCGGCGGTGGCGATCACCGAAAGCGTGATGAACATCCGGCCCATGCCGGGAAAGCTTAGTAACCCTATCGACGACAGGCAAGGCGCGTCGTGATCGTTGAACCAGTCCTCGTCAGCGCCGCGCTGTGGTTTGCCGGGAAGCGTCGCTCAGATACACTCCTAACGCGGACCAAGCGACTAACGTTAGGGCTGTGGTTTGCCGGGAAGCGTCGCTCAGATACACTGCCGGAATAGAGCAGGTTGCGTCCGTAGGCGCTGTGGTTTGCCGGGAAGCGTCGCTCAGATACACTGTTTTGGGCTCCCTCGACGTGCTTTCGCGCGCTGTGGTTTGCCGGGAAGCGTCGCTCAGATACACTCGACGACGAGGACAATCCTCTGGTGGCTCTGCTGTGGTTTGCCGGGAAGCGTCGCTCAGATACACTTGTCGAACGCCGCGGCCGTCGAGGTCGCGCGCTGTGGTTTGCCGGGAAGCGTCGCTCAGATACACTGAAGCGCATTTGCGAAGCCAAAGGTATCAAGCTGTGGTTTGCCGGGAAGCGTCGCTCAGATACACTGTTTTGGGCTCCCTCGACGTGCTTTCGCGCGCTGTGGTTTGCCGGGAAGCGTCGCTCAGATACACTAATCGCCAGTGCGACCGTTGCGGCTGCTGCGCTGTGGTTTGCCGGGAAGCGTCGCTCAGATACACTCGCCGGTGAGGGCACCCGCGGCACGCGGACGCTGTGGTTTGCCGGGAAGCGTCGCTCAGATACACTACGGCCAGCAGCGGACCATCGCCCAATTTAGCTGTGGTTTGCCGGGAAGCGTCGCTCAGATACACTCATGTCCTGGTGGGCCAGGAGCATCGAGGCGCTGTGGTTTGCCGGGAAGCGTCGCTCAGATACACTAAGGTCGATTTGATATGCGCC